>Ga0137409_10001161_pt1 | contig 28606 bp, 18 predicted proteins | sample CZODoug1_16funga_FD_122059 | JGI IMG/M metagenome (GOLD analysis project Ga0137409, IMG submission 122059) | Vadose zone soil fungal communities from Angelo Coast Range Reserve, California, USA - CZODoug1_16fungal (Hybrid Assembly) | ecosystem: Environmental > Terrestrial > Soil > Vadose zone...
TTGCGGCGGAGGAGACGGACGAAGGCGTCCAGGGTGTTCTCTTCGATATTTTCTGAGGGACCCCAAACGGCGTCGAGGATAGCGTGGCGAGAGGCGACGCGGTCTCCGTGACGCATGAGGAATTCGAGCAAGCGGAATTCTGTGGGAGTGAGATGGATTTCGCGAGTGCCGCGAAAAACGCGGCGCTGGGTGAGCTCCAAGGCGAGGTCGCAGATTCGAAGAGTGTGAGAGCGCGGCTCGGCGACGCGGCGCTCCAGCGCGCGGATACGGGCGAGCAAAACGGCGAAGGAGAAAGGCTTGGTCACATAATCGTCGGCGCCAGCGTCGAGGCCTTTGACGATGTCGGGAACGGAGTCGCGGGCGGTGAGCATCAAGATGGGAATGTCCTGCTTGATTTCGCGGAAACGTTGAGCGACTTGAATGCCGTTGAGTCCGGGCAACATGACATCGAGGAGTACGAGGTCGAACTGGTGGTCTTCGGCGAGGGAGATGGCGGAGAGGCCGTCGTAGGCCAGGCTAACGGCGTGATTGTCTTCTTCGAGGCCGCGGCGGAGGACCTGGGCCATTCCTGTTTCGTCTTCGACTACGAGGATCTTCATTTGAGCTGACTGCTTTCTTGGAAACTCCTACATCATCCGCTTCCGCGAGTCGAAATCAAGCCTCGGCCGCTTGTTTGGGACGCAGATAGTAGTGAATCGCGGGAGTGAAGATGAGTGAGAGCACCATGGAACTGAGAATTCCTCCGACGACCGCGATAGCTAACGGTTTCAGCATGGCAGAACCAGCCCCGATGCCGAATGCCAGTGGAAGCATACCGGCGACCGTGGCCAGCGCCGTCATGGCGATCGGCCGCAGCCGGCGGCGTCCCGCCTGAATCATCGCCTCTTCAGCGGAGAAGCCAAGTTCGCGGAAGCGGTGCTCCGCGTCCAAGAGAAGGATGCCATTCTTGGCCACGATGCCGATGACCATGATCATGCCCATGCGGGAAGCGACATTGAACGAGGTTTTGGTGATAAGTAGCGCCAGAAATCCGCCGAAGCTGGATAGCAATGCGGATGCCAGAATCGCCGTAGGCGCGGAGAAAGTTCGAAATTCGAAAAGCAGCACAGCAAACAGAAGCAGCAGCGCCAAAAATAATACCACCAACATATCGCTGGACGATTTCTGTTCTTCCGCATAAAGACCGCCATATTCAACACGGATGGACGAAGGCAAATGCAAATTGTTCACAGTTTTCTGGACGGCTGCGATGCCTGTGCCAAGGTCCACACCTTCGAAGCGACCGGTTACTTGCACCAGGCGCTGCAAATTCTCCCGGCGGATTTCCGTCTGTCCGGGATCCATGCTGATGGCCGCCAAAGAACCAAGCGTAGCTGTGCGGCCAGTCGAGCTCGTCAACAAAGCATTGCTCATATTGTCAAGCGAAGAACGGTTTTGCTCGGGAAAGCGGACGCGAATGGTATAGGAACGATCATTGAGAATCACTGGGGTTGCCGCAGGCTCACCTTCCAAAACCGCCGCGGCATTGATGGCGACTTCCTCGGGAGTGAAACCTGCACGCGCGGCCACCGTGGGATTCACTTGATACGTCACTGCCGGGCCGCTGATGGTGTTTTCGATCCCGTTCAGGACGTCGACGACCGGGTGGGGGTTCCCGCCGATCTTGATTTTGTCGATGGCATCGGCGACGCGCGGCGCGGTTTCATTCAGGAGCTTGCCGTCCTGCGAAAAAAGCTTGATCACGACAGGCTGCGGCTCGCTGGTCAAGTCGCCGATCATGTCCTGAAGGAGCTGGACGAAATCGACTTTGGTGCCAGGTTCGGTCGATTCAATCTCAGATCTGATATCGGCGATGATGTCGTCAATGTCGCGCTTGCGATCTTTCTTCAGCCTGACGGTGAAATCTCCGTTGTTCGCTTCAGTAACGGCAACCAGCCCCAGTTGCAAGCCGGTGCGGCGGGAAGTGTTCTCGACTTCGGGCGTGGACTTCAGAATCTCCTCAATGTGCAGCAGGATGCGATTGGATTCGGCAAGCGAGCTGCCCGGCGGCGTGAAGTAGTCCAGAATAAATCCGCCTTCATCCATCGCCGGTAGAAAGTCCGTGCCGAGAAATTTGTAACACAGTACCGAAAGGGCGACGACCAAGACCGAGCTTGCGACTAGCACCCAGGGCCGCTTCAAAATGGCGCGCATGGTGCGTGCATAGAACTCCACGATGCGCCCGAAAAAACCAGAGAGATCCTTTTCTTCGGCAGCCAGAAGAGCAGCAGCGTCCGGACCGCCCGCCGAGGACGATGCTGAAGCTTCTGCAGTTTCCTTCCGCCGGACCAGGTAAAGACTCAGCGTCGGTGTCCAAGTCAACGCCAGAAGAAGCGAAGTCAGCAAGGAAACGGTCATGGTGACGGCGAGGGCGCGGAAGAAGCTCCCGGTCACTCCGGTAATGGAAACCAGGGGAAGAAAGACGACAATGGGGGTAATGGTCGAGCCGATGAGCGGTATGGTTAATTCCCTAAGAGCGCTCTGGATGGCCTGAAACCGGCTTTGCCCCGCATCCCGGTGCAAGACGATATTTTCGAGGACCACGATGGCGTCGTCGATGACCAGACCGACGGCGGCTGCGAGGCCGCCCAGAGTCATCAGATTGAAACTTTGATTGGTCCATTTCAAAACGATGAAGGTGATGAGCAGAGTTATCGGTATGACCAAGCCCGCCACCAGCGAGGTTCCCCAGTCGCGCAGGAACAACACGAGGATGATGGACGAAAGCAAAATTCCGATGAGTACGGCATCACGCACGCTCGAGATGGAATCGTGAACGATCGTGGATTGGTCGTAAAACGGCTCGATATGAACTCCGGGAGGCAAACTCGGGGTGAGTTGCTGGATGAGTGCGTGCACTTCGTTTGCTACGTCCAGCGTGTTGCTTTCGGGCTGGCGATCTACGTTGAGAAGCACGGCCGGCTTGCCATTCGCGGTCACCATCGTGTAGACCGGGGCGACCGACGGCGCGATTTTCGCGATGTCTCCTAAACGTATGGGAATACCCATTGGGGAACTCTTGACTACAATTTGTCCGATCTGTTCCGGAGTGCGCACCTGCCCACTGATGAGACCCAATACAAGCTGATGACTGTGCTCGATCAATCCAGGCGAATCGATGAGATTCGTGCGCTTGATAGCGTCCAAGATGTCGGGGACAGTAATCCCCGATGCGTGGAGGCGCGCCGGATCCGGTGTCACCTGAAATTCGGGAACGCGGCCGCCTTGTATGATGACTGTGGCAACGCCATTCAGGCGGTTGAGACGCGGCTTAAGGTCGTAGGTGGCGATCTCCCACAGCTTGTTGGGCGGCACGGTGTCGGAGGTCAAACTGTAACCAATGATGGGGAAGACCGCGAAGGTCATCCGGTGTGTTTCCACCTTTGCCGTAGGAGGAAGGTCCGCCTGCAAACGAGCGACAACTGCGTCCACACGTTGCAGCGTCAAAATCATGTCGGAGTTCCAGTCGAAGAACAGATCCACCTCGGCGGAACCACGGCTCGTTATGGAAGTAACCTTTAGCAGGCCCGGCACACTATTTACTGCTTCTTCGACCGGCCGCGTGATGGTGACCAGCATCTGGTCAATAGGCATCACGCCGTTGTCCACGCCGACGACGATGCGCGGAAAGTCCGTGTTCGGAAATACAGAAATGGGGACCGTAAGAGCGAGGTAGCCTCCCACAAGCGCCAGGCTGATGGTCAGGAACAACACGGGGCGAGACAGCCTATGGAACCAGGGTGTGCCTGGATCGCTCTGCTTACCTGATGACGGGGCTGCGCCGTTCACGACTGGGGAAGAATCCATGCGCAGTTACTCCTTGCCCTTCACAGGAGCTTTCTTTGCGGGCGCTGTTTTCTGTTTGGACTTGTTGGGCTTCTTAGCGTCGTCGGCCTTGTCGTCCTTTTCGCCTTTCCCCGTGTCCTTTTCGTCTTTGTCGACCGTTTCCTTTTCCTCAGCTCCAGGCTTCTCAATTTTTATCTTCGTGCCGTCGGGAACTGCATAGCCTCCTGTCGTTACGACTGGATCTCCGGGATTGATGCCGCCAGCGATTTGTGTAAGTTCTGAGTTGCGAATGCCCAGCCGAACTGTCTTCTGATGGGCCTTTTCATCCGACCCGGCGAGGAGGACGTAATCGGCGCCTTCAGCGTTTTTGAACACAGCGGCAGTGGGAACTACAATCGCGTCCTTCACTGTTTTCGCTGTCATCGAGACTTCCAGGGACATTCCCGGTCGCAGCGCAGGGTCCGACTTGACGGCTTCGACCCAGACTTCAATCGTGGTGCTACCAGGATCGAGAGCGGGGCTAACCAAGCTGACGCGGCCTTTGATGGGCTCGTCGAGCTCGGGAACTTTCAGCTCCGCGGGGTTACCCACTTTCAAGACAGCGGCTTCCGATTGCGGAACGTGCGCCTTGGCGATGAGCCGGGAGGTATTCATCACCGTGAGCAAAGGTTGATTGGCGGCGGCGAGGTCTCCTTCGAACAGGGGGCGATCGGTCACCACGCCGTCGATGGGACTAGTGATTCGCGAATAGCTGAGCAGCGCTTGCGCGCCACGCATTCGGCCTTCGGCCGAGGAGCGTGAGCCTTGAGCGGATTTGAGCGCTTGCTCTTTTCCAACGCGCTGCAAGTCGGCAAGTTGTTTTTGCGCTTGCTCGTTCTGGCTGCGCGCCTGAAGAAACGCGACTTCGGCGGAATCCAGATCGCGGCGGGGGAGAGCGCCTTGTTGGAACAGTTCTTTGCGGCTCTCATAGACTTTTTGTTGCGCCTCGAAGTTCGATCTTGCAGAAGTGGCATCCAACTCCGCCTTTTGAATTTGCTGCGGGAGGCTTGAACCAACAGTCGTAGCGTAGTTGGCTTCCGCTTGTTCGAAGTCACCTTTGCTGGCCTCCGCGGCGGCAGACAAATCGCTATTTTCCAATTCGGCGAGCAACTGTCCTTTTTTAACTCGCGCGCCGCGTTGAACGTAGAATTTCTTGATAGTCGAGCTGATCTTCGGGGCCACTGTGGCTTGTTCGAGAGGGAAGACGACCGCTTCCACAGTAATCACCTGAGAGATGGGGGCACGCTGGACCGGCGTGATCTGCACCGAGACTACCGGCTCTTTTTCTTTTTCGGCGTTGCTGCAGCCACTCACAAAGCACAGCACGGCTGCGAAAGCGGAGAGAAAAATCGTCCTCGCGTGAAGAAACTCTTCAGTAGCGTTTAAGGTGGGCTTCATGGAGTGGTCAGAACCCCCGTCAAGGTTTGCAAATTGGCGAGGGCCACGCGATACCGCACGGCTCCGTCTTGATAGGCAGTGTTGGCTTGCGCGAAGGTGGTCTGCGCGTCCACGACTTCCAGAACGGTAGCCTCGCCGCCCTTGTAGCGAAGCGTGGTGAGACGCAGGCTTTCGGCGGAGAGTTCGGCCGAACGGCTGAGGCCGCTGAGCTCGTTCAGGGCGGTGTCCGCTTCGGCGTAGAGAGATTTGATTTCGGCCAGGAGCTTGCGCTGCGCGAGCGAAAGTTCCCGTTGGGCTTGCGTGCGCCGCAACTCGGCTTGCTTGATGCGGCTCTGCGTGGCGCCCCAATTCCAGATGGGGATATTGACAGTGGCGGCCGCCGAAGAACCCAAATTGGAAACTCCACTGGGACCGTTCACTGCAAACTGCGGGGCGTCGATGCCGTACCAGTAATCAAAGCTGAGCGAAGGCAGATACCCAGCGCGCGCGCCGTTTACATCCTGTCCCGCCTGCTGGACAGTGGCCAGCGCGGCGCGAAGGTCCGGATTATCCCGGGCCGCCCGTTGCTGCACTTCCGCGAGGGTCGGAAGGGGAACGCCCGCATGGAGATCTTCGGCGAGTTCAAAATTGTCGTTGAAATCGGGAAAGATCAGGACGGCAAAATCGAGACGTGCGTTCAAAAGGCCCAGCTGTGCTTCCAGCAATTGGCGGCGGCGCTCCTGCATCTGCAACTCGGCTTTGATGACATCGGAATGCGCGACTTCCCCGCCCTTCTCCAGGTCTTGCGTCAACTTCAGGAAACGGTCCCCCTCATCGCCGTTTTTCTTCGCGGCTTCGAGCTTGAGTTGCGCGGCGGAAACAGCGTAATAGCTCTGCACCACGGTAACGACCAGTCCACGCGAAGCAATCTCTGCCCGCGCCTTGGCGAGAGCGGACGCCGCGGTAGCGCGGCGGTAAGCCGAAATCGAAACGAGATCGATCGATTCATGCACGTTGGCCAGGCTGACGTATTCGTGCGCGGCGTTGTTCGCAATGAAGGCAACGTTTCCCTCACGGAGTTGAGTAAAGATCGCCTGATTGTTGTACGTAACGGAAGGGAGAAGCGCGGCCGCCGCCTGATAGCGATCCTGGCGCGCAATCGCGGCGTCGGTCTGAGCGGATTGAAATGGCGTGCTGTTCTTCCTGGCCCGCGCGAGAGCATCCTCCAGAGTCAGGCGGATGGCCGGCGACGTGGCGACCGCGCCCTGTTGCGTATCTCTGGCGGGTGGTGCACCAGCGGGAGCTGGCGATTGCTGCGCTGCAACCATGCCAGCGTAAGTCAGGAAAAGGGCAGCAACCAAGCCCCGCGAATAAACAAGGATGCGACGCAAGTTCATGGATCTGGCTCCAGGGCCGGCCGAAAACACACGAACGGCAAGGAAGAATTCAAGCTAACGAAGCGTACATAAACGCAGGATTAACCGCTAGTTACGGAGGGAACTGGCACTGCTGGCAGAAAGGCGGTGAAGGTGCTCCCGCCGGAGTTAGAGGACGTCAACTCCAAACGGCCGTGGTGCGCTTCTGCAATCCAGCGAGAAATTGATAGGCCCAGCCCCGCGCCGCCGCCGTCATTTTCCGCACGGGAACGAGCTTTGTCGACACGGAAAAAACGCTCAAAAATGCGCGGTTGAAGATCAGCGGGGATGCCTCCGCCTGTATCCGCAATGCTCAAGACGTATTCGTCCGCGGCCCGACGGCAAATGACGGTTACGCATCCACCGTCCGGCGTGTACTTGATAGCGTTATCCAGCAGATTGAGAATCATGCGGCGCAACAGGGATTCATCGGCGCGGATGGGAGACTCGGAGGCTTCCTCAAAATTCAGAGAAATCTTTTTTGCGAGGGCTAACGTTCGGGCGGAATGCACGCACTCGCCAACGAGTTCATCGAGGTAGAAATCAAGCGGCTGGAGCGGATACTGGCCGGCGTCCGCGCGCGTCAGGGTGAAGAGGTCCTCGACGATATGCTTCAGCCGCTTAGCTTCCTCGCCGAGAATTCGCAAAGACTCGCGGTATTCCTGCTCCGAGCGTTTCTCCTGCGCCAGGGTAACCTCCGCTTCCCCGCACAGGATGGCTACCGGGGTGCGCAACTCGTGAGAGGCATCCGCAACGAATCGTCTCTGGCGGTCGAAGGATTGATTGAGGCGATCGAGCAACTCATTGAAGGACCCCGCCAGCTGCCCGAGTTCGTCCCGCGGATTCTGCACTTGGAGGCGTTCGTAGAGATTCTCCGAACCGATGCGGCTCGCCTGTGCGCCCATCACCACCACTGGCGAGAGACTTCGCCGCGCCAGAAGATACCCGCCCACACCGGCGAAAAGAATCGCCAGGGGAATAACGATCCAGAATGTTCCTGCCAGCGTTTCGAGAAATTCGTTTTGCCGGTGCAGCGATTGCAGAACGAACAGCGTGGCCGCCTGCTGGTCGACCGAAAAATGCCGTACGTAGCTCCGGTACTGGTGCTCCCCGACGCGCACGGACCTGAACGTATCCGGCGCCGTTACAAGAGGCCGCAGCGAAGCGGCGATCGATTCGCGCGTGGGGCCTTCCGGGCGTCCGGGCAATCGGTAAGTGTCCGATACTCCCAGCAGATTTCCCTGGGGATCAAACACCAGGAAGATCACATCACGAAAGCGGTGCTCGGAAATGGCCGCCGCGATCCCTTCATCCACACTGTCCGGCCGAGAGGCATCACCGAGTTCGGCATTCACCGTCGACAGAAAAGAGTCCGCGAGTTCCGTTGCGTTTGCGTCCGCGCGCCTCACCACATTTTGACGCAGGACGAAGTAAGTAGCGGCCGCGAGTACGACCAGCACCAGGGTCATGGCCGCGGTGTACCACAGCGTCAGCCGGATTCGGACCGAGTTAAGCATTGTTGCGGTTCCGCGCGGCAGTTGGTTTTGCTTCCGCGGGTGTTTCATTGAGCGAAAGCACGTAGCCCGCTCCACGCCGGGTGTGGAGCAGAGGCTTCGCGGCTCCCGCATCAATTTTCCGCCGCACTCGGTTGACATACACTTCGATTAGATTCGAAAACGGATCGAACGCGTCGTCCCAAACGTGTTCGGCAATTTCCGCCCGTCCCACGACGCGATTCGCGTTGCGTGCAAGAAATTCCACCAGGGCATACTCTTTCGCCGTCATCGTAATCGTTTGCCCACCGCGAGACACCGTCTGTCCCACGGTGTCGACGATCAGATCGGCCACCACCAGCCGGGCGGACTGCAGACTTGTTGGCCTTCTTAGCAAAGCCCGCATGCGAGCCAGCAGTTCGCGAAACTCGAACGGTTTCGTCAGGTAGTCGTCGGCCCCGCGGTCCAGTCCTTCGATGCGGTCCTCGACTGCGTCGCGCGCCGTCAGCATAAGGATGGGCATGCGCTGGCCGTTGTTTCGCAGTTCCCTGCAAACAGCGAAACCGTCCGGAGCGGGGATCATCACGTCCAGAATGACCAGGTCATAGGTGTTGATGGCCGCCTGGTACAACGCATCTTCGCCGGAACCCACGACATCCACAGCGTAGGATTGTTCCCGCAAACCTTTCGCCACAAAATGCGCGATCCGGGAATCGTCTTCTACCAGCAGCACTCGCATCTCCGAATCATAATCCCGATGGCAATCTTTCGGGCAATAAGAACTGGTCGAACGGGCCGGCTGAAGCCGCTCGAATTCATGGTGTGTTTATCTTCATGCGAGTGAACCTTTGTAGTTCACAGACGATTCGTATGGAAGGAGGTTGCGTACAACATTGGTGGAAATTATGTTGGACGTATCGTTCGGCTGCAACCCGAACGGTTGGACCCTGGCTGGACCCCAATCTAAAGCGAGGAGAGTGGCATGAGTCTGCAAACTGTTGTAAATTAAAGATCTGTTTGCCCGTTCCCCGGTAGCTCAACGGTAGAGCATTCGGCTGTTAACCGAAGGGTTGCTAGTTCGAATCTAGCCCGGGGAGCCAAAATTCTTTGTCCTCAAGCAATTACAGAGTTTGGGTAGAGCATTCGGCTCTCGACCGAATGCTTTAGCATATGAAGTGAGACCCGCGTGCGGAAGTTGTTGATGGGAAAGTCTTTTGGGGGAATGGGTCGCAGAGTGAATATGCGCTGTCATAAAAATGTAGTGTTGCTTTCGGATTTGGGACTACGGAAGCGTTGTTAGTGGTGACGTAAGCTGCCATTTCTAGGCCCAAGCCTTGAGCGAACGAATTGAACCGTTTGGTTCGTTCCCGAATGCTCGACCAAGCGAGTAATAGGTGGCGTTGTTACTCGGCGCTTGCCGGAGTTCTCCATTGGACTGGATCCCTAACGAAGCTGGCCGCGTCCGAGACCCTTCACGACACTCCACTGCTTGAGCCACGTGGAAGTGCACCCGAGGCCAGAAAACCTTACGATGTCTTGATTCGTGTGCGCGCTGCCGGTATTAATCCGGTCGACTGCCGAGAATCGAAAACTCGATGTCCAACCTTTTCGGGGCACTTGGCGCAAAGGATAGATTCTTTGTTGTCTCCAGGAGCAGATGCAAAGGAAGCGACCCACGATCCCCACGGCCCAATGGATCATCGCCGGTTGCAAAGGCAGAAATTTGCAACGGCCAATCGGAATGAAGGACACGAACCTCTATTGTGCCTTCCTTTGATATCAGCCGATCGCTCCGAACATTGTCTACAATCGAGGTCTTGATGCGATCCGACGGAGTCGGCACCGCCATCCAGAGACGGCGGACCGTCACTGACCTGGATGGCGTGATGACCTCCGACCGACGAAGACCATTCTTTGTGAGTGACCAAGTGACTTCCGTCACGAGACCTGGGTCAATGGTTTCGCCCGCTTTGGCTCCGACGACCACCCAACGCTTCCATACGGCAGTAACACTTTTCCCATCCAAGGACGGATGAATTTCATCTGCGCCGTCCGCTGCAGCGATTGTCGTTCCGTCTTTCAGCTCAAGGAACGGCACGAGGCAGGGATAAGGTTTCTCGACCGGGACCGCGAAGCCAGGCAGACCGTGCGGCGCCGGCTCGTAATCGGAGGTAGCTCCACGCGGCCCTGTTACGAACGGCAAGGCAAAATGCATCTCTGCTTGTCGAACCACCCACACTCCAAACTTTCGTCCCAAATCGTTGCGGAAATAGACGAAACGGGCGACGTTGGCAAGAGTGAGATGAGAAGAAAAGCTTGTGATATTTTCCTTTGCCAGCACATTCGTAAATTGCTTGTGGGCATCAATAACCTTTGCAAGGAAGGTGGTGGTTTGCTGCCACTCGCGCTCCCTGGTGATGTAACCGTAATCTCCCCGGCCAAACGCAAAGACCGAGAGAAGATGAGTTTCGTCCTTGAAATCATTGCGCAGCCAGCGCCATGCAGCGTAATACGCCGAAGCAATTTGCGGGAGCGGCGCTGGGCGGAACTCGGGATATTTTCCAACGAAGGCAGCGATTTCCATTGTATCCATGTAACTGATCGCCCCGAGGCTGCGTCCCCAGGAATAACCGTAGCCGTCCGGCGACAGCAAATCCCACCACAGTTTCATTTGCTCCTTAAGCGACGGCGCGACGGCCTTCATAAGGTCATCACGCCCCGCGAGTGCCGCAGCATCATAGAGGGCCCTGGCGTACTCATTGGAATAGCGATCGTACCGGCCGGTCGGCAGTGCATCGTCTGCAAAGAGTGCGCCGCCGGTGAATTGTGATGCCGCCCGATTCAGCAGGTCATCCAGTGAGTCGCGATCCTTGTTGAGGCCGAGTTCGTAGTCAATTGCCGCGATGCGCGCTGCAACACCAAAATAGTTTTCGGGGAGATGGATTAGCTTGTGATTCTTTGAATCATAAAATCGGCTTGGGTCAAGTAACGCGAGATACGCTTGCCTCTCTTCGGAAGACAACCCCTGCCACAATGCATTGTGCTTCAGGTTTGTCCCAAAACATTCGAGAGCCATCGCTGCATAAAGTTGCGCCCAGGTTTTTCCTCCGTGGTCCAATTCGACCTGAGCCATTTTTCCAATCATTTGCGGGACGTCATGGCCCGCAATTGTCTTCGTCCCCATAAACTCCGAATAGGCGCCGAGAGTTCGCATGAAGGTCCCCCAGGAAAACTCTCCGATGGTCAGCGCGCCAACGACGCGGTCCGGCGGCGGCTCAAGAGTCTTAATGTCGGAAACATGGGCCGTCACCTCTCTCTGGAGAAAATCTTGGATTTGCCGATCGAGTTCCGAAGTCTGGATTCGCGGTTCGTCATGTTGTATTTGCGCGAACGAATCGCAACTCACACAGAGAGGACCGGCAAGAAGTAATCCGAGCATTTTTACTATCTGGAATGTTTTTTTTCGCATCGTGCGCCGATGAATCGCTCGTGAATTGAGGTGGCCTGCTTCCCGACAGCCATACGCTGAGCAGACTAGGTAACAAAAACGCTTCAACGAATGTAGTCTTCTCTGCACGGCGTGAATACGTCGACTACCCGAGAGTCCTCGATTGCGGATGCACCGTGCTCCACGCCACCGCGCACAACGAAAGTGTCACCCGTTCGAACGTCGACTGTCCTTCCCTGGCACGTAATCTTGAGGTGCCCGTGCACGACATACACGACTTGCTCATGCGGGTGGCTGTGCACCGTCCCCACCCAGCCTTTCACCATTTCATGCTCCGCAAGAAACAGTTTGTCGTTGTAGGCAAGCACGCGGCGTTTCAGCCCGCTTTCCGGCGCTGACTCCTTGCCATTTTCGTGAGTTACCACCACGAAATCGGGAAAAGTTTTTGTTGGCGCGTTCATTTGCATTCTCCAATTTACTCGGGCCACTCACACTGCGGCAGAAGCCTCTCTCTTTGCGTGATCCTTGCCCGCGTGTTTTCCTCAACGAGCCAACCAGCCTCCGTCCACGGCAAGAACATGTCCGTGCACATAGTCGCTGGCGGATGAACATAAGAATATCGCGGCGCCTGCGATGTCCAGCGGCTCACCCCATCTAGCCGCGGGAATCCTCTCCAGAATTTGGCGGCTGCGAACCGGATCGTTACGCAGCACCGTTGTGTTGTCCGTAGCCATATACCCGGGGGCAATCGCGTTCACGTTGATCCCTTTGGAAGCCCATTCGTTCGCAAGCGCTTTCGTCAACTGCGCAACACCACCCTTGGCCGCGGCATAGGCGGGCACCAGAATTCCTCCCTGAAAGGAAAGTAGAGAAGCAATGTTCAAGATTTTGCCGCCTGTCCCTTTTTGCAGCATGTGCCAACCAGCAAGCTGTGAAAGGCGAAACACCGCCGTCAAGTTCACGGCGATCAGTTCATCCCAGAATTCCGTGGGATATTCCGAGGCAGGCGCCCTTCGAATCACTCCGGCGTTGTTCACAAGAATGTCGATGGAACCAAACTCCGCGACTGTTTTTTCGATAAGACCGGGGTACACCTTCGAATCCGCCAAATCTCCGGAAAAATAGAAAGTCTTGCGGCCCGCTGCAAGAATTTCGGCACATGAAGGACCCGGTTTCGGATCCCGCCCGTGGCAACCCACGTTTGCGCCGGCCTTTGCCAGAGCCACAGCGATTGCGGCGCCAAGTCCTCTGTGCGATCCCGTCACGAGGGCATTCTTGCCGTTCAATTGGAAGGCTTCGAGGCTCATCGATTCGCTCTTTCCTGATTCGCGCAGGGAATGAAAATCGCTTACTTACGGCCTACTTCCAATCCGGACCCGCCCTGTTGAAACCCCGGCTGAATATTCACGACACCAAACTGCCGATCCTCGACCTCGCGATGCGCCGCCATCGCCCAAAGGAATGCGATTCGGTGGCCCGGCACAGAAACGTTTGGGTGGTACCCGCTCGGCATCAACACCGCATCGCCGTCGCGCACTGCCGTGATCAATTCCGGGTACGCCGTGTCGTTGTAAACCAGCTGAATTCCGTATGCTGGCTCCGGCATGTCAAAGTACACATAAATTTCTTCCAGCATCTTCGCGTGCTCATGAGGCGGCCAACTTGTCCAGTTTCCGGGATCGGAGTAAGTGAAACCTGCCACGAGCCGACCCGCTTCCACGTTCTTCGCGATGAGCATGTTCAATTCGCGCGATGAACCGGGGCCACCCGTCACGAACTTGAGGCCGGGATCTTTCTCGACGTCAGCATACCGTACCAATTTCAATGGATACTTCGCGCTGACTTCGGCAGAGAATTCAGCGAGGTCCACGGAATTACTCGTTGAGATTTCAACCGATGAATCGCGTGGAATATAAATCGCATCGAATTTCCCGAGTTCAAATTCCTGGCCTGCCGCCTTCACAGTAGCCTTCCCGGACAGGCAAATCAGCCCGGTTTCACGGTCTCCATTGGGGAACGATATGGAGGGTTTTGATAAATTCAGGATGACACGGCCATAGGCAAGATGCCGCATCGTGCTGTTCTGCGGCGTCACAGAGACATGACGCCCGGTCTGTGCGTTCGTCTTTCGAAAAATCATTCGTTCGACGGCGGCTTGTGTTTGCGTACTCATGAAGTCCTCCTTTGCAGCGTTTCCTTCAGCGGCCTCTCCAATGACCTGCGCATCAAGCTGTGTCAATGCGGTTCATGTTCATAAGCAAAACCCAGACCGCGGACACAATTAGCACTGAAACAGTCAGAGTATGGCCGCCAGAAGGGTGAGCGTCCGGAGCGGAAATCATATTTCCGCTCCGGACCCTACGCTTAGAAGTTAAACTTCAATCCGAACTGACCATTGCGCGGGTTGCTGGCGCTTCCAAAGCTTCCGAAGTTGCCGGAGCCAACTGTCAAGGACGCGTTGCCCAGGCTGCCCAGCGAATAGTTCGCGCGGTTGAAAATATTGAAGAAGTCCGACTCGAACATCAGCCCCATATTCTCTCTGGGCAATTTGAAGTATTTGCGGAACGACAGGTCCGTCACGAAAACGTATGGGCCGGTGAAGGTGCCCACGCCGCCTGTTCCCGGACTTATTGGAGACGGGGTCGCAAAGGCAAGCGGATTAAAGAATTGACCCGGAGCGGTCGGAGCGAGCGATACTCCCGGAACTCTATCCGCGCGCCGTCCGCCCACGTTGATGCTCCCATTCGCGTTACCAATCTTGCCACCGAGCGCGGAATTCGCCAGAATCGTTATGGGTGGTCCAGACTGAACACGGGTTATGCCGCTCAGTTGCCAGCCGCCCAGCGCAGTGCCGACGAATCCGCCCCGGTGCCGGAACAGTGGAGAGTCGTAGAAATAAGTTGTGGCGAAGACGTGCCTGCGGTCAAAATCCGCCACGCCGTAGTTGTACCTTCGATCGCGCCAATTGTCGGGGTTTGCACCAAGAGCGCTGGAGTCGGCCAGCGTCTTCGACCACGTGTAGCTGACGGTGGCCATGAAGTCGCCCTTCCGCTTCGTCGCATAAATCTGGAACGCGTTGTAGTTGGCCGTACTGTCGCTTAGATACATCCGAATCGAGGTATACCCCTGGTAGGGGCGCAGCCGGTTCAACGGCAAGGCAGTCGGAAGCGCCGCATTGGCCTGAAGCTGTGCGAACGTCGGCAGATTGATATCCGGCTGACGCAATATATGCCGCTGCTCGTTGCCAACGTACGACGCCTCTAAGAGAACGCCCCACGGCATCTCGCGCTGCACGCCCAGGCTGTAACTCGTGGTTCGTGCAACCTTCAAGTGAGGATCAATCGCAGACACCCCCAAGAGAGACGCAGCCCCGGCGGCGCCACCGGAAGGGTTGGATAAATTGCCGTTCTGGAATGTCGAAGATTGGATAAACGGCGGGATGTTGAGCTGAGAGAAAATGATATTACCCTCAGGTTTATCGTAAAAAAGACCTATGCCTCCGCGGATGGCCGTGCGGTTGTCATTGAATGGCGAATAGGAAAAACCGAAGCGCGGCGCGAACAAGTTCTCCACGTCGTAGAAACCGCGTGGCGCACCTGCCGGCACCGCCAAAACGGAAGGACTATTTCCGTTGGGCACCCGGACGAGTTGATCAGCCGGCACACCGTTGCCTGCGCGCACCAATCCATTGAGGCGATTGCCGCCCTTCGTCGTATCAATCGCGGTTCCGTTCGCGTTAAGCGTGACGGCCTGCGCTGGGTCGAATAGAGCTGGGTCGAAGCTGACTATGTTGTTTGCCTGTGTGTAGGTCGGCCCATCATGCTGATACCTTAGGCCAAACTCGAGGCTGAACCGGCGCGTAGCTTTCCAGGAATCGTAAACATACGCTTCGACGTTCGTGAATCGGAAGTGCCCAATGGGGTCATCCGATGCCTCGGTGTAAGATTGAAAGTTACCGAGCAGGGCGTCCGCAAAGGCCGTACCTGTCGTGCTCGCCGCGCTGGTGTTGAAGGCAACTTGGCCGTTGTATCTGGACCGGCCGTTCTGGTCTTTACGGTTGCGGACCACCAAGACTCCCGTCTTGAAAGTATGAGAGCCTTTCTGCCAGGTGACGTCGTCCGCCGGAGCGATATCTACCGTAGGCGATAGCAGCGAGAAGTCGGGACCTTGCGTACCTGAGATGACGGGCATGCCCCCGCCGGCCGCGACGCTGATGTCCGGAATTCCGTCGGGAAATCGTCCCCCGGGGAACAGTTGCGGGAAAGCGAAGCCGTAGGTGGCCCTCTGCCAGTTGACACCCGCTGGAGGAATTCGCTGGCCGTTCCAGGAGGCGTTAATCTTGGCTTGGTTCACGATTTGTGGCGTAATGAGCCAGGTTTCACCGAGTTGAATGCCATACCCCGGGCGAAGCCGATGAGTTGGCGTTGTCGGTAAAACTCCGCCGTCCACAAAGGTCCCAAAACCATCGACCAAGTCAAAGTTATCGTGCAAATACCGCGCGTAGAGACTGTGCTTGTCGTTGAAGCGATAGTCGAGACGAACGAGGTCCTGCCTCCAGTTGAAGGGGTTGTTGGGCTGGAAAGTCGCATTGAGGGCAGTCGGAATCGTGGCACCCTTGGGAATAACCGGGGAGAGCCCGCTCGCCAGAGCCGCCATCGTGCTGTAGATCTTGGCAATCGCTGTGCCGTCGGCTGTAAGCGGGGTGTTCGGATCGAGATCGAGCCGGTTGCCGGGAATAGGGGTGCCCGGTTTGCCCGGCTCGTGGAGTTGCACCGGAGTCGGCAATGCCAGTAACGCGCTGAAGTCACCTGTCAGCTCCGCCGGAGTGGGAAGAGTTCTCGATTGCGGCGTTGCCGTAAGGCGAATCCTCTTCCATTCCTCACCAGCGAAGAAGAACAGTTTGCCGCGTTTGATGGGGCCGCCAAAATCCCAACCGAAGTCGTTGAACCGCAGGGGAGTTTTCAGCGCGCCGGGGGCAGGGTTTTTCGCATCGAGTTTCTCGTTGCGTATGAATTCAAAAACCGTTCCGTGGTAAGAGTCACCCCCACTGCGCGTCACCACGTTAATTGAGGCGCCGGAGTTGCGCCCATATTCCGCCGAAAAGTTTGACGACTTGATGGCGACTTCACGAATGAAGTCGATACCTACGTTGTTGACTTGGCTGGCGTTCGAGCCCGAATCCATATTAAAGCCGCCGTCAACGGACAGAGCGTTCGAATCGGGCCGGTTGCCGTTGACCGACTGATTGTTGATGGCCAAGCTGGTGGTCAAGCTAAGTTGGTCATCCACGGTGAGGGCCGTACCGGGGGTAAGGGAAAGCAGCTGCATGTAGTTCCGCGCGTTCAACGCGACCGTTTTCACTTGGTTCGAATCGATGACACGCGCCAGTTCGCCGGACGTGGTATTGATTGTCTCAGCTGTTGCGGCTACTTCAACACTTTGCGAGACCTCACCGACCACCAGGCTCAAGTCCACGCTCATGCGAGCGCCGGCCACCAAGTCGTTTCCGGTTTTCTTGACGGTCTTGAAACCGGATCGCTCTGAAATCACGCTATAGATCCCGACAGGCAGATCGCTCGCCACATAGTACCCGTTAGAATCAGTCGCCGTTTGCCTTTCGAGTTTCGTCTCTTCATTGATGATGGTGATCTTCGCCCCAGCGACCACGCCGCCTTGCGAATCTGTGACGGTTCCAGCGATACGCCCGAAGATGCTCTGGGCCTCTGTCCTATCGACAACCAAAGTCGTCAACAAGACCACGAACATAAGCACTGCCGTCTTTAATACAAATGCAAGAAACTCACCGCCCCAAACAACATGGTTTGATTCGGACAGTTTCATTCTCACGAGAACACCCCCTTCGAAAATAGAGAATCCGTCTTCCCCTTATTCCTCCTGACGGGCCTCCTGTTTCTTCCCACCCCGTTTCAGTCTGGCAGCCAGAGGAAAATCTCGGCAGTTCTCTGATCCAACGCCGTGCGTACTGCATTGCGAGACGCCGTCTCAGCCGCTCTCCGGCTCTGAAAAAAGCCCGGCTTTCGTCGGGCGCCGTTAGCAGATCAGCCTACCCCGCCGCCCTGCGCGCAACTTCGAGCGGCGCACCTTGGTACCCCAACTCCGCGGATAGCTCGTTCGCAGCCCGCATCACTGCCTGGCCGATCTCTGGAACTCGTTCCTTAGTCATGCGGAACGCCGGCCCCGAAACGCTCATAGCCGCAAACAGTTTTCCCGAATGCCCACGGACCGCCGCGCTGATGCAACGAAGCCCTTCCTCCTTCTCTTCGTCGTCGATGGCGTAGCCGCGCGACCTCACGGCCCTTAACTCGGCTCTCAGTGCAGTGGCTGTTGTGATTGTATTCGCGGTGACCGCCTTGAGCCCCCAGCGACGTACGATGCCGCTCACCTCCGCCTCCGCAAGCTCGGCAAGCATGGCCTTGCCAACCGCCGTACAATACGCTGGCGCGCGGCTTCCCACGGTGCACGCCGTGCGCACGCTCTGTTGTGACTCTACCTTTTCCACGTAAAAAACTTGGCCGTCATCAAGAACGCAAAAGAAAACCGTCTCCCCGAATTGTCGCTGCAAGCGGTCTAGATAGGGCCGCGCGCGTCCGCGAAGGTCGAGCCCATCGATCGCTCGGGATCCCAATTCGTAGAGCCTCAGCCCTAAACGATATCGCCCCGTTTCCGGGTTCTTCACGACTAGCCGGTGCTGCTCCAGCACCATCATGAGCCGGTGCACGGTGCTCTTGTGGAGCTTCAGGGCTGGGCACAGCTCCGCGAGGCTGCAATCACTCGAGCTGTTCGCCAATATCGCTAAAGCCGCCAAAGCACGGTCAAGAACCTGCACTTTGTACGGAGAAGCTGACGTCTTAGATTGTGGCACGCGTGCCATAATATGGGATGACTTGCGATTGTCAAGCAAAAAAATGAATGGTCCCAATCGAGGAAACGGTAAGGAATCCCTGCGCTCGGAAAAAGACGCAGAGGTCTGTGGACTCCGACGATAAGAAGTCACATAGCGTGCACGGGGGGAGTTGCCCTAAAGACCTGAGACAACCCGCGGTGTCATGTAGGTGTCATGCGAATGGTGATGAATGGCGGCAAATGGTAACGAAAACTGAGAAGAGAAGGTGAATCTGAATTAACCCCATTTGATCAGAACTTGCTGATTCCCCTCGATTTGTCTCGGCTCCGGCAAATTGTGATTAAGTTGGTCTCAAGGCTGTTAACCGAAGGGTTGCTAGTTCGAATCTAGCCCGGGGAGCCAAATTCTCCCGTGTCAGGCAGTTATGCATAGCTCTCAGCTTATGGACATGGGATCGGCCGTTCATCGCAATTCTCGATCAATCCAGAGGCTGCGCTGAAAAATTTGCGATGATCCTTTCCCCGTGGTCGGAGGACTGTTGTGGCGGGGCGACCCAAGGCGCGCCGAGGCGTTTCTTACCTTGACCAAAGAAGCGCAACCTCAAGTGTGACCCAAATCAGATGTTGCCGGCCGATTTTGCTTGTATGGAGGAAGAAAGCCTCTGCCGGGCGTAGTTGCTCCAAGGACCAGCGGGGTCCAGTTTCAGGTATGTTTGCCAATGCTCCCGCGCTTCGGCAAATGCGCCCAGCTTTTCGCAGACGTAGGCAAGATTGTACTGCGCATCGGGATAGTTCGGATCAAGTCGAACGGCCTGGCGGAAGAGTTGACGAGCCGCATGGACATCTCCCACTTCCTCCAAAACGCTTCCCAAATTAAAGTGTGCCAGAGCGCTGTCGGGCTGGGCGGAAATCGCACGGCCGAAATACTCGGAGGCCTTTTCGAGGTTCCCGTCCTCATAGTGCAATGTACCGCAATTGAGCAGCGCCTCGACCTTAGCAGGATCAATTCGCAACGCGCGCTCATACGCATCAACCGCTTCGACTCTTGTCTTTTTGTCGGCTTCGTACTCCAACGCCAGAGCCAGCCAATCGTCGGCGTTGCGCTCGGCGATGACGCGCACTTTTTCGTCAAGCTCACGCGTTTCGAAATTCAACACAAACTGGCCGGACAGGGGTTCCAACCGCGCACCGTGACGCTCCACGATCACGTCTTTTCCGTCAGAAAGTACGCGGAGCTCGGCAAGCGGCGCTTGGACCTGAACGAGCTTCTCACGAAGCGCAGTCAGCGCGCGCCTCAAGCGGTTGGCGGGCACTCCTTCTTCAATCAATTGCTTTACCGTGCGCAGGCCAATCAGATCGCGGAAATCGTAGAAGCGGGTTCCCAGTTCTTTTCGGGGAGAGACCAGGCGCAGGCGGTCCCAATAGTCCAATTGCTTCCCGGTAACGCCCAGGATTCGCTGTACATGTTCCGGACTGAATCGATCTGTCGCACCCATTGTGGGACTAACCGATTGCTTTCTTGCCTGCCCTCTTTTGCACAACGGGTACAGCCTGCACGGCGCGAGCTGGAGGCTTCTTGCCCGGAGCCGCGGGTGCCGCCGAAGACGCAACGGCTGTCTGTGCTGGAGCTTGCTTCTCCGCGAGGCTCTTTTTGAGAGCTTCCATCAAATCAATCACCGGCGCCAGATGCGGCTGGGGGACTTCGGTCACTTGCTGGCCCTGGAGCTTGGCGGAAATCATCGCTCGCAGATTTTCTTGGTATTCATCGCGATATTTCTGCGGCTCGAAAGGAGCGGCAAGGCTTTCGATCAATTGTTGCGCGAGCTTCTTTTCCTGATCCTTCACTTCGACCTTGTCGGTCGGAACGGACTCCGCCGCGCGAATCTCATTCGAATAGAACATGGTGTGCAATGTCATGCCCTTCGTTCCGGGCCGCACAATCACGATGTGCTCGCGCTGGTGCATGGTGAGCTTCGCGATTGCCGCGTAACCCGACTGTTCCATGGCCATCATGAGCAGTTGGTAGGCCTTGACCCCTGCGTCTTCGGGGCTGAGGTAATACGAGGAATCGAAGTAGAGGGGATCCATCTCGCTCAGCTTCACGAACTCCAGAATTTCCATAACGCGGGCGGAGGGAGGCTCGATTTTGTCGAGCTCTTCTTCGCTGAAGAGCACGTATTGGTCCTTTTCATACTCATAACCCTTCACTATCTCGGAGCGCTCCACGTTCCGATTGCAGACCGGACAGAACAGTGGCTGCTTGAGCCGTGAATGGCATTCCTTGTGAAGCTGGTTGAAACTGATTCGCTCACCGCGGGCGGCGGCAAACATGCGCACTGGCATCGAAATCAAGCCAAATGTGAGATGCCCTTTCCAGACAGTCGTGGCCATATGAGCTCTCCTTTGCCAAGACCAGGGATTATTCCTGAGTCTTTTTAGGTTAGACGCCTACCGGATAAGAAGCAAGACGAAATCCTGGCCAAAAACGCCAAAAAGGCAAGCCCGCCAACTTAAGAAGCGTCTGGGATAGAATGTGCCCATGGCCAAGCTGGAAGAATACCGGCGGAAGCGCCGCTTCGACCGGACCCCCGAGCCTTCGGGCGAGCCTCAACCCGCCGCCGGTAAGGTTCAGGACCAGCCCTCCCCAGCCGCTAAACGCACGCGCCTGCCAAAGCCGAAACTCCCACAGTTGGAAGTTCGTCCCAGATCCCAGCATGGCGACACCTTCGTGGTTCAGAAGCACCGGGCAACGCGGCTGCACTACGATTTCCGGCTGGCGATCGATGGGACACTGAAATCGTGGGCTGTGCCCAAGGGACCTTCCCAGAACCACGCCGACAAGCGGCTGGCGGTCCAAACGGAAGATCATCCATTGGACTACGCCAACTTCGAAGGAAAAATTCCCGAAGGCAATTATGGGGCGGGAACGGTAATGGTTTGGGACCGTGGGACTTTCCATGTCGAGGGTAATCTCGACGCACTGAGGCAATTGGAAAAGGGAGAAATCAAGTTCAGCTTGAACGGGGAGAAATTGCGGGGCAGTTTTGTCCTTGTGAAACTGAAGCAAAGCGAAAAAGGCAACGAATGGTTGATGATCAAGCATAAGGACGCCGCTGAAGATTCCTCCTGGAACATCGATGAGCACGAAGGTTCCGCCGTTACGGGACGCACGCTGGAAGAAATTAAGGAGGAACTGCCTCCTAAGCGCCGGGCAATTCCAATTCAGCCGGCGGAGTTGCAAGCCACTCGCACAGGCGCAATGCCGGCTCGCGTGGAACCCATGCTCGCAACGCTTGCCGAGCACCCGTTTTCCGATCCCAACTGGCTCTTTGAGATCAAATGGGACGGTGTTCGAGCGCTGGCACGAATTGAGAATGGCACTTTGACGCTTCGCTCTCGTACTGGGGTTGACATCGCCAAACGCTATCCCGAGCTGTCGTCCCTTCCCAGTGCCTTGGCCGCTCGCCATGCAATTCTTGACGGAGAGATTGTCGCTCTGGATGAACAAGGTCACAGCAACTTCGAACGCTTGCAGGAGCGCATGCACGTGCACGCACCAAGCGAGAGCCTTGTCACGCGAATTCGCGTCGTTTACTTTGCTTTCGATCTTCTCTACTGCGACGGATACGACCTTCGCGAGGCCCCGCTTCTCGAGCGCAAGCAGCTGTTGCAACGCTTGCTTTATACATCCGAGCGGTTTCGCTACGCCGACCATCAGTTGGAACACGGAAAAGAGCTGTTCGCGCTGTCGGAACAAAACGGATTGGAAGGGATCGTCGCGAAGCGTGTCGACAGCCCGTACGTTTCCGATCGAAGCCCGTACTGGGTGAAGCTGAAGATTACCAAGACAGTTGACGCGGTGGTTGGGGGCTGGACCGAAGCTCGCACCTCCGCCCTTCCCTTTGGCTCACTGCTGTTGGGCTTGTATCAAGGCAAGAAACTTCGATTCATCGGACACGTCGGTAGCGGATTTGACGCGAAAAAGCTCAGGGAATTGAGCAGCAAGTTGGAGGAGCTGGTGGCTCCCGCTTCGCCGTTCGACGTCCTGCCCGAAACAAACGAAAGGCCATCTTGGGTCACTCCCGCGTTGGTCGCACGCGTAAAGTTCAGCGGATGGACGCAGGAACAAGCTCTACGTCACCCTGTTTTCCTCGGGCTTCGTGAGGACGCGCGTCCCGCGGATTGCCAATGGGAAAACGAGGTTGCCGCTCCCGCGCCTGCCGCCCCTGCCGTAGTTCGCGCGCCCGAGATCGTCGGCCGCGTGCTCAACACAAAAGCCGAGGTCGAAAACGAGTTGTTCAAAGGGCGCTCGGAAACCGTCACCATCGAGCTGGACAGCAAACGGCTGCGCTTCAGTAATCTGAACAAAGTGTATTTTCCCGAATCTGGCTACACCAAACGGAATCTCCTAGCCTACTACTACCGCATGGCTGACTTCATCCTGCCTTTTCTCCGCGATCGGGCTTTGGTTTTACGGCGTTACCCAGACGGAATCAGGGGACAGGCTTTTTTTCAGAAGGACGTGCGCGAAGGTTTGCCGGAGTGGTTCAAGACGGTTCCAGTGGATTCCGAACATCGCGGTGAGGTAATTCAATACGCGACGGCCAACGACTGCGCGTCCATGCTTTTCCTGACGGGCTTGGGTTGCATCGATCACAACCCATGGTCCAATCGTTATGACGATGTCGATCATCCCGACTACTTCTTTTTTGATTTAGATCCCTCGGATGGTACGGAATTCTCTGTGGTCGTGGCCGTTGCTCAAGCCCTTCATGAAAAGTTGGAAGAACTGCAGTTGGCAAATTTCTTGAAGACTTCGGGCGCCACGGGAATCCACATCTATATACCTGTCGAGCCGGTCTACACATACGAGCAGCTGCGTGCCTTCGGCGAGATCATCGCGCGCACTGTGACTGCCGAGCACCCGAGTCTAGTGACCCACGAGCGCATCGTTGCCAAGCGTCCAGCAGGCCGCGTGTTGATCGACGTGCAGCAAAATGCTCACGGACGTCCGCTGGCTGCCGCGTACTCCGTGCGGGCCTTCCCTCACGCGCCGGTTTCCGCTCCCCTGTTGCCTCGCGAATTGCGTCCCAGCTTGCGCCCGGAGACATTGAACATAAAGACGGTCTTTGCGCGTTTGAAGGAGAAGGGCGATCTCTGGGGGGATTTCTGGAAGCAGCGCCAGAGATTGGAAGGAGCCATCGAAGCCTTGAGTAACCGCATACCATCGAGAACGAAAAAGATGCCCTGATCCCGGGCCGCGGGTGCCGCCCTTATCTTTTCCTTGTGCCGCAGCTGTGGTTAAATGCCAAAACGTGGAGGTTACGATTTCTCGCAAGGGCCAGCTATGTGTCGGTACTTCCGGATACTCCTATAAGGAGTGGAAGGGGAGTTTTTACCCGGAAAAACTACCGGACCGCGAGATGCTGAGCTTCTATGCCGGACAGTTCAAAACGGTTGAAATCAACCATTCTTTTTACCGCATGCCGACAGAGAATCTGCTCTTGCAGTGGGCTAAGAGCGTTCCTGAAGGATTTAAGTTTGCTCTGAAGGCAAACCAGCAGATCACCCATATCAAGAGGTTACGCGGCTGCGAAGACACGTTGAAGCGTTTCTTGGAGGTGGCCAGCGTGTTGAACGATGGCGACCACCTCGGCCCCGTTCTTGTGCAGCTTCCTCCCAATTTCAAATTTGACCAGACGCTGCTCGAAGATTTTCTCGCCCTTCGTCCGCCAGCGTTTGCGTTTGCTTTTGAAGTGCGTCACCAATCGTGGTACACCGAGGAAACTTACGCTGTCCTTCGCCGGCACGGAACGGCCCTTTGTTTGGCCGAGACGGAAAAGGAAACGCCTATGGAAGTCCTCACAGCCGATTTTACTTATGTACGCCTGCGACGTGAAAACTACACCGCAAAGCAATTGGCAGCTTGGAGCAAGCGCTTTGAAGAATGGCTTCGCAAGGGAGTGAACGTGTACGTCTACTGCAAACATGAAGATGCCGGCAAAGCACCTGCCTACGCGCATGTGCTGCTGCACGGGGAAGATGACTGACCCCGGCCAGAGCCGTAGTGACCCCCGAGCCACGCACGGGGAGCCAACTTCATTTGATGAAACCAGGGTTTGTTACGAGTGCAGCTGAATACTTTGCTCAGTGCGCGAGTTGCACGGGATGATCGTAGCCAGTCATTTCCAGGTAGCCGGCACCGCTGAGCAGTTGCGCGTTGTGGTGGCCCGTAAGAACTATGGCTCCTTCCCAATAGGCGGGGATGAGTTTTGAGTTGCTGGTCAGCTCCTGGGATGGGAGCGGAGTCACCGCTTCGACCTCGATGCCTAGTTTCGGAATCGAGACCTTCCAGTGAATCGGATAAGTGGCGCCCGTCAACGAGCTGGTCCATTTTTCTCCAACGGGTTCGAACTTGAAATCGCTGGAACGTAGGTGAGTCGTTTTTCCGTTGGCGTCGACGTACGAGCCTGCGGAGTGCTGATCAATCGAGCCACCCTTGCGGCGAAGGTGAAAGAGCATCAGCTCAGTGTGGTCTTCGAGTTGGAGGCTCAGCCAATCCCAGCCGATTTGGTTCGAATCGAGTTGATGGGTGAAGAATTCATGGTCCATCCAGCTGATGCCGGCCACTTCAAATGTTTTGTTGCCGAGGTCGATTGTGCCGGAGGTCGCCAGGCGCGTTAGCGAAATGTAGTGCGAGGCGCGGCCCAGCCCTTCCGCCTTTTGGCTGACGCCGTTCTCACCGTGAATGACCGGAGGTTTTTCCGGATGCAGCGCAAAGTGGAGTTGAAAGCGCGGATCGACGGCCTGCAGTTCCTGGTCGCTGCCGCGCCGTTGAATCTGCCAATTGCCATTCCAGATGCGACCGAGGGATTCGTTCACCGCGGCAATGCCTGGGCCGGAACGATTGGTGCGTTCGGCGTGATAAAACTTGCCGCCATCGAGATCGCTCAACGCGAGATGGGCCAAATAGAGATCCTGCACTTCCCAGGCGCTTGTCTTTGCGGGATCGCGGCTGACGGCCTGCCGGAAGAAGGTCAATTCGAATCCGAAACGGCGGCCGTCCGTTGATTTCAGATTTCCGGTGTAGTACCACCATTCGGTCTGAAAATCCGGATGATTGAAATGGTCGCGCGGAAATTCGTAATGGTATCCCGGCAAGGCCGTGCGGTATTGGGCCGCTACAGGATGCACAAGAAGAAGGCCGGCGATCAGGCACGAGAGACTATTCTTCATGGACAACCTCGAGCGGATTCAAACGCACCGCGACCTGCGCCGGGTAGAGCCCCGCAAGCACAGTGGCCGCATATACAAGCATCAGTGCGCCAAGTAGAATTTCCACCGGCCAATGAAACCGGATAGTCCAGCCGAATGATTGTTTGTTGACCACATAGATGAGCACCAGCGAAAGAGCAAATCCCAGGGCCATGCCGGCAAGATTGGCCAGAAGGCCCAGCAAGCCTGCCTCGAAGAGAATCAGCTTGCGAACTTGCCCGGTGGCCGCGCCAAGGAAACGAAGCAGGCCAAGTTCGCGGCGGCGGTCAATCACAAGAGCAAGAAGCGCTCCAGCAATGCCCACCACCGCGACGATGACCGCAACCGCTTCCAGCGCGTAGGTAATGGCGAAGGTACGGTCGAAGATACGGATGGCTTCAGCGCGCAGGTCGCGATTGGAAAAAAGAAGGACGCGATGGCCGGCGGTGGCTTTTTCGATTTCGGCGCGAACCGTCTCCAGGTGTGCATCCGGAGAAACATAAATAGCGAGATTGGAGGGCGCGGGATCGGGCAAGTACCGCAGCATCGTGCTGCGGTCCATCAGGATACTGCCACGCTCGCTGGAGTAGTCATAATAGACATCGGCGATGCGAAACGTTGCTTTCGCTTCCCCGAGCGAGAGCGTTATGGAATCTCCCGCTTTCTTGTGGTGCTTGTACGTGAAGGGCTCGCTGACGACGACGGCGTTCGAATCGCGCAGTTCGGCTAGCACCTGCTCCCTGGGGCGCCCGGAGAAAAAATCGGAATCGTGATGGGCGCGCTGGACGTTCAGGTCAGCAGAAGCGAGTGAAGCAGGCATACCCTCAAAACTGATTTCGTAAATGCGTAAGCGTTCGACCGCATCGACGCCGGGAAGTTTCGAAAGTTCTTCTGCGAGACCGGACGAAATCGTCGGATGGCGATCCGCGGCCGCGGAACCCGCGGGACGAAGGTAGAGATCGGCGGGCAATTGATCTTCCATCCAGATCATGACGGTTTGGCGGAAGCTGCCGACCATGATGCCGACCGCGGTCATCATCGCGATGGCCGTGGAGAGCGCGCCGACGAGAACGGAAGTCCGGCGCAAGGAAGCCGCGAGGCTGCGCGAAGCGAGCATGGCTTCCACGCCGAAAAGTTTGCCGAGAAGCCGCGAGGAAAAGGATATGAGCGTAATAACGAACGCTGGCATCGCCAGCGCTGACGCGGCTACGAGCAAAATCGCAGCTAGATAGCCAAAAAGCGGCTTGCCTGCAACAGCGGGAGCGCGGGAAGCTGCGGCTGCCGCCAAACCGAGCACGAGAGCAAGCCAGAAATCACGCAATTTGTTGACGCGTACATCGTATTCGCGGCGTCCGCGCGCCATGGCCTCGACGGGCGAAACCAGGGAAGCTTCGCGTGCTGGTGAATAAGCGGATGCAACCGCGACTCCCACGCCGATCGCTAACGCGAGAACAACAGACGCGGCGTTCAGCTCGATGCTGCCTGGCCGGCTACTGACGTAAAGCGATTCCACCGTGACGGCCATCAGCCTGACCGCGCCCGTGGCCATGAAGCGGCCGAGGGGCAGCCCGATGAACGCGCCCGCGATCCCAAAGCAAGCGGCTTCGCCGACGAACGCGGTAAGAATGACGCCGCGGCTGGCGCCGAGAGCGCGCACGATTCCAATCTCCGCACGGCGGCGAACGACCGAGACCGAAATCGTGTTGTAAATCAGGAAAGCGCCGACAACGAGAGAGATATAGCTCAGCAGTCGCAAGTTCCAGCGGAAGGCCGCCAGCATGCGGCGATTTCCAGTTGTGCCCGTGCCCTGCGGACGGACTTCCACTCCGGCGGGGAGCACCGCTCGCAGACGCTGCTGCCAATCTTCCAGGCTGGGAGACGCCGGCACTTTCAAGAGGATGCGATCGACGCGGCCGTACCGCGAGAGCGCCTGTTGCGCAGTCGCAATGTCCATCACGATAGCGGATTCGTTGCCGTTTGAATCGGGGTACACGCCCCGCACCGTGTAACCGCTGACTCGATCGTTGATGAGCAGTTCGACGCGGTCGCCGGCTTTGTACCCAGTGCTCGCGCCCACCCAGATGCTGTTCGCATCGCCGAGATGCTCGAACAAATCTTTTGAAGCACTGATCCCCTGCGCGCCACTAGTAATTTGGGATTCATTTTGCGCGTAGGCGCTGGCTTCAGTGACGAGGTCCAGCCCAATGAGTGGAAGAGACTGTTTTGTATCGGCGATCGCTGTGTAGTCATCGATGCGCGGCGAGACTCGAATCGAGTAAGGAAGCGTGGCCAGCGTGCCGACGACAGCTTCCGGGATACCTCCCGATGCCGTGATTTCCAGGTCGTTATCGCCAGCAAGGGTTTCCAGCGAGCTGCGGAATGATCCGGTGGCGGCACCACCCGCAAGATCGATCGCCACGACAACCGCAACTCCAAGCGCAATTGCGAGGATCGTCAGCAAAGTCCGCACTGGCTCTCGCAAGAGCGGGCGCACCATCATTCGGTAAAAGAGCAGAATGAGAGGCATTTCAGCGCCGGGTGACCTCTTCGATTTTGCCGTCGCGCAACCTGACGACCGTATTGGCGAGCGAAGCGGCTTCGAGACTGTGCGTGGCCATGATGGTCGCGGTGTTTTGCTCCCGCGTGAGGCGCCGAAGCAATTCCAGAATCACGTTGCCGGTTGTGGTGTCCAGATTGCCAGTGGGCTCGTCGGCGAGCAGGATGCTCGGTGAATGGATCAGTGCACGTGCAATGGCCACGCGCTGCATCTGGCCGCCGGAAAGTTGGTGCGGAAAGCGATCGCCCAGGCCGTCGAGTTCGACCCACGAGAGGCGTTCGCGGGCGGCTTCGCGAGCATCCGGTTTTCCAGCGAGGAGCAGCGGTAATTCGAC
>Ga0137409_10001162_pt1 | contig 28602 bp, 22 predicted proteins | sample CZODoug1_16funga_FD_122059 | JGI IMG/M metagenome (GOLD analysis project Ga0137409, IMG submission 122059) | Vadose zone soil fungal communities from Angelo Coast Range Reserve, California, USA - CZODoug1_16fungal (Hybrid Assembly) | ecosystem: Environmental > Terrestrial > Soil > Vadose zone...
ACCAGATTCCCTGCGACTGCGGCCGCTATGTCGAAATCTGGAATCTGGTCTTCATGCAATTCAACCGCGACGCCGGCGGCACTCTCGCGGCTCTGCCGAAACCGTGCGTGGACACCGGCATGGGCCTCGAACGCGTTGCCGCCGTTCTTCAAGGCGTCATCTCTAACTACGAAACTGACCTTTTTGTCCCGCTCATTGACAAAGCAACAGAGATAATTTCTGGAAGACCTTTGCAGCAGGGTTTGGAGGTGCTCCAGGTTGCACTTCCAAGCGGCGAAATAGCGCAATTCGATGTATACAACCCCTCGTTGCGTGTCATTGCAGACCATACGCGCGCAGCTACATTTCTCATCAGTGATGGCGTTCATCCTTCCAACGAAGGCCGCGGCTATGTGCTCCGCAAAATCATGCGCCGGGCTATCTATCACGGTCGTCTCCTCGGCCGACAAGAACCCTTTATGTACAAAGTTGCTGAGGCGGTCCAGGAACGGATGGGAAAAGCCTACCCCGAGTTGCCAGAAAGTGCGGAAGGGGTTCGTCAAGCCATACTTATTGAAGAGGAGAAATTCGTCCGCACCATCTCGACCGCCCTACCAAAACTGGAAGGGGAATTTTTGTCAGCTGAATCAATCGCAAAAGTGATTCAGGTTGCCCGGCGACACTTCAAAAAACTTGTGGAACGTGAAGAATCTGAAATTGAACCGGAACAATTTCTTGGGTTTGAATATCACCTGAAAAATCTTGAGTCTGGAATATTTGACAAACTTGATCTTAATTTTGTCCTTTCTCTGACAAAGGACGTCCTGCCGAGGGCCGCATGGCCTCTTTTTCCTGGTCAGACAGCATTTCGACTCTACGACACGTTCGGTTTGCCGAAGGATTTTATTGAGGACGTTTGCCGCGATAACGGTTTTGGAGTTGAGTGGAGCAGCTTCGATCAAGCCATGATTGAGCAGCGCACGAAGGCGCGGGCGTCGTGGAAGGGCGGGGCGAAGGAGGGGGCGAATTCCGCTTATGCTAAATTGGCGGAGACGTTCAAGACGGAGCCGGATTTTTACTTTGGGACGACCGCGAAGGATGCCCGGATTGAAGCGATATTTCGTAGCGCCGGCGTCTCGCCGGCAGCAGGTGCGGAGCAGAAAGAGCCGGCTGGAAGCCGGCGCTACGAAAGCGTCAACGAGCTGAAGCCCGGCGAGAGTGGCGAAATCGTTCTGGACCGCACGGTGATTTATGCGGAGTCTGGCGGGCAGGTGGCGGATACCGGCGCGTTCTACGACAACTCAGAGTCGCAACTGCTCGCGGAGGTGACGGGCGCTTTCTATCCGGTCGCCGGGCTCGTGGCGCATAGAATCGTAGCGAAAGAAACGTTGCGCGTGGGAGATCGCGTGGCGGTCGTGGCCGACGCGGAGCGGAGAGCGCGCATCATTCGCAATCACACAGGGACGCATCTGGTGAACGCGGCGCTGCGGAATATTCTGGGGACGCACGTGAAGCAGGCCGGCTCGCTGAATGCTCCCGAGCGGCTGCGCTTTGACTTTTCGCACTTTGCCCACGTGGATGCGGAAGAGCTGCGCGACATCGAGCAGCAAGTGAACGACGAAATCCGCCTGAACACGCAAATCGAGACGAACGTGACTTCGCTCGAAGAGGCGCTGGCTTCCGGCGCGCTGGCATTTTTCGGCGACAAGTATCCGGAGCACAACGTTCGCGTGGTAACGATTCCCGATCCGCGCGCCGCTCGCGGCTTCTATTCGAAAGAGCTTTGCGGCGGCACGCACGTCCAGCGCACCGGAGATATCGGCGTGCTGAAAATCGTCAGTGAAGAATCCGTAGCCGCCGGAGTCCGCCGAATCGAGGCGGTTACCGGCATCGGCGCGCTGGAACATTACCAGCGCCAAGCACTAGTCTTAATTAGACTAGTTGGCCAGCTCAATGTTGGCGAAGACTCAGTGCTGGCCCAGGTCGAAAAACTCTCCCAAACGGTCAAGCATCTGGAAAAGGAGCTGGAAGCACAGAAGCGCAAAGGAGCGCTGAGCCAGATCGATGAGCTAGCGGGACGCGTGCAACTTGTTAAAGGGATTAAGGTTATTGCCGCCGAAGTGCAAAACGTTGACCGCGAAGGACTTAGGCAGTTGGTGGACACCTTGCGCCAGAAGCTGGGCTCCGGGGTCGTAGCGCTGGGCATGCCCGAAGACGGCAAAGTTGCCCTAATTGCTGGGGTCACCAAGGATCTGACCGCTAAAGTCCATGCTGGCAAGCTGATGCAGGCATTAGCGCCCATGGTAGGCGGCAAGGGGGGTGGCAGGCCGGACCTGGCCGAAGCTGGCGGAAAAGACACAAGTGGCCTTAAATTGGCCTTGGAGAGCGTCCCCTCCCTTATCGAGCCCTTGTTATAATGGACTTGGATCAGGCAACTTTGAGTTGAAGGCAGGTCGACCCAAAGAGAACGGTTTTTGGTCACCAAAGGTGGATTCAAGCCAACGGTAAACCCTAGCGGCTCAGCACCCTGAAGCAGCGACAGGACCAGAGCGCATAGTACGGAAGTCGCATTGACGGGAGCGGGGCGCTCTCGAATAATGGTGGCGGTGTGGCTGGAACTCGAATATCTTGTGTGCCTTACCGCAGGGGCATAATGAATAGACGCACGACAATCACGACATGGCTACTCTCAGGAACGCTGGCCCTTTGCACGAATTTCTTCGCGCCAGTCGCTAGCAGCCAGATCGCTAGAGTCGTTAACGACGAAGGACGGCAGTTTTTTGTGAACGCCGAGCCGCCCTTGAAAGTCAATCTGAATGCTTCCAAGTCGCGCGCCAACATCTGGCTGCCCGCCGAGACTTCCTTTCTGGGCCATGGGCGCCCAGCTATGGATATCGGGCGAGATGGCGTGGAAAAACTCGTTCGCGAAGCAGCGGACCGTCATCGAGTGGATCCGGCGCTGGTGCGCGCGGTGATCGAGACGGAATCGAACTGGAACCCAAGGGCGTACTCGCGCAAGGGAGCCGGCGGATTGATGCAACTGATTCCTACCACGGCCCAACAGTATGGCGCCTACGACGTATTCAACCCGCAACAGAATATCGACGCCGGGGTTAAACATCTGAAGAGGTTGCTGGAACGATATAATGGCAACCTGGATCTGGCTTTGGCGGCGTACAATGCGGGAGAGGGCGCGGTTGACCGCGCTCACGGTATCCCGGCGTACCGCGAGACGCAGAATTATGTGCAGAAAGTACAGAATGCCTATTTCCGGCCGGGATCGGGGCGCCTCCCTGATGCTTTTGTCAATCCTCACGCAATCCACCGCGACGTTTCCGCGGATGGCCGCATCGTATTCACTAACGAATAAAAAGAACCTGAGCAGTGGGGAGCGGGTAGTTTTCGGGGAGCTATTGCGGGCCTCGAAAATTGCGAATGTATTTTTGAAGTGAATGCGGGTTTCCGGCTACGATAGAGGCGCGTTTGGGGGTATGCAGTTTGATGTTTGGGGCAAAAAAAATTTTGCACAGGAGCTTCGCCTGTCTTTCGCCGGTTTTTGCGGCCGTGGGCGCCGCGCTGCTAGTGGCCTCGGCAGCACCAGCAAAGATGCATGCGGACGCTTCGGCCACGGCGTTGCGGCGGCAGTCGGCGTCGTCGCAATTTGCGCGAGCGGAAGAACAGCGCGCGGCGCTGAATAGCAAACCTACCGAGAAACGAACTCTTGCGGATTACAAACAGGTGGTGGCAGGGTACCGACGAGTTGCAATGATTACGCCGCGGGCTCCGGAAGTGCCTAATTCCCTGCTGGCCGTCGCGGAACTTTATACCGAGATGGGCGACCGGTTTGGGCGAAGTTACTACCAATCGGCGGTGGATTCCTACGAATTCCTGGTGCGCGAATATCCGACGAACAAGTATTGCCAGGATGCAATTTTGAGAGTGGCGAAGCTGCAGCGCGAGCAACTGGGAGACTCGTCGCTGGCGACAAAGACTTATGAGGATTTCCTGAAGAAGTATCCGCATTCGCCGCGGAAGCGCGAGGCGCAGGAAGCCCTGGCGGAATTGGCGCTCTTGCAAAACAGCGACGCGCCTACGGCGACGAACAGCGCAGCGGCCAATTCGAATGCTGCCTCACCAGCCACCGAAGAAGTGCAGGCGAGCGCGCGTGTGCACTCGGGCGGAAGGGCGGCCAGCCTGCCGGATGCGGGAGAGATTCCGCGGGTGCGGCGGATTCGTGCGACGGCCAATGGGGATGCGACGCGCGTGACCATCGATCTTGAAGACAGTGTGCAATATGTTTCCGGACGCATCGCGAATCCGGACAGAATCTTTTTTGATTTGCATGCGGCGCGGCTGGCGCCGGAAGTTGCGCGTGGAAATATTCATGTGGACGGCGGCCTGCTGACTGCCGTTCGTGTGGCGCAGAATCATAACGGCGTGGTGCGCGTGGTGCTGGATGTGAACGGAGTGAAGGATTACACCGCTTCGCTGATCAATAATCCACCGCAACTACTGATTGATTTGTATGGAAATTCGACGGAGTCTGCTCCAGTGCGCACCGCCCAGGCGAACAAGACGCAGCAGGTTGCTGAAAATTCGGATGAGAGCGCGCCGGCGAATTCGAAGAGCGCCATCGACAACTCGATGGGCGGGACGGCTGCGAGGAGTAATCCCTCAGCGGCAACGCGCAATTCCCTTCCGAGCGCGACAAACGTGAAATCGAAGTCCGTCAAAGCCGCGGCAACGAACACGAAGCCCGATTTGATCCGGCCGGCAAGCGCGCCGCAGCCGACGCGCGACGGGCAATCCACGCTGACGCGGGCGCTGGGCTTGAAAATTGGAAGGATTGTGATTGACGCGGGCCACGGCGGGCATGACACCGGCACGATTGGCCCGACTGGATTGATGGAAAAAGACCTGTGCCTGGATGTGGCGCTGCGGTTAGGGAAAATTATCGAGCAAAAGTTGCCAGGCGCGGATGTGGTGTACACGCGCTCGGACGACACGTTTGTTCCGTTGGAAGAGCGGACGAACATTGCGAACCAGGCCAAAGCCGATTTGTTTCTTTCCATCCACGCGAATTCGAGCAGGGATCACGCGGCGCGCGGTATCGAGACGTATTACTTGAATCTGAAAGGCTCGGCCGAAGCCATGGAAGTGGCGGCTCGGGAGAACGCTTCCTCTCAAGAAGGCGTTCACGAACTGCAAGACATGGTGATGAAAATTGCCAAGACCGAGAAAATTGACGAGTCCAAAGAACTTGCCGAGGACGTGCAGGATTCCCTGGCGAAGCGGATTCAGAAGACTAACAAGCCGGTGAAGAATCGTGGCGTGCGGAAGGCGCCCTTCGTGGTGTTGATTGGGGCGGACATGCCATCAATCCTGACGGAGATCTCGTTCTTGAGCAATCCGGCGGACGAACAACTGCTGAAGAAGCCCGAGAACCGGCAAAGAGTGGCCGAAGGGCTGTACCAGGGCGTGGCCAGCTACCTGGAAAGCATGAACAGCGTTACTATGAACCAGCCGGCCAAGCCTGGCACCGGGCAGCCCACCCCGCCAGCCGTTCAACAATCTCGCAACCAAAATTAGGTTGTTGGTGTCTAATAGAAGCCGGGATGCGAAGACCTCACCTTATTGCTGCTTTGCTTCTTGCGCTCACCGCAGCGCCCTACTCGTCTGCTCAAAAACAAGTGCTTCCCCTCCAGTTCGGGAGTTGGTCCGGGCAGCCAAGTCCTATGTGGGTGGAAACAGAAGCTCCGTTAAGTCTGGTAAATATTTGGAAGGAAACTGGGCGCACAACGGGCGAATACTGCCAGTACACATCTGGCGGGACGAAGCTCGACGTTAGCTTGGAGAAATATCGGGATCCCAGCAATGCCTATGAAGCCTATACGGCGCTGATTCGTTCGGAGATGCATCCTTCCACTCTGGGCAGGACGTCAGCCGTAGAAGGCGACAAACTGATTGCTCTGCTGGGAGGATTCATTCTCGAACTGCGCCCAACGCCGGCAATCTCCGATGCAGATTTAGCGACGCTGGTTAGATCCGTGAGCGGGCATGCGGACCAGACGCCGCTGCCGCCCATCCGCGCGTACTTGCCGCGGGGGTTCACAGACGGCACGCAGAGATATGCGCGAGGACCGGCGGGGTTCCGGAACGCGGTTGCGGCGCTGAAGCAGGACGAGTTTGCGAACCTGGCCGATGAAGCGGGCTTTAATTTCGATGCGGAGGCGATATTTGCGCACTATCGTGAGGGAAGAGACGAGGCAGTTCTGCTGCTGCTCGATTACCCGACGCCGCAGCTGGCGGAGCAGCACCTGAGACACCTGGAGCAGGCCATCACGCCGGCCGCAAAGCAAGCGGGGACGACCATCCAGCGCAAAGGCACGCTCCTCTCCGTGGTACTGAAGCCTTCCTCGACCGCGTATGGCGCAGCTCTGCACAGCGCGGTGAACTACGAGACGGTTATAACGCAGAACGAGCCGCACCAGACGATCACCGATCCGCCGATTCTCACCACCGTTGCCAAGATTTTTATCGCCACAGGCGTATTTATGGTCATCGCCGTGGTGCTGGGTGTGGCGTTTGGCGGGGTGCGGCTGCTGGCGAAAATCTTTTTTCCTGGCAAGGTGTTTGACCGTCCAGAGCAGATGGACGTGCTGCAACTCGGGCTTTCCGGAAAACGCATCAATTCCCGCGATTTCTACTAGGTGTCGACTCCGGAAGAATGGGTCCGGCAACCCAGTTGCCGGGCGAGGTACAATTGTCGCCGGGGTCTGACGCGCAAATTGCCGCAAGCTCGCAATCCAACTCGCGAAAAAGTAACGCATTCCCCCTCGTTGGCGTCTAATCTAGCCTAGGGTGAGTCTTGCTTTATGAGTGAAACCGGGCCTCACAGACTTCAGAGATACGTGGAAGGCGCGGTGTCGACTATGGGCAGTTGGGCCCGGCCCGAAATATACCCTTGGCTGGTAGCGTACAGACTACAGAGGGGAGGCTAGGAATGAATTTGAAGCTCGGGTCTCTGTATGTGCTACCGCTATTTGCCTTGCAAATCGCAGGGTCTGGCTGTAACCGGGCGAATCCCCAAGCTGCTGGTCCCCAACTGCCGCCTCCGCCCTTGGTGAGTGTAGTCAAGGCTCAAGCGCAAGATGTGCCCGTTTACCTCGACGAGATCGGGAAGAGCTTTGCTTCCGAGTCGGTTACTGTAACCCCACAAGTGGGCGGCCGCATTATGCAAAGGGAATTCCAGGATGGCGCTGACCTGGCAAAAGGGCAGTTGCTATTTGTGATTGATCCGCGTCCGTATCAAGCGCAGCTCGATTCGGCAAAGGGCGCTCTGGCCCAGGCAAAAGCGGCGCTGGCACTCGCCAAAGTGGAGTTCGCGCGCACCTCGGAACTATTGGCATCCAAGGTCACCTCCAAACAGGATTACGACAGTAAAAAAAGCACCGTGGAGGTCGATCAGGCGCAGATGGAATCGGCGGAGGCGGCCCTCGAAACCGCTCAACTCAACCTGGAATATTGCTATATCCACTCGCCGATCCAGGGCCGGGCTGGCGCGCGATTGGTCGATATTGGAAACGTTGTGCAGGCCAACACGACCGGATTGTTGCTAATCCAGCGCCTGGATCCGATTTATGCGGACTTCACCATAACCGAGCGCGATCTCCCCAATGTGCAAAAAGAGATGACTCGCGGAACGCTAAAGACCTTGGTGAGGCTGCCCTCCGATGCGGAAGAGCGCTCCCACGGCGGCAAACTCACATTTCTCGACAACAACGTCCAGAACGGCACCGGCACGGTCTTTTTGCGCGCCACCATATCCAACCCCGATCACCATTTCTGGCCCGGACAATTTGTCAACGTCAGGCTGGTCCTGGCAACACAAAAGGGAGCGGTGCTGATCCCTAACCAAGCCACGCAGATCAGCCAAAAGGGTCCTTTCGTGTACGTGGTAAAACCCGATAACACCGCGGACCTTCGACTCGTGACCTTAGGCCAGCGACAAGGCGAAAACGTGGTGATTACCCAAGGTGTCGCCGCGGGCGAGAGCGTCATCGTGGCCGGCCAGATGACCGTAGCTCCGAACGGCAAGGTGCATGTGGATACGGCCGGCGCTGGGCCTGCGGCGGGCGCGCCAGCAAGCGCAAAGTAATGGGGACGAAGGTCCATGAATCTATCTGAACCCTTTATTCGCCGCCCGGTGATGACCGCGGTGCTTACGATCTCGGCCATCGTTTTTGGTGTACTCGCTTATTTTGCCTTGCCGGTCAATGACCTGCCCGCCGTGGACTATCCCGTCATTCAAGTCAGCGTAGGCTATCCCGGCGCAACGCCGGAGACCATGGCGAACAACGTGGCCACTCCGCTCGAGCGTCAGTTCATGCAGATTCCCGGCCTTCAGTTGGTGACTTCCAACAGTGGACAGGGTCACTCGAGTTTTGTCCTGCAGTTCGATCTCTCCAAGAGTGTGGATGCCGCGGCAACCGACGTTCAGGCGGCCATTACGCGCGCGACGGCGCAGCTCCCCGTGGATTTGCCGAGTCCGCCCACCTTCACCAAGACCAATCCTAACGACCAGCCCATCATGTATGTCGGGATCACCAGTGACAGCGCCACGCAGGGCCAGCTGTTCGACTACGCCAATACGCAAGTCGGCGAGCGCATCAGCATTCTCCCTGGCGTGAGCCAGGTGGCCGTGTATGGCGCTCAGTCCGCGGTGCGCATCAAGGCCGACCCTTCCGCGATGGCTGCGCGCAGTCTGACGATTGATGATTTGACGGCGGCACTGAAGAACGGAACAAGCTATACCGGCGCCGGCCAATTTGACGGAGAACATCACACATTTCTGCTGCAGCCCGAAGGACAGTTGAGCGAGGCCAGCCAGTACGAAAATTTAATCGTCCGCCAAGGCAACGGTGCTCCGGTCTACTTGAAAGACGTCGCCACTGTAAAAAACGGATTGCAGGACGAACGCATCAGCATGCGCTTTTGGTACCGCGGACACGAGGTTCCGTCCGCTACGGTGGTCGTGGCGGTTTTCCGGCGCGCGGGATCAAACGCCGTCGAGGTTGCCAAATCCATCCGCGACCTCCTTCCCACGGTGCAGGCCCAGCTGCCCAGCTCTATTGGAATCGTTCCCATTTATGACCGTTCGCAAGGCATCGTGAACAGCGTCAAGGATGTTCAGGAGACGCTGTTGATCGCGTTCGCCTTGGTTGTCCTGGTGATCTTTATTTTTCTGGGCCGCGCGCGCGACACCTTGATCCCGGTTGTGGCTCTGCCTCTCTCGCTCCTGCTCACCTTCGTGGTGATGAACATCCTGGGCTACAGCCTGGACAACCTGTCCTTAATGGCCCTGACGCTGGCCATCGGATTCTTGGTCGATGACGCCATCGTCTTCCTGGAGAATACCGTTCGCCTCATGGAGAGCGGCCTTAGCGCCCTCGAAGCCTCCCTACAATCCGCCAGGGAAATCAGTTTCACGATTCTCGCCATGACCATTTCGCTAGCCGCTGTATTCCTCCCGCTGGTCTTTATGAGCGGCCTGGTGGGGCGCATTTTTCGCGAGTTCTCCATCACCATCATCGTTTCGATTTTCGCCAGCGGCATCGTTTCGCTGACGCTTACGCCCTTGATGTGTTCCGGCCTGCTTCAGGTGCACGGGGAGCACGCGAAGAAGAACTGGATCGAGCGCGTCATCGGCGGCGCGGAAAAAAAGGTGCTATCCGTCTACGGGCGTTCCTTGTGGTTTTTCCTTCGGTATCGCTGGATTTCGCTGGCGATTTGGGTGGTTTGCCTGCTGGGAACCGTCTATCTGTTCTCTGTTGTCCCGAAGGCCTTCCTGCCCATCGGGGACAGTTCCTTCGCCCTCGGCGTCTTCGTTGCTCAGGAGGGCACGTCGCACTACGAAATGCATACCCATCAAATGGAGGTCGAGGACGTCCTCCATAAGAACCCCGCCGTGGACATGACCTTCACCATGAGCGGCAACAATGCATTTTTCCCCGCAAACCAAGGCCTGGTGCTTGCGTTTCTGAAGGCTCCCGATAAGCGTCCTCCCATTCCGGTCGTAACTGGGCAGTTGATGGGACAGTTGAACTCCAAGGTCCCCGGCCTGATCACATTTCTCAAGCCCCAGCCCGTGCTGCAGATCAGCACCGGGGCCACGGCGCAGTTGCAGGGCCAGTTTGCTTATTCGATTTCGGGGATCGATCCGAACGAGGTCTATGCCAGCGCGGGAACCCTGATGCGCAAAATGTTCGAGTTTCCGGGGTTCCTCTTTGTCAACTCCGACCTGTTCAACCATACTCCGAATTTGCAGGTCGAGATCCTCCGCGAGCAATCCAAGACCTACGGCGTCTCCGAGACAAGGGTTTTGAATCTTCTGCACCAAGCGTACTCGCAGAACTACGTTTATCTCATCAAGAAGCCCACGGACCAATACCAGGTAATCCTGGAAGTTGCCGACGATCAGCGTTCCGAGCCTCAGGATCTTCATCTGTTGTACATCAAGAGCGACGACGGCTCGCGCATGGTTCCGCTCAACGCCCTGGCGACTTGGCACCCGATGTTGGGCCCGCAATCCGTCAATCACATCAACCAATTCACGAGTGCCACACTGTTCTTCAACCTGAAACCCGGGTATTCCATCGGGCAGGCCACTGATTTCGTCGAGAAGACTGCGAAGCAAGTCTTGCCGCCGGGAATTCGCGGTGAGTTCCAAGGCGAAGCGCTTACGTTCCGCGACACGGTTTCGAGCCTCACCATCCTGATGTTTCTCGCGGTCTTTGTCATGTACGTGATTTTGGCCATTTTGTACGAGAGCTACTTGCATCCGATCACCGTGCTCTCCTCGTTGCCGGTCGCGCTCGTCGGTGGCCTCCTGACGCTGTGGCTGTTTGGCTCCGAGGCTTCTCTATACGCGTTCATCGGCATGTTCATGCTCATGGGCATCGTGAAGAAAAACGGAATTATGATCGTGGACTTCGCGCAACAGCGTGTCGAGCATGGTGCCCCGGACGACCAGGCCATTCACGATGCAAGTATGGAGCGCTTCCGTCCCATCATGATGACCACCATGGCCGCGCTCATGGGCGCGCTGCCGATCGCCCTCGGCTACGGGGCCGATGGCGCCTCGCGCCGGCCGCTCGGACTCGTCGTGGTCGGCGGCCTGATTGTGTCGCAGTTCATCACTCTTTTCATTACCCCGGCGATCTATCTCTACCTCGAAGAGTTCCAGGAGAAGGTCCTGGATCGCTTTGCCTTCTTCCGGGCGCGACATTCGCGGCCTAGGGGCGCGGCCGTCCCGGGACACGCTACCGCGGACTGAGGACTATCGGCTAGACGCGCTTTACGTCATCGTGCGTAGAATTGTTCCAGGATGCGCGGCAGCGGAGGTTGCGCTCACGGTGATTGAGTTTTAACCATTCAGTACTCGTTCCAAGGCCCGAATCTCTCTCAAGCGTTAGTGTTGCAACAAAAAAATGATTTCCCGCTGAATCTCCAGTAGGATTCAGCCATGACACCACACCTCTTTTCGCGACGCTCCTTTCTCGCTATTTCGGCAGTGATGCCGTGGGCGCTCTCAGCTCGCGCAGCGAAATCGATTCCCACGGGCCTGGAACTCTATTCCGTGCGCGAAGGATTGAAGAAGGATCCTGAGGGCACGGTACGCGCCGTCGCTCAGATGGGATATCAAGGCGTCGAGTTCTACGGGCCCTACTTCGAATGGTCCGAGAGCCAAACCAAGCAGATGAGAAAGCTTCTGGACGATCTCGGCATCCGCTGCTTCTCGACGCACAATGACAGTCCGTTCCTGAGCCCGGAGAAAATCAGCCGGACGCGGGATATGAACTTGATTCTTGGCAGCAAGTATGTGGTCTTGGCTTGGTCGGATCCGAAACCGGGCCTGGATGGCTGGAAGGCCATTGCCGATGAGCTGAATGCCGCCGCCGATCATCTTGAACCATCGGGATTGAGGGTGGGATATCACAATCACGAACTGGAATTCGGTCCCCTAGAAAACCATCGGCCGATCGAAATCCTTGCGAAGAACACTAAGCCGTCGATCATGCTGCAACTGGATGTGGGTACTTGCCTGAAAGCTGGCGCCGACCCGGTCGGGTGGATTCGCGCGAATCCCGGCAGAATCCGCTCGCTTCATCTCAAGGACTGGTCGCCGGAACCGGCGAAGGGTTACACCGTTCTATTCGGTGAAGGCGCTGCACCTTGGAAAAAAATCTTCGAAGCCGCCGAAAGCACTGGCGGGGTTGAGTACTACCTCATCGAGCAGGAAGGCAGCCGGTTCAACGAACTCGATACCGCGCGCCGTTGCTTACAGTCCTTTCGGCTCGTCCATCCTGAATGATTGCCGTGCTGGATTCGAATTGGTCCCCGCTTTTCACTAGCTCAGGCACACGCTCAGGCGGTACACGAGAGATTGTTCAGGATTTCCGCGTGAAGCTATTTCGCAGAATCGCGGCTGGAATCTTGGACAGTGCGAGAGTTTCTTCCGCAGCGCCGCGAAGTATGGCTTCGCGCGGCATTCCGAAAACCACACAGCTGGCCTCGTCCTGCGCGATGGTGAATGCGTTCGCGTGCTTCATCTCCAGGAGACCGTCCGCACCGTCGTCGCCCATACCGGTCATCAGGATCCCGACGGCGCTGGAGCCCGCGGCTTGCGCCACTGAGCGAAACAGCACGTTTACACTGGGACGATGACGAGACACCAGGGGACCATCACGCACCTCCAGAAAATAGCCAGGGCCGATGCGATGGACAATCGTGTGGCGATTCCCTGGAGCGATATAGGCGCGGCCGGGAACAATTTTGTCGCCCTCAACAGCTTCTCTTACTTCGATTCGGCAGATGCCATCCAGTCGCTTTGCGTACGCCGCCGTGAAGCCCTCGGGCATGTGTTGCACTGCGACAATTCCGGGACAATCCTCCGGCATCTGTTCAAAAATCTGGAGTAATGCCTCCGTGCCTCCCGTAGAGGCCCCGATCGCCACAATCTGATCCCTTTGTTGAGCCACTGCAGGGAGCGTCAAATGGGGAATCACAACATCGGCGGAATTATGTTTCGCGGATTTGCTGCGGAGCATTCGAAACTTGTTCAGCCTGGCTTTCGCTGCCGCGCGCACGGTGTCTTCCAACAAGACCGCGGACTCCTCGAGAAATCCGCGAATGCCGACTTTCGGTTTAGTGATGAGATCCACGGCTCCAATTTCCAGCGCGCGGATGGCCTCTTCGGTCCGCGGGCCAGTCAAACCGGAACACACCACGACGGGAATCGGATTCTGTGACATGAGCTTTTCAAGAAAAGTCATGCCGTCCATGCGCGGCATTTCCAGGTCCAGAAGAATGACGTCTGGCGAGAATTTCTTCATTTTGTCCATGGCGATGATGGGGTCGGAAGCCACGGTGACGCGAAATCCACGCTTTTCCGAAAGGACCGTCATCAGGACCTGGCGCACGATTGCCGAATCATCCACCACGAGGACGTTCAATAGTCCAGAGCCACCGGAGGCGGGGACGGAGATGGTCTCGGCTATATCATGGTGCTTTTGGGAGCTCAAGTTGCTTCCTATTCGTAAAGCCCACGACGTATGTGCGTCCAGGCTTCAAGCTACGCCTTCAATCGCGAGCGGCCTTTTCGCGGCGCTGGAGTATACACAGAGCGCCGCTGCGGGCCGTAGGAACTTTAGGAGCCGGGAATACTTTTGGCGCGACGAACTGTAATTTGTCTGCCACACCATGCAAACTTTCTGCATGGCCGAGAAATAGATACCCATCGGGAGTCAAAAGCTTCCCGAGGCGGTCAACCACTTTGATTTTTGTTTCCCATTCGAAATAAATCAAAACGTTGCGGCAGAAAATCAAATCAAAGGGGCCGGTAACCGGATAAGGTTCCTGAGTCAGATTCATGCGTTGAAATCGGATGACCTTCCGGACTTCGCCTGCCGCTTTGATCTTGCCCTTTTCCGGGCCAAAACCCTTCAGCATGAACTTTCGCTGATACTGCACCGGAACATCAGACATTTTCTCGGTGGGCCAGATGCCTGCGGAAGCGCGAGCTAAGACCTTAGTCGATAGATCGGTGCCGAGAACTTCGATGCACCACCCCGAAGAAGGTGGAAATTCGGATAAAAGAGTCATCGCCAGCGAATAAGGCTCTTCTCCAGTAGAACAAGCCGCGCTCCAGACGCGTAGCGTTCGGGTTCGCTTATTGGCGTCCGCCTGGGCTATCCATTCAGGGAAGACGCGTTGGCGCAAACAATCGAAGGCCGCGGGCTCACGGAAAAAATGAGTTTCGTTGGTGCAAATGCAATCAAGCATGAGCACCATTTCATGGGGATCGGCCTTTACTCGCCGGTAGTAAGCGGAGAAGGAGTTCAGCTCCAGGGCGCGCAATCTCTTCCACAAGCGGCTGACCAGCATGGCGCGATTCTTTGCGCCAAGGTGGATTCCGGACTCACGGAGGACGAGCGCCTGGAAAAGCGCGAACTCCCCCGCCGCGAGATCCGGAATCGGTTTTGGCGGCAACAATGGGGAATGCGCCGTGGTTTCTTCATAGGCCATCAGGTCGCCTCTGGCCGGTCCTCGACACTTCCGATGGTCTCAATCTGTGCATCCCCAGCAGGGGATTGAAGACTGGAAACGGTCAGCAGCTCGACGTTGTTCAAAACGCTGTCGATGTTCAAAATAAGGGCGAATTTTTTGCCAAGCTTGCCCATGCCAAAGAGGTATTCCAAGCGCACCCGCGTGCCAAATGCCGGCGGCTCTTCGATATCTTTGGGGCCGAGATCGATGACCTGGTTGACGGCATCCGCGATCACTCCCATCACGGTGCGTTCGGAGTCCTGTTCGACTTCTACGATGACGATGCAGGTTGTCTTGGTGACGGCACGTTCCATGAGACCGAAACGCACCGCGAGATCGACCACTGGCACGACGTTTCCGCGCAGGTTGATGACGCCACGAATCCAATGCGGCACTTTGGGCACTTTGGTAACGGTCGTGTATTCGATGATCTCTTTCACTCGCTGAATGCTGACGGCGTATTCCTCATCAGCGAGGAAAAAGGTAAGGTATTGCTGCTGAACTGTTTCTTCTTTCTCTTTGATTTCCATAAGTCTCCTCGGCAGCTTAGATTCGGGCGAAGGATTCGGCGTAGTCGCCGTTTGGCTTTCCCGCGTTCTTGGAGGAGCCATGGTTGTCGTCGTCTTTGAATTCCTGGAAATGAGGCTTTTCGATCTTCTGCTTCTTGCCGACGCGATGATTGCCATGCGCGCTGACACGGAAGAAGCTGATCATGTCTTGCAAAGCCTCGGCTTGTGACGCGAGCTCTTCGGCGGTGCTGGAAAGCTCCTCGGCCCCAGCTGCGTTGCGCTGGGTAACGATGCCGACCTGGCTGATTGCGCCGTTAATCTGGTTGACGCCAGCGGCCTGCTCTCTGGAAGTTGCGGCAACTTCCTGAACCAAGTCCGCGGTCTTCTGAATCGCGGGGACCAGTTCGGCAAGTAGTCCGCCCGAGCGTTCCGCGACCTGCACGTTAGCAACGGCCAGCCCACCGATTTCCTGGGCCGCTGTCCGGCAGCGTTCCGCCAGATTGCGCACTTCGGCTGCAACCACTGCAAATCCGCGGCCGTGTTCGCCGGCACGCGCCGCTTCGATCGCCGCGTTTAATGCCAGCATATTTGTCTGATAAGCGATCTCTTCGATGACCGCGATTTTCTCCGCGATCAATTTCATCGCGGAAACCGTTTCCTGCACGGCCTCGCCGCTCTGCCCGGCGTCTTGAGCGCCCTTGCGCGCGGTCTGTTCCATCTTGCGGCTGTTTTCGGCGTTTTGAGTGACGGAAGCACTCATCTCTTCCATGCTGCTGGTCACCTGCTCGACAGCAGCTGCTTGTTCGCTGGTGCCCTGAGAAACGATGCTGGCAGAAGAAGCCACCTGGGCAGCTGCGGTGCTCACCGAGCCAGCGCCCATGCGGACTTCGCCGATCATTTCGTTGAGCTTGCCGGTCATCTTGGCCATGGCACCGAGCAAGCGGCCGAGCTCATCGCTGCGATCTACGTTGATGGTCTTGGTCAAGTCGCCCGCACTGATGTTCTCCACGACTTCGAGCACGTCCTGAATAGGCTTGGTAATGCCGCGGGAGATCACCAGCGTGACAACTACGCTGGCGAAAATGGATACTACAGAGAAAATCAGCAGCGTGGTGGTTGTGGTCTTGGCAATTTCTACGACCGCTGGAACCAATACTTCCGCGTGGCGGTTTGTCAGCTCAGTGGCGAGATCCTCCATCCGGTGAGTCTCATCTTTGAATTCATAAATCGCGGCGTTGCACTCTTGTGGAGTGTGCAGCTTGCCGGCTTGAATCATGCCGAGCACTTTGGTGTACCCGCCTTCATAGATGTCCATATCCTCTCGCATGGAGCGAAGTGCGGCCTTGTCGTCCGTCGAAAGCTTTGTCTTGTCCAGTTCAGCAAGAACATCGCGAAGTTTCTGGCGTTGCGCATCCCATTTGGCGGCGTACTGAGTTCTTATCTGCGGCTCATCGACGTTGAGAAAGGTGTCCTTTTCGAACCGGCGCAATTCCAGCGTTGTTGCCTTCGCCCGAGCGAAAAGTGTCACCAGCTTGGCGTCTCCTTCAAGGACTTTCATGGTCTCGCGCGTAATCGATTCAACTCCCCAATAGCCACTAAGGCCCATGGAGATAAGAAGTACAACGATTAGGCCGAAACCTATCCCTAACCGCTTTCCGATAGACATATTCTTAAACATGAAACTCTCCTTCGAACAGTTTTGCGAGCGCGGCCCTACGCCGTCTCGTACTTCTGACAAATGGACCTAAAGCGAAATCGTTTCAACGCGTCGGTGGATTGCCTCAGCACAGAGCGCCGGTACGTCGAGAATCAGGGCGACCCGGCCATTGCCCAGGATCGTTGAACCAGACACACCAGGGATCCCTTGAAACAGCCGGCCTAACGGCTTGATCACAGCTTGTTGCTCGCCTAACAATTCGTCCGCGGCCAAGCCTGCTCGCCCACCGTGAAACTCCACCACGATGATTTTTTCGCGGGTCGGCGCGATGCCCCCGGATTCGAAAAGGTCGCGTAGCCGCACGAACGGCAACGCCTCTCCTCGCAAGTTGATCACGCCGCCTTCTTCCGAACTGTGTTTCTCCGCGGGAAGTTCGAGACACTCCTTAACCGAACTGAGAGGGATCACGTAAGTTTCGAGCCCGACTTTCACCGCAAATCCATCGATAATCGCCAGTGTCAGCGGGAGGCGTATCGTGAACGTAGTACCCTGGCCTTTGCGGCTTTCAACCAAGATTCCCCCGCTTAGCGCATTCACATTCCGGCGTACCACATCCAGACCCACGCCACGTCCCGACAGTTCAGACACTTTGTCCGCCGTCGAAAACCCGGGCTGAAAGATCAGATTGTGAATCTCGGCTTCAGTGAGGCGGGCTCCTTCGGGAACAATTCCTTTTGCTCGCGCGTGCGCGAGGATTCGCTCATGATTCAGGCCGGCGCCATCATCGGATATCTGCACCACGATGTTCCCGGAATCGTGGAAAGCTTGCAGGACGATTTTGCCGCTGGGATCCTTCCCAAGGGCGCGACGGACTTCCGGCGTTTCCAGTCCGTGGTCCACGGAATTCCGGATCATGTGCATCAACGGATCATGAATATGCTCGAGGATGGTGGTGTCGACTTCGACGTCGTCTCCCACCACCAGCATGCGTGCAAGCTTCCCGCTCTTCCGGGCCGCGTCGCGCACGCTGCGGGCAAATCGGTGAAACGTCGGACCCACCGGGACCATCCGTATCTTCATCACCAGTTCTTGCAGCTCCAGGAATAACGCTTCCAGTCCATGATGCGATTCAAGAACTTCACGCCCGCCGGTTACCAAGCCAAGTTTTTCTTCCAGGATTCGCCGCTGACGCCCCTGGGCAATCGCGAATTCCACCGTCAGGTTCAACATGCGGTCCAGTTTGCCCAAATCGACTCGCAAGTTTTGTACTGCGGTCTTGGATACCGTTGTGCTGGTGGATAAGTCCAGAGAGGCTGTTGAACTCTCCTGCGCGCCGGGCGTCTCGGCGGTCTTATGCTCGGCGGTCATCGCGGCAAGGCGCGCGCTCAATTTTTCGTGCTTGGGGAGAAGATTTTCTTCTCCCTCCGCCGCTCTCTTTGCCATTTGCCTCAGCGCGTCCACGGCCAGGAGCAAAATGTTGATCACTTCCTGAGACAGCACCGCGATGTTACGGCGGCCAAGATCCAGCAGGTCCTCAACGTTGTGGAGGAATTTTGCCAGTGCGTTGAACTCCAGCAGGGAAGCGTTGCCTTTGATGGTATGCGCCGCTCGAAAGAGAGAATCGATCAATGCACGATCATCGGGCTGCGTCTCTAACGCCAGAAGGGATTGCTCCATCTGTGCAAGGCACTCTTCGGTTTCGATCCGAAACGACTGCAACAACATTTCGCGGTTGATTTCCATGATTCCTCTAAAGTGTCTTAGCCAGGGCTTCGCCAGAGCCGGTGCGAAACACGATTCGTTGGCCTCGGTCCGCACCCACTTCGGTGGAAATCACGGGGACCTTTGCTTTCATGAGCATTTCCAGAGCGACATCGACGTTTCGGCTGCCCAGGTGCTGTTCTCTGTGCGAATTCGAATCACGTAGGGAATCAAACAAGCAGCCGCCTCCGAACACCTTGGCGCGAAGCTGTCTGCGGTCGGCGCCCGCTTCGAGGAGCTTTTGCAACAAAACCGAGACGGCGACATCGCCGTAACGTGGAGACTGCACACCTTTACCATCCCACGTGGGCAGCAAGTAATGCGTGGCACCACCGATTCCGTTTGCGGGGTCCCAAATGCACACTGCGACACAAGAACCGAGAATCAGGACGACCGATGCCCCTTCCGCCGAAACGAAGACCTGACCGGCATGGAGAAAATGTGCATTTGAAGATGCGGGATCATGGTTCGCGATGGCCAGCGGCGCCGTGAGTGCAAGCAATCCCGATTTGGACGTCGGAAGCAGACTCATGGCGCTATCTGTTTCCCCTGTAATCTTTGAAAGTGAATGGCGACGGCCCCGTAGGTTTCCAGAAATTTCAGCAATTCATAGTCGACCCATTCCAAATTGTTCTTCTGGGGAAGCAGGCCAAAGATGGCGATCACTCCAACAACTCCGCTGCTTGACTTCAGAACTATGCAAGCCGTTAGATTTTTCTCGTGGGGGAGCAGAACGCCAACTGGCTGCCGTTCTTGGAATTGGCTTATCCCCTGGCGCACGGCGCGTCCGAACATCCCGGCCCCCGATTCAAATGGTTGAAGTACGCTGGCCTCCAAGCCCCACGACCAAGCCAGGGAAAAAGTCTCGGTGGAGGGTAGGTAGTTGAAAATGGCAACTTCCTCCGAGCCCATCAAATTGGCGATGATTTCTGCCACAGCTTCAAACACGTCGCCCTGTTGTAAAGTCTGAACAAGGCGCGCGCTCGCGGCGTGGAGCCGCACAAGGAGAAAATGATTCCGCTCCAGTTGCTCGCGAACTGAACGCTGTTGCACTCGCAGGCACAGTTCTTCCGTACCGGAGAGAACGCCCGAATTTCCATTTGCCGGTTCCGTCCGGCCTCTTTCCTGACTGGACGAGCTGCTTCCATTTTCTGCGGCTCTCATCTTTTTTCCTCGCTACTCCTGAGTGAGATCTGCGTAGTGTCCAAGACGTTCTTCATTACTCGCCCAGGTAGGCTTTCAACAAATCAAGCAGTTCGACGTCGTTCACGGGTTTTGTAAGATAGTCGCTGCACCCGCTGGCGTATCCTTCCTGCACGTACTGTTCTTCACCGCGCGTCGTCAGCAAGATGACCGGTATCTTTTCCGTCGCCTTGTCTTTCTTCAGGACTCGGCAAGCTTCCAGCCCGGTCATTCTTGGCATTACGATGTCCATGAGGATCAGGTCCGGCTTTTCCTCGCGCGCTCTCTCCACCGCTTCTTTACCGTCAACGGCGCTGACCAGAACGTAGTTCGTTTTTTGACTGAATATCATCCTGTTCACCAACCGCGCGGTGCAGGAGTCATCTACAAGAAGAATTTTCTTAGTCGGCATCACTTTCTCTCCATTTGACCTCGCCTAGTTGATCTCCTTCGCGGAGTGTCATCTTCGGTCGAGCCGTAAGAACGGTGTCGCTCGCATTGAAATCGCTGCACTGCGCTCGTCCAGCCGCGCCGGGTGCAACTGCTATTCGACGGCGGCGTTTAACTCGCTGGTGGCAAATCGTCCCGCACGTGTTCACAAGTCACGTGAGGTTTTGCACTCGAAGCTTTTTCCATTTCGCCGCAAACTCTTGGGAAAAGCCGGCAAACCTCTTCCATGAGCCCTTCGGGCATCTCGCTCTTTTCCACAAACCCATCAGCGCCGGAGCGCAGGCATTCTTCTCGCAGCGCATGTCCCCGCAATTCCGTGAATATCAGGATGCGCAATTCCGGAAAGGATTTGCGCAATTGACTCGCGGCTTCCAGTCCAGTCATGTAAGGCATGCACAAGTCCGTCAGCACCAGTTCTGGACGAGAGGACTCGGTTTGATTTATGGCCTGCAAACCATCATTGGCGGTCCCCACGATCTGGAACTGTCCTGTGAACTCGAGGAAGCCGCAGATCGAAAGCAGAGCGGTTCTCGAATCGTCGGCAACGACCACGCGAATCTTGCCGTTACCCGACTCCATTGCGCGCTCCTTCGGGACATTGAGTGCTTTCCGATACTGAAAAGTGTGCACTGTTCGTAGGCGACATGATATTCGGCAGATTCCTTAAGGGATTTCATGTAGTGACGGACAGGTAGCGGTTTGCCTCGGATGCTGTGATTGCAGGCTGCGCACGACGCAAACGCGGCGCTCAAATTGAAACTGAGCTCGGGCATGATGTTGGCGCGATCCGCTACGCTCCCTTTCGTCAGTCAACTGTGCAACGCAATAGGCCACGAAAATGTGATATAGGTGTGTGGCATGAAAGGGCTATTCTCAACCCGCGAGGCCGCCAAGAAACTAGGCGTCTCGCTCCTGACCCTGCAACGGCACGTTTCGGCTAAAACTGTGGAGGCGCCTCCATTGCAAAAAGTCGGGGGCGTGAGTGTCCGGCTATGGACGAACCGCGATATTGGGAAAGCAAGGAAGGTTCTCGCTGGCATCAAACCAGGCAGGAAGAAAAAATCATAAGCGCTGGACGCGCCGGTTTACTTGCGCGATGTTGCTCAGAGTGAGGGTATATATGCTAAACAAGTTTGCTTCGCTCAGGGGGTAGGCCATGACTGCATCTAGTTCCGACACTGTCATTCGAGCGCTAAACAACTTTCGTATTGAACTCCCCTCGTGGGGCTTCGCCAATACCGGGACGCGTTTCGGAAAGTTTATTCAACCCGCCGCCGCCACCACCACAGAGGAAAAGTTTAGCGATGCGGGTCAGGTTCATTCCCTTACCGGCGCATGCCCGACAGTAGCGCTGCATGTCTTGTGGGACTTCCCGAATGGCATCCAGAGTGTCACGGAGATCGAGAATTTCTCCCACCGATATGGCGTGCGAGCGGGATCAATCAATCCCAATCTCTTTCAGGATCAGGAATACAAGTACGGCTCCTTTGGTAATCCGGATCCCGCCGTGCGTGCGCGTGCCTTTGGGCACACGAAAAACAGTATCGAGATTGCAAAGCGATTGCATAGCCGCGACATTTCGATGTGGTTTGCCGATGGCTCCAACTATCCCGGCACCGCAAATATCCGCCAGCGCAAACGGTGGTTCGAGGAATTGCTAAAGGCCGCCCACTCCGAGCTTTCAGAAAACCAGAGGCTGCTTATTGAATACAAACCTTTCGAGCCGGCGTTTTATCATACGGATATAGCCGACTGGGGCATGGCTTTGCATCTGGCGGGGAATTCCGGGCCTCAGGCCAAAGTCCTTGTCGACACCGGCCATCATTACGCCGCTCAGAACATTGAACAAATCGTCGCCTGGCTCCTTTCGGAGGAGATGCTCGGGGGATTCCATTTTAATGACCGGCGCTACGCCGACGATGATTTGACTCTGGGTTCGATTGATCCCTATCAGATTTTTCGAATCTTCCAGGAAATCCTTTTCTACCAATGGGAGACCGGCAAACAGGCAGATATCGCCTACATGATTGACCAGAGTCACAATCTGAAGGGAAAAATCGAGGCCATGATCCAAACAGTCACCATGGCTCAGGAACTTTTTGCAAAGTCGTGTCTCGTCAACTTTTCCGAGCTTGTAACTGCCCAGAAAAATTGCGACCTCGTGAGAGCGGAATCCTTGCTGCAGGACGCTTTTGCGACGGATGTGCGCCCGATGCTTTGGGAATGGCGGCAGGCGAAGGGTATTCCCCCGAACCCCATGGAGGCTTTCCGTCAAAGTGGCTACTTGGAGCGTATCACAAAGCAACGCTCCGCCGGGAATTCACAGAGCGTATCCTCGTATGCCTGATCTAAGCTCCTCAAAACCCTTTCTGGCATTTGATCTTGGCGCGGAAAGCGGGAGGGCCATTCTTGCCCGCCTGCATTCTGGCATTCTAACAACGCAGGAAATCCATCGCTTCAAGAACGAGCCTGTCGAGTACGGCGGGAGCTTGCATTGGGATGTGGCGCGACTCTGGTGGGAAGTTCGCAGCGCTCTCTTCAGCCTGGGAGAAATTCAGCTGGCAGGGATCGGCGTGGATGCTTGGGGTGTTGACTATGCCTTGCTCGGCGAGAAGGGTGAACTTCTTCACAATCCGTACCACTATCGCGATACGCGAACGCTAGGAATGATGGAGAAAGCGTTTCAGAAAGTTTCGAAGGAAGAGATTTACCGGACGACGGGCATTCAGTTCATGCCGATAAACACGTTGTACCAGCTATTCGCCGCCGTCCACGAAACTCCCTCCCTGCTAAAAGTGGCTCGCAACTTACTCACCATTCCGGACGTTTTTCTCTTTTGGCTTACCGGAAACGCTGCTTGTGAATTCACAAACGCTACGACCACTCAGCTTGTCAATCCTATTACCCGGTCCTGGGCTAATGAATTAATCGAGCGACTCGGCTTGCCAACCCATTTCTGGACTGAAATCGTCGAGCCGGGAACCATCCTTGGAAAATTGCTGCCGGGAATCGCCCGAAATTCCTCATTGGCAGGTACACCCGTCATTGCACCAGCCACTCATGACACCGGATCTGCGGTGGCAGCAATCTCGGCACGTGAAGGCACCGCTTTTCTGAGCTCTGGAACGTGGTCACTGCTTGGAACGGAACTGGACAACCCTGTCATCAGTCCTGAGGCGTTTCGCATGAACTTCACGAATGAGGGTGGCGTGAATGGCACCACTCGCCTCTTGAAGAATGTTATGGGACTTTGGATACTTCAGTGCTGCCGTCAAGCATGGACAGCACAAGGGCAATGTTTCGACCACCTGGAGTTAATGGAACTCGCGTCGCGCGAACCCTCGTTCACCAGCCTGATTGACCCTGATCACGAATCTTTCCTGCGCCCTGACGACATGCCTGCCAGCATCGATCGGTTTTGCGCTCGAACTCGGCAGCCCTCGCCAAAATCGCCTGCCGCCTACGCGCGCGTGGTTTTGGAAAGTTTGGCATTCAAATACAGATTTGTTCTCTCGAATCTGGAAAGAATTGTAGGCACGCGTGTGGAGCAGATTCGCGTGATTGGCGGAGGATCCAGGAACCGCTTGCTGAACCGGATGACCGCGGATGCGACCGGGAGGAAAGTCCTGGCAGGCCCCGCGGAGGCCACCGCGCTCGGCAATGTGGCCCTTCAAATATTAGCTACCGGCGCCGCCTCCTCCCTAAAAGAGGTTCGCGCCATCATCGAGCGCTCTTTTCCGGCGGAGATTTTCGAACCGCTTGATCCAGGAAAATGGGATCAGCAAGCCGAACGTTTCGAGCACTATTGTGAGGTCGTGTATGCCTGAAATCAAAAAGACGACGTATTTGTCCGACCTGTGGGATTCGGACGTCGCCGAAAGACTTTCCAACAATCCCCTGGGCCTGCTGCGCTATCGCTCTAATCTCCTCGGAGCTGACCTGCGAATCACCAACTTTGGTGGCGGTAACACGAGTTCGAAGATAGAACTTCCGGATCCGTTTACAAGAAAACCAACGCGCGTGCTTGCTGTGAAGGGCAGCGGCGGCGACTTGGGATCCATCACGGAAGCTGGATTTGCACTGCTTTATCAGGATCGATTGGAACAATTGAAAGCCCTCTACAGGGACCAGGCGCACGAAGACGAAATGGTCGGTTACTATCCGCTTTCGGCGTTCGGCGAAAATCGCGTTGCCGCCTCGATTGATACGCCGCTTCACGCACTGCTTCCCTTTCCTCACGTGGACCATTTGCATCCTGATTGGGCTATTGCTCTTGCGGCGAGCGCAAACGGCAGGCGCAAACTCGAGGAGTTCAACAAAGAATATAGCCGCAAGATCGTCTGGGTGCCGTGGCAACGCCCTGGATTCGAGTTGGCATTACTCATCGAAAAGGCCGTCCGCGAAAATCCGGGAATCGATGGGGTTCTTCTCGGCGGGCACGGCCTATTCACCTGGGGCGAGACTCAGCGCGATTGCTATCTCAGCAGCATTCATACGATTGACCAGATGGGTGAGTTCATTGCAAAACACCAAAACCGAAGTGGCCCAATCTTCGGTGGATTGGAATATGCAGCGCGCCCAGATCGCTGGAAAGTGGTCGCAGAGATTCTGCCTGCCTTGCGCGGAGCACTGTCCTCGAATCGTCGAGCGCTCGTACATTATTCCGACCAAGAGGACGCTCTTGTCTTCGCAGGTTCCAAGTGGTCACGCGAGCTAAGTGCTCTCGGTACGAGCTGCCCGGACCATTTTCTGCGCACTAGAGTGTGTCCGCTATTCTTGAATTGGAACCCTGCAAAACAGGATGCGCATGCATTGAAGACCAGTATTCACAGCCAGGTGGCCGAATATCGCGAAACTTACAAGAAGTATTATGAACAATGGGCCTCAAGTAATTCGCCCCAATTGCGTGATTCGAATCCTTCCGTCGTCATTGTTCCGGGACTTGGGCTCTTTGGCTTTGGCAAAAACAAGAAAGAAGCGCGGGTTACCACGGAGTTCTTCATTAATGCCATCCATGTGATGGCCGGGGCCAACGCTTTGGAGGATGGTGAGGTCGCTGAACCATTGCCGCAGGCGCGTCACCCTGAACAATCGAAACAGTTTTCTCACTTTCACAATTACGTAGCTCTGCCTCGGTCCGAGGCGTTCCGGATAGAGTATTGGGCCCTCGAAGAAGCGAAGCTGCAGCGCATGCCTGCCGAAGCGGAGTTTAGCCGGAAAATCGCTTTTATCTTGGGTGGAGCGAGCGGAATCGGACGAGAGGTTGCGCTGCTCCTTGCCCGCAAAGGAGCGCATTTGGTGATTGCCGATTTTGACGAAACCGGCGCCAAAAAAGTGGCCGAGCAAGCAGGCGCCGCCACAAACCCGGAGTTCGTAATTTCGATTGGCGTGGACTTGAGCTCCTCAGACAGTCTGGAACTGGCCGTCCGGCATACGATTCTGGAATTTGGCGGAATCGATATCGTCGTGAACACCGCGGCACTCTATCCGGTGCCGGGCCCAAAAGGTGAACTCGATGAGTCGCAATGGGCCAAAACCTTTTTGGTAAACGTCACTGGCAATTACCTGCTGGCACGCGCGACGGAGTGGGTATTCCGCGACCAGGACTTCCCTGGCGCCATGGTGCTCACTAGTTCCGCAAACGCCGTTGTTGCCAAGAAAGGTAGCGAGGCCTACGACACCAGCAAATCCGCTCTGAATCACCTGATTCACGAACTGGCGATCAAACTGGCACCTACCGTTCGCGTAAATGGAATTGCCCCGGCGACCGTGGTTGCCGGGTCCAATATGTTTCCGCGCGATCGAGTGATTCAGTCGCTTCAGAATTACAAGATTGAATTTTCTGAGTCGGATTCCACCGAAGCGCTGCGCGGCAAGCTCGGGAGTTTTTATGCACAACGGACGCTTACGAGGCGGCCGATAACGCCGGAGATCTGCGCCGCAGCCATCGTCTGGCTGGCGGGCGAGCAGAGCGCTCGAACGACTGGCCACGTGATTCCTGTGGATGGCGGCTTGACCGAAGCATTTCTCCGATAAAAACGAATACGATTTTCCGCCGGCCTAAGCTCCGTGCCGGCAGCTAATGGGAGATTTCATGCCACGCATCTGCTTTGTTCTCCAGGTGAGACCCGAGCGAATCCAGGAATACAAAGAGCGACATCGCACTGTCTGGCCGGAGATGCAGAGAGCCCTTCAAGAAACCGGCTGGAACAACTACTCGCTCTTCCTGCGCCCAGATGGCCTTCTGGTGGGTTATCTGGAAACCGAAGACTTCGAGAAAGCTCGCGCCGGCATGGCAGGCCGAGAGGTCAACGCACGCTGGCAACGAGAAATGGCTGGATTTTTCGTTCAGCCAGAAGGCCTGTTGCCAGATCAAGCGATGGCGCCATTGGAAGAGGTGTTTCATGTCTGATTCCCGTTCGAGGTTCCTGTGACCCCAAATCCTGCTCTCGGTGTTTTCTTCCACTGGCTCGGCGGTTTGGCCTCCGCAAGCTTCTATGTGCCCTACCGCGGTGTGCGGCGATGGTCCTGGGAAACTTATTGGCTGGTCGGGGGATTCTTCAGCTGGATCATCGCGCCATGGCTTCTCGGCATGTTGCTCACCCGAGATTTGCTCCAAGTCCTTTCAGAGACCTCCACTTCGACCATCTTGTGGGTCATCTTCTTCGGACTCTTGTGGGGTGTCGGCGGACTGACGTTTGGCCTGACGATGCGCTACTTGGGACTCTCGTTGGGAATGGCTGTCGTGTTGGGTCTTTGTGCTGCTTTTGGAACTTTGATGCCCCCTATCTTCAGCGGCGTTTTCTTTACCCAAGTTCTTGGAACCTCCTCGGGCAGAGTAATTCTTGCTGGTGTTTTCGTTTGTTTGCTGGGGATTTCGGCCGCTGGAGTTGCAGGGATCTACAAAGAGCGCGAAATGTCTCTTGAGCAAAAGAAGGCGGTTATCAAGGAATTCGATCTCAAGAGAGGACTGGCGGTAGCCACGCTGTCCGGTGTCATGAGCGCTTGTTTCGCGTACGGACTCGCGGCCGGGGTGCCCATTAAGCTTCTGACCTTGCGGCATGGCACGTCAATTCTGTGGCAAGGATTACCTGTGCTCGTCGTGGTTTTGATTGGCGGTTTTACCACCAACTTTATCTGGTGCGTCGCCCTCAATATCAAAAACAAGACAGGCTTCCAATACTTCACGTCAGGCGCCGAAAAGTACAAACCAGTTATGGACGAGCCCACTCTGGAGACGGCCATCGATGCCCCGAGCCGCGAAGTTGTGGAACACATATCTTCTCCGCTTCCTCCGGATTCCAAGCCCGTTCCCATGCGGGCGAATTATCTTCTCTGTGCACTCGCGGGAACCACATGGTATTTCCAGTTTTTTTTCTACACCATGGGAGAGACGCAGATGGGCAAGTACGGTTTCTCCAGCTGGACGCTGCACATGGCCAGCATCATTATCTTTAGCACGCTTTGGGGTCTTGGCTTCAAAGAGTGGAAAGGCGCGGGATCTGCTGCGATGCGCTTTCTCACACTCGCTCTGATTTTGCTGGTTGGGTCCACGGTGATTGTCGGCTATGGAAATTTCCTTGGCGCGGCCGGCGCGCATTAGTGCTCAGAGTTGTTGTCTCTGGACCTTCTTGGGAGTCCATCGGTCACCACATTCTTGCGCTGCCACGCATAAACGATTAAGGAACAGAAAGAAATGAAACTAAAGATACCGGCGGGAATTTTCCAGGCGTACTTGTTCGACTGCGATGGAACGATCGTGGATTCCATGCCATTGCACTACGTTGCCTGGAAAAGTGCGCTCGCTGAGTGGAATTGTGAATTTCCAGAAGATCTTTTTTATGCCTGGGGCGGACTTCCGGTAGCCAAGATAATCTCGCTCTTGAACGAGAAGCACAGCCTGGACATCCCGGTCGAGAAACTCGCGCGAAAGAAAGAGGAACTCTATTTTGAGTCTCTTCCGCATCTCAAGGCCGTTCCTGAAGTACTGGAGCATATCGATTCGCAGTATGGCCGGATCCCTTTTGCCGTGGTGTCAGGAAGTACTCGGGACTCGGTGACCGCTTCGCTCCGCTCCTTGCGGCTCCTGGAGAAGTTTGAGACTCTCGTTTGCGCCGGAGACTACAAAAGAGGCAAACCAGACCCCGAGGCCTTTTTGATCGCCGCTTTGCGGCTGGGGGTGGAGCCCACGACCTGCCTGGTCTTCGAAGACACGGACATGGGAGTTGAAGCCGCAAGGGCTGCTGGCATGGCATCGGTAAAGGTACCTCCGCCATGGGAGAGGCGTTCGTCGGATCGAACTAGCGAGATCTGACGGATTGGGCTACCGGGTGGAAGCAAACAGGGCGGTGAATTGAAAATGTCTAAACCGCTTGTAAGAAAATCTGAGCGGCCTGACACATGGGTGACAGTTTGTACCGGACACATGGGTGACACTCCCTCCCCTAGGGGAGGGAG
>Ga0137409_10001163_pt1 | contig 28597 bp, 21 predicted proteins | sample CZODoug1_16funga_FD_122059 | JGI IMG/M metagenome (GOLD analysis project Ga0137409, IMG submission 122059) | Vadose zone soil fungal communities from Angelo Coast Range Reserve, California, USA - CZODoug1_16fungal (Hybrid Assembly) | ecosystem: Environmental > Terrestrial > Soil > Vadose zone...
CGTCGACTTACGCGGTAACACCTTTACCGACGGGGACGTGCAAGGCTGGGTCAATAAAATCATACGTGATAACCAACTGACCAATGCCTGCATCGTAATCTTAGAGGACGCATCTGCTACGGGTCCCGCGAACACGTTCAATGGGGGAGATTTCCTGGGCTACCATTTGACGACGCAGGAGGGCCACCCGTACTGCTTCTGTAAAGTGTTTGGACAAAACTTGACTGTCGCTGACAAGAACAATCGTTATGCCGGGATTCTCAGTCATGAAATTGCGGAGATGGTCGCCGATCCGGTGGTGAACGTCCACAACCCCGAGGTATGCGACGCCTGTTTCGGCAATTGCCAGAACCCCCAATTCGATTTGTTTGACAGCAGCGGCAGCTTTATCGGTGGTACCAACAACCCGTCATCGGCTTCCAATTTCAGTTTCTTCATCGACTCCATCATCCAGCCCGAGTTTTACGATCCAGGGACCCAATGCGCCGTCACAGGCGCCGACAAGCGAGCGGTGTGCATCTACCCACCGCCTCCAACGTGGAATGGCCCAGAAGACCTAACGACCGTCAACAACATTGTGTCGGTGTCGGGCCATTTCAGTACCGGTGATCAGCGCCACCTTGTTGTGGTCGGCACGGCGAACGGGAAAGTCCATGAGATTTTCTGGAAACCTGCGCAACAGGGGATCGAAGGTGAGGACGATTTGCCGGTTGCCTTTGGCGCGGGCGCCATCGTCTCGGTGGGCTCATTGTATAACAGCGATCAGCAGCGTCACGTGATCCTGGTCGGGAAGATGGACGGGAGGTTGCAGGAGATATTTTGGAAGCCGGAAACGGTGGGCGTAGAAGGTCACGACGACTTACCGGTCACGTTCAGTCCGCTCGCCATTGTCGCGGTCTCGGGACTGTATAACAGCGACCAGCAGCGTCACGTTGTCGTGGTCGGCACGCTTGCCGGCAGAGTGCACGAGATCTTTTGGAAGGCGGATTCCGTTGGGGTCGAAGGTCATGACGACTTACCGGTCACCTTTGCACCGGGCTCCATTGTCGCCGTAACGGCGTTCTACAACACCGACCAAAAGCGTCACGTAGTCGTGGTTGGAACGAGCGCGGGAAAATTGCACGAGATATACTGGAAGTCAGACACCGTCGGAATTGAAGGTCACGACGATCTCCCTGTCAGCTTCGGTTCGGGTTCGATCGTCGCGGTATCAGGTTTTTATGATAGCAATAAACAGCGGCACGTCGTCGTGATAGGAACAACCGACGGGAAGGTTCACCAGGTGTACTGGAAGGCGACGACCGTCGGGATTGAAGCGCACAGTACGGTGACGCAGTTCAGCGCTAATTCCATAGTGAGCCTGGCAGGGTTTTACAGCGCGAGCGATCAGATTGAACACATCGTCGTGGGCTTGGCAAATGGTCGCCTTCGTGAGTTCTGGGTGAAACCGGATATCTAACCGGACTAGACGTGCCTTGGCCAGAGTGGTCGCCTCTGCGCGGCCCGTTTACAATCGGATCGCTTCGGTCTTCCGGCTGTAGTGCCGCACACATGTTCAGACCTGTACCAAATAAGGGCAATTGGTTAACCAAAGGCGCTGAGCAGCATGCGAAAGACCAGGCAAGATTCATGCGTTAAGCAATCGAGAAGCTTCTAGCCTCAGGACGCTGTTACGGGTCGGAGGCGGAAGAGGAACCACACAGATGCTAGTGACAATACAGCTTTCACGTCGTCACTTCGTAAGGATGTCGAGTCTTGGCGCGATTGGTGCGGGGCTGGCGGGATGCTTTGGCCGCGCGAATGCGCAACCTCCCCGCAAGTCTCCACTCTTGCCAGCAGTTGGCAATATCCGGGTTAGGAACGTCAGAATTTATCACAACATTGGCGTCGTGGGAGTCGCGGCTTACATGCTGAAGCGGTGTGGGCTTCAACTGGGCGGTGGTATCCACATCAAGGCGGAAGTCGATCTCGAAACCGTGTCCCCAATGAAGGCCACCGACTTCGGAGCCCTAGCATTTGTGCAGAACGTGGACTTCCATCATAGGCGCACTCCTCCGGGACAGGCGGTCGGGATCCTGAACTCCCAGTTTGCGTGTGCCGACTCCCATGTTTCCCCCCAATTACCTTGGGAACTCGACGGACACTATCCTTACAATAATCATCGGATCAAGTGCGCCGGAGGCATCAACACGATCGAATTGTCCGACACTCCCGGTGTTTTTCTTGAGGTACCCCCGGCCGAGTTCGAGCGCGTGCTGGTGCAACCAGGCGATCGGTTCCGGACCTACCTCATCTGGGAAGCAACTGACAACAACCAGCCGGCTACGGCCACCAATCCATCAAAGAGACATGTCCTCGCTCGGGTTGATTGGGTGTGGAAAGGGTCAGCGACGAATATAGCCAGTCCGCAAGCTCAATGCCCTTCCAAACTTCAGCCGCCGAATGGTTGGAACACGGATGCCGGGGCAGAGGCAAGAGTGGAGCGCGTCCTTATCGGCAAGGCTGCTGTAAATCCGACGCCACCAGCCAGAATTGGGACGCCGAACTTCACTTCCCCAGTCGCTAATCCGAACATCTGGGTACGCTGCCGTTAGCGCACGGAAACCTCCCGTTACGACTGGTCTTGGTAAGCCTATTTCCCTGGATGAGTGTGACGCTCATATCGCTCGACCACACTTGTATGGTAGTGACCGGACTCGGTAGTGACGGCAGTGTCCTAAGGTGAAAGGCACCCAGGTATGGCCCACATCTTGTCCGATGTAGTTTGACACTTTGTCACCGTATACTTTTCGCCGTGAAGGATAGGCCAAGAAAGTATTGGTAATTATCCCTTGACAGTAGGTACGGCTTGTGTTACCCTGACTGTAGGTAAGGGAGATAACACGATGCCAACCAAAAAGACCAAAATCAAACGCCCGAAAATGACGCGCTATACGTTCAAGGATTTCGAGAAGCAGTTTCCGACCGATGATGCTTGCCTTGAATGGCTGAGAGATTACCTGTATCCAAACGGCATCTTTTGTGAACCGTGCGGCAAGGTTACGAAGCATCACAAAGTAGCGTCGCGGAAGTCTTACTCTTGCCAATTCTGCGGGCATCACGTTCACCCGACCGCAAACACCATCTACCACAAGTCCAGCACGTCGCTTAAGACTTGGTTTCATGCGATCTACCTTATGGCCTCGACTCGTTGCGGCATTTCCGCAAAGCAGCTTGAGAGAGAGACGGGCGTTACCTACAAGACCGCGTGGCGCATGTTCAAACAAATTCGCATGATGCTCGAAGAAAATCACGATCCGTTTAGCGGTAAGGTTGAGGCCGACGAAAGCTATTTTGGCGGCAAGGCAAAGAATATGCACAAGGATGTTAGGGCGCGAAAGATTCAAGGCCGGGGCACTGTTGGCAAGACAATCGTTGCCGGAATGCTCCAAAGAGAAGGCGCGGTCGTTGCTAGAGTAATTTCGGACACAGAGGCCGACACGCTCATTCCATTTATTGAAGCGCGAGTCTTGCCTAGCACGATGGTCTATACCGATGAACTCCCGTCCTACAACTCGCTTCCCGCAAGCGGCTATGAGCACAGGCGGGTGCATCATTCGGCTAGGGTATGGGTACGTGGTGATGCTCATACAAACGGAATCGAAGGTTTCTGGTCACTTGTAAAAAATGGCATACGCGGCGTCAATCACTCAGTCAGCGCAAAGTATCTTCAAAATTATTTGAACGAGTACGCATTCAGGTACAGTCGTCGTTTTGATACTACTCCGATGTTTGAATCCATCTTGAAGCAAGTCGAAAAGTGCAGAAGCTACTCACAGTAGTTTCATCTTGTCGTCAACTAGAGTCTCCATTGAAACGCCAGCGATCCTCGCGTACCTCAGCAGGACCAACAGTGGCGGCTCTCGCTGGCCTAACTCGTATCCTGAAATACTCGCGGGCCGCAGTGGTTCATCCTTGACCGCCAACATCTCGATCATCTGCGGTTGAGTCAGCCCCAAGCGCGTTCTAATCAATTTCAACTTCGCACCCAGCTTCTTAGGCCGGGAGCGATACGAGCGCCCCATCACTTGTTCCTCTCCATTGAGGCGCGTGATGAGACGCGGCCTAGCTTGTAACAATCACTAAATAGTGCTACGTTCTGCCTTGCCGTTCGAGTCGCCCTGATGCCTCGCATCAGGACGGGCGGCATTAACTACTTTTACCTCGCAGATATTTCATAAGTTCGATCCGATCTTAACATAGGTGAGCGCCACTCCCCGTTAGCATTAGGGTAAGCGGCTGCTGACGGTTGCGCTCCCTTAGAGGGCGACGGCGTACTTGGGTGAGGACTCGCCGTCGCCCTCGTCTTTTTGTTTTGCGGCCTACTCCTTAAGAGTCTTTGACTCAGGTTCGGAAGTTTCCGAGACTTTCCGACTAACCCGCCTTAAGGTATCTTCAAAAGCCGTCCGAGTTAGCGGGCTTTCACGCGACGCTGCTTCTCTGTCGAGGCTGCTTGTGCGTTGTTGTTTTTTCTGGCTGATTTCTTCGTCAGCTTTCTTCCTTGCCATAACACACTCCTCGCTATTAATCAGTTCTTCAAGTTTCCATGCGGGAACAACGGCGGCGACCCCGGAATGAGACTTCGCTTCGTAGTCTTCTACCTGACGTTCTGTGCCTTTATGAACTACTGGATAATAAAAAGGGAAACTTCCACACTGGATACCTACCAGCCAAGGGCCTATTAACTGTGGGCCAACCTCCTCTTTTATCATGCGAGTTGCTAGCGGATTTGGTTCGTTCGTTCTCTTGAACAAGCTAGTTAACCAAAACTCGAAATCTATAGGGAGCCGCCAGACTACAGGCGAACCACTAAATCCACTTAGGGAGCGCATCTCAACCAAAAACACTTCGGCTTTTGGTTCCCCTTTGTCTACTTCAACCATGCTGTGCATAAGAGCGATTGTTCCCCATCGAGTGCTAGGCTCATTGAAGTAAGCGCCTGCATGAGGAGCGAATCTTCCGCACATGTACACATCATCGCCCGGCCCTATATCAAACGCGTCAACAACTTCGTGAGTGAGAAGCAAAAACGATGGAAAGGTAAAACTGAATCGCCGTCCATACGCCGGCCCTTGACCTAACTCATGCAATATCTCATCGTAACCTAGCGAAGCGATTGCAACATCGGCGTCAGGATGTAACCTCCATTGATTCCATCCTAACGGAATAATCTCACGGTTGCCTGCCATAAAAGGCGGCTGTCCTTTGAATCTATCAATGCGCGAAGCTCTAGTTACGCGCACAACGGGCGCATAACCCGGATCAGCCACTACGTGTTTATTGGAAACCGCATAAACGTGGAAGTAATCAGAGTGAATCTCAGACTGCACTGAAAGCAAAAATCCAGAACCGCCAAACTCCGCTCCCTTTTCAGCACCATCTTCGGTCTCGTAGAGATAGATAACCGATCCTAAAACTCTATCATCTATACGCGCCAAGCTAATCCTTTCAGCTCTTGTTACGCAGAGCGGCGTCGTGCTTGTCGGGATTGTATCTTCCCAAAGATAGTAAAGTCCTTTCTTCGCCAGCCGGAGCGTCATAGGCTGACACCTCCGGCGTGAGGTAGAATGCTACCACATCCCCTTACCTTCCGTAAGGGGATAATTCAAAGTATTGCTCTTTGTGCGGGGAGCGCGTCCGCCATTCAACCCGCCGATGCCACATCTGCGGGCACCGAATTTTAACTGCGCGCGACGTGGTTGTATGCATCCTGCTCGCTGTAGTCGTGGTCGCCGGAGTCTTCCTCTGGCTGGACTACAAGAATATTGAACTCTTCAAGTGAATAGGAGGATCGAGAAACCGCGCAAGCGAATGCTACCAGCGGCGTTGCATCGGTGCAACAAGGTTGCGATAATTGTTCTGTTAGCGCGTTACAACTTGAGGTGAGAATAAGCAGCGGTGTGATGTGGATTTGTTATCCTCGTCAGAAATGATTTCGCCGTCACGTCGAGGCATGAGGAGGAACGAATAAGTGGAACCGAACAAGCGTCAAATGAATCAGGAAGAGCTCGTAGCAGACCTTCGCGCACTGGGATATGCCAGTGCTTCCGTGACCTGCATTGCCGCCTGGCGCAAACTGGAACTACTTCCACAGTTCAGCAGTGGAGGCCATGGCCAAGGTAGGGGAGCGGGCAGAGACAAAAGGCTCTGGTCTGACCCAACAAACGTACTCGATCAGGCCGTAGCACTTCTGGACCTGCGCAAGAGTTACCGGCATCTTGAAGAATTGTATCTGCCTCTATGGCAGATGGGTTTCCCGATTCCTTTGGAGCGTGTGCGACCGGCCCTAATACAACCATTGCTTACCACCGCAACAGATTTCAATGTTCAGGAAGACGGACGGAATGCGATCGAAGACTTGATCGACCAAAGCGTGGCCGACATCTCGCCCCTGATAAAAGGCAAGATTCCACTTCTCGATGTACCCGACGAGACATTGTCTGCTGTGATGAACGTGCTGGCTAACCCGCAGTACGATTTCACTGATCAACCGTACGAGGACGGTGTCTCAGAATTAAAGGCGTGGGAACGTTCCTTCGCTCAGCGTTGCCAGGAACTGCTCAAAGACAGCGTGACAATAAACCCTGAGGTCGCGGGGAACAACAACAACATATTCGCCAACGCTCCTTTCATAAATAAGTACCTGTCCTTGCCCCGCCTCGTCGAAGCAACGCAGAACTGTAGCGATGCAGCATTGTTGGCCGTGCAGCGAGACCTGCAATTCGGCCGGCAAATACTTTTGTTTTTCAAACGAATTATCGAGTTGCTGTCTCCCTTTCTTCCTGCAACCTTTCGTTTTTCAGAGGATGACGTTACGGTGCTCTTTAACTTCGGCACGCTGGTGATCTGGGCCGATCTCGCACTGCGGCGGAGCGGCTTCGGACCTCCGATTGACTACCTTATCCCGAGGATCCTGGACCAACTTCATAAAGATTTCGACGAAGTTGCTGAGCGACAGCTCAAGGCAGCCGGACCCGAGATAGGCAAGGCCATACAGGCGTTTGAACAGATAATGATGGCCGAAGTGGCAAGCGCATTGGCGAAAAGCGCATGAAGCCTTATTGGGCCAGGCGCAACGTGTCAGGCGTCGCCTTCAATTAACTAATTGCGGTAAGTAGATCTTTTGGTTTCTCTGACAGGAGTATTGGTATGCACGAGAGATATGATTTTATTAAACAGCTTCCCAGCGGCGGCTTCGGAAACATAGTTGTTCTCTTCGATAAACAACTGCGTCGAGAAATCGTAATGAAGTCTTTGATCAGCCCTTCATGGGAGAACCGCCGGAGGTTTGCCCAAGAGGCCACAATCCTGTTCAACCTGCTGGCTCATGAGCATGTGGTGGACATCATCGAGGCTAAGCTCAGCAACCCTAACCCTTGCATTATCCTGGAATATTGCAAACATGGGACCTTGCAGGACTGGATAACAAATCGCGGTTGGTTTGGTCCATCCGAAATTAATGTCGCCTATGCGATTCAACACGCGGCACTCGGCCTTCAAGCTATCCACGAACTTGATGGGTTCCATAGAGACGTCAAGCCCGCGAATCTTTTCATTGGCGATAACAGGAATGGACAGCTCACAATAAAGCTGGGCGACTTTGGATTCGGTAGGCTTCCCTATCCGCACGCTCTCGGTAACGTTACTCGGCACGCGTTCGGGACGATTGGGTACATGGCGCCAGAACTATACGTTGCTAATCCCGTCTTCACAGAAGCCTGTGACATTTACTCGCTCGGCATAACAGGTATTGAACTGCTCACGGCTTCGCGGGAAATAGACTCTCTAAACAGGGCATGGATATTCAACAGCGAATTGAAGACACTGCTTCTCCAAATGACCAGGACAAACCCTGCCGAGCGGCCAACCGCTTTAGAGGTGGCCCAGGGAATTACGCTTGCAGAGAAGAAGCACTGCGACAATGCTAAGAAAGTGGTCTTGGGCGGTCTAACAGTGGCGGGAATAGCGCTTTTGTTGGGTAGCACAGACCAATAGTCCTTCAGGCCTTCCCCTGAGGGTCTTTTTGTGTACCCGAAGAAGCGAAAAGGCGCACATGCTTTTGGGGCCGTGCGCCTAATCATTTGCGGTCACTGTCCTCACCCCAGCAACCGCTGAGACGGAAGCATTCAGCAGCCGTCCAATTGGGCAAACTTATACAGATAGGCGACTAGAAATTCAAGGCAGGACGAATCGCCGGTGGTCCTAATGCGAATTCTCATCATCTTTGGAAAAAGTTTGGCCAATTGTCCTGGCAGCGGTGCGTCATCCGTGCAATTGTTGTATGTCAAAGCTTCTGCTTAGCCTGGTGTAGTTCCGAAGACCAGGAGGCGCTCAAGCTTGTCGCTCGCACCCTCTCGTTCCTCCGGCAGAACGTGCGCATAATTATCCAAGGTGAAAGAGACTCTTGAGTGCCCGGCCTGCTCGCTCACGACCTTTGGCGGGACGCCACTTAACAGGCTCAGGGTGACGTAGGAATGCCGAAGATCATACAGCCGGATATTCCGCGGTAGTCCCGCCCTACCGATCGTTGGCTTGAAGTGGTAGTGGGTGAGAAATCGCCGGCCGATCGGAGTTCCAACACTAGTCGCAAATACTAAGTCGTTATCTCGATAATCAGATCCCAGTTTTAGGCGCAACTGATTTTGTTTAATGCGATGCCGTTTGAACTCCTGAACTAATGCCGCGGGAAAGTAGACGCTTCTTACTGCGGCCTTGGATTTGGGATCATCCCAGCGCCAGCCCCCGCCTTTTACAAGTTCGATGACCACTCTGCGAACGTGTGCCGCTCCTCGTTTCGGATCGCTTAAATCAAGCCAGGCCCATTGCAAGCCCAAGTACTCTTCCGGCCTTAGTCCGGTCGCCAGCGCAAACTTCAGAATGAGGCCCCAGGGACCTAGCTCCGTGGCGGCCAGGAAGCGCTTGGCTTCCTCTGGGGAAAGGAAATGCATTTCCTTCTTTTCAATTCGAGGCCCTCGGACAGAGCGCATCGGGCTTTTCGCTATCAGCTCAATAGTGAGACCCCAATTCATTGCAGTACACAATCGCGCGTGAACATGTCGGATTGTTCTTCCTGAAAGGCTCTTGTCTCTGAGTTCCTTGTACAGAGTTTCCACGTGGTGCGGCCGGAGTTGTGTGAGGACATGATCGCCAATGAAGGGCCGGACATACAGTCTCATGAGATTTTCGTAAGAAGAGAACGTGTTCTCTCGAGTCGTGTGTCGCCAGGCTTCCAACCACTTATCCAGAAATTCATTTACAGTCAGCGTCATCGCGTTGATCCAGGTATCCGGATTTTCCTCCCGGTTTCGATCACGCTTAAACTCATTCTCACGCGCCCAGCGCTGCGCGTCTTTCTTGGTGCCGGTGATCGTTCGATTGAGATAAAGCCGCTTGCCTTTGGAATTTCGTTTAAGGAAGATTCTCACCAGATGTTTGTTCGGGCCGCGGCTGATTATTTGTGCCATAACGTCCCCTTACGAGGGCTGTAGAGTAGGACTGTGCAACACTTATAGAATTAGAAAATTCCCAGGGTTACGCTGCGGTACGCACTCCCCCGCGCTTAATAAATTCAGAAATGGAACCTTCAGTGAATCGCAGCATCCGCGCGCCCAAATTAATCGCCGGCAACTCCTGGTTACGCGCTAGCCTGTAAACCACCTGCAAATTGGTATTCAGTAATTCCGCTACCTCGTCAGCTCTTAGAAGCTGCGCTGGCTTCGTTGGCTCCGGGCTGACTAACATCGACACCAAGCGCCCGACTAGATCGCCGACCTCGGAGGCAAGTTGTTTGGTCGGCTCGGTATCGCTTGGTTGTTCTTCAACCACGTCTGATACCGAAGTGCGATCACGCGCCACTACATCGATTTTGGTTGTAACCATAGTATCTAGCCGACGATGAGAATCGTCTTTCGTCGACAATTTCCTTCGCGTCCGCCTATTGGCGATCCTCTATGTGTGGTTCTTCCGAAATTGGGGTGGCATCAAGCATTAATGCCAATTGCTTCAGCCCTTCCACGCTGCACAAATGAGACGGGTCAGCCTGTTTCTCCTCGTCCGGAGAATCGTCATAGTCCGTCCACTCTTTAGAAATCCTCAGCGTTGAATCGTCTGAGATTTTGACAATAAGAGTTGAAGCTGGATTCCTCGAACCCCGCACGACTTCAAGCTTCAGACCATTTAGAGGGTGGTTTGGGTGAGTGACAGTTACGTGAGTCCGCTTGTGGCGCTCAGATGATGCAGTCTGCGATGGGTTTAGATACTCGTTATTCATAATGCAACTCCTCTGCGCGTTAAAACGACCAGCCTACAATCACTCCCGTGGTTTCCTTTCGTTGCCGCTTTTAGGCTATTTGGCTTTCCTGGTTTGGTGAAAACGATTGCTCCGTCTTATTGTTTCCTTAAACTGAGCTAACTGCTCTGGGTCCAATCGAATCCACCACAACTTAGATCCAACCTCATGAACTGCATCCAATCGCCCGTTTCTACACCAAAGTGTCACGGTACTCTTGTCGACTTTCAACATTTTCACTACGGCCGTCAGTTGGTAACGGCCATCTTTTCTTCGAACTGGATATGAGCCGTAATGGTAAGGGGCCAAACGATAGATGCGTCGAAGTCGCGCAACCCAGTTTCCGCAAAAAGGTCCCCATTCGATCGCAAAGCTAGTTTCATTCAACTCATTAGCTATCTGAGTGTTATTGTGATCTGGAGCCAGCTTCGCAATGAATTCGATGATATTTGAAGGGATTCTTGTATTATCTCCTCGCTTACGCAGGTTGACCGTTAGACGGGTGTTCGCGAGGGTCTTCCATCGCACGGCAACCTGAGCTATATGTCCTTCTCTCCTAATCGTGACGTCTTTAATCAAACATCGTAAGAGATTTTTCTTAGCCACCATGTCAGTGGTCGCTGCCCACAGCGAGGGAAGGTTTTTTATCGATTTTTCAATCGATTGGCGCTCATCCGGAGTGAGGTTCTGTAATGCTGTGGCTCCGGCGTCAATGTGTTGCCTATTGAGGTTCAGAAGTTCTTCCTCGTTTTTCTTCAATTCCTCCTGAACACAATCAAAGGCGTACTTATTGTTGAAGTCGACGGCGAGCAATCTGTCTTTGGTTTGTTGGACTAAGCTCTTCGCCCGTTTTAATTGGACGGCCCATAGCTGGTTCCGTTGTCGCAACTGCTCCTCGACCTGTCCAACCGCCTCGAAGGAGATGTTGAGTTCCGCAGGCTCGACCGCCTGCAGAAACAGTTTCTCGATGGCTGCATCAATCACCTCACCGGGGAAACTCTGGCAATAATCCGCCGCGGCACACTCACTCTCGTAAGTGCAAATGTAGTAGGGACCGTGTCTACCACGAGGGTACCTAACGGCCATTCGACGTCCACATTTGCCGCAAACGACGATACCCTGCAAGAGCCCGCCACCTACGCGCGCGGCGCGATTACCGTTTCCTGATGTGAGACTCCCATTGTGGCGTATACGTTCCTGGTTCTCGAGGTATTGAGACCAAGTAATATAGGACTCATGCGCATCATGAATCACAATGTTCCACGCCTCGCGCGGAAGCCTAACGCTGTATTTCTGCACTTGGGGAACTCCGGCCTTATCGAGAACGACCTTTCGCTTGGTTACTGAGCGTCCGTAAACATACGTACCTGTGTAGACAGGATTTCCCAGTACGGATCGCGCCCGGTTAAATTTAAGCCTCACCCACTTGTACTCACCACGTTTAGGACCACTCCGAATAAGTGAAGGGAACTTTATTTTTTCACGCAAGAAATATTTCGCTACGCCGGCGGAGGAACGCACCCGAGCGAATGTAGTGAACACCAATCGCACCGCAGCCCGAACTTCCTCATTAGGATCAAGAATCAGTTTTCCATTGTCTCCGTAGACATAACCGATTGGTTCGGAAGATCTGAGCAGGCCCTTCTCAGCCAGGTCTCTTCTGGCTCCGGCGATTCTTTGGTAAATTAGGCGCAGTTCCATTTCAACCAGCAGCGCTTTCAATTTCATCAAGGTACTGTCATTGCTGTCACTGGCGTCATATACACCGTCCGGGTCGATGACGAGAGTTCCGGTCAGGTGACAAATTTTGATTAGGCAGTGCCAATCCGTTGAATCGCGGGCCATTCGACTTGATTCAAGACTGAACACCGCCCCCACACACTCCTTCGCAATCAAATTCAGCATGTCTTGATATCCGTAACGACCATGTGTGGAGCTTCCGGTCATGGCCTGATCTGCATCGATTACTTTGATATTTGCTTCAGGCCAACCAAGTTGAAGTGCCAACTTGATTACGTCTTCGCGTTGTCGCCGGCCGCCGACAACATTCTTCTTAACGCCTCCAGCCGTTGATTGCCGAACGTAAATGCAAGCCAGTTTGTCCAAGTGCTCTCTTTGAATCTTGGAGGCTGCGTTTTGAAAATCCACGAAAATTCCTTTCTGGGCCTCGCCCGCCACAATTCGGTTTCTAGTCTGCGTCGTCTATTACTTTCTCATCTGATTGAACGCTTCATCATTCGTCTTAACCTGTTCCGTTTCGCTAATGAGAAGTTTGAACGCAAGGTGTAGGAACATATTGATAACGCTTACTCGAGTCTCGTCATCAACGGCTTCCCAAACTTCGCTTGGGCTCGTTTCATTGGCGACTTCTTCTTCGTTCACCATGGCTGGCCGCCTTTCTTACAAGACAGCGGCCTTCTTAGCCCGTCGGAACGAAAGAGGATTTCAAACCCTCTACAGCTGAGGTTACGAATTGAGATCAATGGCTCCAAGAGATTTTTTGTTTGCATGGCAAGTTTTCTTTCGAGCGCCTTTTCGGTAACTGCACACAATTCTTTTCTTGAGGGCCTTGGTTTTCGAGGTTGCCTCGCATACCAGTACCCATTGCGGTTCGCCGAAGTCGTTGTGCGTCTTGTTGATGAGACGGTCATCGAAAAAACCAATGCTGAGCCAGAAAGACGCCAGAAAGTCTCGGTTAAGAAGGAATCCGGAAACAGTTGTTTCCTCGGGCTCAGTCCTTCACCGAAGCTCGATTCAGCGGGTACTTTCCCGATCGTGACCTTCCCCGCTTCCAAAGTATCGCGATGACAAATTTCCTGACGGTTGACTTCTTTTCCATACCGCTAGGGCGAGATCCTCGCCATCTAAATCCTTCGATCTTATTGGCATTGAAAGCTTTTCCTTTTTTGCTTGAAAGTAGCACTGGCGGGCGGTACACTAACGAGGCATTGGGTACACAAATCCCGCCGCGCCATCAGTAAGGCGTGGAGATTTGCCCTGGAGAGACCGGCCACCAACCATTTCTCCAGGGCACTTTCTTTGTAATGCCTTCGCCTTGCTTACGCCCCTATTCCGGGTGCTGCCTGGGGAGGGGCTCTATCCTGGTCCACAGCTTTGATCCTCTAAGTCCTTCTAGTAGTAGTCACTACGGGTTTACCTGAATCGCCCTGTTCTTGTCAATAGCAAGTGGTTAGTCCTTTAGAGCCTCCGCGCGCGCCGATTTTCAGCGATTTGCGTAGCCGGTTTGAATGGATTTTGAAGTTGACTCGGTTGGGATTAATTAGCGCCGCTTCGCTTACCGTAGCGTAATGGTGGGGTGGCGTGACGAGGTTGGTACGGATTTGCTGGATATGAGGGGGTTGAGCTGCCTCTATCCGAGCCAATTGCGACTTCGCAAGTAATCCTTACCCCATCAGATTTGGAAGGTCTCAGGAGCGAGACTTACGACTTGGATCCCCGTTTTGGTTTGCCTGGCAACTTTGCCGGCAGCTTCAACTCGTCGTCGATCAAGACTTCAGTCGAGATTCCGGCGGCCCTTGCATACTGCAGTACGACGTCCAATGAAGGTATTCGCCGATTGCGCTCAAAATCCGAAACCTCCTCACGCAAAAGGCTTCCTCCCATACGCATCGCCCTAATCATTTCGTTTTGCGACAGACCCATTGTCACCCGGATGTGGCGCAGCTTTCGAGCTAAGACCGGCTTGCGGCGTTTGGTTCTGGCCATCAGGAAACCCTCCTGACGGTGGAACGCCTTCGTCCAAACCCTTTACAAATAGCCACACCTGTGGCTAAGATCAATCGTCTAGTAGCAGCTACTACTAAGCTGCCTAAAGAACAAGTCTCCGCCGAAAGTCTGCGTGTCCGAGACTGTTCAGCGGTGCCTCTCATCGGTCGATTTGTTGGATCGCCTTAGGCATCGCTGCTGGATGGTCTATCAAAGAATCTACGGCGGGCAGATTACCAAAAGTATGCGATTGCGTCATCCTCAGCGATGAGAAGACTGCTTCGGCTTCTATGTACCAGTCGACTTTTTGACAGAACTCAGGAGCTTTTAGGAACAGACCATGCGCAACCAAAATCAGCTTTTTGACAAGGCGCTCTTCTATTACGGCAGCTACAAAGGCTTCGGAGCAATATTTGGCTTGTTCTGCCTGGTCTTCATCACCATTCCCATCAGGCTCATCAGGCTGCTGGTGCGGATGTCGCGATCCTAAATACTTGTTTCTTGTAGCTCGGCTATCGGAAGGGAGAACTCACATGCCTCAACGACGTTTTGTGATCTTGGTAATCGCGATCCTTCTACTGTGCATCGGCTCTCTCGGGACAATCAACGGACAGAGACGCACTCAACGAGCTCCCAAGTCTGCGATACCGCCGGTTCCTGCTCCAAAAGAAGATCAGTGGTGGGCCGCGCAACGCAGTATTGAGGCAGCAATCCAGCAGTTGGAAACTTATCTTCGGGAAAACCCAAACGGTACGCGCGCCGCAACCGCGCGGCAACAATTGGCGGTGTTACGGAATCTCTCAGTCAGCGCCTCTCGTCCTGAGTGGGTAAAGATGGATTCGATGGGCCTCCTTGAGATCCCTCAATGGAGGGTTGCATCCGTTGAAGTACGTCCGGATACCACACGCGTGCTTCTCGAGATAAGGTGTGATCGCCAGGACGGCGGAGAGTGCTATTTTCTTCCCTTCAATCGCTCTCCATTGGTATTAGTCGATAACAGCGGACAGTACTACCCAATGTTGAACTCAACGCCGCTTCCGGCAGACATCAGACGCAAAAACAATGGTCAAGCCCTAATCTCGAGTGGTCGAGTAGTTAGTCTTAGCGTGGATTTTGCGCCGCTCGCTCCGGGGGCGGTCTCCGGGCAAATTTACTATCGCGACGACAATCAGGCTAGGCCGGCGACATTCTCAGTGTTGGCCTCAAACTCAGAAGAATAAGCACGATGGGGACCCGGACTGCTATCATTTTTCTTGTTTCAGTTTTCCATATCAACTCAGTGGCGGGGACTTGTGAAGAAGTGTTTACTCAAACTTCACGGATGAATTGCCGCCTCTGATGTGCGGGCTTTACACCCAGATCTTTTGCAGAATAAAGTTTGATCGCGCTTAGTCTTGGGCGGACTGCACAAAGAAGCCAAAGTGGGTGGTGAGGGTTTACGTATTCGACACCAGGAAATGACGGATCGGAGCAAGATAGCCCCTCAACTCCAGCATAAGGTCTCAGCCTATTTGGCGAAGATCCGGCTGCCTGTCAGCAAGCTGATCAGCGACCCTAAGATATTCTCTTACCGAGTAGCTCTTAGCCTCTCTCGCGATTGAAGGAAAGCTCTGCCGAAAGGTATTCGCATCCATCCTTAGTTCTTGGGCGATCATTACCGCAAACCCATCGACAAAAACCGCCACCGGAATTGTCGCGAATTCCTCGCGTGTTTTGGCTTCGTCTTCCGGTGATAAATTAAAAGCACGGGCCATGTGTGCGGCCATCGCATCGCGGTGCTCAGAAGTTATCTCGTCGCCTTCTCGCCATTCCAACACCGACTTTGATAACTCCATTTTCAACTCCTAGCACCGCACGGGTCAGCAAAATCTCCTTGGTGCGCGAGAGTTTAGCGTGCAACCGATTCCGGTCGCAACGTCGCTAACACTCCATAGTCCGTTTACAGATCGGTACGCTATTTTCACCAACATCGTTGGGGTTGAAGTTCAATTTGAGCGCATCAAGTGTATTCACAGTGTCCTTCAGGCCAGCTCGCTCTACATCAGCAAGCAAAAGTGCGAGGAAGCCGTTATAGACCAGCTTTATCACAATGGATCGATCATTTAGCGCCCTTTTGATTTGACGAATTGCTCTGCCGCAAAAAGCTGTTCTGGATGTAACGTGAGTGATCAAAGCACTCGATTGAAAAGATGAAGCTGATCAAGATGTCAAAGTTTCCAATGCCCTACTTCGTGGCGCCGGCGGCAAGGAGCATTTGAACAACTTCGGGATGGTTCTTTTCCTCAGCAACGCGCAGCGCTGTTTCTCCCGTCCTATATGTAGCGTTGACGTCAACACGTCGGTCTATAAGAAGCTTTACCGAGGGAATCTTCCCTGCGGCCGCCGCAATCATCAACGCTGTCATTCCATCATGGGCTCTGGCGTTAACGTCCGCACCGGCGTCGATCAATAGGCTGAGGACTTTAGGATCACATATAGCCACGCCGGCCATCAGAGGAGTCCAACCATTATCGGCTTTTGCATTCACGTCCGCTCCCGCCGATAGAAGAAGTTGCACGACGTTAAAGGTACGTTCGGTCACCTCCTCTTGCAATTTCCGTTCATCCTTCAAATTCGTTGCAAGGTCCCTCTTGATGATGAGTGGAGTGTAAAGAACCGCGCCGTGGATGATCGGGCTTCCTTCTTTATCTATTGACCGCGGATCGGCTCCGGCGTCGATCAACAGTTTCATGGTCTCGATATGGCCGTTCAGCGTAGCAGACGCAAGCGCAGGCGGATCGCCTTGGTTTCTTGCATCGACGTTTACACCGGCATCCAGCAAGGCTCGCACGGTTTCAGTGTGACCACCTGCGGCTGCGAACTTTAGGGCCGCTACCTTAGAGTCTCCTCGAAGGTTCTTGGCGTCTCGTAGGATAGACCGCACTTTGGTGGCGTCCCCCTGCCGGGCCGATTCGATCAGTTGCAGATCCGAGTTTGCGCACGCTGTTGTTGCAACCAGCAGAGCAACCCCGATTAATCTTTTCGGACAACTCAATCTTTGCATTGCTACCTCCGCAGCAAAGCGATCTGTCAGCATATTTCAATGAAGCACCAACGATACCGACTTGGAGCTCAGGCCTACGTTTGGCCCAAACTTCCACGGGGAAAGCTGCTATCAGGAAACTGGGCACGTGGGGCAGCCTTCCGTCGGGGTCCAACGGTGTGATTGAGAGTCCCTTCAGGATCGGCCTTGCTGCAACGGATTAGGAGCAACCAAAGTCTTTCTCTCCAGTTAACTGGAAACCTTACATACACACTTTTCCGTAGGCCGGCTGAAACCCACCTTCTTGCGCGTCCTTCTGAGTCATGGACTTCCCGTGTATAGTTTTTCTGAACCACTTCGTACCGAAGCAATGATACTTGCCTGTCTCAGTGTTCACCCAAACTTCAACGGTTGGATTACCCCCAAGAGTGATCGTCGCCGAAGGAGCCGGCTGACTCGGTGAGACTGTTGATGTAGCAGTAGGACTTGGGATAGGAGGTGGTGGAGATGGTTGGTTAAAAGAGAGCCGCGATATTAGACCTATAATGGCGGCCAGAGATACCGCAACTACACCCGTAACCTCAATAACTTTAACCCAATGAGGCTTCTCGTCTGACATCCCTGACTCCAACTGAACGCGAGGCATGAAATACTGCTACTGAAAGAAATTACTGTATGTTGGTCTATTTCCTCTATCTTGAGTTTGTTTCAGCGTCATATTCGCGTTGCTTCATGGTGCCGTCATTGATTTCCTGGATTTCTTTCCGGGTTAAACTCATCGTGCCGTGAATGTTCTTTACCAAAAACAACTGACTACAACCACTCGGCCACCCCTCCATGATGCGAACAAGTCCCTCTTCTGTTTTGGCTGAAGCTATAACTGCCATCTCCGCATCGAGCCGTAGCGCCGGCGGGTCGCTTATTGGTAAACACCGGCGACGGAACGCGCTGGCCATCCACGTTGACATATGATCGGCCCGACGTGGTTGGTAAGGCAGGTCGTGGTGTTGCGGTTTCGAACTGTGGTTTAGAAGTCCCTACTTCGTCGTTGACATGATTGAGAACAATAACATCGCCATGAATCCAGCCTGTGGAACCGGTCTTGCTTTCTCGGACGTTGTACCATGGCCCAACCGAGTTTTGTTTAATCAGAGTTAGCCGATCATTCCTTTCAACCTCTTTTATGATTGCGCCTGAGCGCGACGGCTTATCTCGAAGATTAGCCCTCACTGATTTGACAACGGCCGTGTTGGCCGTACTTACAACTTGTGCCGGTGTTGGCTTGCCAACCGTTGGAGTTGGATTTTGAAGTACGGCCGAGCTGTTATTCTGGGCCGATGAACAAGCAGAGGTCAGGATGAGAAAAACGACAGTCAGCATTTTGACGCTAATGCGTGAGAATTGCATATGAGGAATCCTCTTTGTAAGAGTGCTGTTAGGAACGCCGCACCTCGGGTACCCTTGCGTGCTATTTAGTGTCTTCTTGGTGCACTTCGATAATGCTCTCTAACATAGGTTCCATCGCTCCTGGTATAGCCCTCGACATGAACGGTTTTTGGACGTCCTGTTCTTTCACTAATCTCTCCGAAATAAGATCCGTTTTCGGCAACTGGAGGTTTATACGATGGTCTTGAAGGAGCATAGCCAGGACTCGTTTGAGCGCTATCTGCGTCCTCCGATGATGAGCTATAGGAACCAGTCTGAGAGAGCGCAGGTGACAGTGGCGGTGGCGGCGATGGATCGATACCACTTGTCACAGTTGGTTTCGGAACTGCCCTTGCGGTTACGGGTGGTTCTTTGTTGAAGAGGTCGTCAGTGATGTTTTCAGCGGCACTCTCCGGTGGTTCTGAATAACTCCAAATGCCATTCTCCCGATGGTGAGCTTCCCGTTCATAGTTTCTGAAATCCTGGCTCAGAAGATGGGCACGATCGGTAGAACAAGCGGCGTAGCCTTTCTTCAGAACCTCAGCATTCACAAGTGTCCCGTCCTGAAGATAGACGTACGCAAGATGCTGATTGGAGTTGTTCGCTGAATCGGCACTCTCATACTCCAGCCTGACTTTACGGCCCTCCATTAAGCCTTTGGAGAAAGCCAGTGCCTCCCGCGCGAAACGATCTGAAGTTGGGTCGGGTTCACCTGGCAGTTCAATCCCCAGAAGCGCCACTCTTGAGCCATCTTCCAACTGCAAGAGATTTGGTTCTATAACCCGAGTGACAAAACGATAGTTCGCCGCGGATTCCTTTTCGCTTGCTTTCTCGGCAACCGACGCAGCTTGAGGCACTGCTTCAGTTGCAGTGGTCTCGACCGCGGCCTGGCTATGCGTATTTGCAAAACGGTACCTGGCCGTAACGTAGGTGAGCAGGCAAGCGACAAGACATATGAAAAAGACCTGGGCAAGGGAGAGTTTAGATCTGGTGTTGATATCCGACATCTGAGGCTCCTTCAGAAGAGAAGTTACGAACGCGAGGCTTCGATGCGTGAGTTATATTCCTTGTCGGTCAATTCAGTCAAGGTTTTGGCGGCACGTAAATGTGTAGATGTAAGAGATTCTGTCGGAGAGACTATACGAATCCTGGGTAATAACCTTTAGAATAATGGGGCAATATCTAGATCGACTTCGCTCGCTATTCCAATTTCATTCCCAGCAATCCTTTCTCCAAACGAAATTGGCTTGCGCTTAGTGTGACGTGAGGGTGCCAACTCTACTGCCGGTTTCCATTTGATCCTGATTGCTCTCGCTTTATGTCTTGTGGGGGGGGGGCACGCGGGTTGCTACGCAGAAAGCCGGAGCATCGGGGACCGACGAAATCCCCAGATCTCTGCTCTTTGACAAGCCTGATGAATCTCCTCCTGTGACCCAGACAACCTGACTTGAGTTCCAGCGCGCCTGTAATCGACGCCGTAGGCTTCCGAGCCGCGCGCGTCTTGGTGCCCTGACCGAATTCCACGGAGTCTGCGGTTGTCGCTGTTAGCTCGCGCGAGCAGCACACGACTTGGTTGATGAAGGGCAGACCTGCTCTGTGGGCTCCGAACCACTTTGAGCCTAGAGAGCAGGTCTGAACTTCAAATCAAACGAAGGAGATACGTGATGAAGAATCAATATCAGTTGGACTCTGAATTGTCCCAGCTGCCTTTCGAAGGCACGCAAGGAACGCTCGTTTACAAATGCCGCAATTGCAATGCGGCATATGAAGGGTTGGAAGTGGATAGTGTTACTCGTGCACTTACCACAGTGGTTATCGAGGGGACATTTGTCGCTGCACGTGGATTTGTCACAATGACAAAAATCCACGATTGCGATGGCAAAGGGCGCTTCGGAGTCGCTGACTTGATTGGAGGAGCGGTTGCCTAACGGCACCTCTCTTAACATCACGCCGGGGGCTCAAGAGCAGAGTGTGTGGCGACGCTTGCGTTTCCGATGCACAGGGAGCAGTCAGAAGACCGGTCTTTTCAGACCGCGCTTTTCTTGGCTGCTCTTTCCTTTTCCAGCGAGTTGTCAGTACGAAGTACGAGTCGGTTCGCCAAGCACAAGCCGATAACAACGCTCGAATGGAGCACAGCTTCGGGAGCGAAAATCTTGACACTGTTTCAGGGCAGGCATATAGTCGTGGACGTTCGAATTAGGTTAATCGTTTTCTGGCACCCAAACATCGCTAACCTCGGGGTTAACCTCGTTTCGACATTTCCCTCAACAGCTTTGCCACCCAAAGCATTGTTGATGAAAGGTCCAAGAAATGCGTCCCCCACTTGCCTCGTTTCCTCTCCGAATTCTAGACGTAAAATCGTTTCTGATCATTCTCGCCGTTGTACTATTCCTGATTCCCAGTCTCCGTACTTCTAGGCACAGCCATCAAACCGTTAAGTCGCTTCCAATCAGAAACTCAAACGTGAATTCGTTGAAGGACGTCGGATACCAATCGACAAGAGATGCGGACGTTCCCCCAAACATAGAGCGTCAGATGATGGCTTGTTATGAGGTAAGTCGATGATCTCGGAGAGCAGCCGCCACGAAAAGGTTATTACCTTTCGGCGTTTAGCCAACAAGCGACGCTTTGTTGGGAGCATCGTTTTTCTGGTGCTCGCCCTTACTTCAGTGACCGGACTGATTCTTACACGGCAAATCTCATCAAGTCCCGGCGCGCTCAGAGCCGAAAGCCGAAACAGAGAGAACTGGGAGCAGACGGCTTTCAAATCTTCCGTCATATTGCGGCCGGGGGCCCGACGTTTCAACGAGGTAAACCAAGCAGACGAAGCGTTCTACACAAGCGGCACTCTCGACGGAAGTGGCTATGGCCCAGCGTACTACAGCGGCCCATCGACTAGTATTGGAGCATGGTGGCAAGGATGTGAGTCAACGCCGATGACCGGCGGCAGGTGCGATTGCGAAAGGCGCTTCAACTACGCGACGTTTACGCTGACTTCTGCCGCAGCGCTGAACGCGGTTCACGTTTGGATTGGCGGCTTCAATAATTGGGGACTGCCCAGTGAGCCGAATCTCAAAATGGAGATATATCAGGGTGACCCGATAAATAGTGCGACTTCAAGCGCGTTGCTCGCCACTAGCAATCAGACGCTAGTGCCCAATTCATACCCTACAGGCGCAGAGCGCACGTTCACATTTCCAAGCTCCGTCTCGTTGAATAGTGGTACGCCCTACACCCTTCGCCTTTTCGTCCCAAGTGGAACTTTTGGCGATTTAGGGTCAAGCGGGGCGCTCGCCCTTTACGGAATGACCCTGATGCCAAGTCCAACGCCTTCCACTGGCGCCATCGTAATAAGCCAGGTTTACGGTGGCGGCGCTTCTACCTTGACGACAGATCCGCCAACCTACAAATACGACTATGTTGAATTATACAATCGCGGCGCAACCCCGGTGGATATTACCGGTTGGTCCTTGCAGTATGCGTCGTTCACCGGCAATTTCGCCATAGGTGGAGTCAATCTGCACACGCTCAACGGCGTCATCCTTCCCGGGCACTATTACCTGGCGCGAGAATCAACAGCGACGGGCGCGACGGGAAGCGAATTACCCGTGGTTCCTGACGCCATAGGTAATATGACCCTGAGCAATACAACTGGCAAAATTGTATTAGTCAACTCTGCTCCTGTCAGCGGTGGCGCCGCCGGATCTTGTCCCGCACCTGCAAGCTATATAGATCTGGTTGGCTATGGCCCAGCAGCAACATGTTTTGAGGGAGCCGGACCCACTCCTTCTGTGAGCAAGACAACTGCCGCCTTTAGGCTGGCAGGAGGTGCGACCGACACTCAGAACAACAATGCCGATTTCATCATTGGTACGCCCAATCCTCGGAGCGGCGGAGGGCTGCAGCCGAGAGCATCTTTCACCTTTAGTCCACTGGCACCAAACAGCGGGCAGGCAATTCAATTTACTGATGCGTCTAGCGGAACATTGCTATCCTGGCAATGGGATCTAAACGCCGATGGATTCACTGACTCGACGTCTCCAAATCCCAACTACACATTCAATACCCCGGGACCACATCAGGTTAGACTCACAGTTACGAATGCTTACGGCTCCTCCACCCTGACACAGACAGTTAATGTCGGCACCCCTGATAATGTTTCGTTCGTCAACAACGTGGTGCGGCAATTTCCAGGGGTCTTTTTGAAGGGGAGCAACATCAGCAACCGTTTTGACGTCGGTGTTAATTGGAGTGGGACTCCAGGCAGCGTACGTTTCTCTATAAATGGTGGGCCTCCAATCTCTGAGCCCGCGAATGCCCAAGGGGCTTCTCACGTCTTCAATATGAATGCCGACTTCCCGGGTAGAATGTCAGGCTCGGTCGTAACCATTACACCCCTTAATTCAGTTGGGGTAGCTGGGCAACCATGGACGGAGACTGTGTTTGTCTTTCCATACCCGTCTTGGTTACAACTAGCGCTACAACACAATCCACAGGCTTTGCAGATCACTGCAGGTAATGGAGAAGTTAAAGCGAACATCTTCGCGGACTTCCCTGACCCCCACTTGGCTGCCAATGGCCCTGTCACGATTCCTGCTTGGGTCCCCTACATCAGTGGTCCGTTTGGCCTGAGCGAGACTTATGCACGGCTACAAGGAGATGTATCAAGTACCGGCTTGGGCCGCTTCAGTCTGTATGGTCAAACGGGATTTGTTGCGATGGGCAGGTCTCTCCAAGGAAATGCAGCCGGCAGTGGAGGCTTTCGACTATTTCAACCGAATGGCTTCGTGCTGCAGGACGCTTCTTTCAATGTGAACCTCGAGGGCACGATTGGCAAAACAGTTGGCGTCGTTGACGCCATTCCTCAGCTTGCTGCTCTTGAAGGTGTTAGCGTTATTGGTCCTATCTTAAAGAAGTTTAATGAAAAGGCCACTCTGACAGGCGAGATATCTCCATCCTTGGGTTTTGGCGCCAATTTCGCGCAAGACCTCGGCTCAGGGAGCCTTAGGTTTAGAGAAGGCACTGGCACTCTTGGTCTGACCTTGAGAGGCGAGCTCCACGCCCCAATAATTAACAATAGGCTTAGTATGCGGGGCTGGGTATCTGGAAGCGGCACAACTCATCTTGGCGTGCCCGAACCCTTCGTGCGCAACGTCCAACTGAGCTTCCAGGCTGGAGTGGAGTTGAATGCTGATTACATCTTTCAATGCGCGGCCCGGGCAACTTTCAATGGCGACTGTAACTGGGCCAATGGTATGCCAGGCTTTCAATGTAGCTCCGGCCATGAAGGGTCCGCCAACTGTTCTCTTTCGATTCTTCGTCCTCAGTATAGTCGAATGGGACGCTACTCCGCCTTTCTTCCGACCCCACGAGTGAACAAGGCCAGTGCCAAAATACCAATCTCCGTGCGGGAGACATCGTTAGTAAGCAACATTTTTCCCGGTGCGGCGCCGAAGCTCGTTGGCCTTGGCAGTAACAAACTACTCCTGTGGGTACATCAGAATCCCAGCCTTGCGACGCTGCAATCAACAGACATCTCATGGTCCTTCTTCAATGGCAGCGCTTGGACTACGCCGGCGATTGTGAACGAAGATACCCGGGCCGAGCTGTCACCCGTTGCCGGAGTAGATAGTAGTGGAAAGATTGTGGCGGCGTGGCTGCGCATTAAGGATCAGAACTTTTCTACACCCATCAACAGCATTGACGAGCTTCCGCTCTTTTACAAACGCTTAGAAGTAGTAAGCTCTGTTTTTGATCCAGGCGCCCAAACTTGGGGTCCTATTGTCCAACTTACGGATGATGCAGCTCTCGATACCGACCTGCATCTCTCCTCTGATGGCTCAGGACACTTACTTCTTACATGGCTGTCCAATGACGACGGTCAATTCACTTCAGATAACACCCATACCTCAACGCTTAAATACGGTTTCTGGGACGGGTTACAGTGGAATACCGCGACGGTTGCCACTGCGTTAGCCGGTGTCAGCACTCATACAGCAGCAATTCGAGGAGCGAATGCTTTCGTCATATTGCCGCATGACCCAGATCCGGCCGTAACGGATGATGGAGTCCTCGATTTATACACTTGGAATGGAACAACTTGGAGCGCGGTGCAGGTCTTCGCCGGTAGTAATGTAGAGAACCGGATACCTTCCGCTGTGTACGATAACAATGGGGTAGGCCATGTCGTTTGGCTGCGGGATCATGATCTTGTTCATGCGACGCTCAGCAACCCGACGCCGCAAACAATTCGGTCGGGCAGCTCCTCATTAGCTTTTTATAGTACTCAGCTCCTGATCAATCCAGGGGGAAACTTAACACTCGTTTGGCAAGAGATGGTAGACAACGGTCCGGCGAACATCTTTGCCATGCTGTACGATCCCGCGTCCCAAATGTGGAGCAGCGACCGACGGTTAACCGAGGATTCGTCTTCAGCGCGGGATATCTCCGGCTACTATGGAGATGATGGGCGGATCCAATTGGCATATCTTGCCGCGCAGATTGATCGCACGAGCAAATCGGTTTCGCTTGATGACGGTAGAACAATTACGATAGATAACATACCGCAAGACGGCTCAACTGACCTGCGCGTGTTGGAACATTCCCTAATTGTCGACTTGGCAGTCACAGACCAGGATTTGAGCTTATCTCCGCAGATTCCGCAATCAGGCGACTCAGTCTCTGCAACCGTCACAGTTCACAACGGGGGAGACTTCGGTGTCGGCACCTTCTTAGTGAACCTTTACGTAGGTAATCCTGATTCCGGTAGTGCACTTGTTGGAACTACTACCGTGGTCGGTCCCTTTGCTGCAGGTGATGAAAGGCAAATCAGTTTTTCCTTCGACTACCCCGCGAGTGGGGGGAATATCGTGGCCGTGGTTGATGCCGGAAACGCTGTCACCGAATTGTCTGAGTCTAATAATCGCGCCACGTCCTACCTGACAAATACCGCTCCGCAAGTGAGAGTGGCGGCCGATGTCACAAGCGGCCCCGCACCCCTGACGGTAAACTTTGATGCTTCAGCAAGCTTCGATGTAGAAAATGATCCGATGACCTTTACTTGGACCTTTTCGGACGGTACCACTAGCGTGAATGGTTCCACAGTTTCCCATACGTTTAATCAGGTCGGTCTTTACCCTGCAACTGTCTCTGTTACCGATGCGCGTGGCGCTGTAGGTACAGCAACCGTGGCAATCAATGTAGGTTGTGCGAATGTCTCAATAACGCCGGGATCACTGCCGAACGGCCAAGTAGGACAGCCTTATGACCATAGTCTCACCGCAACGGGTGGCATACCTCCATATCTCTTTGCGGTAATTGGTGGGTCAATTCCTCCAGGAGCCTTGCTATCACAATCGGGTCAATTCTCGGGTGCGCCTAGCGAAGCTGGGAGCTATCTCTTTACAGCATCTGTGACCTACGCGAATGGTTGTGTGGGAAGTCAAGATTATCAAATAGACATCGCCGAAGCGCCCACTCCCACCCCAACACCAACGCCGACACCGACGCCGACTCCGACACCAACACCGACTCCGACACCAACGCCGACGCCGACACCAACGACCGCAATAATCACCCCGCTCAACTACAACTTCACTGTTTCTGCTCAAGCGGGACAGGATGCGATAGGGGGAAGACCCGCCGTTGCCTTTGATGGCACAAACTTTTTGACCGTGTGGAAAGACCCGCGGAATTCTGCCACTAGCTCGACAGACGTGTACGGGACATTGATCTCCCATGAGGGGACGGTCTTGAATCCCATGGGGATTCCAATCGGCACAGGTCCGGGTTCTGATTATGTTCCCTCAGTTGCTTTCGACGGAACAAACTATCTAGTCATTTGGGTAAGCGATACGACTCCCGGCAGTGGCGTAAATGAAATCTACGGGGCTAGAGTGACACCCGGTGGAACTGTTTTGGATATGACGCCGATAAAAATTACTACCGGCGCTGATCCGAAGTTCAGGCCCATCTCCCTCGCTTTCGACGGCACGAACTATCTCATCGCATGGCGCACCGGTGGTGATGAGATACGTGGCATGAGGGTCTCGAAGAGCATTGTGAGTGAAGACGGATCGAATGGCTTCAGCATCGGAGGTGGGTTCTATCCGTGGGTCGCCTTCAATGGAACCAACTACCTAGTGGTTTGGCATGGTCACGGCACGAATGGACTGGATATCTTTGGCGCACGCGTTGACAAGAACGGAACGGTGTTATCCCCCGGCGTGATCACTATTTCCTCCGACCTGGAAGATCAGGATCATGCCTCGGTCGCGTCGGACGGAACAGACTTTCTCGTAGCCTGGCATGATTGGCGAGGGACGAACGAGTATGGTAATGGCAGCGCGTATGCCGCGCGAGTCTCGGGCGCGGGAGTCGTGCTTGATAATCCGTCCTTCAAGGTTGCGGACCACGCGCTCTGGCAGGTCCCTGTGCTCACGGTTTACGACGGCAGCGACTATTTTGTAGCGTGGCACGTCGACAGTACGGCTAACTACCGGCTCTCTGATGTGTTTGGTCGCCGCATCTCGAGCGGGGGAACAGTTGTGGATCCGCAACCCGTCCCCGTGTCGACTTCCGTTGGACATTCTTTTGGGCCAGTGATGGGTTATGGTGCCAGCCGTTACTTGGTCGCATGGTCCGGCATTTCCGGCGTATTTGACGGCAGTTGCATTCGCGCTCAGATGCTGCAAAAGGTGACCGCTCCAACTAATCAAAAGGAGCTCGTAAAAAACCTCTCATCCGCAAACACAATCCCTGCCGTCCAATCGGCCGGCACCTGGAATCTTGAGACCAGCAACACCAGTCTGCTCCTTCATAATATTTGGGCCTTTGACGAAAACAATGTGTATGTTTCCACGGAGGCCGACGACGGCGCCGTCATGAGATTTGACGGAAGCAGTTGGTCTGTCGCCGCACAAATGCCGACCGCCCGTAAGTTCGGATTGTGGGGAATGGGTCCTTTAGACATCTGGGGAGTCGGCTGGTGTTGGAACATCAGCCATTATAACGGAAGTGGAGTCGATCAGACCGGGTGCCGAGATGACGGAATCGGTATGGGAGTATGGGGAAGCAGCACGACTAACATTTTCACGGTGGGTGCATTCGGCGAAAACGCCAACATTCAGAATGGCGTCTTTCAGTATGACGGTAGTAACTGGATCAAGAAACCTTCGGGCGTCCTAGTTGACCTGTGGGATGTTTGGGGAACGGGTCCGAATAATGTGTATGCCGTCGGCGAGTTTGGCACCGTCTTAAAGTATGACGGCAGCAATTGGACCAGCCAAAGCAATGTTCCGTCTATCCAAAGTCTGAACGCAATCTGGGGAAGCAGCGTCAACAATATCTTCGCGGTTGGTGATCAGGGCACTGTGATTCATTACGATGGCGCGTCGTGGACCAGACAGACGAGTGGCACAGCGGAGAACTTGTATGGAGTGTGGGGCTTCAGCGAGTCAAGCGTTTACGCCGTCGGAGCTTACGGAACGATCCTGCACTACGATGGAACGACTTGGACACCTGAAGCGAGCGGCACGACTGTCGTGCTCTCCGATGTGGGCGGCGCAGGCAACACCGTCCGAGCTGTTGGCGATCACGGCGTCGTCCTGAAGAAAACGGAAAAGGAGTGTGTTGGCGCGCTTACTCCGTCGAACAACATGTTCAGCGGGAGCGGCGGCGTTGGCAGCCTAACCGTGTCAGCTGCGAGCAACTGCGATTGGACGGCAGTTAGTAACGATAGTTGGATCGCGATCACGTCTGGCGCGAGCGGCACCGGCAATGGAACCATCAGGTTTCTGGTCTCATCGAACTCGGGCGCGGTCGCGCGAATCGGAACTCTCGGCGGTACGGCCGGCACTTATACCATCACCCAGAACCCTGCCGATTCTGGCAACCCGACCAATTTCGTTGATGAGGTCAACCGTAATTATACTGGTTTATTTTACGATCCTGCCGATTTAACCCATCAAAGCTCCGGTTATTTCTCGGCCACGATTGCTAAAAAGGGACGCGCTTCCGTTCACCTTCAGGTTGGCGGGAAGCCTTGTTCGTTCTCTACCACCTTCGACGCCTCTGGCAGGGCGATTGCCGCCTTGCGC
>Ga0137409_10001164_pt1 | contig 28583 bp, 27 predicted proteins | sample CZODoug1_16funga_FD_122059 | JGI IMG/M metagenome (GOLD analysis project Ga0137409, IMG submission 122059) | Vadose zone soil fungal communities from Angelo Coast Range Reserve, California, USA - CZODoug1_16fungal (Hybrid Assembly) | ecosystem: Environmental > Terrestrial > Soil > Vadose zone...
GCGCGATGAATCCCTACGGGGATGGGAAGGCCGCGAGACGCATCGTGGATCGCATTCGAGAGGTTCTCGGGTCGTGAACCGAAGGGCTGTTTGCTTCGGAATCGTGCTCACCGCAGCTACGGCGTGGATGTTCCTGGATCCGCCCGCGCCACGCGGGGTGTGGGCGACCCTGCCGTCTCCCCCGCCGGGCAGGACGAATGCGCCTGGCGACGGCATTTGCACTGGTTGTCACGGGGGTAGCCCTCTGAACGAGGCGGGCGGCAGTGTGACGATCGACGGCGTGCCCAGTTCCTATCTGCCGACCCAGACCTACACCATAACGGTCACCGTCCAGCATCCGAGCCAGCATCGCTGGGGATTCGAGCTCGTTCCCCTGAAGAATTCGGACAACACCATGGCTGGTGTCCTTACGAGCACCACGCAATTGACGGCCACTCTACCGTTCAACAATAAGACGTACATCGGACACAATAATGCGGTCCCGGGACAGGAGGGGACGTTCCCGGGCGCGGCCAGTGGGGTGTGGACCTTCACCTGGACGGCTCCCGGTGCAGGAGCGGGAACGGTAACGTTCTACGCGGCGGGGAATGCAGCCAATGGAACCGGGTTTACCGATGGCGACAAGATCTACACGACTTCAGTGATGGCGGCCGAGGGATCCATGACCAGCGTGGACGCGACCACCTGGGGCAGGATCAAGCTTTTGTACCGGTGATCGCGAGCGGGATGATCTTCGCGTGCAGTCCTTCGCGTCCGCCGTCAACAGCGCAACCGAAGGCTTCAAGTCGAACCGCCGGGGCCCGGCGCTCCCCGGATTGAGATAGAGAACACCCTCCCGCTCTTCGATCAGCGGCTTGTGGGTGTGGCCGAAGATCACCGCCGAATACCCCGCGACCTTCGGGTCGAATTGCAGATCCTCGCGGATGTGAACCACAAAGATCTTCCGCTCGCCAAGCTCGACCTTCGCCGTCAGCGGCAGTTCTTCCACATCGACATTCCCACGTACCACAATGACAGGAGCGATGCGTTCGAGCTGGTTCAGGATGTCGCCCGTACCCACATCGCCGGCGTGAATGATCTGATCCACCCCGCGCAGCGCGTCCAGCGCCTCGGGACGCATCAGCCCATGAGTGTCGGAGATGACTCCGATCTGCCGCGGCGCGCCAGCGCGCACGCCCCGAGACCGCCCCTCACTTCGAGGTCGCCGCGCCCGCACCCGCCGCCATGAACTTGCGCTCCACCCACTTCAGCTGATCCAGGCCAAACTTCGCGTCCTCGGCGGCTTCCTTGTCGGTAGGCGCCTTGAGCGTGCCCCCAAACGCCGAGCAAGCCTGCTCGAATTGCCGCGTCCCGGCCGCATCTCCCAGGAGATGCCGCGCGATTCCCGCGTAGCCGTAGTAGAGGCTCACGGCGAAGTCGCTGTTCGCCTTCACGAACGCCTCGGGCTTCGCATCCGGCGCCGGCGAGCCGCCTCCCGCCGCCTCGCGTGCCGCGACCGCGCCCTGGAGCGCCAGCCCAAAAGCGGCTTCGAAGTCACATAACGCCACGATGTGATTCCCCAGTGAGAGCTGGTGCATTCCGGCGGCCCAATGAGCCATGGCGCGGCGCTCCGGCGGCTTGCCCAGCTCCTGCCGCCACACGATGCAGTCGTACGCCGCGCGCAGTCCCGCCTCGAAATGGCGGCGCTCGCGGGGCGCCTCGTCGCCGGGCCAGCACTCCGCGAGGTCGGCGGAGAGGTTGTAGGAGAGGCGATTCGCGAAATCGATACACTCGCGCGCTTCGTCCGTGTCGCCTCGCGCCCGCGCCTGATCCGCCTGCCTCAGGCCTTCGACGATTCCGGCGCGCGCGATGCGGATGAGCTCGTCGAAACGCCGATTGGGGCTCTTCCGATCGGGGAAGGAAAGCCTCGCGAGCGTGTACAGCTTCCGGCGCTGCTCCGGGTCGGGCGTTCCCTGGATGAATGCGACCACTCTGCCGCCGCCCCCCTCCTCGAGAATCGAGCGCAGCTTGTCCTTTAGCGGCTGATCCGGGTCTTCGGCGGCCATGGGGTCCTCGCTGTCTGCTTGGCTCGGCGGGAGGTGGTGCTTCCGCGATGCGCGAACGAGGAATACATGATAGCGCAGCCGGGCCCTGGAAGGGCCTGGCGATGCGCGGTAGGGCGGTCGTGCTGCTCGGCCGGCGCTACCCCGGGGTGCCCAGGTGGGCGCGGATTCGATCCGCGATGCGGTCGACATCCGAATCCGAGAGGTCCGGATAGATCGGAAGCGATAGGGTCTCTGAATAGCAGCGCTCCGCGACGGGGAATTGTCCCATCCGTAGCCCCAGGCGATCCTGATACCAGCGGAAGAGGTGCAGTGGCTTGAAGTGGACGCTGGTACCGATGCCGTCCGCGCGGAGGGCCAGGGCCAGGGCCGTACGGCCCGTCGCGCGCTCTTCCTCCGGGCTGGGGTGATCCTGTGCTTTGATCAGCGCGCCCGGAGCGACCGCCACCTGATAGAGATGCCACGCGTGGCGAAGACCGGGCGCGACCGTCGGCGTCTTGATCGCGGAGATATTGCGGAGAGCCTCCGTGTACTTGCGCGCGATCGATTCGCGTCGTTGGCGCATCTCCTCGGCGCGGGCCATCTGCGTGAGCGCGAGCGCCGCTTGCATGTCGGTCAGGTTGTACTTGTAGCCCAGCTCCGTCACGTCGTAGTCCCACCAGCCGCCCTGCCCGTACCGCGACCAGGCCGCGTCCGATAGGCCGTGGAGGCAAAGCCGGCGGATCCGGTCCGCCCAGTCCTGCCGGCCCGTGACCACCATGCCCCCTTCGCCCGCGGTCACGCCCTTCGTCGCGTAGAAGGAGAAGCAGGTGATGTCAGCCTGCGTTCCCACGGGAGTCTCGCCGATGCGCGAGGTCAGGGAGTGCGCCGCGTCCTCGATGATTGGGATATTGCGGCCGCGCGTCATCTTCGCGACCTCACCGGTGCGGCAAGGATGTCCCGCGATCGAGACCATGACGATGGCCTTGGTCTTCTTCGTCAGCGCGGACTCGAGCTTCGAGGGGTCGAGATTTTTCGTCGAAGGTTCGACGTCGACGAAAACGGGCTTGGCGCCGAGGTACAGGATCGTCTCGCCGGTGCTTACGAAGGTGTACGGAGAGGTGATCACCTCGTCGCCGGTTCCGACGCCTGCCGCGATGAGCGCCAGGTGGAGCGCCGCGGTGCAGGAGGAGAGGGCGACGGCGTGGAGCGCTGTCTCTGGTGTGCCGGTAGGGGTCGAGGGAGCGGTGGGACCGTTCGGGGCAACGTATTTCGTTACAGCAGCCTCCAGCTCACGCGCTTTCGGTCCCGTGGTGAGCCAGCCCGAGCGGAGCACCGCCGTGACCGCGTCGATTTCGGCCTGGGTGATCGATGGCTTGTGAAAGGGGATCTGACCCGCCACGCGCCGGAACGTAGCACAAGTGGGGCGGAGGAGGTCATCGCGGTGCGTCTGCTGCCGGGCGGGGTATCAGCCCGGCGAGGGAAAGGAACCTCAGTGGCCAAATTCGTGCCGGAGAGGTTGACCTCCCTTTGATGGCGTGGTATCACTCTGCCTAGTAGCATCTCTCCGGCGATTCTGGCCAAAGCTTGCGCGCAGTTGGGAACGGGTGTTCGTGGTGGGGCCAGGGATGGAGCGTAAGACGAAGCGCAGATCCGGCAGATTTCCGCGCAGTCTCCTCGTTTTCTTCGTAGCACTCGCGTCTCTCTCAGTCCCCTCAGGTGGCTCAGCGCAGTCGGAGACAGAGGTTCGCGCCAAGATTCAGGCTAGCGGCCGATCCGATTCTGAGATTCGCCAACAGATCGATGACTCAGGGATGACTTCCGAGGAGATCAGGAAGGCGCTCAAGGACGCAGGATATGATCCTGCCGCACTGGACGACTATCTTCCCGGTGGCAAGCAGGGTCCCCCGGCGACGCGAACTGAAAGCCCAGTCCCGGCGCATCAGCCCAGTGATGCACCGAATCCCTCTCTCGCTCCTCCGGCCTTTTCCGAACCTGAGCCCAAACCCAAGATCCGTCCCGACGACTGGCCCGAATTCACGCGGGAGATCTCAAACCGGATTCATGCAAAAGACCCTGTTCTGCCCTTTGGCTATGAAATCTTTGGCTATCTCCCGGCTACATTTGAGCCTCTCGCTGCTGGACCGGTGGACCCGGATTACCCGATCGGGCCCGGCGACGAGGTCGTCGTGCAGGTCTGGGGTGACAATCAATTCACGCATGCCTCTGTAGTAAGCAGAGAGGCCACGATCAGCGTCCCCGATATCGGGCAGGTTGTGCTGAACGGATTGAGCCTCGCCCAGGCGAAACGGCTCATCACAGACAGGCTCGGCACCGTCTATTCGGGAATCCACGCAAGGCGTCCCACGACCTTCGTAGATGTAACCCTCGGCAAGCTTCGCACGATCCAGGTGTTCATTCTCGGTGATGTCGTTCGACCCGGTGGCTACACCATCTCCTCGGTCGCGACCGTGCTGAACGCGCTGTACAACGCTGGTGGGCCGACATCCCGTGGTTCCATGCGCGATGTGCGGATCATTCGCCACAACCAGATCTACCAGCATGCCGATCTCTACGGATACATCCTGACTGGCAGCAAGGAAGCGGACGTCCGGCTCCTAAGCGGAGATGTTGTTTTTGTGCCGCCCGTAGGGCGAGTAGCGGCGATCGTTGGCGAGGTTCATCGCCCATCAATTTACGAGCTGCGGCTTGGCGAGGCGCTTCAAGACTTGCTCCGACTTTCGGGCGGGGTCCTCACGACTGCAGTCGTCGATCGCGCGTTGATCGATCGCGTGGTGCCGTTTGCAGATCGAGATTCTCTCCGAGGGCAGGACCGAATCGCACTCGACGTGCCCCTGAAGGTAATACTTGCGGATTCAACTCAAGACCGCGAGCTGCATGACCGCGACATCGTTCAGATCTTCCGCGTCGGCGATGTTCGGAAGAATACCGTGGAGATAACGGGAAAGCCGGTCATCCACCCCGGGGTGTTTCAGTGGCGCCCGGGCATGCGGATCTCGGACCTGATCCACGATGCGGGTGGATTCGATCCGGATGTCTACATGGATCGTGCGCAGATTTTCCGCACGAACGCCGACCTCGCGCGAACCATGCGATCCTTCAATTTGTCGAAGGCCCTCGCGAATCAGGGCGACGATAACCTGGTGCTCCAGGAGCTCGATTCGATCGCGGTGGCGTCCGTATGGGACGTCCGTGATCGACACACCGTAAATATCAGTGGCAGCGTTCGGAAGCCGGGGCCGTATGAATTTCTGGACGGCATGACCGTGATGGATTTGATCTTCCGCGCGGGAGGCCTCAAGGAGTCGGCCTACAAGATGCAAGCCGAGGTATCGCGAATCGATTCGTCCACGATCGCGACCAAGAAAGCAGCGGAGGTATACCAAGTCGCGATAACGGGGGACTACGCCGTCCACTCCGCGGACTCGACCTTTGCCCTTCAGCAATGGGATCAGGTGTTCGTGCGCGAGATCCCTGATTGGAATCTTCAGCGAAACGTAACCGTAAGCGGCGAGGTTCAGTATCCCGGGACGTATTCGCTAGAAAGCGATACGGAGCGCCTTGCCTCACTCCTAAAGCGTGCCGGCGGCCTGAAGTCCACAGCCTATCCGCGCGCCGCCCAGTTCACCCGGGTGAAAGGGAACGCGGGCCGTCTCGCCGTAGACGTGGAAAGTGTCGCGAAGGGAAAGAAGAAGAACAACCTTGTTCTCGAGGAAGGTGACAATCTCTTCATCCCTCGTGAGCCGAAGACCGTCAAGGTTGTGGGAGAGGTTGGTCTTCCCGCCAGCGTGCTCTATGAAGGGGGCCGATCGCTTGGCTACTACATCGACCAAGCCGGCGGCTATACGGACAATTCAGACAAGGGGCGAGTACGGGTTATTCAGCCAAACGGCAAGGTGAGATCTGCACGCCACATGTGGTGGGACCCAACGCCCGAGCCTGGAGCACTTGTCGTCGTGCCAAAGAAACCGCCCGAACAGAAGAAGGAAACGTTAAAGGATGTAGGGACAATCATGGCGATCCTATCGGGAGCGGTGACGACGATATTCTTGGCCCATGAGGCCACGAAGTAGTGGGGCGAGAATACAGCACATCCGACACCGTCCTTCTTTCCGAGTACCTACAGCCTGTTTATCAGGACCGTTGGCGGGTGCTGGGAATTGGGCTGGGCTGCGGGATCCTGCTTTTTGTGACTTCCTTCCTCGTACCTCCATCATTCCTGGCAACGACGACACTGATTCCGGTCGGAAACGTCGAGAAGCAATCTCTCCTGGGACAGTTGAGCACAGGGCTTGAAGATCTCGGAATTCAGCCTACCTCTCGGTCGAATACTCCGGCCATGTATCCTGAGATCGTCAGGAGTCGCCGTCTTCTCGAACAGGCGTTGAAGACACCGTGTCCTTCCGCCATCGATGCCCGCCAGCGGCCCCTGATTGAGGTCCTCTATGGCCCAGGACGTGATCGCAGGTCCCGGGAGAAAGCCGTGAAGAGCGCGAGGAGGTCGGTATCAGCCTCTCTTGATAGGCGTACGGGCGTTCTCACGATCGAAGCACGCGCGAGGCGACCCGAGGTCGCGGCGTACATCGCCAACACGCTGGACACTCTACTACAGGAATTCACAATTCAGGCATTCACGACTCAGGCGGGAGCGAACCGAATATTTATTGAGGGGAGGTTGGCCGAAACGGAGGGCTCCCTTCACGTAGCCGAGGAGAACCTGCGTAACTTCAGAGAGAGAAACCTACGCATTGGCAATTCACCAAAACTCCTCCTGGAAGAGACGAGGTACGTCCGGCTGCTCCGGGCCGAGGAGGAGGTGTTCGTCACCTTGAGAAGGCAATACGAAGTGGCGAAGATTCAGGAGCACAAGGAGCTGCCGGTGCTGAATGTTCTCGATTCGGCAGTCCCTCCTCTTTCCAGGAACTCCCCCAAACGAGCCCTGATGGGTGTAGCGGGCTTCATCGTGGGACTCGCTTGCGGCGGATGGTTGGCAATGTTCAGAACGAGACGTCCGGTTGAATCCGAGTTCCCACTACGTCGGAGCTCGGCATCGCAATCGGCACCGCCTGTCGGGGTGAGGTGACTCTGTCCGAGACGGGAGAACCGGGGACGCTCGCTCTTCTGCCTTCGACTCAATCCGCTCTCCCACAGACCCACGCGCGTGTCACGGTGCGACGCGTACCGCGGCTCATTCCGCTCTTTACAACCCTCGCCGGCTTTGGACTCCTGGCTAATACCCTCGGGTATCTCCGTGAGATCGCCCTAGCGTCTTCCTACGGATCGTCAGCAATAACGGATGCGTTCTTCGGCGCTGCCTTCATCCCAAACACACTTTATTTGATCATCGCGGCCGGGGCAGGTGCGGCAGTCCTCGTCCCCGTGCTGGTGCAATATCGAGAGCAGAGCGACGCGCAAGCACGAGAACTGGCGCTCACCTTGCTCAATCTCACGACGCTTGTCCTCGTCTTACTGACCGTGGCATTGACGGTTACATCCTCCCTGTGGATTCGGCTATTTTTCCCAGGATTCGCACCAAGCACGAGCCGGCTGTCGGTAGAGCTTGCTTACATACTGAACCCGACTGTGATTTTCCTCAGCGTCTCGGCGGTTCTCGCGGGTGTACTGAACGCATTTGGTCGCTTCGGGGCGGTGGCTATAGCGCCCTGCGTTGGAAACATCGTGACCGTCGTTGCGGTCTTCCTTTCCGTGAGTTGGGGAGGAATTCGAGGCGCTGCGGTTGGAGTTGCCGCGGGAGCCTTGGTGCAGTTGGCGGTCATGTCCTGGGTGGCGTTCTCCAAGGCGGTGCCCTACAAGGCCCAGTTGAGGCTTCGGCATCCTGGCCTCGGAGCATTCGCAGGCATGGCTGCACCGACCGTGGCGTACCTCGCAGTGGCCTATGCTTCAGTTGTAGCTGAGCGAATTTTCGCCTCGGGGTTCAACGCTGGCGCGCTTTCGACGCTCAGCTATGCAATGAGGCTCTTCGTTCTCCCGGCATCGATTGTAGCCGGATCCATAGCAACTGTTCTGCATACCGAGTTCTCAGTACTAGCGAGCCGGGGAGAGATGCAAGAGCTCAGCGAAACCTTTCGTCGCGGCGTGGATTTGGCCGTTCTCGCATTGATCCCTGTCTCAATCGGAGCGCTCGTTTTCAGCCGCGCCGTCGTGGCCCTCGCCTATGGCTATGGAAAATTCTCGAGCGAGAATGTGGAGACGACTGCCGCGACTTTCGCGGCATATTCGCTCGGCATCATCCCGCTTGCCGTGGGGGCTATCTGCCAGCGACTCTTCTACGCACTTCGGGTCCCGCGCATGCTGCTGCTCATTGAGGGCGCGAATCTTGTCTTTTACCTGATTGCGGCGCCAGTTCTCGGTCGGTTGTTCAGTCTTCCGGGGTTGGCGCTGGCGCGGTCTTGTTCATTTCTCCTCATCGGTAGTCTGTCGTTCGCAGTTGCCCTCCGAAAACTCAGCTCGGCCTATCATTTTACGTCCTTCCTATCCCAACTCGCGAGGTGCGTGATTGCAGCTGTCCCTACGACCGTGCTGTGGATGACTCTGGCCGCGCTACTGCATCGGTTAGAACCTGGTGCTGTCCAGTGGGAGCGACTGTTCGTTCTGGCATCCGCGGGAGTGCTCGGATCGACATTGTACCTTTTCGTCGCCCGGGCCGTGCGGTGTAGGGAGGCAGATAACGCGATCAAGGAAATCGTGAGCGGCTTTTTTGAGGCTGCGGGACGTATACGCCCGGTGAAGCCCCTCGCGTCTTGAGTGGAGTTCAGCGTGAGTGAACCAGACGGCTCCATACCACTCGTTTCGCTCTGGCCCTTGCTGTCTGGGCCGCCGTCCGGAATGGGCGCCTACTTTCGGGGGCTACAGGGCGACGGGCGATCTATAAGGTTCAGGGAATTGGAGTATCGGGCGCGACGGGGTCTGGGAATGCCCAATGCGCTCCGGGAGCTGGAACGTCAAGTCCTAGCGCCGCTCCGAAACGGCCGAATTCTGGAGGACATCGCTGGCCGGTCATGGGTTCTCGGAGGGCAGCAGTTTGTTTCTCATTTTTCTCCACAGCAACTCGAAACCGCGGTCGTCGTCGTCTTCGACCTAATCGATATTCTTTGTCCCGATGCACATCAGACACCGGCGGGAATCGAGGCGGCGTGGAAATCGATGAAAAACATTCGCGCTGCGCGAACCATCGTCACCATCAGCGAATACGCTCGACAACGCATTATCGGACTCTATCCGATGGATCCAGATCGCGTACGTGTGATTCCTTTCGGCGTCGATTCTGACCGGTTCCGTCCCTGTAGCGACGAACAAAAGGAAGCAAGTCGCAGGGCGTTTGGACTACCGGGGTCCTCGTTCGTTGTGCTCTTTGTAGGTTCGGAGCAACGCCGAAAGAATTTGGAAACCCTGGTTGCTGGACTCGCCATGTATCGGAGGAGGGACCCTAGTCTCGTATTCGTGAAAGCCGGCGTAGCCCAATCGAAATCAGGTCGTGAGCGTTTCCACTCAGCGCTCAAGGCGAACCAGATGGAGGAGGTTACCGTCCTCCGGGAGGATCTTACCGACGATCAGATCGTCCAGCTATACCGGGCCGCTGATGTCCTCGCCTTTCCGTCAGTGGAGGAGGGCTGGGGGGTACCGGTTTTGGAGGCGATGGCATCCGGTGTCCCCGTCCTCTCGAGCAGAATTGGACCGGTTGTGGAATTTGCCGGGGATTCAGTCCTCCACGTCGATGACCCATATAGTCCGCGCGATTGGGCCTCGGGGCTCAACTCTATCGCAGCGGATCCTTCCCTGAGGCAGCGCCTAAAGACCTCGGGTCGCCAGCGTGCGCTGATTCTGACTTGGGCTCGTTCACGTGAGTTTTTCGCCGCGAATTTCCATTTGGTGGGAGTGGGATAGGTACCGCGTATGTGTGGAATTTTCGGTGTCGTGGGAGACGGGGTCGCCCGATTCGACCGGCAGCGCCTGCGTAGTTATCGGAGAGTGCAAGCAAGGAGGGGTCCGGACTCGCATGCCGAGTACGAGGATGATCGCTGTTTCCTCGGGCATAACCGGCTTCGAATCATCGACCTTTCGGAACGCGCCAGTCAACCTATGACCGATTCCGACAGACGTCTACAGCTCGTCTACAACGGAGAGATATACAACTATCAAACTTTGCGACGCGAGCTTGAATCTAGGCATGTGTTCCGGTCGCAGTCGGACACCGAGGTGCTCCTCTACCTGCTCAAAGACTACGGAGTAAGCGCTCTCGATCGTATCGAGGGGATGTTTGCATTCGCGCTCTGGGATAAGTCAGAGGGATCGCTCCTGATCGCCAGGGATCGCTTCGGCGAGAAGCCACTGTACTACTGCCAAGGATCGGAATATTTCGCCTTCGCATCGTCAGTAGCGGCATTGCTCCACGCGGGCTTGGCCGCGCCCATTCTCAGCCCAGCGGGATTGTTCGGGGTTCCCTGGCTAGGGTGCCCCACTTTTGGCCGAACGCCGGTGCGCGGGATTCAAAGCCTGAGACCCGCTCATTACCTGCTCGTGAAAGGCAGCCGCGCCGGTCGCGAGACATCCTATTGGCAGACGTCGGATCTATCGCCCCTGCCTTCAGGGACTCGAGAGGAGGAAGTCATCTCGACCATTGACAGCCTTCTCGGCGAGTCAGTTCGAGCTCAACTGGTCGCGGATGTGCCTGTTGGCTTGTTCTACAGCGGGGGGCTCGACTCAAGCACGATCGCCTCGTACGTCAGAGTCCACTGTGGGCGACCATTACATACGTACTCACTGGGATTTGACCACCAGGACTATGACGAGTCGGCTCTCGCTGCCGAGGGTGCCAAGTTCTTCGCGTTTGACCATACCGCGGTTAGGGTTCGATCCGAAGATGTCCTCGCGCAGCTTCCGGAATTTCTGGATACGCTTGATGTGCCGCTGGCGGACGGCTTGAACACCTACCTCGTAGCTAAGGCCGCGCATGATGCATTCACAGTCTCGCTGTCCGGTGTAGGTGGGGATGAGGCCTTCTGCGGCTACTCTACATTTCGCTACATGAAGCTCCTAGAGCGATTGAGGCCGTTTCACGGGGTTCTGCCGAGTTGGAATGGTTTCGGGAACATACCGATTTCAACCGCAACCTCATGGCCTGCCCGCATCATGAGGTATCTGGCAGGTGGCCAGAGCGATCCAGGGGAGCAGTACGACGTTGCGCGCGCGATCTATACCTTCGACGAGCTGACAACCCTCTTTACTCCGGAGTTCGCCCGCTCTGCGGTGAATGAGGAACCCGCCCTACCGCTGCTGCGTGATTCCCCGTCTCGAAACGAGTGTCCGGGCGGAAGCACTATGGGCTCCGTGACTCGGATGGAGCTCGAACGATACTTGGGACCGCTGCTCCTACCTGCGATCGACGTCATGAGCATGCGCTTCAGCATGGAGATTCGCGCTCCTTTCTTGAACCGGCGACTCATCGAATACATCTTGCGAATCCCAGACGGAATCAAAATGCCGAATCTGGGGCGAAAGAAACTCCTATATGGGCTTATGCGAGATCGGCTTCCTGAACGAGTGGTTCGCCACAGAAAGCGTGGGTTCGGCTTGCCGCTCGAACGGTGGATCCTCGAGCCAGAGCTCCGGAATCTCGTGACGGACGTGGTTACAAGCAAGAGGGCAGGGGAACGAGGAATTTTCCGGGAGGCAGCCGTGAAACGGGCTCTCGCGAGTCTCGACACCTACTCACCAGGAGAACGCATGCACCATCAGGAGTTCATGCGTCTCTGGATCCTGTACGTGGTCGAGGAATGGATCCGGCGGAACTGTGACGACTAAGCCAATCCTCCTGATTGCGCGCGATTATCCACGAATGGTCGGCGGAATCGCGCATTACATAGATCGGGTGTTTTCGAGCGTTCCACCCGAGCGTCTTGTTGTCATCAGGCACTTGGAACCGGGTACGAACGAGTCGAAACCGCTCCGGCGCGTCCGCGTCATCCAAACAGGACGCTATTCGGCCCTACTTCGTCGAGGAAAGCTAGCAATTCTGCCTCTGATTATGAGTACGGTGGGGCATCTCATGCGCGAGCGAGCCTACGGTCTCGTCGTGGCCGAGCAGATTCAGACTGCGATTCCCGCCCTGGTCGCTGCTCGCCTCCTCGGGGTGAGGTTGGTCGTTTTCGCCTATGGAATGGAAATCACGACGAGTCGCTGGCGACGTTTAAAGGCGTGGGTGTATTGCCAGGCTGACCAGGTGATCACGATCAGTGCCTATTCACGAAAACTGCTCGAAAGACTCGGGGTTCCTCGCGAACGCATTGCGACAATTCCACCGTCCGTCGATGTCGAGCCCTTCAAGGAGGCTCTTGATATTTCCAAGGATCAAGCTCGGGCTCGGTTGGGGATTGCGGCGGATGCGCGAGTTCTTCTCAGTGTGGCTGTGCTTAACCAGCAATATAAGGGGATTGATACAACGATATGGGCCACCAGCCTGCTTAGAGGACGCTACGACGGTCTTCAGTACTTCGTAATTGGGAGCGGCCCTGATCGACCTCGCCTCGAACGACTCGCTAGCGAGCTTCGACTGGACGGCCTGGTGAAGTTCGTGGGAGCGGTCGACGACGCGACGAAGGGCCTTTACTACGCAGCGTGCGATCTATTCATGCTACCGAACCGTGTTGAGTATAGCCGCGGGGGTGAACGGAGCGAGGGATTCGGCATCGTGTTCCTTGAGGCCGCCCTGTTCGGGAAGCCCTCGATCGGAGGGCAGGGAGGAAGCCTCGATGCAGTGTTGCACGGGGAGACCGGGCTAAGCGTATTGGGGACGTCGGCAGAAGAGGTGGCGGTCGCCGCGGCAAAGCTGCTTGATGATCTCCCACTTATGGAGCAACTCAGCGAGGCGGGCCGCCGCCGCGTCTCGCACGACTTCTCTACAGAGCGAGTCAGTCAGAGGTTCTATGAGGAGTGCACCTTGCTATCCGAAGCGGGAAGCGAATGACCTACCTGGCACTGGCAAGCCTCGCATTCCTGGCAGCGCTATATTCTACGGGCCTTAAGTACTTGCTCCACAATCGTTATGCACTTCTTCTCCCTGACGTAGCTTTCACTTCCCTTCTTCTCCTCCTGGCCGTGCGCGAGGTGCGCGAACGCAGGGGGATTCGCCGCGAGAATGTTCCCTTCCTGCTGGCCACCTGCGCGTACTTGGGGATTGGGATTCTCCAGATCGCAAATCCGAACGTTCCGAGCTTGCTGGCCGGGCTGGAGGGATTCCGCAAGACATGCTTGTACATGTCCCCGGCGATCATCGGTCTCTGCCTGGGCTGGAGTCCGCGGACCGCGACGCGATTTGTCCATATCCTAGCGATTGCAGCTGTTCCGCTATGCCTCTACGGCGTGAAGCAGTTTTTCTTCCCCAGTACGTTCGACCTACAGATCCCCGAACAAAACATGGCCGGTGATGCGGTATACAACGTTTTTGGTGTGTTCCGAGCCACGTCACTCTTCGGGAGCCCTTTCGCGCTCGGCTTCATGGGTAATGTGGTGGTGGCGGTCGGGTTCTACCTTGCCAGCGTGCGGACCGCAGCGCCTTGGGTTTGGATCGTGGTCTGCAGCGGCGTGGCGGCCATTGTTGTGAGCCTGACAAGGGTGAGCATTCTTTCCGGGCTTGTGCTGGCAGTGGTTGCCCCGGCGTTTATCCTCCGCACTCACGGCTGGATTGTGAGGGCCGGCGCGAGTGTCCTTCTACTCGCATTGGTGGGATGGGCGGTCACCTTAACCCCCGTAGGAGAACAGGTTGCGAAGTCCTTGGACCTGCGCTATCTGGATGAGGATCGAGCCTACGCCAGGTTCGAGGGGTACGACGCGGGGCTCTCCGAGCTTGCGAGAAACCCGATCACCGGGTATGGCTCCGGGAGTTCAGGCGACGGTCTTGATTCATACTTCGCAGGGCATACCTACCTTCCCTCATCCCACAATGTCCTTCTGAAGATCGCGTTCGAGCTTGGGCTTGGCGGGCTGCTGGCATTTCTCCTCTTTAGTATCTCCTGGGTCCGGATCGCGATACACCGCTACCGGGAAGCAGGTGGTAGCGCGGAGAAGGCTCTCGTCGGCCTGGCTGGCTGTCTATTCCTTGTATTTGTCGTACAGGGAGCCTCGGGCAGTGGAATTGACAACTTCCCAGCAAACGGAATCACGTTCTTCCTGATGGGACTCATAGCGGGGTTGAATACGCCATGCCAGAGCACCTGATCGTCATTCCCTTTCATGACTGGCGAAAGTGTGTTCGCGAGGGGTTCCGTACGCGGGACGCGCATCTCATTGAAGCGTTTGCACGAGGACAGGATTTCGGAAAACTCTTGGTCGTGAGCCGACCAATCACGCGCCTCGAGCTCACATTCCATCGAGAGTCGAGGGCCTCAGGGTTGCGCGTGGTGCTGGCCGGCCCGAAGTGGCACGTCTTTCACGATCATCGGGGTTGCTATGTATTTGAATATTTCGACCCGGACGCCCTGGGTCAGATCCTCCACGGGAAGCCGTGGTTCTTCCGTGCCTATGGCTCAGAGGAGATGTCCCATGGCCTTTTCGAAGCATTGAAGTACCTGGGAATGGAGCGGCCGATTGCTCTCAGCATGAATATCCGAAGTGCTCGCCTCGCTGCTAGCCTCGCGGCTCATCAAATCCCAGTCGCCTTCGATGCGTTTGATAACTGGCTTCGGTTTCCTCTCAGCCCTACGGAACTCCGGTTGATCGATCAAAGCTATGGCAGGTTTGCCGAGGTCGCACAACTGTGGTTTACGAACTCTGAGAACAACTCGGAGGAGTTCGAGCGACGCTACTCGATCAACCCGTGCGTTGTTGTTCCCAATGGAGTAGATCACCAGCGCTTCCAAGGTCCATTTCGCGAACCAAGGCTGCTTGGGCAGATTCCGGTACCGCGGGTATTCTTCGGAGGCAAGATCACACACCTGTTCGACTTCGACCTATTCAACGAGGTAACGGCCCGGCTCAAGGGCATCCAATTCGTTTTGGCTGGCCAAATCCTCGATCGAGCGGTGTGGAGAAGAATCCAGATGCGTCGGAATGTCCATTTTGTGGGGGACGTGCATTACGACGACTACCCTGCATACGTTGCCGCAAGCGATGTATGCATCCTACCCTATGTGAGAGATAAGAACTCACACGGAGCTAACAGTATCAAGTTGTACGAGTATGCTGCCGCGGGTAAGCGCACTGTTTCAACAGACGGGAACGGGGCGGGCGCACTGTCACAGTTCCTCACAATTGCGAATTCTGCAGATGAATTCACGCGCGCTATTGTGGCTTCGCTCGAGGCTGACGGACACGCAGCTGAGGCGAGAGAAGCGGGTTTCTCCTGGGACGAGAGAGCACGTGTGCTCGCTCGGAAAATGAAGGAAGGGTTCGCGAAGGCTCAAGGCGGGCGATTGTCTCCGTTACACGACGCGGGGCCAATTGCGGTGGCGACGAACGAAGGCTCGGGAGATCAAGGGGCGTTCACGCTCGAGGTGTCGTGACCATGAAGATCGCGCTGATTGGTACGAAAGGTATGAATTGGGGGCCTCACGTGTTCGGCGGCTTCGAGACCGCAGTCACGGAGCTTGCCCCCAGGCTGGCTGCAGCCGGTCACGACGTAACGATCTATTGCAGGCGCCACCTATACGGAAGGGGAGCTCTCACCGAAGAGGTGCACGGCGTGCAGCTGCGTTATATCGGAGGAGTGGAGTCGAAGAACTTTGGGACGATGACGAACGGTGTTCTCAGCGTGGCTGATGCGCTACGAGCTGGAACGGATGTGATTGTTCTCTTCAATACGGGTCTCGGTTGCTTGATCCCATGGATTCGGAGCGCGGGGTGCCGGGCAATCATGCACTTGGACGGCCTCGAGTGGCAGCGGGGCAAGTGGGGATGGGCTGCACGGAGAATGTTTGAGCTTGGCGCCCGTATCGGCGCGAGATTCGCGGACGAGCTGATCGCTGACTCACGTGAGATTCAGCGCGTGTACGGCAGTCGTTATGGGCGTTCCGGGGTGTTCATACCCTACGGAGCCCGCTTGGCAGTAGGCATCAAACACTCGCTGCTGCTGCCTTACGGGGTCAGGCCCGAGACGTACTATCTGTTGGTCACAAGATTTGTGCCGGAGAACAATGCACTGTTCATCATTCAGGAATTCCTGCGCGCACGTACCAAGAGATCGCTTGTCGTCCTCGGGGGGAACTTCTACGGCTCCCGATATGAGGAAGAGATACGGCAAATCAAGGATCCGCGCGTGTGCTTCGCCGGGTTCATTGCGGACCCCGACCTTCTCTACGCCTTCTATCGTTATTCCTACGTGTACATTCACGGCCACTCGGTGGGCGGTACGAACCCGACGATGCTGGAAGCGCTGGCGAACTCCTGCTGCGTATTGGCTCTAGACACACCATTCAGTCGAGAAATGCTCTGTGGAGACCGGTACGGCCTCCTCTGGCAGAAGAGGGAAGGAGAACTCGCGGAGAGGCTATCAGGTCTGGATGTAGATCCAGCCTTAGTGAATCGTTACAGGCGTAGCGCTGTCGAGCGGATTCATGGTGAATACAACTGGGATCACGTCGCGTCGCGGTACCTCGACGTCATCGGTTCTTCACGGCCCACAACATCCTCGGGCAAATGGCAAGGCGCCACCGGTGAAGATTCCGGGGCGGCCAGCCACCGAGAGCCGGTGGTAGACGCTACTGTCAAGGGGGCGGTCGTAGAATGAGTGCGCCCCATCTAGCCCCGAGCGTCTCGGATTACGACGCACGGTACTATCTCAAACGCCAAACCAGCCCGACGCTGCTCGCCGAAATCGCCTCGGTCATAGACTTACTTGACCCACAACTCAGCGATCAGATACTCGAAGTCGGGTGCGGAGGGGGGGCACTCCTGTCTCGCCTCACCCAACGATCCCGTACCGTGGTGGGCGTGGACTGGCTCAACACCTCCGTCGAGCTAGCACGCCAGCTGAATCCCCGAGCGGCCCTACTTCGGGGCGACACCCGTGCTCTCCCATTTGCTGAAAGGCAATTCGACAAGGTCGTCGCGCAACATCTAATTGAACACTTTGATGACACGAGGCAAGTACTCACCGAGTGGCGCCGCGTCCTCAGGCCGAACGGTGTGCTGGTGGTCGTTACTCCGAGCATCGACTTCCCGCATCAGCAATGGTTCGAAGATCCGACCCATCGGCGGATCTTCTCCGCAGCCGATCTCCGATCTGAGCTGAATCGCGCGGGCTACTCGGTAAGGGAAACCAGAATTATCAACCCATACGTCGGGAGTCTCTCCTTTCAGTTCGCCGCGGCGCGCTATCTGCAATTCTTGCGACGGCTTCCTTGGTTTGGGGACCACGGAATGAGTTTGATTGCGTCGGCGGTGCGCCTGTGACCGGAGTATCGATGAGAACTCATTCTAATCCACGATTCAGACAACTAATCTTTAAAACGTTGGCAATAAAGTTCAGGCGCTTTTGCTGGGCACTAAATAGTAGGTTTCGCAACTCGATCACGGTCTCCAGGAAGCAAGGTCTTTTCACCGTACAGCTCGTTCCAGATGAGAGTGTTGGTAAGTCGCTCTATTGCTACGGAGAGCATGAATTAGACCTAATGACGGAAGCGATGTCGGTCCTTAGGGGCATGAAGCTCTGCCCTCCCAAGGGAGAGGGCACAATTCTAGACGTTGGCGCCAACAACGGTATCACCTCAATAGCGATGCTCAATCTAGGCGAGCTCGAGAGAGCGATCGCGATCGAGCCTGAACCTCTAAACTTTCAGCTGCTGAAGGTTAACGTTAGGCAAAATGCGCTACAGGATAAGGTGATGTGCTTGCCGTATGCGGTTTCAGATAGAAAGGGGCAACTTCCCTTTGAGCTGAGTGACACAAACGATGGGGACCACAGAGTCCGCACGGCTAAGTCGACCGATTCTCCAGATCGATTTCAGGAGTCTGGTCGTCGCGTCATAGGAGTTCAATGCGAGACCTTGGGCGATCTCTTATCAGACGTGCATGCGGGATTTACGAGGAATATCGCTGTGATCTGGGTCGATGTGCAAGGTTATGAAGGGTATGTGTTTAAAGGAGCGAGGAAGCTGTTATCAACCGGCACCCCTGTCGTGTCGGAGATTTGGCCATATGGAATCAGACGGGCGGGAATGAGCGAGAAGGAATTTATCGAGATCGCCGAGGATAACTGGTCCAGCTACTGGGTAAGACGGAAGGGAAGGTTCGTGCAGTATCCAATCAATACGCTGTCGATTCTCTTCGATGAGCTGGGATACGAAGGTGATTTCGACAACGTCATATTCACCCGTGACGGGACGCTTGCCGAGGGCAGTCGACCCTTGGAGGAGAGAATCGCCAGTGCGGTCTCGCCCTAACGAGCCCGCGAGCTGGGATACCCAGTGGCGCCTAGATAAAATCACGCAAAGTCTCCAACGGAGATCCTTGTGGGATGTTCTAGACGACATCAAGTTTGGTTACTTACGCCCCATAATTCCCAGAGGGGGATCGGCGTTGGAAGTTGGTTGCGGGTCAGCGCGATTGTTGGGAAGGCTTGCCGGATTGGGGTGGAAAGCAACCGGCATCGATTCTTGTCAGTCAGCGCTCGATCTCGCACAGGTGCGGTTCCGGACGGACAGGCTCCATTCGGCATGGGTCCGCGGCGATTACTACAAGCTTCCATTTGCCGACGGATCTTACGATCTCGTGGCCAGTACAGGGCTGCTCGAGCACTTTAAAGACCCCGCGCCGATTGTGTCCGAGATGCTCCGGGTACTTCGCACCAGCGGGTTTTTCTATTCGGACATTGTACCACGAAAGTTCTCCCTGCTTAGAGCCCTTGATTGCCTAGGAGATGGACCCGGGAGCGACATGATCTACGAACGAGCCTTCAGTCGAAGAGAGATTGGGGCACTCCTGTCAGGATTCAGGGAGCTCCACGATATTCGTGTTTCGCCAGCTGGGGTGTTCCTACCTCAGAGCATTCGCAAGACTAGGTAGACGGTTGGATGGATCTTGGGTCGCGGAGTTGTTGGGGTTCTATTACTTCGTCTCTGCTCGAAAGGCCTAACCCAGACACCTAACGCGGAGGTTGGACTAGTGACCCGAGCCGAATGGGAGCGGCTGGCAAGTAAAGGCAACGTCGCCTCCAGCCATCCACCTACCCTAACGACGCCGGTCTACGTTATCAGACACGGCCAGACCCTCTCCAACCTTCGCCGCCGGTACGCCGGAAGGGAGCCGGAGCCCCTCACCATGGCTGGCCGCCAGGAATCCGACCGTATGGCCGACCACCTTCGGGGCGCCGGGCTAGGGACGGTCTGGACGAGCGGGATCACGCGGGCCCGAGAGACCGCCACGATTCTCTCGAGCGCCCTTGAAATCCCGCTCCGAGTCGACATTCGGCTCGATGAGATGCTCCTCGGTCCCTGGGAGGGGTTGACCGAGGATGAGATAGCTCGACAGTATCCGCGCGAATTTGAGGTCTGGAACACGCGTCCGGATCTTCTCCGGCTTTCAGGACGCGAGACCCTCGAGGAAGTTGCGTCTCGTGTCACACCGGTCCTCCGCGACGCTGCTTCGCAAACTGAGGCGGTTCTCCTCGTAACGCACGTCGCGGTCATTCGAGCCCTCACCCTCGGCGTGCTCGGCCTCGAGCTCTCCGCATACAAATCTCTAGCGGTTCCAAATGTTTCCTGCATGAGGATTGACGTGGTTGCGCGCCAGGTCGTCCGCATTCCCGGCCACGAGGCCGTTTTTATGGAGATGGGAGCAAGTAGGGAATCCGGTCGCGCGGGGGTGCGTCATCCATGTTGATCGCCCGCGCACCGCTCCGAATCTCGTTTGCTGGTGGTGGTACGGACCTGGAAGCCTATTACTCCCGTTTCGGCGGGGCGGTGGTGAGCGCGGCCATTAACAAGTACTTCTACGTCTTCCTGAGCCGGACGATCGACAATAAGCTGCAGGTCAACTCGTCCGACTTCCGGACCTTCGAACGGCTGGAGGCGGACGCGGAAGAATCCGGTGACGGCGACCTGGCATACCTCAAGTCGATCCTTGGTGAGTTCGGTGTCGCGAGGGGCCTGTCCGTGTTCACTGCGAGCGAGGTCCCGCCGGGAACGGGACTCGGAAGCTCCAGCACGGTTGCGGTCGCCCTCGTGAAAGCCCTCGCCACCTTATGCCAAAGGCGCGCGAGCAAGCAGGAGATTGCGGAGCTTGCGTCCTACATCGAGATCGTGAAGGAGCGCCGTCCCATCGGGCTTCAGGATCAGTTTGCCGCATCATTCGGTGGCCTGAACTGGATTGAATTCCGATCGGAAGGAACCACCGTGACTCCGATTCATCTCTCGCTGGAGCTACGGGATCAGCTCGAGCGGAGCCTGATGCTTTTCTACACAGGGGCTTCCCGTAACGCCGCGACGATCCTGGATTCACAGAAGCGCTCCTCCGCGGATCAGAATTCACAGGTCACGAATAGCCTTCATGGAATCAAGGGAGACGCGTTCGCCATGCGCGAAGCGCTCGAAGAGGGAAGGCTGCATGAGATCGGCGAGATCCTGCACCGCTCCTGGCAGCGAAAGAAGCAACTCGCGGACGGAGTGAGCAACGAGCGGCTGGACCGTCTGTACGATGTCGCACTTGGAGCGGGTGCCGCCGGCGGGAAAATCGCCGGGGCGGGTGGTGGAGGATTTCTCCTCCTCTACTGCGCTCCGAACAAGCACGAATACGTCACGCAAGCACTGCTTCGCCACGGCCTGAGACGACTTGCCTTTCATCTGGACGACGGCGGCGCGCAGGTGCTCGTGAACTCCGTACCTCACGTTCCGGGACTTTCCTACCCTGAGGGAAAATGGATCGGGACTGGCGTCGCTTACGCATAGGCATCATCTCCACCGACATCCTGGGGATCGTCGCCGCATACGGGACTGCGGCCGTTGTGAGATTTCACCCCGAGCGCCTGGCAGAAAACCAGGCCATCGCGCGCGCCTGTGTCCTGCTGGGCTTTGGGGGTCTCGCGGTGACTCTGGCACTGGCGTGGCAACTGGGCACATATCGCAGAGCGGCCCTGACGGGCGGTCACCGGGTCTATCCGCTTCTTCTGACCGGAGTCACGTACGGCGTAGTCACCATGACGGTGCTCGGCCATTTCGCCGAGGCTCCCGTTTCCCGTGGATGGCTTGTGGGCTGCTGGATTGCAAGCATTTCGGCGCTGGTCCTCTCGCGGTTGATGTGGCGACGTGTCGCCTTCCAGTGGCGCAAGCGCGGCGGGCTTGTACGCCGCATTCTCATCGCGGGCGCGAATCAACAGGGCCTCGCGGTAGCCCAGCAGCTGCACGCTCCCCTTCGGCACGGAACCGAGGTCGTGGGATTTCTGGACGACTATCAGCGCCCGGGAACAGAGATGCTGCCGGGTCTGCCCGTTGTCGGGCACCCGAGCTCCGTCTTGGCCAAGGCGCGTGAGCTGCGTGCGGATGAGGTCGTCATGATTCTGGGAGGGTTGACCTGGGAGAGCCAGCGACAGCTGGCCGAAGTCGTCACAAAGCCAGACTCACCCGTCGAAGGCCGAATTTCAGCAACGTTCTACGATCTGCTTACGACCTCCGCGGAGCTGAGCCACGTCGCCTACATCCCGATGCTCAGCCTGAATCGAACACGCCTGTCCGGGCTCAACGCGGCAACAAAGAGATTCCTCGATCAGGTGATCTCCGGTCTCATGCTTCTGGCGCTGAGTCCGTTGTTCGCCTACTGGAAGCTGAAGGCCTCCTCTCGTGGTGTCTCGATGCTGGAGAGCCAAAGCGTTCTGGGGCTGCTCGGGAAGCAATTCCGACTCGTTGGGCTACGCGCGGGCCTGACGGACTCCCCCGTACTCGCGAGACTTCCTGCGCTCTGGAACGTGTTTCGCCAGGACTTGAGCCTTGTCGGGCCGCGACCGAGTCGCGTGGAGGAGTTGCCGGACCACGAAAGATGGCGGGCGAACCTATTCGCATTGCGCTCCGGTCTCACGGGACTCTGGCGCCTTCGGGAAATGGACGCGGGCATCGAAGAGAGCGCTGCCCTCGATCTCTACTATGTTCGGAATTGCACGCTCACACTGGATCTTCAGATTCTGTATCAGACGGGGAGGGAGCTGATTCGTCGATCGATGGGGAGGAGGAGCCTGCTCGCGCGCTGGAAGATGACGGAATGCGCGAAGGCTGTCGTGCTCGAGGGGGGATCCCAATTTCCAGAGGCCTCGGGGTGGGAGGATGGGGTGGAGGGTGTCCCGGTCGGGGCCACGGGGAAGGGAGAGCGCTGATGATGTACGACGAGGTGGAGGAATGGCTGGCGGGCGCGCGCCGAGCGCTCGACACGGTCGACGCGACCGCGGTAACACGCGCGGGACAGGCACTCGCGAACGTCCGATTCCGGGGTGGGACGATCTTCGTCATCGGCAACGGGGGAAGCGCCAGCACAGCGAATCATTTCGCGTGCGACCTTCAGAAAGCGACCCGGATCGAGGGTCGCGGAACCCGGGCGATCTCCCTGAGCGACAACACGGCGCTCCTGACGGCCTGGGGAAACGATCTTTCGTTCGATGACGTGTTTGCGGAACAGCTTCGTCTTCTCGCGTCGCCGGGTGACGGACTGGTTCTGTTCTCCGTCAGTGGCTCCTCTCCGAATCTGCTTGCCGCACTTTCCGTGGCGGACGAGATGAATCTCACAACCGTGGCGCTTCTTGGGAAGGATGGCGGCCTGGCCGCCCACCGCGTCGATCACGCGGTGATCATATCCAGCGAGGACTATGGGTGGGTCGAATCGGCGCACTTGACCCTGGAGCACGTGCTCACTTGCTACGTGCGAAAGGCGATGAAGGAGCACGCCGGCTCAAACGGTGCCGTCCAGGAAATCACTCGGTGACGCAGGCCCCATCCGGTTTGCAAGAGCTTCCGGCCGCCGAGGGCATGGATGAGACGCGGCTCGGCGCCGCCTTCGACCTACCGCCGCGCTATGCGAGCAGGGCCGTCGGGGTGCAGCTCGCCATCAAGCGCTGCGTCGATGTTGTGGGAGCTGCGCTCGGGCTCCTGCTGCTGAGTCCAGTCCTCGGCGTCATTGCCTTCGCGGTCCTCCTGGATTCGGGTGCTCCCGTGTTCTATCGGTGGAAGGTCGTCGGGCTTCGCGGCCGCCTGTTCACCGGCTACAAGTTTCGAACAATGATTCCCGAGGCGGACGAGCGTCGCTCCCAGCTTGAAGCTACGAACGAAATGACGGGCCCCGTATTCAAAATGCGCGACGACCCGCGGGTGACGCGAATTGGCAAGTTCCTTCGTCGCTTCAGCCTGGATGAGCTTCCGCAGCTCTGGAGCGTGCTGCAGGGCGACATGAGCCTCGTGGGGCCACGCCCGCCGCTGCAGACCGAGTGGACGAGATTCGAGCCGTGGCAGCGACGGAAGCTCTCGGTGAAGCCGGGGATCACCTGCTTGTGGCAGGTCTCGGGCAGATCCGACATCAAGGATTTCCGGGAATGGGTTCGCCTCGATATCGAGTACATCGAGCGTTGGAGTCTCCTTCTGGATCTACGGATATTGATTGCGACCGGCCCAGCGGTGATTCGCTCGAAGGGAGCCTACTAGGTTGAACCGAGCGCTGGTCACAGGCGGTGCGGGATTCATCGGGTCCTACCTTGTCGACGCCCTGCTGGCGCGGGGGATCCAGGTCCGCATCCTCGATCTCCTGACGGCTCCGGTTCATGACGGAAAACTGCCCAGCTACGTCTCGACCGACGCGGAGTTCGTCCGCGGCGACGTTCGCGATCCTATCTGTATGCGACGTGCTCTCGAGGACGTGCGCTACGTCTTCCATATGGCGGCCTATCAGGACTACTTGCCTGATTTCAGCACATTCTTCACTACGAACGCAGCTTCCACGGCCCTCCTCTATGAGCTGATTGTTGCGGAGCGTCGCAATGTGGAGCTTGTGGTGGTGGCCTCTTCGCAGGCCGTGTACGGAGAGGGTCGATATCGCTGCGACCATGGTGGAGACGTGTACCCGGGACCGCGGTCCGAAGAGCGGCTGGAACGTGCCGAGTGGGATCATCGGTGCCCCGAGTGCGGAAGAACACTCGAGGCGGGGTGGACGGATGAATCGATCATGGCTCCCCACAACTCATACGGTCTCTCGAAGCGAGACCAGGACGAGATCGCGGTGAAGCTGGGCGGCCGCTACGGGATTCCAAGCGTCTCCCTTCGCTATTCGATCGTGCAGGGCCCTCGCCAGTCGTTCCGGAATGCCTATTCCGGAGCGCTGCGCAATTTCACCGTGCAGCTGGGGTCGGGCGTCCAGCCGCTGGTCTATGAGGACGGGGCGCAGAAGCGCGACTACGTCGGCGTACGCGACGTCGTCCGCGCGACCCTCCTTCCCCTGGATCGCCCCGCGATGCACGGCGCCTCGTACAACGTCGGCGGCGACCGATCCGTCTCGGTGCTGGAGCTGGCTGGTCTGGTGGGCCGGACTCTTGGGCGTACTTGCGAGCCTCGAGTTACCGGCCTCTATCGTGTGGGCGACACCAGACATATCCGTTCCGATGTCTCGCGGCTCAAGGGTCATGGCTGGGCGCCGCAGGAGAAGCTGGAAGACGTGGTCCGCGGGTACGTGGAGTGGGCTACATCACATCCTGAATTTCACAACGCAGCCGCAGCCGCGCAGGATCGGATGAAGCAGCTCGGTGTTCTGCGTGAGTCGGCGACCGTCGTGTCTGCGCGCGGCTAGCGCTCACCACCTCGCGCGCACCGACAGCGCCCCGATGATGTGATTCCTGTCAGCTCCGGCGTTATGTTCGGCGTTCTTCACATCTGAGTAGCCCATGGACCCCTCGAGCGCCAGTCCCGCCATCGGACGGTATGCAAGACCCGCGTTCACGCTCATCGTTCGCTCCACGACACCGGAGAGTGGAACGTTGTCGACTTTTCCCGACGCGGGGTCCCACGGGTTTCCGATGGAGCCTTCGCCCTTCCGGACCCTCGCAACCTCGAGGCTCGCGGACCACGGCACGTTCCAGTCCAGCTGGAGCCGGCCCCAAGCCTGCTCCGCGTCGGGCCCAAGCACGTACCCTAGCGGGTACCCATCCAATTCGAAGTCATGAGCATGCCACACTGTGTAGACAAAGTTGTAGATGCGCGTGTACTCCGCGCGTGCCGAGAGGATCCTCCGTGAGCGGATCAAACGAGCCGCATGAAAGCCAGACTGCCATCCGATCTGCTTGGGCTTGAAGGTGGAGGATACGGAATAGTCGTCGAGAAGGAACTCCCCGTACCAGCGTAACCCTCGTGTGAGGTCCAGGCTAAAATCGACGGAAGCCATGACGTTGTTCTTCGTGATCTTGTTCGTGCTGTCTGGACCTCCTGCAAAAGCGTCCACTCGCTTTTCAATGAACGCGTATGGGAACGCTGGAATGAGGTAATAGAAGAGTTGATCGGTCCCGTCGAAGCGAGCCTCCTCGGCGATCCCCAACTCGAGCCGGTTTCCCAGGCGAAGGCTCATTCGGGATGCCGCGTAGTATCGTTTCTCGACCGGATCCAGGCTCGCCACGAACCAGGAAAGCTCGAGCTCACGCAGCACGCCCACGTCGAAGCCGAGCCTGTCTAGCGCTGGAGCGGCATCGGAAACGCCAAGCGTGCCGGTGGCACCGGGACCCCACCTGACCCAGGAATGGGCGAGAGTCGCTCGGATGCGATGGGGCGTGCCGGAGCCTTCCAGCGCGACATAAGCGCGATCCAGCCAAGCGTTGAAATCTACTCCTTCGGCCAGGGCGAACTTTGTCCCGAAATTGGGGGTGCCGTGGCCGCCTTGAGAAGCCGTACCTGCGTAGAGATCACCGAAAATGAGGAATCGGCTCGCGGCGCGAGCGCTTGCACTCGCACCGAGCCGATAATCCCGATTCACCGTGGGCCGGAGGGTGCGGTTCTCTCGATAGCGCACCTGAACATAGGGGGAAATCTCCAGGCGCCGGTCCTCGTCCTCCTCGCGCGCCCATAGCGATTCCCTTGCTCCAGGTGCGTCCGGGGACACTTCTCGAAGAATGCGTGCGAACGCGAGGTCCTCGCTGACCGATGGGTCATGGACCTTCACGCCTTCGAGATAAGCGAGGGCCTCGCCTCGGGTCCACGGACGCCGGTTGATGAAATGCCCATCTGCTCCGAACCGGAGCGCGAGCGATTCGAGGTCTGAGTAGAGCGGGCTCTCGACAGGTATTTCTTCCAGAGAATCGTAGGTTGCGAAGGCGGGGAGGGGGAATGAGCAGACCAGGAGGAAGAAGAAGAAAGCCGGTACGATGGGAACGTTCGACCGGTCAGTCTGCAGAGCCGTCCTGGGGAGAGGCCGCATCGAGGAGGCACAATAGTGCCCTGACTCGGCTACGTCCATACTACTTCTAGTTCATCACGGCCTGCAGCCGATCCCTCAAGTCTTGCAATTTCGGGCGCTCGGCACCACGGATCTCACCCGCTCGCGGCGCCTTGTTCCGACCCCTCGCGATGTCGCACCGGGTCCCCGGCGCCACGTGCACGACCCCGCCCCGGCTCGCCTTCACGTCGGCGGTGCCATCCAGCACGCACACGCACGTCCCCGCTGGCTCCGCGATCACGGCCACCGTCGTGCCGGTCAGGCGGATGGTCGCTTCGGGCGTGATGATCGCGAGATGGGCGCCGTCGAAGCGAAGCCCCGTCGTGACCCGCAGCGATCCACGATCGACGCGCGCCACACCGCTGCGTCCGAACCAGCGTCCCGGGGCCGCGGGGAGCACGGCCTCGGTGCCCGGCGTGAGCTGCAGCGCGAGCACTCCGGAGCTGAGAATGTCGAGATCCCGATCGCTCTCGAGCCGCAGGCGCGCTCCCGGCACGAGGCGGCTCGTCAGCTTGTGGTAGTCCCGCACCGGGACGGAAACTCCGTTCACGATCATATTTCCCGTTCCCGCGCTCGGGAGCGCGGTCCAGGGCGGGGCCTGATTCAGGCCGGCAAGGACGATCAACCAGGCAACGGTCGGGGCCACGGCAAGCGCCCAGCGCCACCGGCGCCGTCTCTTGCTCCTCGCTGGCCTGAGACGCGAAGCCGGCGGAGAGGCGGGCTGCGGCGCAGACGGTTCGGTTACGACGCGAATGTGGCTTGCCAAAGGCTCCCCCATGAGCGCGTAATAATACCTAGAGCGTCATGGGGGCAAGGCAAGAATCAAAGGAGGGACTTATGGTCGCGTTGGCAATCAGCTGGCTGAAGGACGCGGACCAGGCGTTGCTGGCCGCGAAAACCCAAGGGAAAGCAGCACTTCTGGACTTCAGCGCCGCTCCCCAGTGAAGCGGATGTGCTCGGCTGGAAGCCGAGGTTTATCCGAACGAGCGGGTAACGAATTTCATCAGCTCGAATTTCATTCCCGCCAAGATTCACATCAAGGAGCAGCCGCAGACATTCAAGCGGTTCGGAGCCCAATGGACCCCGACCCTCCTGATCATGACGCCCAACGGCGAGGAGGCCCACCGCATCGAGGGCTTCCTGGGCGTGGACGACATGCTGGCGCAGCTCGACCTGGGGCTGGGGAAGTCACTCTTCAAGATGGAGAAATTCGCCGAGGCGGAGAAACATTTCAGAGCCGTGGTCCGGCAATACCCGACGAGCGAGGCTGCCCCTCAGGCCCTCTACTGGGCCGGGGTCGCGGCGTACAAGGCAACGAACGATCCGGGGAAGCTCAAAGAAACGGCTCAGGCAGTGAAGAAGCAGTACCCGCAGAGCGAGTGGGCCCAGAAAGCCTCGGTCTGGGCGGGCTAGGTCGGGTCCTGCTCCGCGCCGAGCTTCAATACTTGCTGTAGCTCGCTTTTCTTGACGCGCGCGGCCCGGTCGATCTTCTCGATCGCCGACCGCGCGCCCAGGAGAAGGTCCCGATCCTCCTCCGGAATGGTCGCCGCGTACCGGCGAATGTGGCGGAGGACGACGGCCGCGTCCTGCTGAACATGCATGAATTTCTGGTGGCTTATAAATTGCCGGACACTCCCGAGCTGCGCGTCGTGATCTGGGAAGAAATCCAGGACATTTTGGCGACGTGGAAGTGATGGAGATGCCAAGTGGAGCAGGCGATGACGATCTGGATACTTAGAAAGCCCTTAAGGGCGAACAGAGCATTTTTGATATCGTGGTATTATACCTATAGGTATCCATTTTCAAACCCGGACCGCGAATGGACGACAAGAAACTACGAAGGATTGGCGAGGGGTTCTACGTTGACGACAACCGCGCTCTCTATTTCAAGGTGCGCGAGTTCATGGCCGCCCACCATCTTAGCGATACGCCGGAAGTACGCAAGGCAATCTGGGAACAGATAAGGCATGACTTTGGCGTCATTGAGATTACTGAACTGCCGGACGAATAATCACAGAGCTTGCATCAGCTTCTGGTGATAGTCATCGCCATAGGCCAGGCTGAAGACTTCAGCCATGGCCTTCACGGTTTCATAGAACGAGATCATGTCAGAGCTGCCCCGGCGGACCAACGCGGTAAAACTGGGCG
>Ga0137409_10001166_pt1 | contig 28554 bp, 21 predicted proteins | sample CZODoug1_16funga_FD_122059 | JGI IMG/M metagenome (GOLD analysis project Ga0137409, IMG submission 122059) | Vadose zone soil fungal communities from Angelo Coast Range Reserve, California, USA - CZODoug1_16fungal (Hybrid Assembly) | ecosystem: Environmental > Terrestrial > Soil > Vadose zone...
CTATCAGAATGAGGACCGTTTCTTCGGACACAGCTGTTAAGATGCGCAGCACCTCGCGAGGCGCGGCGTTGACGTTGATGACGCCCGTTCCGCGAGTTGTTAGGAAGAGTGAGAGCTGAGTCAACATCGAGGAATCAACGCCCGGCACCTGTCGCACGTCGTAGATCGCTCCCCTTCGGCGGAGCGCGACAACCGAGTCTGCGACCGCTGCTTCAACGCCAACCTGGGTAAAGAGCCGTGCGAGCACGTCCCGGTCGGCGGTATTGAGATTCACTTTGCTGGACGGGTCGTTGATCGACGCCCGGCACCAGGTTCCCCGACCCAGGTCGACGGGCTCGAGCGAACGGATAGAGGCGTCGGCGGCAAACCGTGCCAGCAGGATTTCGCCGCATGCCTCACGGGCCCATTCCGTACGGGCAAGAAGCACGCGATTTCTCGTCGTTGTGCTTCCGATGCGAGCGACGAGCAGGCCCGCGCCGGTGAGCGCGGTCAGCGCGGTGATCACCCACAGGACAGCGAGCAGCGCAAAGCCCCGGCGGCTCATCCGCGCTCCTTGACGAGGAACACGAGCGTGTCCACGCATCCAGCATCTCGCTTGCCGCACCCTGCGATCCGGATCCGCACCGCGAGTGGAGCGCTCACCGGCGAGATCCACTCTCGGACCCATTTGGAATCAGCACCGGGCTCGAGTAGATAATCGAAGGCGAGATCGCCAACACCATCCGCGAGCGCGAGTGACGCGCCGGCGCTCGTCCCGACGAACCGCGCGCCGTCCCGCGACAGTGTCGTGGGTTTCTGCTCGAACCAGCCACCCGACGAGAGCTGCCACGATGTGAAGGATGCGCGATCTACGCGTCCCTCGAATGGCGGCTCGAGCGAGAGAAACGTGGCCTTGAGCCAGCGGCGCGCGTTGGCATTGCGATCGAGGCTCTCACGCGACGCTGCGAGCGCCTTCGCCCCGTCGGCAACTCCGGTGAACACACGATGCGCCGCGAGGATCACCAGCGCCGAGATCGCAACGGCAACCATCACCTCGACCAAGGTGAAGCCGGCGGTCCGCCTCACGGCACCTCCTCGGCCCGGTACACGACCGTCGCGAGCTCTTCCACCTGCGGAGATTGATCTTGGATCAGCGCGACACGGTACAGCGTCCGTTCCGGTCGCTGCACATCCACGATGAATTCCCCGATCCGCCGGCGACCGATGCGCTCATCGAGCTCGCGACGATTGAGGAGGGTCAGCGCCGTCAGGAGACGTTCCTCGTTCGCGAGCCGGCCCTCGCGCTCACGGGCATCGCGCTCGGCGCGCAGGCCCGCGCCCACCGTCTCGGTCAGTGCTATTCCCACCGTCGCGAGGATCACAATGGCGACCGTCACTTCGAGCAGCACGACGCCGCGGTCATTGCGCATGGGGAGTCCCGGTCAACGGATCGACATTCCGGCCGATCGCGCGGCCATCGGGCAAAAACAGTACGCCGTGGGACGTGCGTCGCTCGCCTGATTGAATCGCCTCCGCGCGCGTCTTCCTGAGATCGAGGATGAGCTCCGACTCTCGTGGAGCGCTGAGCGACCCGATGGCGAGACCTGTCACCCCAAGGATGAGTCCGAGGACTGTCAGCACTACCAGTAGTTCGACGAGCGTGACGCCACGCATCAGATTCCTCCGGGACGCAACGAGTACACCGCCTGCAACAATGCCGCTGCGGTGAACGCGACGAGGCCGCCAAACGCGACGATCAACGCCGGCTCCAGAGCCGTGACGAGCGCCCGCAAGCTTCGTTCTGCTTCCTGCGCAGCGAGATTCCCGGCACCCAACGCCATCTCCGCCACCCGTCCGCTCGATTCGCCCACCATTACGAGCTGGAGTGCGCTCGGCGTCAGTGCGCCTTCACGCTCCAACGCGAGCGCGAGCGGTGCCCCCTGCATCACCCGTTCCCTGCTCCGCGCCAGTCGTTCGCCGATCGCCAAGTCGCCCGCCGCTTCCCGCGCCGCGTCCAGTGCCGGTAACAGCGGCATGCCGGCGCGGAGCATGCCGCCGAGCGCGCGCATCACGCGCGCTGTCGCCAAGGCTCGGCGCACAGACCCAATGAACGGGATTCTCAGCAGCGCTTCCTCGAGCCGCTTGCGTCCTGCGGGCCGGCGGGCCCACTCGATCGCGGACCATATCGCCGCGACGCTGATGAGCAGTAGCGGAATCCAGAACCGAGACAGGAACTGCGAGGTGCCGAGCAGCAAACGAGTCGCTGGTGGGAGCTGCTGTCCCAGATCGCCGAGAATCGCCGCGAAACGTGGGACCACCACGGTGGTGATGACCAGCACCGACGCCATTCCCGCGACCGCCAGGAACAGCGGATACGTCAACGCCTGGCGCACGCGGCCGACCAGATCGGCTTCCTGCTCGAGATGCGCGGCGACCTGATCTAGCGCTGTGCCGAGCTGGCTGCCCCGCTCTCCAGCGCGCACCATGCCGATCACCAGCCCGGGCACGACGCCGCGGCCCATGGCTAGTGCGTTGGCAAAGCTCGCTCCCTCGCGTAGTCGTTCGCGCGCGACGGCCAGCGTTTGCCGCAGCGGTCCCGACGCGAGTGGTTCACTGGCGGCGACAGCGCGCTCGAGGGGAACGCCGGACGAGACCAAGGCCGCGATGCCGCGAAACACGATGGCCAGGTCCCGGCGGCTGGCCGCCGCACGATGGGCCTCGCCGGCCTCCGTCACGGCGATCGCGAACAGCCCGCGGCTCGCCAGTGTCGCGGATGCCTGGCCGTAACTGTCGGCTTCTATAGCGCCGGTGACGATCGCCCCATCCTGGCGCGCCGCCCGATAGGAGTACGCGCTCATGGCCGCCGGCTGCTGTCCCACGAGGTGATGTCGGCGTCCTCTCCAGTCCCGCCGAGCTGACCATCGCGTCCCAGGGAGAGGAGGTCGTAGCTGTCGTGATTGACGTCGCCGGGAGATTTGTACGTGTACAGCCGTCCCCACGGATCCACCGGAATCGCTTTCCGGAGATACGGCCCGCGCCAGTTCCGGGCCTCCGGCTCGCCGCTGGGTCGCTCGCGCAGCGCCGTGAGACCCTGCGTCGTGCCCGGATAGAAGTCGTTGTCGAGGCGATACTGATCGAGCGCCAGCGCGAACAGCTCGACCTGCGCGCGGGCGGCGGAGACTTTCGCATCGCCCACGTTGCGAAACACCATCGGGCCCACGAGGCTGGCGAGAATCGCGATCACTGTGATCACGACGAGCAGCTCGATGAGCGTGAAGCCTCGCTTAGTGAGCGGCAACACGCAGCACCTCCTCGACGGTCGTGATCTCGGCCTGGACCTTGACCCAACCGTCGCTCTTCATGGTCTGCATGCCTTCTTTTTCACCGAGCTCGCGCACCCGGGCGAGCGGCTCCCGCACCGAGATGGCGCGATTCACGTTTTCGGAGACGACGAACAGCTCGAAGATGCCGATGCGTCCGTGGTAGCCTGTGCCGCGGCAGCTCCCGCAGCCGCGACCGCGCATGAGCTGTCGCCGCCCTTCGGGTTCGCCCGAGACGAACGAGACGACCTGCGGATCGGGTCGATAGCGTTCGCGGCAGTGGGGGCAGATGCGGCGCACCAACCGCTGCGCCAGGACACCATTGATCGTCGCGGCGATCTGGTACGGCGCGACCTCCAGGTCGAGCAGCCGCGTAACGGCGCTCGGTGCATCGTTCGTGTGCAGGGTCGAGAGCACGAGGTGCCCGGTCATGGCGGCCTGGACCGCGACCTCGGCCGTCTCCGGATCACGCATCTCGCCGACCATCATCACGTCGGGGTCCTGACGCAGCACGCTGCGCAACGCCGACGCGAAGGTCATGCCCGATTTGCGATTCACCGGGATTTGGGTCACTCCGCCCAGATGGTATTCGACTGGGTCCTCGACGGTGATGACCTTCTCGGCTGTCGTATCGCGCAAGGCGAGGGCGCTGTAGAGCGTCGTGGTCTTGCCACTGCCGGTCGGACCTGCGGCGATCACGATGCCCGTGGGTCGCGCGATGATGCGCCGAAACTGCTCCAGCGTCGCGGGCGCCATGCCCAACTCCTCGAGACCGACCGGCTGGCCACCGCGATCGAGCAGTCGCAGCACCACCGATTCGCCGTAGAGCGTCGGCACCGTGGAGACGCGGATGTCCAGCTCGCGCGATTCCAGGCGAATTCGGAAGCTGCCGTCCTGTGGCGCGCGCCGTTCGGCGATGTCCAGCTCGGCGAGAAGCTTGACGCGACTGACGATCGCGGCTTGGGCCTGTGCCGGTGGTGCAGGCGCATCGGCGAGGACGCCGTCGACGCGGAAGCGCGCGCGCAGTCCCTGCGGCGTCGATTCGAGATGGATGTCCGACGCCCGCGCGTCGTGGGCTTCCTTAATCAGGAGGTTCACGTACTTGACCACGGGGGGCTGGCTGGCGAGGTCACGCGCGTCGGCCAGCTCGCGGTCCTGATCGGCTGAGAAGCCGTCGTTCGCGCGTAGGTCGTTCACTACTTCCACCATCGACTCGGCCGCGGCGTAGGCGCGGCGAATGCCGTCGGCGAGCTCGTCTTCCCCTACTGGAACCAGTTCCACTGGCTTGGCGAACTCACGCTCGAGATCGGCAATCACATCGGGATCGGGTTCGCCGCATACGGCGACACGGACGTGCGTCTCAGTGGTCTCGAGGGGGAGAACGCGGTTGTACTCGAGGTAGCAGGCCTCGAAGGAGTCGGGAAGCGATAACTGCGAGCTCAGTGCCGCACACACACATGTACCTCATCATGAAATGACGGCCGCTGTCAGTGGCAGGGAGTGTGCCAGCCCGAGGGGGATGGATTGTGCTTGGAGAGCAAGCGCAGCGATGGGCGAGCTTGTCACGAGTGACAAGTTCAAGCACGCGAAGTTGTCACCTGGAACGGGGAAATTCGTGCTCACTGACAACCGAACTTGTCATAGTGCCAAGTTCAGACCCGCGAACTTGTCACATCAGGGCTCCTGATGATCGCGAGTTGTAGCGAATTACCAATGGCACGGTGAGTGCCTAGGCGAAAAGCGTCCCGGGCATCCAGATCGCACGACTCTTTTCGCGGGGTGATTCGATGGTCTGCCGGCGGAGCTGGTCCGTGGCGCGTCTCCTGGCGCTCCTCTCATGCGGGTTGGTCGTTTGCATTTCGGATGTCCAGGCCCAAGGGCACCCGCCCACACCCAATGCAGGCACCTGTGGTTTGCCCGGGAATCCCCCCTGCAAACCGAATATCTACGTCGAAGCGACGACGTTCACACCGACTGCGCAGTCACCTGAGAGCGGGCCCTTCACCTACACGATCACCGTGAACAACAATGGAAATGCCGATGGGACTGTCACGGTCACATGTACCAGTTCGCCTCAAGTGACCTGCGAGACACCGAGCCCGGCGACGTTCTTCCTGAGACAAGGGATCTCGAGAACGGTGACCGTTGGATATCGCACTCTCGGCATCGGCCACTTTCAACAAGCACACAGGTTCGACATCTCGGCCAATGGAGACGTGATCGATGCAACCGCGACCGCCACGTCGTCCCCGATCACGGTCGCGGGGGCGCCGATTGGGGCGATCATGACGCCGACCGAGGGACAAGAGTTCAACGCCGGGGATCACATTGAAGCGAAGTTCAACCACCCAAGCGGCGTCACGCCAGCAACGTTCCGTCTGATCCTGGACGGCAGCGTCATCGGCGCCACCGCCACGGCCGATAGCATCTACACCGCGGGGCTCAATCTCCTCGGCGGCGAGCATAGCGTCCGCGCGTACGGTTGCGCGGTGAACGGCCGCTGCGATACGGTGCCCAGCGTCTCATTTCTTGCGCTCGGTCCCGCCACCACTTTCGATCTCGATGATCAGTTGCCGCTCCCCACGGACAGCGCGGGGTTCACCGGGACCTTGCCCGGAGGTCTCCCTGTCCCACCGGTGGGGTTGCGAGGCTGCCCGGTCAATATCGATGATCCCGAGATCCGCCTCACCAGTCCGAATTCCTATTTCAACCAGCTCGGCACGCCGTCAGGCATCATCTTCCTCGCGGCGATCAACTATGACAGCGCGCTCATGGTCAACACACTCAATCACGACTACAAGGCGAGTGATGGCGTGAGCTGCGCGGACCCCAATTACGTCTACCTGCAAGACAACCAGTACGACTGGAGTTTCTGGAACATCCCTCCCACTCCCCAGTCCGATTCAGTCTGGGCCGTCTATCCCTACGGCGATCGGAGTGGCGGCGCTCGATTGGTAACAATCTCCACGTCCTCCAAAACGCCTCAGGGCACTCCGCCCGGCGGCCAGGTAACGCCAATGGCCGCGGCCGCCGGTGCCATCGACCCGAGCTCCTTCCAGCTCTGGCTCAACGGTGTGCTGATAGTCGATCACGACACCCCTGTGCCGGCGTATGCCGCATACGTGCGCAAGACGAGCTCCGACATCTTGTCCCAGCAGTACAGCGTCAGCGGCCTCCATCCCAAGATGCACCGCTACGACCCGCTGAATTTCGCGAGTGACAGTGGTGGCTGGAACACGCTCGAAGCCAGTATCGCCGATTCGACCGGGCATCGCACGGCCGTGCGCGCCCGGTTCGTTCAGGTGAAGCCACGCCCGATCAGCTCACTCACCATTAGCGGCCTGCACAACTTCGACAAACTGGAGCAGGGGGAGTGCGCAGCGTTCGGCGCCTTTCAGTGTGGCGGCGTCTTTCTCACGCAGACGATTCCCGGTTTTGTCTCGCGGGACCACGACCGCAGCCTGCACCTCGTCTACCGGTCCAACTCGCAACAGGCGCCGACGGCGTTGCCATTCAACCTGCGTATGAGCTCCCTGCAACTGGCGCCCGATTCCATTCGCCTGACCATCACCGAAGGCGGTGTGTCGCGTGGCGATACGGTGCGGTTCTTCGGAACCAAGAAGCCCGCCAACGCCCCACCCAACGACCCGGCGCTCTGGGACGCAACGACCGGCGACTGGATTGTCGGCGCCGAGCTGCCCGCGGCGACGACGCAGACCGCCGTGCGCTCGGTGCTAGTGGCCATCACGGGCTTGTACGGTCCCCAAGGCCCGCACAGCAACGCCGTTTCCCAGGAGGTCGTGCAGATCGCGCTCAGCGATACGACCGTGACTCGCTTTGGACAAGGATGGCAGTTGGCCGAGCTGACGCGACTTTCGCTGGGGCATACGTCGCAGGGGGTCACCGCTGCAGTGTGGATCGCGGGCGATGGCTCCTATGCGCTGTGGCGTAAGCCGAGTGGTACGTGGGTCGCGCCGGTGGGCGAGACCGCGAAGCTGGTCGAGACACAGATCGCCGGATCGAGCTACGTATTGTACCTGGATAATGGGGCGAGCCTCGGGTACGACGCCACCGGCCGTCATATTTGGACGGCGGATCTCGTAGGCAATCGCACGAGGTTCGTGTACGTCGGAACGACGACGCGCCTCGACTCTATCGTCGACCCCGCTGGCCTCGGCTACAAGTTCCAATACAGCGGCCGTGGACTGGTCAGCGAGATCTGGCGGCGCGGAACCGGATCGAACACCGCGCTCGCGGCGTCGCTCGCCTACGATCCGTCCCTACCCCGACTCACCAGCGTGAAGATCTGGCGCTCGGCAACGCAGGGCGATTCAACCCGCTTCCATTATCTCGGCTCGACCAGCTACGGCGCGTATGTCGATTCAGTGTACGACCCACGGCACACCAGTTCGAATCCGATCGTAAGCGCGTTCAATTATGATGCAGTCACATTCACGCCGACGGGACATCGCCGGCCGCCACCGAGTTTCGGCGCACTGGCGGGCTACGCCCAGATTCGAGATGCCTGGCGTCGCGCCGTGCCTCGAGCGGGACGCGGCCGCCCAGGCCAGATGGCCGAGCGGACCATCTGGGCTACCCAACTCGCCGGCACATTTGTGCCCTTTGCCGGTCGCGTCGCGAACTATAAGGTCGATCCCTTCGGGGAACCCACCTGGGTGCTCCATGCGGCGCCACAGCCCATCATCACGCCCGATTTCCGGATCATCTCGCGTGGAGCGGACGACGACCGGCGCATCACGCGGGACTCGGCCGGCCGCGTGACGAAAGTCGTGCGCACGACCACGCGAGTCTTGCAATCGGGAACCGACGTGCATACCGACTCGGTGATGTACACGTATCATGCCCTCGATCGGATCGAGCGCGTCATCCAGCCCACGAGAGTTTATCCCGTCCTGCCGGCGTCGCCCCTGTTCGATACCACGACATTCTCATGGGCCTACAAGACCTTGCCGGCGGGTGGCGGCTGCACCGTGCTCACCCGGATGGTGGACGAGATGGGCGCGCATACCGTTTTGAGCTACGGCACGACGGGGCCGGCGCAGTGTCTGCCTACCACGATCGTGGGTCCGGGTCCGAGCAACGGTCAGGCGCCCGATACGACGATGTTTTGGTACGCCGACCTCACACCCGGCACGCACGCCGGTCCGCGGCCGGTCCTGGTGCGTGATCCGACCGGTGTGACCATGTCCATGGATTACGCTGATGCCAGTTGGAACAGCACCACCAGTACGCGCGTGAGCGACAATGCCACGAGCCGCGCGTTTTACAATCCCTTCGGCTGGGCGGATTCGACCAAGGATGCGGCGACGACGCGCGCGTTCATGGAGTACGACCAATCGGGTCGCGTCGTTCGCGCCAAGACCGGCAGCGGGTCGACTGCGCCTACCATGGCAACGTTCTACAATGCCGGTGGCCTGATAGACAGCACCCGAGTCTACGCGTCGTCCGATGCCGAGCTCATCGCTGTTCAGGGGCCGGTACAAACCACGATCAATTTCTACAATCGCCTCGGGTGGCTGGATTCCACGAGGACCCCGGGCGGTCGGAGTCACCGCTACCAGTTGTTCGACAATTGGGGCAATCCCGTGTGGGAATTCCCTGGGAATGGCGCGTTCATTACGCGGACATACGACAACTACGGCCGCCTGAGTTGGGAGAATCAGAGCGCCGTTGGACCGAGCTACAGTGGGGACGGCCGCGCGTTCGCGGAGCCACGCGCCGATTCGGTTTACAAGAGCTTGAACATGAATTTCAGAGCAACGTTGTCACAAGGACAGTTCCAGTCCTTCTCCTACTCCGATTGGGGTGGCGTCAGCCGGATCAGCACGTTCGATGTCGCCAGCAATGCGACGATTCTTGTTCGCACCTATAGCTACTCTCCCACGGGTGCGCTGATCAGCGACTCGTTGCAGTTCACCAACGGTCCGACAGTCTCGCGCAACTACCAGTTCAATCGCCGCAGTCAGCGCACCGTCGCGGCAACGACAATTAGCGGCGTGACCATCGCTGAGCCGCGCGACTCGTTGCTCTACCACTACGATTCCCTCACCGCGCGACTCGATTCGATGGTCGGCAAGGTGGACTCGAGCGGGTGGCGCAATTACGCCGCCGTGCGCTGGATCTACGGTCAGGGGGGGCGGGACAGCGTGGAGCGCGTGACGATCAATAACGGGGCGAGTTCGACGGCACTCACAACCCTGACGACATACGATGCCTCGGGGCGTGTCAGCGCGTTGACGAGCACCAGCCCGGGCACGTGGTATAGCTTCACGGGGCCGATCTACAATCGTATCGATCAGCTCAAGAGCTTCTCGAGCCGCGAGCCCATTTCCACCGGGGGTCCCTCAGGTGCTCAGAATTGGTCGACGACATTGTCGTACGATTCAATCGGCGGCACATGGCGGCTGCTCCGGTCTGAGAAAACAGTGCAATTGGGCGGCGCTCGACTGCAAGTGTACAGATTCGATCTGCTCGGAAACCGCCAGTACGAATTCCGCAACTCTGGGTTCGAGACTGGCTGCGCGCAAAGCGGTCCCGACACCTCGAGCTTCGGGCCCGACAACCAGCTCGTGCGGACACTCAATTCATGCTTGGAGCAGAACCATTACTGGTACGACAATGCGGGCAATCGCCTCGCCCAGCTCGACACGAGTGCCGGGGGCAGCTACCTCGGCCCGCAGAGCCTGCTCTCCTACACGGCCAAAGGCCAGCTCTTCTTCTCCATGAGTCCCACCGGCCAGGTGGGCACCTACGACCACAACTGGCATTGGTACGACGCGACCGGTCAGCGGATGATCACGTTACGCACCACGGGCTTCAACTGGGCCCCCGATTCGATCACGACCGGTGGCACCCGCACGTTTTACGTCTACGACGGCAACGATGTCGCCCTGTCGATCCACCGATCGGGGAGCAGCGGGTACGCCGTCCGGGCCCGCTATCTGGTCGGCGGCATGGACAATGCGATCGCCGGCCGTTTCGCGGGCGAGTTCACCGCGCGCAAGAACCTGGCCCTCATCAACGATCGCCAAGGCACCACGCTCGGCGCGATGCGCGGGGACGGGACGCAGGAGGACAACGTCACCTATTTCACCAAGGACCCCTTCGGCGGATTGATCGGCGCGACCAACCAGGGCGGGTCGATGAATACTGAGACCGGCTATGCCGGCGCCTCGACGCCGAATGCGAGCGGTGGGTTTGTCTATCTGCGCAACCGCTGGTATGATCCGAAGACGGGGCGGTTCCTGACGCAGGATCCGATTGGGTTGGCGGGCGGGGTGAATCTGTACAGCTATGCGGGGAATAATCCTGTTGCTTACACAGATCCATTTGGCCTTCAGGCAAGCGGTCCGTGCGAAAAGCGAACTGCACAATGCACGCACGAGAGGATCCAGCAGAAACTTGCACGCGCTCAGGTGTTGGCTTACTCCGTCGCGCAAAGCCAAGGAACAATTCAGACAGTTGCAGCCGCGGTGATTGGAGCAAGTCCAGCAATCGGAGCTATCGCTGCTCATGGCGCAGCTGGCGCGTCGGCGATCGAAGGGGGCCTGCAAGGAACAGGAGTCCGCTACATGGGTCTGCCCGAAGCTCGAATTGTTCAGCAAACTCAAACAATACCAGCCACGGATGCCGCGGGCGTCGCGCGGACTATTCATTTTACAGCTGACGCTCCCGTTACGTCTGCCGCGGCGGCCGAGGCGACTTACAATCTCGGCACAACACCGACTCACATGGTTAGTTTTCCGCTTTCGGCCCTCAGGAACATCGTACCGGCTTCAGGCACCGTCGCGGCGGATGCCACACAGGCCGCTACTTCATTGCCAATCCGGGTCGGCACTTTGCCCGTACCACTTGTTCCCTAGGAAAGCAACGAGTTCCATTTGCAAAATAGGTTTTAACAAACTCGTCTTAGTATCTTGGTTCTACGTCACTCTACGCGAGCGTAGCCGTCATGACTCATAGTCTGGAGCATGTGTATGACCTACGGTACGACAGCGACTACGTTGCTGCTGTTAGGGATGCCACGGCCAATACAAGTGACTTTGGGTTGGTTCCGGAGCACGGTCTCCTAGGTTCAACTGACTGGTGGCGAGCGGTGGACGCAAGAACAATTCCACTGCACGAGATCCGAGGTCGGATCTCTAGAGTCTACGCCTCCGGTCACGATGACTATCCAGAGTTTGAAATCGACGACGGAACTGGCAAGACCGCGTGGCCACGATTAACCTCTACGACAGATGATGACGCGTTAACCAGATCCGAGAAGGCCTCACTCTATAAGATTGGGGCTCCCGTGCAAGTCACGTACGTCCTGCAAAAACCGAAGAGAATTATCCCCGGTCTAGGCGCAACGCATGAGGTGGTGATCGGCATTTGGATCGGTCCACCGAGCTAGTTTCTCGAATCCTGGGACTCGCTGCTCTACCACCACGATTCCCTCACCGCACGCCCCGATTCGATGGTGTGGTGCTCCCCAAAAACTGGTCCACCGGCAATCATTAGACGATTCAGGGAACGATTCACCGACTAGATACACTCAAAAACAGATCCCCCCGCGCTGAACACGGCGCGGGGGATCTGATGGCTAATCAGCCTGGGCGGACCTCTGTTTCAGTTTCATACCGCGCATCAGATGCAATGTCGTCCTGCTCACGCCTAACAGCTCCGCTGCCGCCCGGGCATTCCCGCCAGTACGGCTGAGCGCTCGCTCAACCGCTCGGCGGTTTACCTCGGGATCTCCGTGTCGCTTGTATGACAGATCCAGCCCCCACTCCGCCGGGAAATGCTCTACGCCGATGTGCTTCGCCTCGCTCGCCCGGGCCATCAGATAGGCGCACTCCACGATCCCTTGCAGCTCACGCACATTCCCATCGAAGTCGCACTCACTCAGGAACGCCAGTGCTGCGTCGCTGAGACGGCTCGGACCATCCACTCCCGTCGCCTGCGGACACCGCTCGAGCGCCCGTTGCGCCAGCAGCGGAATCTCACCGCGCCGCTCCCTGAGGCTCGGGATTCGAATCGTGCAGCAGCCAAAACGGTACCGTAGGTCCTTGAGCAGTACGCCTTGCTTCATTAGTACATCCGGCGGTTCCGTCATCGCGAGAATTATCCGGCACGCCACCATCAAGACACGATCACAGCCGACCGGACTGTACGTCCTCCGATCGAGGACCTGCAGCAACTGCTTCTGCACGCCAAGATCGACAGTCTGCATGTCATCGAGCAGTAGCGTCCCGCCGCCCGCCGCCGCAATGCGACCGGGGCGCGCCTTACGGGCGTCGGTATATGCTCCCGGCACGTGGCCAAACAGCTCATCGAGCGCGAGCTGCGGCGCCACGGTCCCCACGCTGAACGCGTGGAACCCGCCCGACCGCTGGCTCAGCTGATGGATGTACTCGGCGAAGAAGGTCTTGCCGGTGCCGCTTTCACCGTACAGGACGACCGGCGTCGCCGCGGGAGCGAAGGCATGCGCGCGGTACATCGCGTCCATCATCGAGGGAGCCAGTACAATCGGCTCGTTCGACGACGGCGGCGAACGGCGATCCGGCACGAGATGAGGTGTTGTCACGCGAGTTCGTGTCTACGCGTTGCAGGAACGTTCTCACAATGGTACCGGCGCGCGCTAGTCCCGGCGCACGAAACGTCACTAGGGATTTGCCCGGGTAGTTACGAACAGGACACAAACAAAAACTCAACGGCGGGGTACAAAGAACCCTTTTATTAGCGCAGCGCACTCCTGCACTTCGACGCCCCCAATAACTTCGACCCGATGATTCAACCGCGGATGCCGCACCAAATCTCCCACCGACCCAGCCATCCCCGCCTTCTCGTCATACGCCCCAAACACCAGCTTCCCGACCTTGGCCAGCACAATCGCGCCCGCGCATTGCGCGCACGGTTCGATCGTGACGTAGAGCGTGCAGTCTGTGAGGCGATCCGTCTCCAGCGCATCGAGCGCCCGCTCGATCGCCAGAAACTCGGCATGATAGGTGGGATTGCTGCGAGCCACGGTCTCGTTATGTGCCTCGGCGATGATCTCATCGCCCCGCATGACGACCGCGCCGATCGGCACTTCGTCTTTTGAGGCCGCGAGCCGCGCCTGCTCGAGCGCGGCGGCCATGCCTTTAGGCGCGGACAGTTTCCCGCGCCTTCTCGAACGTCAGCGAGTTTCCATCCTTCGCGCGATCCACGCGAACCCGATCGCCCTCGGCGTACTGCCCCTCCAACACCCCAACGGCGAGCGGATTCTGGAGCAACCGCTGGATCGCCCGCTTCAGCGGCCGGGCACCGTAGACGGGATCGTAGCCCTCGGCCACGAGGAGCTTCTTGGCAGCGGGCGTGACTTCGAGCCTCAGCTTGCGGTCGGCGAGCAGCTTCTCGACCCGCTTGATCTGAATGTCGACGATTTCCTCGATGTCTTCGTGCGTCAGCGGCCGGAAGATGATGATGTCGTCCACCCGGTTCAGGAACTCGGGCTTGAACGCCTGACGCAACAGCTCCATCACCTTGGTCTCGGCCTGCTCCCACGCGACGCCGCCCGTGCCCGCCTCGATCAAATACTGCGAACCGATGTTCGACGTCATGATCAGCACGGTGTTGCGGAAGTCGACCGTGCGGCCCTGCGAGTCCGTAAGACGCCCGTCGTCGAGAATCTGCAGCAGGATGTTGAACACATCCGGATGGGCTTTCTCGATTTCATCGAACAGGATCACGGAATAGGGCCGGCGCCGGATCGCCTCCGTGAGCTGGCCACCCTCTTCGTATCCGACGTATCCGGGCGGCGCCCCGATCAACCGGGCAACCGCGTGCTTCTCCATGTACTCCGACATGTCGATGCGCACCAGCGCCCGTTCATCATCGAACAAGAACTCGGCGAGCGCCTTCGCGGTCTCCGTCTTGCCGACGCCGGTGGGGCCGAGGAAGATGAATGAGCCGGTGGGACGATTCGGGTCCTGGAGTCCCGCGCGCGCGCGCCGGACCGCGTTCGAGACGGCCGCGAGCGCTTCCTTCTGCCCGATCACCCGCCGGCCCAGCTCCTGCTCGAGCTTGAGCAGCCGCTCTTTGTCCGACTCGAGCATCTTGGTGACGGGAATGCCGGTCCACTTCGCCACGATCTCGGCGATGTCTTCCGCGTCCACCTCTTCTTTCAGGTACTTCCCTTTCTTCTGAATCTCGGCGAGGCGCTTCTCGAGCGTCTGGATCTCTTTCTCGGCCGCTGGCACGCGCCCGTAACTGATTTCCGCCGCCTTCTGGAGATCGCCGCGCCGCGTCGCCAGCTCCGCCTCGGTGCGCAGCTGCTCGAGCTCGGCCTTCTTGGCCTGGATCTTCTGGATCGCGTCTTTCTCCGCCTGCCACTGCGCCTTCATCGCGTTCGTCTTCTCCCGCAGCCCCGCCAGCTCCTGATCGATCTTGTCGCGCCGCTCCTTGGAGGCCTTGTCCTTTTCCTTGGCCAGCGCCTGGCGCTCGATCTCGAGCTGCACGATCTTGCGCTCGACCTCGTCGATCTCCTGCGGCAGCGAGTCGATCGCGATGCGCAGCCGCGCCGCCGCCTCGTCGATCAGGTCGATCGCCTTGTCGGGCAGGAAGCGGTCGGTGATGTAGCGGTGTGACAGCGTCGCCGCGGCGACGAGCGCGTTGTCGGTGATGCGAATGCCGTGATGGACTTCGTAGCGCTCCTTCAAGCCGCGCAGAATCGCGATCGTGTCCTCGACCGACGGCTCGCCCACGAACACCGGCTGGAAGCGCCGCTCCAGCGCGGGATCCTTCTCGATGTTCTTGCGATACTCATCGAGCGTCGTCGCCCCGACGACGTGCAGCTCGCCCCGCGCCAGCGCCGGCTTGAGCATGTTCGAGGCGTCCATCGACCCTTCGGCTTTGCCCGCGCCGACGAGCGTGTGCAGCTCATCGATAAAGACGATGTAGCGCCCTTCGGTCGACGTAATCTCTTTGAGAACGGATTTGAGCCGCTCCTCGAACTCGCCGCGGAACTTGGTGCCCGCGACGAGCGCGCCGATGTCGAGCGCGATCAGATGCTTGTTCTTGAGCGAGTCGGGGACGTCGCCGTTGACGATGCGCTGTGCCAACCCTTCCACGATGGCGGTCTTACCCACGCCAGGCTCGCCGATCAGGACGGGATTGTTCTTGGTGCGGCGGGACAGCACCTGCATGACGCGGCGGATCTCTTCATCGCGACCGATGACCGGATCGAGCTTGCCCTTGCGCGCGACTTCCGTCAGATCGCGGGTGAAGCGCTGCAGCGCCTGATACTGATTCTCCGGTTCCTGATCCGTGACGCGATGCGCGCCTCGTACGCCCTCGAGCGCCGCCAGCAGATCCTTGCGGCTGACGCCGGCAGCCGAGAGCAGCTGGCGCGCCGTCGTGTTCTTCTCTTCGGCGAGGGCGAGCAGTAAGTGCTCGGTCGACACGTACGCATCGCCCAGCGACTTGGCATCTTCGTCCGCGCGATCCAGCACGCGCGACAGCTCCCGCGACAGCGTCGGATCGGCACCACCCGACTGCTTCGGGAAGCGCTCAATCTCTCGCTCCGTCTCGGCCTGGAGCTGCGTGACGTTGAGGCCGGCTTTCTGGAGCAGCGGGACGACGATGCCCTCGTCCTGCTGTAGCAGGGCGTAGAAGAGATGCGCATCGTTGATGACGGGATTGCCCTTGGATCGGGCAAGACTGGCGGCCTGTTGCAGAGCCTCGGCGGCCTTAACGGTGAGACGATCGGGTTGAATCATGGTTGCCCCTCCCTAGGGCAATGGGTCGCCCCCGGCTTAGGCAACCAGCGTGCCGCGGAAGCTGGTCAAAATGACAGAGCGACGGTAGGGGCGGCGGCAAAAACGACGGCGGCGAGGGGTTAACGCCGCCCCCTCGCCGCCATATTTGCGCCACGTCTTGTGTGGCCGTCCTTACTTCATCACAATCATCTTCTTCGTGAATCGCTTTCCATCCACGATCAGCTGATAGATGTAAACGCCCGACGCGGCTGGCGCACCCGTGTTGAGGACGTTCCCATCCCAGTACGCGCTGAACGCGCACGGCGACGGTGCCACATTCCCGCAGGTGAGCTCGAGATCCGTGAGCGCTTCACCCGTGCCTTGAAGAATTGGCACCGCGACCAGCTGCGCCAGCACGTTGTAAATCTTGAGCGAGACCTTCGGCCGGTGACCATTGGCAAACAGATCAGCGTTCAGCGCGAACGGGATCGTGGTCGCCGGATTGAAGGGATTCGGATAGTTCTGCTTGAGCTCAACCAGCGGTGGGGGCGTCGCTTGCCCCAGTCCATCCCCCGCCAGCAGCCCCCCTCCGAGCCCCCCCACCAGCACTGCCCAGACATACAGCTTCATCTCCCCGACTCCTCTGCGAACGGAAAAGTTGCGTTAGACCGCTCTCCTTGTTGGTACAGGGCGCGAAGTTGACTTAATGCCTAAGAAAACGTAGGAAGCGTCTGACCTTCCTGTCAAGCACGCAGAACCCGGGTATCTCCCTTACGACTCGTAATTCCCCGCCGGTCGGCCCACTCCAATAGCGGAATCAAGTACTTGCGCGTCAAGCCGAGACGGTCGCGGAATTGTGCGGGGGTGGCGGCACCCAGCTCCCGCAGCGTGTCCTCCACGGCCCGGCGGAATTCCTCCAACGCCTGTTTCAGCGCATAACGCTCCTGATCGACGCGTTCGACCGACCCCTCGCGCGCGAGGTGCGCGAGCAACGCCGGCACGGATGGGTCGGAGAACTCGCGTTGCAATTCGGAGACCGTCGGCAGCTGCCAGCGCGCCTCCGCCAGGCGCTGCGCCAGCCGTCCGCCTGCATCCCCCGCTCGCTCCTTGAGCGCCGCCTGCCAGCCTGGTTTCCGCACCACCGCCCCACCCTCCGCCAGCTCCCATGCCTGTTTCTTCACGCCATGCTCGACGAGCAGGTCGAGCACGGCCTGCGGCGCATTCACCGTGGATCTGAGAGCCTGGAGCGATAGCCCCGGATCGAGCGGGTGTTCCTCGTGATACGCGGCGACCGCCGCGGCGAGCTTGTCGACCTCGGCGGCGATGCTGCGACGCGCGACGAGTACATCCCCGGCCTGGAGCACGCCCTTCCCCGCCGCTTCGATGGTAGCGGGCACGGCGGCCGGAATTATCCCGAGCCGCACCGCGATGGAATCGACGTGCAACCCGGCGAGGCCCGCCTCGTCTACGAACCGCGCCAGCCGCTCGGCAGGTAGCTGACCAACCGAGAGGCCCCGCTCCGACACGCGGGGCCGTTTGGGCGGAAACGGATCGAGCACGACCCCTCCCCCAATCGTCGTCACAGGGGAAAAGCTCCGCACGACGAAGCGATCTCCGCCACGGGCGACGATGGGATGCTCGAGCAGCAGGCGCGCGGTGCTCGTTTCTCCGGGCGCAATCGCACGGACCTGCGCCACGCGACCCAGCACCTCCGCGGTGCCGAGGTGCACCCGAATCCTCGTGCGGACGGCGAGCGGCTTGCGAGCGGCAGGAAGCAGCTCCAGCGCGACATCGAGCGTACTGGTGGCGGCCCATCCGGGGCCGGTCACGGCGACGTCGCCGCGCTCGAGCTCGGCTTTGTCGACGCCGACCAGCGCGAGCGCGGTGCGACGACCAGGGCCGGCGTGGTCGGCGTCGTGGCTGTGTACCTGAATCGACCGCACGCGGACTTCGCGGTCCAGCGGGAGCAATCGCACTGAAGCACCGGCGGCGACACTGCCGCTCCAGGTCGATCCGGTGACGACCGTCCCCGCGCCGGCCAACGCAAATACCCGGTCGATCGGTAAGCGAAACAGATCATCGGCGGGCCGATCCGCGAGATCTGCGGCCACCTCCACCAACGCTTTCTTGAGATCCTCCAAACCCTCCCCTGTCAGCGCACTCACGGCGATCGGCGCCTGCCAGCGCATCCTGCTGCGCGACAGCCGCTCGGCCACCTCGGTCCGCACCAGGGCGAGCCACTCGTCATCCACGAGATCTCGTTTGGTCAGGACCGGAATGCCGCGCCGCACGCCGAGCAGCTCGACGATGGCGAGATGCTCCTCGGTCTGCGGCATGATCCCTTCGTCGGCGGCGATGATGAGCAGGGCGACGTCGATGCCGGTCGCCCCGGCGAGCATGTTCTTGACGAAGGCTTCATGCCCGGGGACGTCGACGACACTCGCCTGAATACCGCCGGTCAGCGGGAGGGGCGCAAAGCCGAGATCGATCGTGATGCCGCGGCGCTTCTCTTCTTCCCAGCGATCGGTGTCGACGCCGGTGAGCGCCTTGACCAACGCCGTCTTGCCATGATCGATGTGGCCTGCGGTGCCGACTACGAAGCGGCGGGTGTCCATGCAGCGCGCTCCCAGACATCGATGGCGCTCGCCTTCGGCTCTCTCCCATTGCGTCCCGATTCATCGAGGTGATGGCGGACGAAGCGCGCAATCAGCCGGCGATGGGCGGCGGCATGGGCCGCATCGAGCGTAGGGAGGTCCGCCTGCTCGTCGTTCAGGGCGACGAGGTCGCGATAGGCTTGCGGCGGCAGCTTGGTGGGGGGCTGGAGGCCGGCGCACTTCGCGCACAGCACTCCCCCGTCGGCGATGCTGAATGCGACGGTGCCGGTCACCGCGTTGCCGTCGCGTACGCAGGCGTCGAGCTGCGGGGCGAAACCCAGCACGCCAACGAGCAGCCACAGCCACCGCACCGCCACGGCGTCGGCCTGCCCGGGCTCGGCTTTCACCAGGGCGTCGAGACCGAGAATGAAGGCTTCGTAGGCGACGGGCAGCGGGGCCGGCGGCGCCATCTTGAGCATCACCTCGGACAGCGCGGCGGCGCCCGCGAAACGGCCCAGGTCGCCCGCGAGATCGCGGCGCAACTGCACGACGTCGAACGCCGCCAGCGTCTGGAGCTCACGCGTCTCCTTGTGATACATCTGCGCGACGCCCTCGCTCAATGTTTCGAGCGCCGCGCCGAACGGGCTGCGCGGGCGGAGCACGCCCTTGGCGATCGCGCTCTGCACGCCGTAATCGCGCGTCGCCAGCCGGACGATTTTGGAGGTTTCGCTGTAGCGATAGGTGCGCAGGACGATGGCGGGCGTCGAGACGAGACTCACGAGCCAAATATAGCCGATGCGAGAATTTCCACTCCATCCGCCACCCGTGGACCGGAGCGACTGAAGTAGGCCGAAGCGTCGAGCAGCTCCAGGCGGCCCCCGATGGTGCGCAGCTGATCGCGGTATCGCTCCGCCTCGCGACACGTCGCCGCGAGATCGAAGCCGCATGGCATGATCAACAGCACGTCGGGGTCGAGCGCACGCAGCTCGGACCACTCCACGCGATACGACGGCCGGCGCGCCGTCCCCGCGAGGAGCTGCCCACCCGCCGCCGCGACGAGCTCCGGGACCCAATGGCCGGGGACGTAGGGTGGATCGAGCCACTCGAGCGCCAGCGCGCGCGGCCGGGGACGGCCGGCGACGCGCTTCTGTACCGCAGCGATCCGCCCCTGCATGTCGGCGATCAGCTGGTCAGCGCGTTCAACGACTCCTGCCGCACAACCCACGTCTCGAATGCTGCCGAAGATGGCGGCGAGATCGTGAGCGTCGAGCGTCAGAACATGTGCGCCCAGCGAAGCGCCCATGACCTGACTCTCCGGCACGGCACAAACATCGCAAATGCCTTGCGTCAGGATGAGATCCGGCTCGAGCCCCTGGATCGCGGCAACATCGATCTCATACACGCTGCCAAAAGCGCGAAGCGCCGCGCGCACAGCCGCGTCGATCTCTCCGCTCGAAAGGCCCTCGAGGTTGGCGCGGGGGTGCGAGAGCCTCGGCCGGTTCGTGATGCCTGGCGGATAGTCGCAGCTGTGCGAGATCCCTACGAGCCGGTCTTCAAGCCCCAGCGCACAGACGATCTCCGTCGCGCTCGGCAGCAGCGATACGATGCGGTCAGCGGGCAAGGGTGACGCGACCGCCCAGAGTCACCGTCCGCCCTCGCGGCCGAAATCCATTGATCTCCTGCCGCTGATCGTTGAACGCATTGTCCACTCGCCCCGACAGGATCACGCGTCCGAGTGTGTACTCGCCGGAAACGTTGACACGTGTGTAGGGTTGGAGCGTCACGCGCGGTGGGCCGACATCGTCGCGCTTGCCAACCCACAGCACGCCCAGGTTGATGCGCCCGCGGTTACCGACGGTCGCGGACAGCTGCGGCGCGAGTGTGTGCGCCGGCCGGCGAATGAGGGGCTTACCCGGAACGAACACACTGTTGGGGTCCGTCGATCCTGACTGCTCGACACGGGTGTGCAGGAAGGTGTAATTGAGCGACAACACCACGGAGGTCGCGACATTCGCCCGCGCCGTCGCTTCGATGCCATCCGCGATCGCGCCGCCCACGTTGTAATAGTTGACGGAATCCGGTCCCACCGGCGTTCCGGAGTACTCGATCAAGTTGCGGAATCGCTGGTTGAAGTACGTCACCGCGACAGATCCTCGCTCTACACCAAGCTCCCAGCTCTGCGAGCGTTCCGGCTTGAGGTGAGGATTTCCGCGGACGAACCCCGTGGCATAGTTCTCGAAGAATGAGGGCTCTTTGAAGCCTGTCCCCGCAGAAAAACGGATCCGTGTCGCGTGCGGCAGACGGTAAACCAGGCCCGCACGATAGGTGCCGTACGCGCCGAATTGCGAATTGTCGTCGAGACGAGCTCCTACCGTTACGGCCGACCGTCCCACCGAAAACAGGCCCTGCGTGAAATACCCCGTGTTGGTGCGTTGCACGTCGACGGGAGGATTGGGGAACGTGCCGAATGACGCGCTGAACTCGCTCCTGCCCCGCTGGCGCTGATCCTCGTACTCGATCCCGGCCGTCAGCGCGGTAGCTTGGCCTTTTCGCCAGCTGAACAACGCGCTCGCCGTCGCCCGTCGCACCCAATCCTTGCTCCAGAACGTCCCGTCTTCGCCGGGAGAATCAGGCTCGTCGTTATAGAACAGTCGCGCTTCCTTCATCGCGCCGTTGATCCGGGCTTCGAGATGTTGTGTCAGCATCCGGCCGGCCGTCAGGCTCAGCAACGGCCCGCGTTCGGCCGACCGCTGGTTCGAGTCGACCGGTGCGCCAGTGCCGTTCGTGGGAAAATGGTAGCTGTCGTCACCGTAGCGGTACGTGAGGCTGGCGTCGCTGCGCGCATCGGGCGTCACCTGGACGCGCGCGCTCGCCACGCTGTTGCGGTAGCGATTGTTGTAGTGATACAGCCCGTCCGCTGAGAAACGCGACACACGCGCGGCGTAGCCGATCTTGCCGTTCGACCCCTCGACATCGAGAGCCCCATCCGCCGAGCCGTATGTGCCCGCGTGCACCTCGGCACCCAATTGTGCCGGTCCTCGTGCCGTCCGTGTGAAGATCTGTACGACGCCCGTCACTGCGTCGGACCCATACAACACGCTCACCGGCCCGCGCACGATCTCGATGCGATCGACGTTGTCGGTCGTCAGGTGCGCCAGGTCGATGAAGCCGCCCGCCTGATTGAGCGGCACGCCGTCAACCAGAATCTTGGTGTAGTCGCTCTCGCCGCCCCGCATGAACAGCGATGTCTGCCCGCCGAAGCTGCCCGTCTCGGCGACGTGCGCCCCCGGCACCGTCTCGAGCGCCTCCGCCGCGGTGCGAATGCCCTGTGACTCGAGGTCGGCTCCGCGCAGCACAGTCACGGCCGACGCAACCACGTCGGCCGGCACCGGCACGCGTGTGGCCGTCACGACGATCGGTTTGAGAACGACCGTGTCTTGCTGCGGCACGGCCAGGGCAAGCACGAGCAGCGCGACGTTCATGCGCGGGACTCCTTGGTTTGGCGGAGCGGGATCATCTGCGGACGCCCATCGATCGTCTGCATCGAGACGGGCCAGGAGAACACTGCTTGCACCGTTTCCTGCGTCAGGACGTCGGCCGGAGCACCAGAGGCCACCGGCCGGCCGCTCTCGAGCAGCAGCAGCGAATCGGCGAAGCGAGCGGCGAGGTTCAGGTCGTGCGTGATCATCAGGACGCCGAGGTCCTGAGTGTCGACGAGGCCACGAATCAGCTCGAACAATCCCATTTCGTGCTTCAGGTCGAGCGACATCCCGGGCTCGTCGAGCACGAGCAGCTTCGGGTCCTGCGCGAGCGCGCGCGCCACCCGGACCCGTTGGTACTCGCCGCCGGACAGCGTCCAGAGCCAGCGATCGGCGAGGTCGGTGACATCGCAGGCCGCGAGCGCGCGGTCGACAGCGGCGTGGTCTTCGGCGCGCTCGCGGCCCCACATCGAGAGGTGCGGGTAGCGGCCCAGCAGCACCGTCTCACGTACACGCTGCGGAAAGAGGTTGTCCTCGCGTTGCGGCACGACACCGACCATTCGGGCCAGCTCCTGGCGTCGCCAACCCTGCGCCGGTCGGTCCTCAATGTCCGCCCGACCCTCGAGCGGGGCCAATGAGCCGAGCGCGACTCTCACGAGCGTCGTCTTGCCGCTGCCATTGGGACCGAGGACGGCGTGGAATTCACGCGGGCCCACCGACAGCGACACTCCCGACAGCGCATCGCGCGGAGCACCGGGGTAGCGGTAGGTCACATTGGTCAGTCGTAAGAGCGGGCTCACGCGATGGTCCAGCGCCGCAGCAGCAGCGCGAATACGGGGACGCCGATCAGCGCCGTGACGACGCCGACGGGCAGCTCGCGCGGCGCCACGACAGTGCGGGCCAGCGTGTCGGCAATCGCGAGCAGCGCGCCGCCGCCGATGAACGCGGCCGGCAGCAACGCGCGATGCCGATGGCCCCAGGTGAGGCGTGCGAGGTGCGGTACTACGAGCCCGACAAATCCGATGACGCCGGAGACCGCCACCGCCGCGGCGGTGAGGAGCGACGCGGCGAGGTACACGCGCCGCTTCACCGCTTCGACGTCGGCGCCGAGGTAGCGCGCCGGCTCCTCGCCGAGGGCGAGCAGATCGAGGGGACGGGATGCCGCGAGCAAGACGGCGAGCGGGATCGGAGCGTATAGCGCGACCACCAGCACCGCATCCCACGACGCGCCTGACAGCCCGCCCCACAGCCAGAGAAAAGCGTTCCGCAGCTCGGCGGCATCGGCCAGGGAGACGATGGCGGTCGTGATGGCGGCCGCAAACGCGCCGATCGCCACGCCGCCGAGCAGCAGGATGCGCGGGTCGAGTGCCGCGCCGCCGATCAACCCCAGGCGGTAGACGAGACCCAGCGCGGCAAGCGCACCGACAAACGCCGCGATCGGCAGCGCCCAGGGACCGGACAGATGGAGCGCGATCGCAATCACCGCACCCAGGCCAGCCCCGCCCGACAGTCCCAGCAGGAATGGATCGGCGAGCGGATTACGGACCAGCGCCTGGAGTGAGGCGCCGGCAACGCCCAGCGAGCCGCCGACCAGAAAGGCAAGCAGCGCGCGCGGGGCGCGCAAATTCCACACGATGTCGGAGCGCAGCAGCTCGTTGAGCGGGACGGCGGCGGGGCCGAGCACCACGCTCGCGGCGAGCGCGAGCACAGCCACGATCACGAGCAGCGTCCATTTCATCGGGCGAGCAGCGCTTTCAGCTCTTTTACCGCCTCGCCCGAGCGTGGACCCGGTCGGCCGAAGAGCGAGCCTTTCAGCAGAAGGAAATGTCCCTGCCGGACGGCGCGGACCGCCCGCCATTCCTGGCGTTTGGCGAACGCCGGAGTCGCGCCGGAATCGGACAACACCGCGATCCACTGGGGATCCCGGGCCGCGATCGTCTCGAGCGAGACCTGGGCGGATGGAGCAGCGACGTCGCCGAAGACGTTGCGCGCACCGGCCAGGGCGGCGAGCTGATGGAGGTAGCTACCGGTCCCGATAATGATCGGCGGATTGTCCCAGACGACAAAGGCGAGGGAGGCGGTCGAAGGCGGTCGAGGGCGGGCAGCTAGACTGTCCATTGCCGTCGCGAGCGACTCGGCGCGCTCCTCGAGTCCGGTGAGACGTCCCAGCGTCCGGGCGGCAGGGCCGAGGTCTTCCAACCGGTTCAGGTCGAGCAGCACTGTATGAATGCCGATGCGCTCGAGCTGCTTCGCGGCCGTGACGTTGGGCCCAGAGTTGTACAGGACCACGAGGTCGGGCTTCCGCGCCGCCACTGCTTCGATGTTCGGCGGCATGCCGTCCCCGACGCTGGGAATCGCCAGGGCAGCGGGCGGATAGTCACACCACGTCGTGCGGCCGACAATGCGGTCGCCCGCGCCGATGGCGAAGAGGATTTCGGTGAACGAGGGGAGGAGCGAAACGATACGACGGGCCGACGGGCCGTCGGGCTGACGGGCCGTGGAATGACAACCGGCAACAATGAGAACGGAAAGTAAAAAGCGGCGCATCACCATCCCTCCCGCGAGGGAATTGCATGGTGGCGCGAACGAAGACGTCTCCTGGCTCCGGGCAAACCGGCTCGCCTTCCCGGGTTTCCCCAGTGGCGTTGAGCCGATTACAGCATGCCCGTTACAGTGGCGGGGCCGCGCCGGACTCACACCGGCTTCCGTAATCCCCGTTCGCGAAATTGACGGCTAGGTCAGTCTAGACTCGGTGGGTCGCCTGCGCAATGCCCAGATCAAGGCGACCACCATCCCGGCCGCGAGAAGCGCGATGAAATACGGCAGCAACGTCTGCGCGCGGAACGCTCCCGCCGGCAACCGAATCTCCACCTTATCTCCCGGCGCGAGCGGGCCGGCACGATACGCCGCGAAGTGGCGCTGCTCGATCTCTTGCACGCCCAGCGTTTCCAGCTTCGGCGCCGTGACCACCGCCGCCGTGTCTTCGACGAGCAGATTCAGCTCGACCGTCGGCTGGTCGATCGGAACCTCGAGCGCGCGCGTGCCGGCGGGGAGCGAGTAGCCGTAGCTGAGCTGCTTCACCGGGCCGGGGGGAATCGGCCCCAACACGACGACGCTGTCGTTGCGGAACTGCATCGCGTCAGGCGAGATGTCGCCCTGCCCGCCGCGAAACTGCCCGCCCTGCGCGGGGACGCGCCCAGCCCAGGTCGGCTCGAGCGTGTCCTTGGTGACTCGCGTCGTGCTCCCCGTGTTCTGTAGCTCGAGGATCTCCAGCACTTCGCGCGTGCCGTCCTCCTTGGCCGCCGCGACCGTTGCGAGCCGGCGCGCCAGCCGGATCGGCGGTCCCTTGGTGGTCGTGGGAAACACGACGATGTCTTCCACGTGCACCGCGGGGCGTCCCACGACGTTCAAGGGGAGCGAGAAATAGGCGAGACTGTCGTACCAGGCGCTGACGACATAGGCGCCGGAGCTGTCGGGGCTCCGCAACAGCATGCGGTAGCGGCCACGGCCGTCACTGCGAACGGAGTCGATCGGGCCGCCCTGTTCGCGCGTGACCCGGTGCAGCACGACCCACGCATTGGCGAGGGGAACGGTATCGCGGCCCCCCCCGGCGCGCAGCACGCGGCCACTGACGCTCACCGTTTGAGCGGAGAGCGCAGCGGGAACGCACGTCAGCAGCAACAGGCTACGGCGTAAACTTGCCGAAATCTTCGGGATCGAGGTTCTGCAGGTATGACTTCAGCGTATCGGCATCGAGCGGACCGGCGCCGGTCCCCGGCTGGATCGCGCCTTCACTCGTGTCGACGGAGGTCAGCTCGAGCAGCGTCTCACTCGTCAGGATCGGCGCCTTGAGGCGCAGCGCCAGCGCGATCGAGTCGGACGGGCGGGCATCGATCTGAATCACGGTGTCACCGCGGTAGATGTGCAGCTCGGCGAAGTAGGTGTTGTCCTTCACCTGCGTGATGATCACCTTGCGCAGCTCGGCGCCGAGCCCGACGATCACCTGCTTGAGCAAGTCGTGCGTGAGCGGGCGGGAGAACTTCACGCCGGCCAGCTCCATCGCGATCGCGCTCGCTTCGGCGGGGCCGATCCAGATCGGCAAAACGCGCTGGCCCTCGTTTTCCTGAAGAATGACGACCGGCGTGTTCGTCGTGCGATCCAGCCCGAGGTGAGCTACCCGAACCTGCAGCATGGCTCCCCCCGGCGAGGACATTCAGGTCCCCATATCCCACGAAGCGAGATACTTGCGTTGTGCCGCAGTGAGCGTATCGATCGCCACGCCCATCGACTGCAGCTTGAGCCGCGCGATCTCCTGATCGAGATCCGCGGGAATGCGGCTGACCTCTTTACCGAGCTTCTTGGCGTTGTTCACGACGTATTCCGCCGCAAGCGCCTGATTCGCGAACGACATGTCCATCACGCTGGCGGGATGCCCCTCGGCGGCCGCGAGATTGATCAAGCGACCGTCGCCGAGCACGAAGATCTTCTTGCCGGCAAGCTGGAACTCCTCGACGAATTCACGCACGCGTACGGGCCCTTTTGCCACCTTCTTCAATCCCTCGAGATCGATTTCCACGTTGAAGTGGCCTGAGTTTGCCACCACCGCGCCGTCCTTCATCGCTTTCATGTGCTCGACTCGAATGACCTCGACATTGCCGGTCAGCGTCACGAACAGGTCGCCCACTGGCGCCGCCGCTTCCATCGTCGCCACCCGGTAGCCGTCCATCTGCGCTTCGAGCGCCTTCATCGGGTCGATCTCGGTCACGATCACGTTGGCGCCGGCACCGCGCGCCCGCATGGCGAATCCGCGACCGCACCACCCATACCCCGCCACCACCACCGTGCTCCCGGCGATCAGCAGGTTCGTCGCGCGGATGATGCCGTCCAGCGTGGATTGTCCCGTCCCGTAGCGATTGTCGAAGAGATGCTTCGTGAGCGAGTCATTGACCGCGATGACGGGAAACTGCAGCACGCCATCCTTCGCCATCGCCTTGAGACGGATCACGCCGGTCGTCGTTTCTTCCGTCGACCCGATCACGCCCGCCACGAGCGCTTTGCGATCAGCCGCGGACAGCGTCTCCACCCATTTGCGCACCGGAGGCGCCAGATCGTCCAGGCGATTCAGGGCAATCATGTGCAGCGCCCCGACCAGGTCGGCGCCGTCGTCCATGGTGATGTCGGCGCGATGCGCCAATGCCGCGCGGATGTGCTCGTAGTAGGTCGCGTGGTCCTCGCCCTTGATCGCGAAGACCTTGATGCCATGGTCCCGTACGAGATGCGCTGCGACGTCGTCCTGAGTGGACAACGGGTTGGAGGCGCAGAGTGCAACGTCGGCACCGCCGGCCTGCAGCGTAACCGCGAGGTTCGCCGTCTCAGTCGTGACGTGCAGACACGCCGCCAGGCGCTTTCCGGTCAGGGGTCGCTCGCGCGCGAACCGCTCCCGGATGTGACGCAACACCGGCATCGACCGTTCGGCCCATTCGGTGCGCCGCCGCCCTTCGTCGGCGAGCTTGATGTCCTTGATATCGTTGGTTGCCTTTGCTCCGCCCTTGGTCGCCGTCTCAGACATTGGCCTTCCGCGATGTACGGGATGCCCGTTCCGCCGCGACCTTCAATTCCTCGGCGCGATCGACGTGCTCCCAGGTGAATAGCTCGACATCCCGTTCGCCGATCCGGCGCTTCTCCGGCGCCCGGCCGAAATGGCCGTAGGCCGCCGTGGGCCGATAGATCGGATTCCGCAAGTTGAGTGCTTGAATGATGCCCGCGGGCGTGAGATCGAAGACTTCGCGCACCGCCCGCTCGAGCGCGTCTTGGGGCACCTCGCTGGTGCCGAACGCGTCCACCATCACCGAGACGGGCTCTGCGACGCCGATGGCGTACGCGACCTGCACCTCGCAGCGCCTGGCCAGTCCGGCCGCCACGATGTTCTTGGCGACCCAGCGCATGGCGTACGTGGCGGAGCGGTCCACCTTCGACGGATCCTTGCCGCTGAAAGCACCGCCGCCGTGCCGTGCCATGCCGCCGTAGCTGTCGACGATGATCTTGCGCCCCGTGAGCCCGGCGTCGCCCTGCGGGCCACCCACGACGAACCGGCCCGTAGGATTCACGAGCACGTCCTTCTCCTTGATGTCGAAGCCCGCTTCGTGCACGACCGGCCGGACGACCTGCGTCAGGATCCCCGCGCGAAGTTCAGTATTGTCGACCAGCTCAGAGTGTTGCGCGGAGACGACGAGCTTGTCCACGCCGACCGGCTTCAACCCTTCGTACACGACGCTGACCTGCGTCTTGCCGTCGGGCCGCAGCCAGGGCAGCGCCCCGGTTTTCCGCACCGCCGCCAGACGTTCGGCGAGGCGGTGCGCGAGCATGATCGGGAGCGGCATCAGCGACGGCGTCTCGTCACTCGCGTAGCCGAACATCATCCCCTGATCACCGGCTCCGCCCG
>Ga0137409_10000738_pt1 | contig 28524 bp, 25 predicted proteins | sample CZODoug1_16funga_FD_122059 | JGI IMG/M metagenome (GOLD analysis project Ga0137409, IMG submission 122059) | Vadose zone soil fungal communities from Angelo Coast Range Reserve, California, USA - CZODoug1_16fungal (Hybrid Assembly) | ecosystem: Environmental > Terrestrial > Soil > Vadose zone...
CGCCTCGTGTTCGTTGCGGCCGCCGCGCTGGCCCTGAGCGCCTGTCCGAGCCTCACCGAGCGCGCCGGGCTGCCGCCATCCCTCGAGCGCGCCGAGGCGCTGGAGCGCGCCGGCGATGCCGCGGGCGCGGCGCGTGTTTACGAGGGTCTGGCGGCCCAGAACAGCGGTGCGGAGCGCAACGCGCTGCTGTTGCGCGCCGCACGCGGCTACCTTGCGGCCCACCATGCGGAGGACGCGGCGCGCGTTCTGGCGATGCCCGAAGGTCCGCTGTCCGCGGAGCAGAGCAACGAGCGCGCGCTCTCCAACGTGGAGCTCGCAATCGAGCGCGGCCAGGGCAAAGAGGCGTGGCAGCAGCTGAGTGCGATCCTCGAGCCGCGCGGCGCTGCGCAGGCGGCGCGCTATCGCGAACTGCAGGCGCGCGCGGCGCTCGCGAGCGGCCGCCCGGAGGGCGGGCCCGTCGGCACAGCGCCGGCGGAGGAGGTCGGGCCGCACATCGCGCTGTTGCTGCCGATCACCGGCCGCGCGGCGGGCGCTGCCGTCAGCGTGCGCGATGGTTTCATGACGGCGTATTACCAGGCTCCGGCGGATGAGCGACCGCGGGTGCGCGTCTACGACACCGGCACGCACAGCGTGGCCGAGGCGCTGGCGCAGGCGGCCCGACAGGGCGCCGACTTCATCGTCGGCCCGCTGACCCGCGAAGAGGTGGTCGCGGCGGCGGAGTTTTCCGCGGCCCGTGCGCCGCTGCTGGCGCTGAACTTCCTGCCCGCGGAACAGCCGGCGCCGGCGCAGTTCTATCAGTACGCACTGTCGCCCGAGGACGAGGCGCGCCTCGCGGCGCGGCGCATACTGGACGATCATCACCGCCGCGGAGTCGCGCTGGTGCCGGCGGGCGCCTGGGGAGACCGGGTGCTGGCCGCTTTCAAACAGGAGCTGCAAGGCGGCGGGGGCGAGCTCCTCGGCACCGCACTCATCGATGCGTCGCGCACCGACTACTCCGGGTCGATCACCGAGGTGCTGCGCATCAGCGACAGCACCGCCCGCCACCGGCGCCTGGAGTCCGCACTGGGCACCAAGCTGCAGTTCGAGCCGCGGCGTCGCGGCGACATCGAGTTCATCTTCGCAGCGGCACCGGCCAGCGCCGAGCGCCTGCTGCGGCCGCAGCTGCGCTTTCATTACGCCGGCGACATCCCCACCTACGCGACCTCCGATGCTTTCGAACCGGACGTGCGCGCCAACCAGGATCTGGATGGTCTGATGTTTCCCGACATGCCGTGGATACTGGGCGGGGATCTTGCGGATGCCGTGCGCAGCGCCACCCGCGAGGCCTGGCCCAGCGGCGGCCCGCACCGCGGCCGCTTGTTCGCGTTCGGCTTCGATGCGTTTCGCCTGGCGCAGGCGCTGCGCCGTGGCGGCGCCACCAGGAACATCAGCCTCGAGGGCCTGACCGGCCGCCTGAGTCTCGATCCCGAGCGGCACGTGCGCCGCGAGCTGGGCTGGGCGCAGCTGCACAACGGCGAGCTGCGGTTGTTACCGGCGGCGGCGCCATGATTCGATATAACACATAACACCTGACAGCCGGCACCCGATCCAGCCACGGATGCTCACCGCGCGACAGCAAAGCGGACGACGCGCCGAAGAGCTGGCCGCCGAATTCCTGCGCGCCCGGGGGTTCGAGATCCTGCAACGCAACTATCTGCGCCGGCTCGGCGAGCTCGATCTCGTCGCGCGGCGCGCGGACCTGCTGGTGATCGCCGAGGTGCGCACCCGCTCGAGTGCCGCCTATGGCGGCGCGGCGGCGAGCGTCGACCGGCGCAAACAGCAGCGCATCACGCGCGCCGCCAGGCAGCTGCTGCAGCAGCGGGCAGACCTCGCACGGCTGCCGGTGCGATTCGACGTCATCGTGGTGTGGGATCCGCACGGCGCCGCGCCCCGCATGGAGTGGATTGAGCACGCGTTCGAGGCCTCATGAGCGCTGCACAGCCGAGGCTTTCGGTGAGCCACCGGATAAAGTTCGCCGCCAAACCGCTGATTGTTATCAATGAATGCGCCACGGGGGCTTCCGACACTGTGGTTTTTCACATAAGTCTTTGTGAATGCGACGAATTTCACACTATTTGAATTGACATAGCTCGCCCCCGATTCCTATAGTGGCGCCTGGTGGGAGAAAGTGGGGGGAAATGGGCGAACTCTCGCCCTATGGGTTATGTTTCGCGGTGCAACAAAGATCACCCTGGACGACAAGGGGCGGATGGTCATGCCCAACCGCTACCGGGAGCAGATCGCCGAACTCGCCCAGGGGAAATTGGTCGTCACCGTCGATAAGGATCAGTGCCTCCTCATTTATCCCCTGCCCGAATGGGAACAGATCGAACGCAAGCTCATGAGCCTGCCCAGCCTGAACGCGACGGCGCGCCGGCTGCAGCGGCTGATGGTGGGTCACGCGACCGATCTGCCTCTCGACGGGCACGGCAGGGTCCTGCTGCCGCCTGAGCTGCGTGAGTTCGCGAAGCTCGGGCGGCACGGAATGCTGATCGGACAGGGCAATCGTTTCGAGCTGTGGGACGAGGCGCGCTGGAGCGAGCGCCGCGACGCCTGGCTCGCGAACGAAGAGACCCCGACCGATCTGCCCTCCGAGCTCGAGTCACTGTCGCTGTAAGGGTTCGACAGGCTGGTTGGGCGTAGCCCGTGGCAAGCGCACTCATGGGGGCGGGGCCGTTCCGCTTCGCAGGTGGATGAGCACATACCGGTGCTTGCCGCTGAGGCGCTCGCGGGACTCGCCCTGGAAGCGGGCGGTTACTATGTCGATGCGACGTTCGGGCGTGGCGGTCATACGTCACTCCTACTCCAGGCCCTGGGTCGAGAAGGCCGCGTGCTGGCACTCGATCGGGATCCGCAGGCCATCGCGTCCGGCCGGCAGCGTTTTGCCGACGAAATGCGGCTTACGCTCGTGCACGCGTCGTTTGCCGACCTCGGCGCGCTCGTGCCGGCACATGCGCACCAGCGTGCCTGCCGCGGCGTGCTCTTCGACCTCGGCGTGTCCTCGCCGCAGCTCGACGATCCACAGCGCGGTTTCAGCTTCCGAGCCGACGGCCCGCTCGACATGCGCATGGACCCGACGCGGGGCGAACCCGTTTCTGCGTGGATCGCTCGTGCGGGCATCGACGAGATACGCCAGGTGATCGCCACCTTCGGCGAGGAGCGCTTCGCGCGTCGCGTGGCGCAGGCCATCGTCGCGGCGCGGCGCGAGCGCGCGCTGACCCGCACCGGGGAGCTCGCCGCCCTGGTCGCAGGTGCCGTGCGCACGCGCGAGCCCGGCAAGCATCCCGCGACACGCACTTTCCAGGCGCTGCGCATGTTCGCCAACGACGAGCTCAGACAGCTCGAGCGCGGCCTCAGCGGTGCGCTCGACGCTCTCGCGCCCGGCGGGCGCCTCGCCGTCATCAGCTTCCATTCCCTCGAGGATCGTTTGGTCAAGCGCTTCATGCAGCGCGAGTCGCAGATCGACCCGGCCCTGAAGTGTCTGCCGGTGGTGCCCGCCGCGGCGCAACCGCGCCTCAAGCTCATCGGCCGAAAGAGCCGGCCGGCGCCAGCGGAGCTGCAGCGCAACCCGCGCGCCCGCAGCGCGCTGCTGCGCGTGGCGGAGCGACTCGCGTGAGCATGCGCGCTGCGTTCATCATCGCGATGCCGCTGCTGTGGCTGGCGGCACTCGGCTCGGCGGCCGGCGCCATCTACTGCAAGCACCGTGCGCGGCAGATGTTCGTCGAGCTCGAGGCTCTGAACGCGCGCCGCGACAACCTGGAAATCGAATGGGGCCAGCTGCAGCTCGAGCAGAGTGCCTGGGCCACCCATGCCTTCGTCGAGCGCGTCGCGAGCGCCAAGCTCCACATGGCGATGCCGCCCCCGAAGGAGATCGAGATCGTCGTCCCATGAAGGCGCGCAGCGCACGCGACGCAGCGCCCGCCTCGTTCCGCTGGCGGGCGCACCTGCTGCTCGGGCTGCTGGCGATGAGCGCGCTGACGCTGGCGTGGCGCGCGGTGAATCTGCAACTCGTCGATCACGGCTTTCTCGCCCGGGAGGGCGATGCGCGCTTCTCGCGCGTGCTCGATATCGCCGCGCATCGCGGCACCATCACCGACCGCTACGGCGAGCCGCTCGCGGTCAGCACACCCGTCGACTCGGTGTGGGTGAATCCGGGCGAACTGGCGCTCGCCACCGACCAGATTCCGCGACTCGCCGCCGCGCTGCAGCTCGACCGCCAGGAACTCGCGCGCCGTGTCACCAGCAATCTCGAGCGCGAGTTCCTGTACCTCGCGCGCCATCGCCAGCCCGCGGAAGCCGCGCAGATCAAGGCACTCGGGATCCCCGGCGTGTACACCTCGCGCGAGTACCGCCGCTATTACCCCGCGAGCGAGGTGAGCGGGCATCTGCTCGGGTTCACCAACGTCGACGATGCCGGCCAGGAGGGCCTGGAGCTTGCGTTCGATCACTGGCTCGCCGGCGAGGATGGGGCGAAGCGTGTCATCCAGGATCGCTACGGACGCATCGTGCAGAACGTGGAGAGCATCCGGCCGGCACGTCCGGGGCGCGATCTGGTGCTGTCGATCGACCTGCGCATCCAGTACCTCGCGTACCGCGAGCTGAAGGCGGCGATCCGCGACCAGCGCGCCCGCGCCGGCTCCGCGGTCGTGCTCGACGTCGCCAGCGGCGAGGTGCTCGCCATGGTGAACCAGCCCGCCTACAACCCCAACGACCGCGAGCAGATTCAGGCAGCGACCTATCGCAACCGGGCGGCCACCGATATCTTCGAGCCCGGTTCGTCCATCAAGCCGTTCTTCGTGGCCGCCGGACTTGCCTCGGGCAAATACGACAAGCGCAGCGTCATCGACACCTCGCCGGGCTTCTTCAAGGTCGGCGTGAAGATTTTCGAGGACGAGCACAACTACGGCGCGATCGACATCGCCACCGTGCTCGCCAAGAGCTCTAACGTCGGCATGGCGCACATCGCCCTCACGCTGCCGCCGCAGGAGATCTGGACCACGCTCAACCATCTGGGTTTCGGCCAGGTCACCACCAGCGGCTATCCGGGGGAGTCGGCGGGTCTCTTGCCTGCCTACTCGCAGTGGCGTCCCATCGGCATCGTCACCATGTCGCATGGCTACGGCCTGTCGGTCACACCGCTGCAGCTGGCGCACGCCTACGCAACCATCGGCGCGTTCGGCATCGCCCGTCCGGTGTCGTTCCTGCGCGTCGAGGCAGCGGCGCCCGGCGAGCGGGCGCTCGAGACCCAGGTGTGCCGCGAACTGCTCGGCATGCTCGAGTCGGTGGTGGCCGCAGAAGGCACCGGCAAGCTCGCGGCCATCCCGGGCTACCGCGTATCGGGCAAGACCGGCACCGCGTGGAAAGCCACCGCCGGCGGCTACTCGACCGATCGCTACATGGCGGTGTTCGGCGGGGTGGCTCCCGCGAGCGAGCCACGCCTGGCCGCGGTGGTGGTCATCGACGAACCGAGCGCCGGGCTGCACATGGGCGGACAGGTCGCGGCTCCCGTATTTTCCAGGGTGATCGGCGGGGCGCTGCGTCTGCTCGCGGTGGCGCCCGACCAGCCCGTCAACGCGCCCGAGGAACTGCCGGCCAGCCCCGCCCTCGGCGCCACGCGCACGGCGGCGCTCCCATGAGCGGCGCGGGACACACGGGCGCCCTGGCGACGGTGCGCTCCCTCGCGCAGCTCACCGCAGGCTTTGCCGCCGTGCCTGCCGAGGTGCTGGTGAGCGATGTGACGCTCGACAGCCGCGCCGCCACTCCCGGCGCGCTGTTTCTCGCGTGCCGGGGACGCACGCATCATGGGGTTGAATTCGCCGCTGACGCGGTGGCGCGCGGCGCGCGCGCCGTGCTCTACGAGCGCGACGGCGACACCGGGGGAGCAGCCCCGCAGCTGCCGACCGGCACGTTCGTCGCCGCGGTGCCGAAGCTCACCGAGCGCGCCGGCGTCATAGCCGACCGCTTCTTCGGCGCCCCTTCGCAGCAACTCACGGTCGCGGGCATTACCGGAACCAACGGCAAGACGACCTGTGCGTGGCTGCTGGCGCAGGCGCTGCAGCATTGCCACCGGCCGGCCGCCTATATCGGCACCCTGGGTGTAGGCGTGCCCGCGCAGCTCACTCCCACGCTGCACACCACCCCGGACGCGGTGAGCATTCACCGCCAGCTCGCGGCGCTGCGGGCCCTCGGCGCCGAATGCGTGAGCATGGAGGTGTCCTCGCACGCCCTCGACCAGGCGCGCGTCAACGGCGTGCGCTTCAACACCGCGGCCTTCACCAACCTGACACGCGATCATCTTGACTATCACGGCACCATGGAGGCGTACGGGGCGGCCAAGGCGCGCCTGTTCGGCGCACCCGGGCTCGCGCACCGGGTCATCAATGTCGATGATCCGTTCGGGGAGCGTCTGGCGCGCGAGGCCTCCGGAGCACGTCTCACCGCCACCACGCGTGCCGCCGGCGCCGCCGCGCAGCTGCCCGGCGGCGCGCAGTTCGTGCGCGCCGCACGCATAACACCCGATCCGGGCGGGCTCTCCATCGAGGTGGAGTCGAGCTTCGGAAGCGTGCAGCTGCCGGTGCGCCTGATGGGCGAGTTCAACGTCGACAACGCTCTCACGGTGCTGGCGGTGCTGCTGGCCTGGAACATCCCGCTCAAGGACGCTGCGCAGGCGCTGTCGCTGAGCCGCGCAGCGAGCGGGCGCATGGAGATGTTCGGCGGACGCGGGCGCACCCCGCTCGCCATTGTGGACTACGCGCATACCCCCGATGCGCTCGCCAAGGCGCTGCGCGCGGCGCGCCTGCACTGTCGCGGACAGCTGCGGGTGGTATTCGGCTGCGGCGGCGACCGCGATGCCGGCAAGCGTCCGCTCATGGGCCGGATCGCGGCCGAGCTCGCCGACGACATCATCGTGACCGACGACAACCCGCGCAGTGAAGATCCCGCGCGGATCGTGGCGGACATCATCGCCGGTGTGACGCCGGGCGCGCCGCTGGTGATCGAGCATGACCGGGCGCTCGCCATCCGCATGGCCCTGCAGCGCTCGGGCCCCGAGGACGTCGTGCTGATCGCCGGCAAGGGACACGAGGACTATCAGATCCACGGCAGCGTGCGGCGTGCGTTCCGCGACCAGGCGGTTGTCAGCGCCGAGCTCGCGAGGCTGCCGGCATGAAGCGCACGCTGGCGGAGTTTGCGCGCGCCTGTGGCGGCCGACTGTCCGGTAACGATGCCGCGTACACGGACGTGGTGAGCGACTCGCGCACGCTTGCCCCGCAACAGCTGTTCGTCGCGCTGCGGGGACCGAGGTTTGACGGCCACGAATTCGTCGGCGCGGCGCTCGCCCTTGGGGCCGCCGGCGCGCTGGTCGATGCCGAGCAGCCGGTGAGGCTGGCGCAGATCATCGTGCCCGATACCCAGGCGGCGCTCGAGCGCGCCGCGCGCCACTGGCGCGCCGGGTTCAGCGGCGCACTGGTGGGCGTGGCGGGCAGCAACGGCAAGACCACCGCCAAGGAAATGACGGCCGCGATCCTGGGGCAGAGCGGCAACTGTCTCGCCACCCGCGGCAATCTCAACAACCACATCGGCGTGCCGCTGACGCTGCTGCGGCTGACGCCGGCGCATCGCTTCGCGGTGGTGGAAATGGGCGCCAATCGGGCCGGCGAAGTCGCGGCCCTGGTCAGCATCGCGCGCCCCACCATCGGCATGATCACCAATGCCGGAGCCGAGCACCTCGAGGGCTTCGGGAGCCTCGAGGGTGTGGCGCGCGCCGAGGGCGAAATGGTCGCGGGACTCACCGCCGGCGCGACCGCCGTCATCAATGCGGACGACGAGTTCGCAGGCCTGTGGCGTGCTCTCACGCCGGCGCGCGTGGTCACGTTCGGGGTGCGCGAGCCGGCGGACTTCAGCGCGACCGAGGTGCACACCTCGGTCGGATCGGAAGGGTTCCTCACGCAGTTCCGCCTCAGCGCCCCCGCGGGCAGCGCTGCGATTCACCTCGCCGTGGGCGGCGCCCACAACGTTGCCAACGCGCTGGCCGCCGCCGCCGCGGCGGCGAGCGCCGGCGCGGGCCTCGAGCACATCGCCGCGGGGCTTGCCGCGGTGCGCGCGGTTCCCGGGCGGCTGCAGTTCAAGCAGGGCGCAAGCGGCGCCTGGCTCATCGACGACTCCTACAACGCCAATCCCAGCTCGGTGCGTGCCGCGATCGAAGTGCTCAGCTCACTCGCCGGCCGCAAGTGGCTGGTGCTGGGCGATATGGCGGAGCTCGGCGAGTTCGCTGAAGCAGCGCACAGCGCGATCGGCGAATTTGCGCGCGCGCACGGCGTCGAACGCCTGTATGCAACCGGCGCGCTCGCGGCGCGCGCGGTGGACAGCTTCGGCGCGGGCGCGCAGTGGTATAGCGACGCCGCGGCCCTCACCGCGGCGCTGACCGGGGCGCTCGGCAAGGCCGCGCCGGACGTGCGGCTGCTCATCAAGGGCTCGCGCGTGAACCGCCTCGAGCGCGTGGTCGATGCGCTCGCCGCTGACTCGGCTGCCAAGACGGGCGGGCATTGAATGCTCTACTGGCTCACACAGCAATTCACCGGCCGCATCGGCGGCCTGCACGTCTTTTCGTACCTGACATTCCGCGCGATCCTCGCCACCGCCTCCGCGCTGGGATTGTCGTTGCTCGTGGGGCCGCCCTTGATCTCGCGCCTGTCGCGCTACCAGATCGGGCAGGTGGTGCGCGACGACGGCCCGCCCACCCACCTGCTGAAGGCCGGTACCCCGACCATGGGCGGCACGCTGATCCTCGTGACCACGCTGGTCAGCACGCTGTTGTGGTCGGAGCTGTCGAATCGCCTCGTGTGGACGGTGCTCGGCGTCACCTTCGCTTTCGGTCTCATCGGCTTCTACGACGACTACCTGAAGCTGGTGGTGCGCAATCCCAAAGGCCTGGTGCCGCGCTGGAAGTATCTGTGGCAATCCGTGGCCGGGCTTGCCACCGCCGCGACGCTCTACTTCACCGCCACCGAGCCGGCGGAGACCACGCTGTTTCTGCCGTTCTTCAAGACCTTTCACGCGCCGCTCTCGGCCTTCGGTTTCATCGTGCTCTCCTACCTGATGATCGTCGGCATGAGTAATGCGGTGAATCTCACCGACGGGCTCGACGGGCTGGCGATCATGCCGGCGGCGCTGGTGACGGCGGCGCTGGGGATCTTCGCCTACGCCAGCGGCAACGCGGTGTTCGCGCACTACCTGCAGATTCCAGAGATCCGCGGCGCGGGCGAGCTGCTGATCTTCTGCGCCTCGCTCGCGGGCGCAGGTCTCGGGTTCCTGTGGTTCAACTCCTATCCCGCCCAGGTGTTCATGGGCGACGTGGGGGCGCTGGCGATCGGCGCCGCCATCGGCGTGCTGGCGGTGATCGTGCGCCAGGAGGTGGTGGTGCTGGTGATGGGCGGGGTGTTCGTGCTCGAGACCGCCTCGGTGATCCTGCAGGTCGCCTCCTTCAAGCTCACCGGGCGGCGCATTTTCAGGATGGCGCCGCTCCACCACCACTTCGAACTCAAGGGCTGGGCGGAGCCGAAGGTGATCGTGCGCTTCTGGATCATCTCGCTGCTGCTGGTGCTCGCCGGGCTTGCGACGCTGAAACTGCGATGAGTGCCACGACCAGCAACGCTCCTTACGCCGTGATCGTGGGCCTGGGTCGCACCGGGCTGTCGTGCGCGCGGCATCTGCTGCTGCGCGGCTGGCGCCTGGCGGTCACCGATACGCGCGCCGCGCCCCCGCAGCTCACCGCACTGCGCGCGCTCGATGCGGGCATTCCCGTGCGCGCCGGCGGGCTCGATGCGGGGCTGCTCGAGGGCGCGGTATGCGTGGTCGCATCGCCGGGGGTGTCGCTCGCCGATCCGTTCTTTGCCGAGGCGCGGCGCCGCGGGCTTACGATCGTGGGCGATATCGAGCTGTTCGCGCGCGCGGTCGATGCGCCGGTCGTCGGCATCACCGGCACCAACGGCAAGAGCACTGTCACCACGCTCGTGGCACGCATGGCGCAGCGTGCCGGAGTGCGCGTGCGCGCCGGCGGCAACCTGGGCGAACCGGCGCTCGAGCTGCTCGCAGGCGGGACCGAGCTGTACGTGCTGGAGCTCTCGAGCTTTCAGCTCGAGACCACGGCCAGCCTCGGCTGCCGCGCCGCCACCGTGCTGAACGTCAGCCCCGATCACCTCGACCGCTACGCGAGCGTTGCGAGTTATGCCGCCGCCAAGGCGCGTATTTTCGCCCGCTGCGACACCGCGGTGATCAATCTGGATGATCCGCTGGTGATGGCCATGCCGCGCGCGGCGCCGCGCACCCTGAGCTTTTCGCTGCGCGCCGCCATCGGCGCCGACTACGCAGTGGCCATGCGCGAGCGCGAATGGTGGCTGACGCGGGCCGGGGCGCCCCTGATGCCGGTGTCGGCCATGAAGATCAGGGGGCTTCACAATGTCGCCAATGCTCTCGCGTCGTTGGCGTTGGGCGAGGCGCTCTCGCTCCCCCTGCCGGCGATGCTGCAAGAGCTCGCCGCATTTGCGGGGCTGCCGCACCGCTCACAGTGGGTGGCCGACGTGCGCGGCGTCACCTACATCGACGACTCCAAGGGGACCAACGTCGGCGCCACGCTCGCCGCGGTCGCCGGCATGCCGGGGCCGCTGGTGATGATCGCCGGTGGCGACGGCAAGAATCAGGACTTTGCGCCGCTCGCGGCGGCATTTCGCGGCAAGGTGCGCCATGCGGTGCTCATCGGGCGCGACGCGGCTCTCATCGAGCGGGCGCTCGCGGGCGTGTGCACCCTCGAAACCTGCGCGACGCTGCCGGCGGCGGTGCAGGCGGCCGCGCGCGCCGCGCTCCCGGGCGACACGGTGCTGCTGTCGCCGGCGTGCGCGAGCCTCGATATGTTCCGCGACTACAGCCATCGCGGCGCGGTGTTCACACAAGCGGTGCAGGAGCTCGCGGCATGAGCGCTCCCGCCCATTCCGCGCTGCTGGGATTCGCGCGTTCCAGCGCCCGCAACGGCGGCGTGCACCTCGATCCGGTGACCATCGCGCTCACTCTCGGCATCGTGCTGCTCGGGCTCGTGATGGTGACCTCCGCCTCGGTGTCGATCGCCAGCCAGGACACCGGTCAGCCGTTCTACTACCTCGAGCGCCAGCTGCTGCTGACGCTCATCGGCGCCGCCTGTGCCGCGCTGGTGTTCTCGATTCCCACCGCGCTCATCGAGCGCGCCAGCGTGCCGGTGCTGGCGGTCGCGATCGGCCTGCTGCTCGTCGTGCTCATTCCCGGGCTCGGGCACGCGGTCAACGGCAGCCGCCGCTGGCTGCGGCTCGCCGGGGTCAACTTCCAGGTATCGGAACTGGCGCGCGTGCTGGTGCTGGTGTACGTCGCCAGTTACGCCGTGCGCCGCGAAACGCAGCTGCGCGAGTCCGTCGCCGGACTCGGCAAGCCGCTGGGGCTGCTGTGCTGTGTGAGCGCGCTGCTGCTGCTCGAGCCCGACTTCGGCGCGGCGACTGTGCTGTTCGCCACCGGCTTTGCCCTGTTGTTCCTGGCCGGCGCCCGGCTGCGCTACGTGATCGCCATGACCGCGATCGCGGTGGGGGGCTTTGCAGTGCTGGCGGTCAGCGCCAGCTATCGGCTGCGCCGACTGACCGCGTTTCTCGATCCGTGGGCGGACCCCTACAACAGCGGCTTCCAGCTCACCCAGTCGCTGATCGCCATCGGCCGCGGCCAGTGGTTGGGCGTGGGACTCGGCGACAGTGTGCAGAAGCTGTTCTATCTGCCGGAAGCGCACACCGACTTCCTGTTCGCGGTGCTGGCCGAGGAGCTGGGGCTGCTTGGCGTGGTGCTGACGCTGGCCCTGTTCCTGGGTCTCGTGTGGCGCAGCTTCCACATCGCGCGACTGGCCTCGCAAGCCGGACTCAAGTTCCCAAGCCTGCTTGCGGCGGGCTTTGGCCTGTGGGTCGGCATCCAGGCCTTCATCAACATCGGCGTCAACATGGGCGTGTTGCCGACCAAGGGCCTGACGCTGCCGTTGATGAGCTACGGCCGCTCGAGCCTGATCGTCGGGCTCGCGTGGGTGGGGCTCGTGTTGCGCGTGTATCACGAGGCGCTGCGCGAACAGCGCGGTTCCGCCACGGTGCGGGGCGCGACATGAGCCGCCCGATCCTCATCATGGCCGGCGGCACCGGTGGACACGTATTCCCGGCGCTGGCGCTGGCGCGCCTGCTGCGTGAGCAGTCGCTGGAGGTTGTCTGGCTCGGCACGGCGCGCGGACTGGAGTCGCGCGTCATTCCGGCGGAGGGCATTCCGATCGAGCGGCTGTCGGTCGGCGGGTTGCGCGGCAAGGGCGTGCTCACCTGGCTGGCCGCGCCCTTTCGCCTCATCCTCGCCCTCATCCAGGCGCTGCGCGTCATGCGGCGCTACCGACCGGTGGTCGTGGTCGGCCTGGGAGGCTTCGTCACCGGTCCCGGCGGCCTCGCCGCATGGCTCACGCGCCGGCCGCTGGTCATTCATGAGCAAAACGCCGTCGCCGGCTTCACCAACCGCTGCCTCGCGCACCTGGCGCGCCAGGTGCTGGAAGGCTTTCCGGGCAGCTTCGGACGCGACGTGCAGGCGCGCCTCATCGGCAATCCGGTGCGCCGCGATATCAGCGCCGTGCCGCCGCCGGCGGCGCGCTTCGCCGGCCGCACCGGGCCGGTGCGGATCCTGGTGATCGGTGGCAGCCAGGGTGCGACGCGCCTCAACGCCGTCGTGCCCTTTGCGCTGAAGCGTGTCGCCGGCTGGCTCGCCTTCGACGTGCGTCACCAGGCGGGGGAGCGCTGGATCGACGCCGGGCGCGCCAGCTATGCCCAGGCGGGGGTGCGAGCGGATGTGCGTCCGTTCATCGAGGACATGAGCGAGGCTTACGGCTGGGCGGACCTGGTGATCTGCCGCGCCGGCGCACTCACCGTCTCGGAACTCGCCGCGGTGGGCGTGGCCGCGATCCTCGTGCCGTACCCCGCGAGCGTGGACGACCACCAGGCGTACAACGCGCAGTACCTGGTGCGCGCGGGCGCCGCGGTGCTGATCGCCGACCGCGAGCTCACCGCCGAGCGCCTGGCCACCGAGCTGCAGCGCCTGTGCGCCGGCCGCGGCAAGCTCCTCGCCATGGCCGAGCGGGCGCGTCTGCTCGCCAAGCCGCGCGCCGCGGATGAACTCGCCGCCTCGTGCCTGGAGCTCGCGCGGAGGGCTGCATGAGCGGCGAGCGGCGCACCTTGCCCGAGCGCGTCGGCGTGGAGCGTCGCGTCGTGCCCGAGCGGCGCGACCGCATGCGGCGCATCAACACCATCCACTTCGTCGGCATCGGCGGCAGCGGCATGAGCGGTATCGCCGAGGTGCTGCTGAATCTCGGCTACCGGGTGCAGGGCTCGGACCTGCGCGCCAGCGCCGTGACGCACTGGCTCACGGGACTCGGCGCACGCGTCGCCATCGGTCACGCGGCGGCCAACATCGCCGGCGCCGATGTGGTGGTCGCCTCGGGCGCGGTGCCGCGCGACAACCCGGAAGTGCGGGCGGCGCTGCAGGCACGCATTCCGGTGGTGGCGCGCGCCGAGATGCTCGGGGAGCTGATGCGCTTCCGCTATTCCATCGCGGTCGCCGGCACGCACGGCAAGACGACCACGACCAGCCTCATCGCCAGCATCCTCTCCGAAGGCGGCGAGGACCCGACCTACGTCATCGGCGGGCGCCTGAAGAGCGCCGCCAGCAACGCGCGCCTGGGCGCCGGGCGTTACCTGGTCGCCGAGGCCGACGAGAGCGACGCCTCGTTCACGCATCTGCAGCCGCTGATCGCGATCGTCACCAACATCGACAACGATCACCTCAGCGCGCACGGCGGGGACTTCGGGCTCCTCAAGCAGAGCTTTGTCGACTTTCTGCACAACCTGCCGTTCTACGGCCTGGCGGTGCTGTGCGCGGACGACGAGCAGCTGCGCAGCATCATGCATGAAGTCAGCCGGCCGATCCTGTCCTACGGCCTCGAGCCGGGCGCGGACGTGCGCGGCGAGAACCTCCGCCCCGCGGGGCTGCAGACCCATTTCGACGTCAGACGACCGGCAGCGGCATCGCTGGCGGTGACGGTGAATCTTGCCGGCATTCACAACGTGCTCAATGCGCTCGCGGCGATCGCGGTGGCCACCGAGCTCGACATCGACGATCAGGCCATCCTGCGCGCGCTGGCCGGTTTTCAGGGCGTCGACCGGCGCCTGCAGCACATCGGCGACGTGCTCACTGCCGTGGGGCGTGTCAGCATCGTCGATGACTACGCCCATCACCCCACCGAAGTGGCCGCGACGCTGGAGGCCGTGCGCCAGGGCTACGCCGGTCGGCGCGTGCTGCTCGCGTTTCAGCCGCACCGCTACACCCGCACCCGCGACCTGATCGACGATTTCGGCAAGGCGCTGTCGGGCGCAGATGCCCTGTGCGTGACCGAGGTGTACGCCGCGGGCGAGACCGCGATCCCCGGCGCCGACGGCCGCGCCATCTGCCGCGCAGTGCGCAGCCGCGGGCAGCTCGAGCCGTTGTTTGTCGAGAAGGTCGAGGAGCTCGCCGAGGCGCTCAAGGACGTGATCCGCGATGGCGACGTCATCGTCGCCATGGGCGCGGGCAACATCAGCGCCGTGGCGCATGCGCTCCCCGCGGCTCTCACGGCCCTGCTGCCGCCGGGGAGGGCGTCGTGACGCTCGCCGTGGCCCCGGAATTCCTGATGCGCGTACGCCGCGATGAGCCCCTGAGCCGGCACACCTCCTGGCACGTCGGGGGACCTGCGGAGGTGTTCTTCAATCCGCGCGACCGCGCCGAGCTGGCGGCGTTCCTGCGCACCGTGCCCCTTGACGTGCCCATCCACTTCATCGGCCTCGGCAGCAACCTGCTGGTGCGTGACGGGGGCCTGAAGGGGATCGTCGTCAGCACGCACGGCACGCTCGATGTCCTGACGCGCATCGACGAGACCACGGTGCACGCGCAGGCCGGCATCGCCTGCGCCCGCATCGCCAGGCAATGCGTCAAGTGGGGTCTGGGGCCCGCGGAATTCTTCGCCGGCATCCCCGGGACCCTGGGCGGCGCCCTGGCGATGAACGCCGGCGCGTTTGGCGGGGAAACCTGGCGCCACGTGCTGAGTGTGGAAACCATCGACCGCGGCGGCCACGCGCACACCCGCGCGGCCGGTGAGTACCGCGTCAGCTACCGCCAGGTCATCGCGCCCGCGCCCGAGGAATGGTTCATCGCCGCGAGCTTAAGCTTCGAGCGTCGTCCCGCCGCGCACCAGAGCGAGGTGCGCGCGCTGCTCGAGCGGCGCAAGGCGTCGCAGCCGATCGGCGAGTGGAGCTGCGGTTCGGTGTTCACCAACCCGCCGGGAGATCACGCCGCGCGCCTCATCGAGGTCGCCGGGCTCAAGGGATTTCGCGTCGGCGATGCCTCGGTGTCGCACAAACACGCGAATTTCATCATCAATCACGGTCAGGCGAGCGCCGCGGACCTGGAGCGCCTGATCGCGCACGTGCGCGACACGGTCGAGCGCGTGCATGGCGTCGCGCTGCGCCCTGAGGTGCGGATCGTGGGAGCGCCGTAAGCCATGCGCCTCAGCTACGAACCGCGCCAGCTGCGCCGCGTCACCGACGCCCGCGAGTTCGGCCACGTGGCGGTGCTGTTCGGCGGCGACTCGAGCGAGCGCGAGATCTCGCTCCTCAGCGGCAACGCGGTACTGGATGCGCTCAAGCGCCGCGGCGTGGACGCGCACGCCTTCGATCCGCGCGCTACGGCGCTGTCGGATCTGATCGCGCGCCGCTTCGACCGCGTCTGGATCGCGCTGCACGGTCCCGGCGGTGAGGACGGCACGCTGCAGGGCGCGCTCGAATACCTGGGCGTCCCCTATACCGGCAGCGGCGTAATGGGCTCGGCCATCGGCATGGACAAGCTGCGTACCAAGCGCCTGGCGCTGGCCGTGGGCGTGGCGACCGCGGACTTCGTGGTGCTGCGCGGCGCGCAGGATTTCGAGCCGGCGCTCGAGCGCCTCAAGCTGCCGCTGATCGTGAAGCCCGCCACCCAGGGCTCGAGCGTCGGCATGACCAAGGTCGAGCGCGCCGCGGATCTGCCCGCCGCCTACGCGCTCGCCGTGCAGCTCGAGACGCTGGTGTTTGCGGAAGCGTGGATCCCGGGACCTGAGTACACCGTGGCGGTGCTGCAGGAGCGCGCCCTGCCCTCGATCCGCATCGAGACGCCCAGGACCTTCTACGACTACGAGGCGAAGTATTTCCGCGACGACACGCGCTACTTCTGCCCGTCCGGCCTCTCGCACAGCGCCGAGGAGCATCTCGCCAATCTCGCGCTCGCCGCCTTCGAGGCCGCCGGCGCCTCGGGCTGGGGGCGGGTGGATTTCATGATGGACGCCGCCGGCAGGCCGTTGCTGCTGGAGATCAACACCGTTCCGGGCATGACCGGTCACAGCCTGGTGCCCATGGCGGCGCGCGCGATCGATGTCGACTTCGACGAACTCGTGTGGCGCGTGCTCGAGACCAGTTTCACCCGCCGGCCCGCCTCAAGTCCGCAGCGAGCGGTATAGCAACATGCTCGGCCGCCCCAAAAACCGTCGCAAACCCTCCGAGCACCGCCGGCACCTGCCGGTGATCAACTGGCGCTACCTCGGCCTGTGGGTGGGCGCGCTGGCGGCGATCGCGGCGGCGGGGAGCGCGGTGTCGTGGGCGTTCGATCAACCCATCGAGACGGTGGCCGTGGAAGGGCGCTTCCAGCGCGTGGCGCCGGTGGACGTCGAGCGGGTCGTGAAAGAGAAGGTGCACGGCGCGGGCCTGCTGTCGGTGGACCTCGCGGCGGTGCGTCGCGCCATCCACACGCTGCCGTGGGTGGATTCGGTGAGCGTGCAGCGCGCCTGGCCGCGGGGCCTGAACGTGCTGGTCATCGAGCAGACCGCCGCGGCCCGCTGGGGCGAGCGCGGGCTCCTCAACACCCGTGGTGAGCTGTTCGACACCGACGAGCGTCACATTCCGCCGGAACTGGCGCAGCTCGCCGGCCCCGACGGCAAGGAGTCACTGGTGGCGCAGCGCTATCTGGCCGCGGAAGGACGTCTCTCGCAGGCGGGCCTGCGCCTCACCGCAATGCGCCTGGATGCACGCGGCGCCTGGGAATTCGATCTTGCCAACGGCGTCACCGTGCGTCTGGGAAGGCGCCAGGTGGACGAGCGCTTCGAGAAATTCATGAACACCGCGCTGAAGCTCGTCACGCAGCGCGGCGAGGACGTTGCCTACGTGGATATGCGCTACACAAACGGGTTTGCCATCGGCTGGCGCGGCAATGCCGCCGGCGCCGCGGGCCGGGACGGTGGCCACGATGCTTAAGCGTGCGGACAGAAATCTGATCGTCGGGCTCGATATCGGCACCTCCAAGGTCGTGGCGCTGGTCGGGGAAGTGGCGCCGGACGGCTCGATCGAGCTCCTCGGGCTCGGCTCACAGCCCTCGCGGGGACTGAAGAAGGGCGTGGTGGTCAACATCGAGTCCACGGTGCAGTCCATCCAGCGGGCCGTCGAGGAAGCCGAGCTGATGGCCGGCTGCGAGATCCACTCGGTGTTCGCCGGCATCGCCGGCAGCCACGTCCGCAGCCTCAACTCCCACGGCGTGGTGGGCGTGCGCGACAAGGAGGTCACGCAGGGCGACGTCGAGCACGTGATCGATGCGGCCAAGGCGGTGGCCATTCCCGCGGATCAGAAGATCCTGCACGTACTGCCGCAGGAGTTCCTGGTCGACGGCCAGGAGGGCATTCGTGACCCCATCGGCATGTCGGGCGTGCGCCTGGAGGCGAAGGTGCACATCGTCACCGGCGCCGACAGCGCCGCGCAGAACATCGAGAAGTGCATCCAGCGCTGCGGGCTGGAAGTCGACGACGTGGTGCTCGAGCAGCTCGCCTCGGCTTTCGCGGTCCTCACCGAGGACGAGAAGGAGCTCGGCGTGTGCCTGGTCGACATCGGCGGCGGCACCACCGACCTGGCCGTGTTTGCCAATGGGGCGATCCGCCATACGGCGGTCATTCCGATCGCCGGCGACCAGGTCACCAACGACATCGCAGTCTCGATGCGCACGCCGACCCAGTATGCCGAGGACATCAAGATCCGCTACGCGTGCGCGCTGTCGCAACTCGCCAACCCCGACGAGAGCATCGAGGTGCCGAGCGTCGGGGAGCGGCCGGCGCGCCGCCTCGCGCGGCAGACGCTCGCCGAGATCGTCGAGCCGCGCTACGAGGAGCTGTTCGGGCTGGTGCGCGAGGAGCTGCGGCGCAGCGGCTTCGAGGAACTAATCGCCGCCGGCATCGTGCTCACCGGCGGCAGCGCCAAGATGGAGGGCGCGATCGAGCTCGCCGAGGAAGTGTTCCACGTGCCGGTGCGCTTAGGCATCCCGCAGGCCGTGCGCGGGCTCAGCGACGTGGTGCGCAACCCGATTTATTCCACCGGCGTGGGGCTGCTGCTCTACGCCCGTGACAACGTCCTGCCCGCGCATCGCGGGCGCTCCCTGGGCGGGAACGCCAAATCGGTGTTTGACCGCATGAGCTCCTGGTTCCAGGGCAACTTTTGAAGCTGACAGAGCGATGAACGACTCTCAACCAACCTTTGTATTCGTGTAAGGAGCGATAACCATGTTTGAACTGATGGACGCATACAGCCAGAGCGCCGTCATCAAGGTGATCGGCGTGGGTGGTGGCGGCGGCAACGCCGTGGCCCACATGGTCTTGGCCGGTATCGACGGCGTGGAGTTCATGTGTGTCAACACCGACTCGCAGGCCCTGAAGCACGCCAAGGTGAAGACGGCGCTGCAGATCGGCTGCAACATCACCAAGGGACTGGGCGCGGGTGCCGACCCGGAAGTGGGCCGCGCGGCGGCGATGGAGGACCGCGACCGCATCGTCGAGCTGGTCGAGGGCTGCGACATGTTATTCATCACCGCCGGCATGGGCGGCGGCACGGGCACCGGTGCGGCGCCGGTGGTCGCACAGGTGGCGCGTGAGCTCGGCATACTCACCGTCGCGGTCGTGACCAAGCCGTTCGAGATGGAGGGCAACAAGCGCGGCTGCGTCGCCGACCACGGTATCGGCGAGCTGTCCAAGTTCTGCGACTCGCTGATTACAATTCCTAACCAGAAGCTGTTGACCGTGTTGGGTCCGCAGACCACGCTGCTGGATGCCTTCAAGGCGGCGAACCAGGTGTTGCAGGGCGCGGTACAGGGCATTGCCGAGCTCATCACGCGCCCCGGCCTCATCAACGTCGACTTCGCCGACGTGCGCACCGTGATGGCCGAGACCGGCATGGCGATGATGGGATCGGGCGCCGCCAGCGGCGAAGGCCGGGCACGCGCGGCGGCGGAGGCGGCCGTGTCCTCACCATTGCTCGAGGACATCAACCTTGCCGGGGCGCATGGCATCCTGGTGAACGTCACCGCGGGCATGGACCTGTCGATCGGCGAATTCCAGGAGGTCGGGCAGATCGTGAAGCAGTTCGCTTCCGAGGACGCCACGGTGGTGGTCGGTACGGTCATCGATCCGGAGCTGGAGAACCAACTGCGCGTCACCGTGGTGGCGACCGGCTTAGGCAGGCCCACTGCTGCGGTGCGAGCGCCGCTCACTTCATCGCGCGAGCGCGAGGCGGCCGCAAGCCGCGATCACCGCGACGTGCGCGCCGAGCCGTCGATGCGTATGGTGCGGCGCCCAATGTCGAGCAGCGACTACGCGGCGCTCGACAAGCCCACCGTCCAGCGGCAGCGGGCGGTGGGGGATGGGCTGCGCCCGGCAGCCGACTCGGAGGATCTGCTGGATATCCCGGCGTTCCTGCGGCGGCAGGCCGATTGATGTGATACGGTAGCGCGCGTTATGTGAAGCGCCTGGGGAGGAGGCTGCTTGCGGTCCCTCCTTGCGGCGCGCAAGCAGCGCTGCTCATCCGCGGCACACTGCGGTCGGTGTAGCAAAGCAGTACGCATGGTCGGACAACGGACGTTAAAAAACTCGATTCGCGCCACCGGTGTCGGCCTGCACACGGGCAAGAAGGTGCTCATGACCTTGCGGCCTGCAGGTCCTGACGAGGGCATTGTGTTCCGGCGCACGGATTTGCCGAACCCGGTGGATATCCGCGCCCACGCGGAGAACGTCGGCGACACCATGCTCGGCACGACGCTCGGCACCGGCGAGTCGCGCGTCTCGACCGTCGAGCACCTGCTGTCGGCGTTCGCGGGACTGGGGATCGACAACGCCATCGTGGAGCTGTCGGCTGCGGAAGTGCCGATCATGGACGGCAGCGCCGGCCCGTTCGTGTTCCTGCTGCAGTCAGCGGGCATCGAGGAGCAGCGCCACCCGAAGCGCTTCATGCGCGTGAAGAAGCGGCTGCGCGTCGAGGACGGCGACAAGTGGGCACAGTTCGATCCGTTCGACGGCTTCAAGGTGAACTTCGAGATCGAGTTCAACCACCCGATCTTCAAGCGTCGCTCACAGCGCGCGTCGATGGATTTCTCGACCACCTCGTTCCTCAAGGAGGTGAGCCGGGCGCGCACCTTCGGCTTCGTGCGCGATCTCGAGACGCTGCGCTCGCGCAACCTTGCCCTGGGGGGAAGTCTCGACAACGCGATCGTGCTCGATGACTTCCGCGTGCTGAACGAAGACGGGCTGCGTTACGAGGACGAGTTCGTCAAGCACAAGATCCTCGATGCGATCGGGGATCTGTATCTGCTCGGCCACAGCCTCATCGGTGAATTCAGCGGCCACAAATCCGGGCACGCGCTCAACAACAAGCTGCTGCGCTCACTGCTGGCGGACACCTCGGCCTGGGAAGAAGTCGTGTTCGAGCGCTACGCGGACGCGCCGATCTCCTACATCGAGGCGCCGGCACTGCATCCACCCGGGGGTTGAGGACTTACCCGCGGGGCTGCACGCGCACGGCGATTGCGGTGAGTTGCGGGGCGGCGGCGCGGATCTGCGGCTCCAGTTCCTGTACCGCGTAGCGCAGCCGCGCGCACCAGGCGGCGGACGCGGCAAAAATCACCAGCGTGCCATCGCGCTCGACGACGCCCGAGACCCTCGGGCCGATGTCCGTCGACAGATGAGAAGCCAGCCAGCTGCTCCAGAAACCCTGGCGCGCGGCCTGATCTGTGACGCGCGTCATACCCGGGGCGGTGCGCGCCAGCAGCTCCTTAACAGAATGAAGCCGCAGCGGCCGCAGGCCTGCCGCAGTCCTCACTAGGGGTTTGCCGCGCTTGTTTCGTGACCTGTTCTTCGGCATATTGCCCTTGCTGCATTTTGGGCAAACCCGCTGAAAGGCGGGGACGCAAAGCCACCGGTCTAAAGCGAGGAGCCATGACAGCGGGGTTGCCAGCATTGGCATCGTACAGATTTTTTAACGTAAAACAGGGCGGTTCACGCCCGGGCATGGCTCGTACACCCAGCTGGCGTTGCCTGCTCACGGGGGCCCCGAGGCAGTCGGAACGCACGACATGAACATCATTTTCCTCTCCCGGCGCAAGGCCAAGGCGCGGCACCTGAATCTGGCCCGGCCGCTTACGTTAAGTGTCCTCGGCGGACTGACGCTCGTGATTCTCGGGGGCGTCTTTGCGCTCGGTATGCAGCTCGGCCGCGGCAGCGATGAGCGCGGGGTGCTCGGCGACACGCTGCGCTTCGGGAGCCTGCTCACCGAGCAGAAACACCAGCTCGCCGACCTCAGGCAGCAGCTGCAGTTGCGCGTCGACGCCATGGCGATGCGCCTGGGTGCCGTGAACGCACACGTCATCCGTCTCGATGCCCTCGGCAAGCGCCTCACCGAAATGGCGGATATCGACAGCCGCGAGTTCAATTTTGCAGGCGATCCGCCCAGCGGCGGCCCGGAAGGCGATAGTGAGGGGGTGAGCGCGCAGATCCCCGATCTCACCGCCATGCTGAGCCAGCTCGAGCAGCGGGTAAATTCGCGCGACTCGCAGCTCGCGGCGCTCGAGAACGTGATTCTCGCGCGCGAGCTGAAAGCGGAGATCCACCCCGAAGGCCGCCCGGTCACGAGGGGCTTTATTTCCTCCTATTTCGGCGCGCGCGCCGATCCCTTCGATGGCCGCGAGGCGTTCCACAAGGGCGTCGATTTCGCCGGGTCCATCGGTGACAGGGTGGTCGCGGTCGCCGCCGGCGTCGTCACCTGGGCCGGCGAGCGGTCAGGTTTCGGCAAGCTCATCGAGGTCAGTCACGGCGACGGCTTCATCACCCGCTACGCGCACAACCAGCGCACGCTGGTGCGCGTCGGTGAGACGGTGAAGCGCGGTGAAGCCGTGGCGCTCATGGGGTCCACCGGCCACTCCACCGGGCCGCACGTGCACTTCGAGGTGCTGCGTAACGGCCGACAGGTCGATCCCCTCTCCTTCATCGGTCGCTGATCGCGGCCACGCCACGGGGCTAAGCCGCACTCCCCACCCTTGAATTCCGGCGCCCACGAACCAATTGGGCGTAGCCGGCGTCTATTGCGTACAATCCGCTTTCGAACCGTGGCATGCACGGTAAGTGCTTGTCGGTAAAGCTGTTTTTAGCTCAAAGAGTCACGCCTTGCGTCAACTTCTCACCCGCGTTTTCGGCAGCCGCAATGAGCGTCTCGTGCGCGGGTATGCACGCGAAGTGCGCGCCTCCAACCAGCTCGAGCCGCAGATCATGGAGCTCAGCGACGAGGCGTTGCGCGCCAGAACCGAGGAGTTCCGCGAGCGCCTGAAGGGGGGCGCGACCCTCGACGAGCTGCTGCCCGAGGCGTTCGCGGTGGTGCGCGAGGCGGCCCGCCGCACGCTGAAAATGCGCCACTTCGATGTGCAGCTGATCGGCGGGATCACGCTGCACAGGGGGATGATTTCCGAGATGCGCACCGGCGAGGGCAAGACGCTGGTGGCCACGCTCCCGGCCTATCTCAACGCGCTCAGCGGCGAGGGCGTGCACATCGTCACGGTGAACGAGTACCTCGCGCAGCGCGATGCGGACTGGATGGGTCCGGTGTATCGTTTCCTCGGGCTGTCGGTGGGAGTGATCAAGAACGCCCAGAGCCCGCAGGAAAAACGCGCCGCCTACGCCTGCGACATCACCTACGGCACCAACAACGAATTCGGCTTCGACTACCTGCGCGACAACCTGGCGTTCCGCCTGGAAGACCGGGTGCAGCGTTCCTTGAGCTTCGCGGTAGTCGACGAAGTCGATTCGATTCTCATCGACGAGGCGCGCACGCCGCTCATCATCTCCGGGCCCGCCGAGGAGAGCACCGAGCTGTATCTGCGCATCAATGAGCTGGTGCCGCGGCTCACGCGCCAGAAGGAGGAAGACGGCCCCGGGGACTTCTCACTGGAGGAGAAGACCAAGCAGGTGCACATCACGGAAGCCGGTCACGAGCACGTCGAGCAGCTGATGCTGCAGGCCGGCCTCCTGAAGGAGGGCGAGAGCCTGTACGACCCCGCCAACATCCGCCTGATGCATCATCTGAACGCCGCGCTGCGCGCCCACGCGCTCTATAAGCGCGATGTCGAATACATCGTGCGCGGCGGCGAAGTCATCATCGTCGATGAGTTCACCGGACGCACCATGCCCGGCCGGCGCTGGTCCGACGGCCTGCATCAGGCGGTGGAGGCGAAAGAGGGCGTGCGGGTGCGCGAGGAGAACCAGACGGTCGCCTCGATCACCTTCCAGAACTACTTCCGGCTCTACAAGAAGCTCTCCGGCATGACCGGCACTGCGGACACCGAGGCGCCGGAATTCATGCAGATCTACGGCCTCGAGGTGGTGGTGATTCCGACCCACCGGCCGATGGTGCGCAAGGACAACCCGGATTTCGTGTACCTGACGCAGAGCGACAAGTTCAAGGCGATCATCGAGGACATCCGCGAGTGCGCGGCGCGCGAGCAGCCGGTGCTGGTGGGCACCACCTCGATCGAGACCTCCGAATTTCTCTCCGGGCTGCTGCAAAAGGAAGGCGTCGAGCACCAGGTGCTGAACGCCAAGCAGCACGAGCGCGAGGCGCACATCGTTGCGCAGGCCGGCCGCCCCGGCACGGTGACCATCGCCACCAACATGGCCGGTCGCGGCACCGACATCGTGCTCGGCGGCAATCTCGAGGCGGAGCTCGCCGCCGCCTCAGGAGTTGACGATGTCACCCGCGAGAGCATGCGCGCGGAGTGGCAGACGCGGCACGACCGGGTGCTCACCGCCGGCGGCTTGCACATCGTCGGCACCGAGCGCCACGAATCCCGTCGCATCGATAATCAGCTGCGCGGCCGCTCGGGCCGCCAGGGCGACCCGGGTTCGAGCCGCTTTTATCTGTCGATGGAGGACAATCTGATGCGCATCTTCGGCGATCCGCTGCGCACGCAGCGGCTGCTGAAGATGGCCGGCATGAAGGAAGGCGAGGTGATCGAAAGCGGTATGCTCACCCGCCAGATCGAAAAGGCGCAGCGCAAGGTCGAGGCGCACAATTTCGATATCCGCAAAAACCTGCTGCTGTTCGACGATGTCGCCAACGATCAGCGCAAAGTCGTGTACCAGCAACGCACCGAGATCATGGGCACCGAGGATCTCTCGGGAGCCATTCGCGGCCTGATGGAGGACTCGGTGGGGTCGCTCCTTGACCAGCACATGCCCAAGCACGCCGCGTCCTCCGACTGGGACCTGCAGGCTCTGGCGGATGCAGTACAGCGCGACTTCAACGTGCGCGTGGATCCGAAGAGCTGGCTGCTTGCCGAGCCGGAGCTGGAGGAGCAGGTGCTGCGCGAACGCGTGGCGCGTGCCGTGAACGAAGCCTACGACGCGAAGGTCGCACGCATCGGCGCGCCTATCATGCGCCACGTCGAGAAGGACGTGATGCTGCGCATGCTCGATCAGCACTGGCGCGAGCACCTGGCGGCCATGGACTACCTGCGGCAGGGCATTCACCTGCGTGGCTACGCGCAGAAGGACTACCGCTTCGAGTTCAAGCGCGAAGCCTTCGAGCTGTTCTCGGCCATGCTCGACCGGATCAGGTTCGAGACCTCCTCGCTGATGGCGAAGATCGAAGTGCGCACCCAGGAGGAAATCGAGCGCGAGGAGGAGGAGCGGCGCCAGCGCCTCATGCGCGCGCTGCAGGCGCAGCACGCCGAGGCGGCCTCGCTCCTTGCGGCCGCCGAGGAACAGCAGACCGCGGTCGCTGCCGGCGTGCGGGCATCCACTGCCGGCACATCCCAGCCGCGCGCCGGCGTCCGCGCGGCGCCGCCGGCGCCGGCAGCCGAGACGGCCGGCACGTTCGTGCGTGGCGAGCGCAAGGTGGGACGTAACGAGCCGTGTCCGTGCGGTTCGGGCAAGAAGTACAAGCACTGTCACGGTGCGCTCTCGAGCGTTGAATAACGGCAGCGCCGCGAGGCCCGCCATCCTGGTGGTAGCGGCGGCGCTGTACGATCGCACCGGGCAGGTGCTCATCGCGCAGCGTCCCGCGGGCAAGCCCCTGGCGGGCCGCTGGGAATTTCCGGGCGGCAAGGTGGCCGCCGGCGAAAGCGAGCACGCGGCGCTGGTGCGCGAGTTGCGCGAGGAACTCGGCATCGAGGTAACGGCCAGCCGGCCGTTCATGCGCCTCACTCACGCCTACGCCGATCGCGACGTCGAGCTGTCGCTGTGGGTCATCGAGCGCTTCAGCGGCACGCCGCGCTCACTCGATCGCCAGCAGCTGAAGTGGGTCGCCCCAAGGCAGCTGGCGCAACAAGACCTGCTCGAAGCCGACCGGCCGTTCATCGAAGCGTTGCGGGATTTGCCGGCCCCCGGGTGAGGGCGCTGCGCAAGCGGCGTGTACAATGCCGCCTCGCCATAACGCAGGCAGCAATCCATGGCAGCACAGAACGATCTTCCTGAAGTGCAGCTCGATCTCAAGGCGCTGTATCGTGAGGACGTGTTCACCGATCGGCGCGCCGGCAGCATCCGCCGCCTGACGCCGGTCACTGCCGATGGCTCGGTGGATCCGTCGCGACCGGTCCTGTTCTCGGGCCAGACGCAACTGCTGACGCCGGCGGGTGTGCTGCCGCTCGGGTTCGAGATCGATGCCGGGACGCTGGAGGAGGCGTTGAAGAAATTTCCCGACGGCGTCAAGGTCGCACTCGAGCAGGCGATCGATGAGGCGCGCGAGCTGCGCCGCGAAGCGGCCTCGCGCATCGTCGTGCCCGAAGTGGGCGGCGGCGTGCCGGGCGCCGGGCCCGCGAGCGGCGGCGGCAAGATCAAGTTTCCCTAGTGAAAACCCTCCGCTGGCGCGCTGCAGTGGCCGCGGTCATGGGGCTGTGCGCGGCCTGCCTGCTGGTCGCGTGCGCGGGAGCGCAGCTGGGCGGTCGCGAGCCGGTGCCGGGCAGTGGTCCCGGCGGCAAACCCATGCGCACCGCCACCGAGACTGCGGTAGGGATGCCGCCGGCGGCGCCGACACTGGTGTATCCGGTCACCGCGCGCGTGAACGTGTCGGAGAGCTACTTCGGGACCCAGGTCGAGGATCCTTACCGCTGGCTCGAGAATCTCGACTCGCCCTCGGTGCACGAGTGGGTGACGGCGCAGAACGCGCTGTCGCAACCGCGGCTGGCGGCGCTGCCGCAGCGTGCCTGGCTGAAGGCGCGCCTCACGCAGCTGTGGAACTACGAGCGCTACGACGTGCCGGTGAAGCGCGGCGGACGCTATTTCTTTCTGCACAACGACGGCCAGCAGAATCAGAGCGTGCTGTTCGTGTCCGACAGCCTCGATGCGCCCCCGCGCGTGCTGTTCGATCCGAACACGGTGCGCGAGGATGCCACGGTCGCCCTGTCGGAGTTCTCCCCCGACGTGCAAGGGCGGGTAGTCGCCTACGCGGTCTCGGACGGCGGCACCGACTGGCAGATCTGGCGGTTCAGGCGCGTGCGCGATGGCGCCGATCTTCCCGACATCCTGCGATTCACGAAATTCTGGGGCGTGTCGTGGGCGCGTGACGGGTCGGGCGTGTACTACAGCCGCTATCCGGCCCTGCCCGACAGCCGGGGCGATGACTCCGCAAGGCCCGCCGTGTACTTCCACAAGCTGGGGACCGCGCAGGATCACGACCGGCTCGTGTACGAGGTGACGGACCATCCGACGCGCATCCCGGCGGGCCGGGTCACCGATGACGGGCACTATCTCATCATCACGCTGTTCGACGGATACGAGCGCAATGGCGTCAACCTGCTCGATCTGCGGCACCCGGGCGCCCGGGTGCAGCGCTTGTTCTTCGCCTGGGATGCGCTGTACACCTTCATTGGCGCGCGTGGCGAGGATCTGTATTTCAGGACCACCAAAGACGCGCCGCTGGGGCGCGTCATTGCCCTCGATGCGCGCGCACCGACCACCTGGCGCACGGTGGTGCCGGAGGGGACGACGGCGCTCGAGGAGGCGAGCTACGTCGGCGGCCGGATCGTCGCGAAGTACGTGGAGGATGCGCATGGCGTCGCGCGGTTGTACGAGCGCGACGGCCGTCCCGTCGGCAACGTGCCGCTGCCCGGCCTGGGCGGGATCGAGGGCTTCCAGGGCGAGGGCAACCAGACCGAGACGTTCTTCTCCTACACCGACTACCTGACGCCCCGCAAGATCTTCCGCTTCGAGGTACCCGCCAACCAGGCGACGCTGTGGCGTGAGGCGCGCGCTCCGGCCCGTACGGCGGAATTCGTGACCGAGCAGGTGTTCTACACCAGCCGGGACGGCACGCGCGTGCCCATGTACATCACGCATCGGCGCGAAATGGTGAAGGACGGCAACCAGCCGTTTCTGCTGTATGGCTACGGCGGTTTCGACCTCTCCCTCACTCCCACGTACCGGCCGGCCGTGCAGGCGTGGCTGGAGCTCGGCGGCGCGTACGCCGAGGCAAATCTGCGCGGCGGCGGAGAGTACGGCGAGGCCTGGCACCGGGCGGGGACGCTGGCCAACAAGCAGCATGTATTCGACGACTTCACCGCCGCCGCGGAATATCTCATCAGCGAACACTACACGCGCAGCGCGCGTCTGGGCATTCACGGCCGCAGCAACGGCGGACTCCTCATCGGCGCGGTCCTGACGCAGCGCCCGGAGCTGTTCGGCGCCGCGCTCCCCGCCGTGGGCGTGCTCGACATGCTGCGCTACCACACCGCCAGCGCGAACGCCCGGCAATGGTCATCCGACTACGGGCTCGCGGAGGATCCCGAGCAGTTCAAGACGCTGTACGCGTACTCCCCGGTGCAGAACGTGAAACGAGGCGTGTGCTATCCGCCGACGCTGATCACCACCGCGGACCACGACGATCGCGTGGTGCCGTGGCACAGCTATAAGTTCGCCGCGGCGTTGCAGGCGGCGCAGATCTGCCCGAATCCCATCCTCATCCGCATCGAGACCCGCGCCGGACACGGTGCAGGCAAGCCGGTGTGGATGCAGGTCGATGACTTCGCCGACCAGTGGGCGTTTCTGGCCAAGTGGCT
>Ga0137409_10001168_pt1 | contig 28523 bp, 32 predicted proteins | sample CZODoug1_16funga_FD_122059 | JGI IMG/M metagenome (GOLD analysis project Ga0137409, IMG submission 122059) | Vadose zone soil fungal communities from Angelo Coast Range Reserve, California, USA - CZODoug1_16fungal (Hybrid Assembly) | ecosystem: Environmental > Terrestrial > Soil > Vadose zone...
GCGGGTGCTGCTGACCGGGCTGTCCCAGACGCTGGGACAGCCCGCCACGCTCGATGACATCCCGGACGCGGAGCTCGGTTCGCGATCACCGGCTACACGGCGCATCCCGCCAGAACCGGCACGCGCGCTTCATGGAGAACCACGACGAGCCCAGGGCTCCGGGGGCAGGACGGCCAGCGTCTCCTCGTGGCCGTCAACTATGCCGGCAACCAGAGCCAGTGCTACGTCCGTCTGCCGTTCGCGGACCTCGAGGGCCACTCGGTACAGCTCAAGGACCTGATGGGAGCCGCCACCGACGATCGCGACGGAGCCGACGTCCTCGCGCGCGGCCTCTTTCTGGACCTTCCGCCGTGACAAGGAGAAGATAATGACAACGGATGTTCCACGTCCCGTCCTGCAAGATAAGCGCGCGCTCGTCGTGGGCATCGCCAACGAGCATTCGATCGCGTACGGTTGCGCCAGCGCGTTCCGACAGCTCGGCGCCGAGCTCGCCATCACCTACCTCAACGAGAAGGCGAAGAGCTACGTCAAGCCGCTCGCCGACCAGCTGGGCGCCGCGATCTTCATGCCGCTCGACGTGTCGGTGCAGGGCCAGCTGGAGGCCGTCTTCGATGCCATCGACGCGACCTGGGGGCGACTCGACATGCTCGTTCACTCGATCGCCTTCGCTCCCAAGGAGGATCTCCAGGGCGGTCTGCTCGACTGTTCGGCCGGGGGCTTCGCCAAAGCGATGGACGTCTCGTGTCATTCGTTCGTGCGCATGGCCAAACGCGCCGCGGCGATGATGCCGGACGGCGGCACGATGTTCGCGATGAGCTATCACGGCGCCCAGAAGGTCGTGCCGAACTACAACGTGATGGGCCCCGTGAAGGCGGCCCTCGAAGCCTCGTGCCGCTACCTCGCGTACGAGCTGGGGCCCAAGAACATCCGCGTCCACGCGATCTCGCCGGGGCCGGTGAAGACGCGCGCGGCCTCGGGCCTCCGGGACTTCGACCTGATGCTCAACGAGGCCGTCCAGCGTGCGCCGCTCGGCGATCTCGTAGACATCATGGACGTCGGCTTCACGTGCGCGTATCTGGCCACGCCGTACGCGCGCCGTCTCACCGGCGCCACCGTGTACGTCGACGGCGGCATCCATATCATGGCGTGAATCTCACCGATCATTTCTCGATCCGGCTGATCTTCGATCCCTGCAGCCCGAGACCCGCCATCAGCCCCTTCTGGTCGAAGAACACCGCGTAGATGTCGGACTGGATCGTCGAGGTGGTCAGCGCCCGGGCACCTCCGGTATCCAGAATCACGATGCTGGGCCCGCTGCCGAGCTCGAATCCGCCGCTGGTGTCGAGATACCGAAGGGCAGACTCGCTCATGAAGAACAGGGCGTAGCCAAACACCTGCACGCCGGCCTGAAGCCCGTACGAGGCTGCCACGGAGTTGTAGTAACCGGTCGTCCGGCCGCGCTGTCGGAGGGCGCCCTCGCCGTATTGGGCCCCGAGCAGAAACCCTGCCTTGACGATGTCGGGGAAGACCAGGATCCCTTTCGCCCGTTCGCTGAGGTTGCGGGCGTCTGGATTGCTCTTGAACAGCAGCCCGAGGGCATTGTCGACGCCGCGGTCGATCTCGCCGGCCGATCCCGCGACGACGGCCTGCGGCGTCCCGAACACGGTGAGCGCGAGCACGAGGACCAGCAGACCGACCGCACTCCGCACGTTGAGCAGCATTATGGGTTCTCCTTGGCTCATCGGGACTTGATCAACGGGATCTCGCGCGCGAATTCGTAGTCCACGAGCGCGCGGAGCTTGTTCTCGATCTGGTAGAAGCGTGCGACCTTCTGGGGCGGCAACGCACCTCGCAATCGCGGCAGGTAGCCATTCAGCAGCGCCGCGTACGCCGTCTCGAGCGCCAGGAACTCTCCCACCAGCTGCGTCGCCGTCTCGTCGTTCATCGTCTGGTACGCGGCCCCATACACGCCGATGAGTTTGAAGACGCGGTCGTAGTGAGTGATCATGTCACTCTGATAGGCGTTGTAGACGGGCCAGAAGGACTTGGCCTCGCTTTCCGAGAGCTCGAGGGCCGTCGCCACCAGCAGTTTCTTGTCCGCCCGCACCTTTTCGCGTAGCACGTCCATGGTATCGGCGGGCTTGTCCTGCGCGATGGCCACCCCGGTTGCCGGGCCGACCACCAGCGCGCAGCCGATCAGTACGAAGGTGAGCTGCCACCACGTTCGGCGCGTCATATGGCTCTCCTGGTGTGAAGGTAGGCGACGCGGGCCACTCCGCGCGGCCGCGCCAGCTCCACCGCGGTGATCCGCACGCACCCCTGCTCGGCAAGCATCGTGACGATCGAGCGCACCGCGTCCTCCGACATGCCGAGGCGGCCCGCAAGCTCGGCCAGCGTGAGCTTCCCACCGGCGGCGGCGAGAACGTTCAGCGTCGCGTCGTCGACGTCGCGCCACCAGCTGTCCATCAGGCTGTCCCCTTGACGACGGTCCGCTCCACGACCATCGCGATACCCTGCCCGCCACCGATGCAGAGCGTGGCCAGCCCCAGGCGGCGCGACAAGCGCCGCATCCCGTGCATGAGCGTGACGAGGATGCGACAGCCGCTGGCGCCGATCGGATGTCCGAGCGCGATGGCGCCTCCCGAGACATTGGTGATCTCCGGCGGCAGCCGCAGGGCGCGGGCCACCGCCAGCGCCTGCGCGGCGAACGCCTCGTTCGCCTCGATCAGCTCCAGCTGCTCGATCTTGAGGCCCGCGCGCGCGAGGGCCTTTCTGACGGCGGCGATCGGACCGGTCCCCATGATGGCCGGCTCGACGCCCGCCGAGGCATACGCGCGTACGCGCGCGAGCGGTGACACGCCGAGACGCTCTGCCTGGTCGGCGGCCATGAGCACGACGGCCGCCGCGCCGTCGTTGAGACCCGATGCGTTACCGGCGGTCACCGTGCCGTCCTTCTTGAAGGCGGGGCGCATCGTGGCCATCACGTCCGGCGCGGGCCGCGTCCTGGGATACTCGTCCACGTCGAAGACGAACGGCGGGCCCTTCTTCTGCGCGATCTCGATCGGTATGATCTCCTCGTCGAAGTGGCCCGCTTCGAGCGCCACGAGTGCGCGGCGGACACTCTCGGAGGCCAGGGCGTCCTGATCGGCCCGGGAGACGGCGCAACGCTCGGCGACGTTCTCCGCCGTGATCCCCATGTGCACGCCGCTGCCGGGGTCGAGCAGCCCGTCCTGAAGCATCGAGTCCACGAATGGCTCGTTGCCCATGCGGAGGCCCCATCGCGCCTTGCGCACGAGATACGGCGCGTTGCTCATGCTTTCCATGCCGCCCGCGACCACGACGTGGGCGTCGCCGGCGCTGATCGCCTGCGCACCGAGGGCGACCGCCTTGAGGCCCGAGCCGCAGACCTTGTTCACGGTGAAGGCCGGGATGTCCACGGGAATGCCGGCGTTGAGGCTGCATTGACGCGCGGGATTCTCACCGAGCCCGGCCTGCAGCACGTTGCCCATGATGACTTCACCAACCGCTTCGGGGCGCACGCCCGCGCGCTTGAGCGCTTCCTGGATGACGATGGTGCCGAGCTGCACGGCCGACAAGTCCTTGAGGGCGCCGCCGAAGGTCCCGATGGCGGTACGGCAGGCGGCGGCGATGACCACGTCGCGCATCACGCGACTCCTCCGAAGTCGACGGCGATCCGCTCGCTCGACTCGGTCTCGAGCACGTCGATGAGCGCACGGAGCAGGTCGGTCTCCGTGACGATGCCGGTCAGCTCGCCGCCGTCCACGACCGGCAGACCGCCGAACCTCCCGTCGAGCATGATCCGCGCCGCCTCGTCCACACGCATATGCGACGTGGCGGTGATCACGTTGTGCGTCATGATCTGCGCAACGGGGGTGCGGTCGTGGCTCACGCTCGCCGACCTGACGTCGCGGTCCGACACGATGCCGACCAGACGACGACCGTTCATGACGGGCAGCCGCCGGATCCGATGCTCGGCGAGCAGGTGGCGCGCTTCCCCGAGCGATGCGTCGGGGGTCACGGTGACCGGCGATCGGCTCATGATCGCGTTCAACAGGATGACGATCACGCGAGTGCCTCGCTGGTCAGCGGCATCGGGTGAACGTCGTCACGCACGATCAGGGGCGCTTCCGTGGCGGCCAGCACGTCCGCCACCGCCACGCCCGGCGCGAACTCCAGCAACGTCGCGCGCCCGTCTGGAAAGGCGATGACGGCGAGCTCGGTGACCACCAGATCCACCGGACGTACCGACGTGAGCGGCAATCGGCACCGCGGTACGATCTTCGATTTGCCTTTCGCGGTGTGCTGCATGGCGATCACCACTCGGCGCGCGCCGGAGACGAGGTCCATCGCGCCGCCCATGCCGGGCACCATCTTGCCGGGAATCGTCCAGTTCGCCAGCCGCCCGGTCACGTCGACCTCCAGTCCGCCGAGGACGGTCATGTCGACATGACCACCACGAATGAGACCGAACGACATGGCGCTGTCGAAGGTGGCGGCACCCGGCAGCGCGGTCACCGCCCGTCCGCCGGCGTCGGTCAGCCGGGCCTGGCGCATGCCTTCCTCGGGCACCGGGCCCGTGCCGATCAGGCCGTTCTCCGACTGGAAGAACACGTGCAGTCCGGCAGGGACGTAGTTCGCGACCAGCGTCGGGATCCCGATGCCGAGGTTGACGAGCATCCCGTCCCGCAGCTCCTGGGCGATCCGTCTGGCGATGATGGTGGGCGCGTCCATGACGATGCTCAATGCGCGACGAGGTAGTCGACCAGTGGGGCCGGAGTCACGACGTGATCGGGCGGAATCACACCGGTCGGGACGATGTGCTCGGCATCCACGATGACGGTGTCGGCGGCCATGGCGATGACCGGGTTGAAGTTGCGCGCGGTGAGCGCGTACTGGAGATTGCCGAGATAGTCGGCGAGGAACGCGCTCACGAGCGCGTACTCGGCGCGCAGCGCCGGCTCCACGAGGTACGTCGTACCGTCCAGCGTGATGGCGCGCTTGCCCTTCTCGACGACCGTGCCGATCCCGGTCATGGTCAGGACACCGCCAAGTCCGCACCCGCCAGCGCGGATGCGCTCGATGAGCGTGCCCTGGGGCACGAGATCCACGTGCGTCTTGCCGGTGATCATCTGCTGCTGCGTCTCGGGATTGAGCCCGATATGGCTCACGACGGCGCGCCGGACGAGCCCCGCCCTGATCAGCTTCCCGATGCCTACGCCGGGCATGGCCGTGTCGTTGGCGATCACGGTGAGCCCTCCGGTCCCCCGGCGCACGAGCTCGTCGATGAGGCGCTCCGGGGTGCCGACTCCCATGAAGCCGCCGATCATCACGCTCGCGCCGTCGGGGACCAGCGCCGCCGCCTGCTCCAGCGCAATCGTCTTCACGGCTCGACGACCTCCCGATGCGCCCTCATTGTGCGAGCCACCCACCGTCGACGGGCAGCGCGACGCCGCGGATCTGCGCGGCCACCTCGGAGCACAGAAATGCGACGGCACCGCCGATCTGATGCGGGGTCGCGAACTCGCCGGACGGCTGCTTGTCCGCGAGCAGCGTCCGCCTGGCCTGCTCGAGGGGCACGCGCTCCCGCGCGGCGAGATCCTCCACCTGCTGTTCCACCAGCGGCGTGAGGACCCACCCCGGACAGATGGCGTTGCACGTCACTCTGGTCGCGGCGGTCTCCAGTGCGACGACCTTGGTGAGCCCCAGCACGCCGTGCTTCGCCGCGACGTACGCGCCCTTGTGAACTGAGCCGACGAGGCCGTGCGTCGAGGCGATGTTGACGATCCGTCCCCAGTTCCGCCTGCGCATCCCGGGCAGTGCCGCCCGGATGCCGTGGAAGACCGCCGACAGATTGATCGCGAGGATGGCGTCCCAGCGGTCGACGGGAAAGTCCTCCACGGGCGCCGTGAACTGGATGCCCGCGTTGTTCACCAGGATGTCCACGGACCCGAGCTCACGCTCGGTCTGGGCGAGCATCGCCGCGATCTCGTCGGGTTTCGACACGTCGGCCGCGCTGTGGGAAACGGCCACGCCGTGGAGCGCGGCGATCTCCTTCTTCACGGCGGCGATCGCCTCCCGGGAGCCGAAACCGTTGAGCATCACCGCCGCCCCGTGTCCCGCGAGCGCCTCGGCGATTCCCAGACCGATCCCACTCGTCGATCCCGTCACGACAGCCACGCGTCCCTTCAGCATCATGTCGCGGGGCTCATGCGTCCCGTAAGGGCTCGCCGTCGATGTCGACGAAGACCAGGTGCGGGCGCTCGTCGCTGACGATCCACACCGCCGAAGCGACCGCGCCGGTCTGCCGATTGAGCCCCTGCCACACACCGCCACGCGAGTGGTAGTGCGGATCGCGGGTCTCGGTGTACTTGCACTCCTCGAACCCGTCGCGCGCGAGCGCGCTCACGACCTCCTCGGCCTCCGCGATCCAGCCCTGGGCAGGGCTCATCCAGCGCATCCGGCCAGTCTCACGCAGCTCGTTCAGGCACTCCGTCGGGTGCATGGGACCTCCTTCCCTCATGCGTGCGCCAGGCCTCGAGCGTGTGCTCGGCGATCATCCCCTCCTCGTCAGTCGGGATGACCCAGACCGACACGGCCGAGCGCGGGATCGAGATGCATGGCCCTCCGGCGCGATTGGCAGCCTCGTCCACTTCCAGCCCTAGCCAGCGCGAGCGCGCGCAGACACGCGCGCGGATCTCCGGTGAGTTCTCGCCGATGCCCGCCGTGAACACCAGCGCGTCGATGCCGTTCATCGCCGCCGCCAGGGAGCCGATCTCGCGCGCCACCCGGTAGACGAAGTAGTCCAGCGCGAGGCGGGCGTGCGCATCGCCGCTGGCGAGCAGATCGCGGACGTCGTTGGTGATGCCCGAGAGACCGCGCAGCCCGGCGCGCTGGTAGAGGAGATGCTCGACGTCCTTGGTGCTGTAGCCCTTCTCGGTCAGCAGATACAGCACCACACCGGGATCGAGCTGGCCGCACCGGGTGCCCATGGGCAGCCCGTCGAGCGCGGTGAAGCCCATCGTGCTGTCGACGCTCCGGCCCGCCTTGATCGCGCACATGCTGGAGCCGCTGCCAAGGTGGCACACGACCACGGCGCCGCGGGCGATCTCCGGCGCGACCGAGGGCAGACGCCGCGCGATGTACTCGTACGACAGCCCGTGGAAACCGTACCGCCGGACCCCCTCCTTATATAGGTCGTCAGGGAGGGCATACCGATCAGCCACCTCGGGGTGCCCGCGGTGAAAGGCGGTGTCGAAGCAGGCCACCTGAACGACCCCCGGATATCGCTCGGCCAGCGACCGCATCGGCCGCAGGTGGTGCGGCTGGTGGAGTGGGGCGAGCGGAACGAAGCGCTCGAGCGCGGCCAGCACGGTGGCGTCCACGATCACCGGCGCCGAGTAGCGGGGACCCCCGTGCGCCACCCGGTGACCCACGGCGACCAGGTTGCTCCCGGCATACTTCTCCCGCAGCCAGGCGCCCACGCGGCCCATGGCGGCAGCGACGTCCGCAATCTCAGCAGGGGCGAACGTCTGATCCGCCAGGGTCGCGCCGCCATCGTCGCGGGCGCGGAGCCGCGGGTGCGTGCCGATGCCGTCGACCTGGCCCCGGGAAACCAGTGCCGGCGTGGGGGCCTCGGCGATGGAGTACACGCAGAACTTCAGACTCGACGAGCCGGCGTTGACGACGAGCAGCAGGTCCATGACGCGGCTCAGGCCGCGACCGCGGCGCGCAGCCGCCGCGCGTGCGCATAGAGCGCCGCCACCACGCACGACGCCAGCCGCGTACGCTCGCTGTCGGCGCGGCTGGTCAGGATGATCGGCACGCGCGCACCGAGCACGATGCCGGCGGCGTCGGCTCGCGACAAGAAATTGAGGTTCTTGACCAGGATGTTGCCCGCCTCGAGGTCCGGCACCACGAGCACGTCGGGATCGCCGGCGACCGGCGAGACGATGTTCTTCGTGCGCGCCGCCTCCGCGCTGATGGCGTTGTCGAACGCGAGGGGACCGTCCAGAAGGCCGCCCTCGATCTGGCCACGGTCGGCCATCTTGCACAGCGCCGCCGCGTCGATGGTGGACGGGATCTTGCTCGTGACCGTCTCGACGGCCGACAAGATGGCGACCTTGGGCCGCTCGACGCCGAGGGCGCGCATGAAATCGATCGCGTTCTGGATGATGTCGCGCTTGTCATCGAGCGTCGGGAAGATGTTGACCGCCGCGTCGGTGATCGTGAGGACCTTGTGATAGGTCGGCACGTCCATGACGAAGGCGTGGCTCACGCGCCGGCTCGTGCGCAGGCCGGTGTCCTTCCTCACGACCTCGCTCATGAGCTCGTCGGTGTGGAGGCTGCCCTTCATCAACACCTCGGCCCGGCCCTGGCGCACGAGCTCCACCGCGCGCGCCGCGCTTGCCTGGCTGTGGGCGGCGTCCTCGATCGGAAAGGCATCGATGTCGAGTCTGAGATCCTTCGCGACCCGGCGGATCCGGTCGGCGGGACCGACGAGGATGGGCTGGACGACGCCCGCGCGCGCGGCGCTGATCACGGCTCCCAGCGAGGCGTCATCGCATGGATGCGCGACGGCTGCCGTGATCGGGAGAATGTCCTTGCAGCGGGCGAGAACTCGCTCGTACTTGCCCGTGCCATGTGACTCGGTCATGCGTTTCCTCCGCGCGATCCCGTTCCGGCCGAAATCGGCTCCATGAGGATGGACTCGACGCGGGCCAGGCGGTCCTTGCGCGCCGGACTCAGCTCCCCTTTGGCGGACAACACTCTGCGCACCGCGTCCATCGCCGCATCCCGCTCCGGCTGCGTGGGCAGGAGCTTCGGCAGAGACGCCAGCGCCTCCGCCTCGTCGAGGAGCAGCATGAAACACTGGTTCTTGAACAGCTCGCGGCGCTCCGCCGCCGGCAGCCGCTCGCCGAGCAGCTCGCCGTACTCGTCACGAACGCGCTCGAGCATCTTGAAGCCGCGTGTGTCCACCATCGCCTCGTCGCTGCCGGCGTAGAAGAGGATCCGCACGGCCGCCTCGCGAATCCCCCCCTGGGCGAATCGTGATCGCAGCGCCGTGATCTTCTGGCCGACCAGCGTTTCGTAAGCGTCGTCGCGGGCGGCGCGGGATTCTCGCCGCGGCGCCAGCCCCTCGGCGAGGCCGACCATGGCCTGGAGCCACGGCGAGGTGTAGATGGCATTGAAGGTCAGCTCGACCATCCGGTCGCGCGCGTCTCGATAGCCGTCGAGCGCGCGCTCGATGTTCTCGGACATCTGACGCTCGAGCGCCACGAACGGATTGTCGGCCGCCACCGGCCGACGCTGAGCGCGGACCTGCTCTGCGAGGCGCTCGACAGAGCGCATCCAGGGGTTCCGATCCGACCAGAGGTAGTGTTGCATCCGGCTGGGATGCAGGCGCCGCCCTGCCGCTGCCGACGCCTCGCTGATCCACGGCTTGATCAGCGGACTCACGAACGTGCGATACAGCCCCTCGTTGATCTCTGAGACGCGTGCCACCACCGAGAACGGTCGCTCGTCCTCACGCGTGTCCTCGAGAGCGCGGATGTCGTCCAGGGTGCGTCGCGCGAAGCGCACCAGGTAGCGACCGGGAATCAGCTCGCTCCCGGGCGCATCGGGGTTTTTGTCCTCGATGAGCATCTCCCAGAGGCCCGGCGGGAGCAGCTCGATCAGGTCCAGCCCCGCCACGATCTCCGCGTGCTCGCGCTGCGCGACCTTGCCCGAGACGAAGATGCCGAGGTGGCCGATGTCGTGATGCAGGAGATAGACGATCGTCTGCTCGCGCGCGACGATCTCGCGATCCGTGGCGTAGCAGTCGAGGATCCAGTTCAGGGCCTGCTGCGGCGGGGTGATGTCATCGCCCCACGAGGCGAACACGACGACCGGCGACTTGATGTTGCGCAGGTCGATGCGCTTGCCCGTGGACGTCACGATCCCACCGCCGGAGAGCTTGTTGCCGACGAAGAGGTTGTCCACGATGAATCGCATCTCCTCTTCGTTCATGAGGAAGAATCCGCCCCACCAGCGCTCGAACTCGAGATAGCGCGGACCCTCGGTGTCGATCTTCGAGTACAGGTTGTACTGCTTGGTCCACAGCGTGTTGGATGGGTTCAGGCTCTCGAAGTTGGCGACGATGTGGGCGCCGTCGAAGATTCCATTGCCGAGGTCGCCGGCAAATGAGGCCAGCCACGAGCCCCCGAGCAGTCCGCCGCTGTAGCGCATGGGATTCTGCGTGCCCTTGCCCGACCAGTAGGACAGGGGCGCGCCGGCGAGCAGGATCGGACCCATCAGCTCCGGCGCCGCCGCGCTGAGCATCATCACCGCCCAGCCCGCCTGGCAATTCCCGACGATGCAGGGGCGCCCGTCGGCCGCCGGGTGCAGCTCGGCGACCTTCTGAAGGAAGCGACCTTCGGCGCGTCCCACGTCTTCGAGCGTCTGACCCGGTTCGGGATCGGGGCGGAAGCCGACGAAATAGCACGGATGGCCGGCGCGCATGGCGACGCCGATCTCGCTGTCCACCTTGAAGCCGCCGATGCCGGGCCCGTGGCCCGCGCGCGGATCGAAGACGACGAACGGGCGCTTGCGCGGATCGACAGTCATTCCGTCCAGCGGCACCACGCGCACCAGGAAGTAATTCACCGGCCGCTCGAGCGTCCGCCCGTCCAGGACCATTTCGTGGCCGAAGACCAGGAGGGGTGGCTTGCCTCGCTCCTCGTGCTCGAGGAACGTGTTGCCGCGCTGCCGCATGACGTCCCAGAAGAGGATCGTGCGCTGGCAGGCGTCCACCCAGTAGCTCCAGGCGGCCTGCCAGTCGGCGAGCCGCGCGTCGGGCACGGGCCACGTGATCGGGCCGGCCGGCCACGTCATGCCCTCGGCGCCATTCGCACTCGGCCAGACCTTCGTCATCCAGTCTTGCCAGAGCTCGATGGGCCCGCGCATCGCATCGGCCGGCCAGCCGGTCGTGCCAGTCGCCTTCCCCGCCGGCCAGATGGTCTGCATCCAGTTCTGCCACAGCTCGGACGACGACCGGAAGAAGTCGGCGGCGGTCCAGCCAGCGGCGAAATGCTTCTCGGTGTCAGCGCTCATGGCCCGGTTCCCTTTCGAGGAATATCTCGATCGACGAAATTTCTTATCGCAGGTCCGCCGCGACCGGAAAATCAGACCTTCTGCCTAGGCCGTCTCCCGATTCGGGCGTATTGATCCAATCCGCGAGCAGTGAGTAGGCGACGGCGAGCACGGCCGGCCCCACGAAGATTCCGACGACTCCGAAGGCCAGCAAACCGCCGGCGACCGAGACGAAGACCAACAGCAGCGGTAGGTCGGCGCCCTTGCGGATGAGGATCGGGCGCACGACGTTGTCGATGCTGATGACGAAGAGCGACCAGATGAGCAGCGCCGTGCCCCAGCCGCCGGCGCCGGACCAGTACGTCCAGAACACGGCGAGGGCGAGCACCGGCCCCGCTCCGATCTGGGAGACGCAGAGTAGGAACACGAGCGCCGTGAGCATCCCGGCAAACGGCACGCCGACGACAAATAGACCGGCGGCCGCCAGGCCCGCCTGAATCAGCGCGGTGACGACGATCCCCAGCGCCACGCTGCGGATCGCCTGCGCGGCGAGCCGGGCGGAGTGCTCGCCGCGCGCGCCCGCCAGCCGGCGGGCGAAGCGGCGAGCGGCGCCCGCAGCCGTCTCGCCCGAGGCATAGAGGATCGCCGCGAACAGGACGACGAGAAGGAACTGCACCATGAGCAGCCCGAGACTCCCGACCATGCGCACGACCCAGCCGATGGCGGGTCTGGTGTACGGCGCGAGCCGGGCGGCGACCTCCGCCGGAGGTACGGCGGCGGCATCGCTCCACTTCGCGGCCAGGTGCGGACCGACGATGGGCACGTGGGCAAGCCAGTGCGGAGGCGACGGCACAGCCGACGTCGCGAGCGACTGCAGCCAGTCGACGATGTCGTGCGCGTGATTCACGATCGTCAAGAGCGCCAGCGTGAGCGGCACGATGAAGCCGAGCAGCATGAGCAGGGTCATCACGGCCACGGCCAGTCCCCGACGACCCCACAGCATCGACTCCACGCGCAGCATGAGAGGCCACGTCGCGATGACGATGGTGACGGCCCACAACGCCGCCGGCAGAAACGGCTGGAGGACCCAGAAGCTGGTGAGACTCAGCCCGGCGACGAACGAGACAGCCAGCGTGACGCGAACCGGATCACGGGACGCGAGCGTATCCATCACTGTCCTGCCAGCCTCCGCCCAGCGCCTTGTAGATCCTCACCACGGCCAGCATCTCGTCACGTCGCGTGCGCACGAGCCCGAGCTCCGAGTCGAACAGCTGGCGCTCGCTGTCGAGCACCTCGAGATAGCTCGAGATTCCGCCACGGTAGCGGGTGTTGGCGAGGCGCGTCGTTTCGCGCGAGGCCACGACGAGCGCTTCCTGCTCGAGCCGGAACTCCTGGCGCTTGCGGTACTCCACGAGCCCGTCCGCCACCTCGCGAAACGCCTGGAGGATCGTCTGGCGGTACCGGGCGAGCGCCTCCTCGACGCGCGCCCGGGCGGCGTCCACGCCTGCCCCGATGCGCCCGGCGGTGAAGATCGGCAGGGTGATCGAGGGGCCGATCGCGAACAGGCCCTGCGGCCCGATCTTCGATCCGTCGAGCGAGAGGCCGCCGGCGGCGGCGGCGCCGCTGAGGAAGACGCGCGGGAAGTAGTCGGCCTTCGCGACGCCGATCCGCGCGGTGGCCGCGTGCAGCTCGGCCTCCGCCTGCTGGATGTCCGGCCGTCGCTCGAGCAGCGCCGACGGCACCCCCGGCGGCGCCGGCGGCGCGGCGAACTGCTCGCCGACGGGGCGTCCGCGGGGCATGGCCGCTGGACTCTGGCCGAGGAGCACGCTGAGCGCGTTCTCCGTCTGTTCGATGGCGCGCTCAGCGTCGGTGACGACTTCAGCGGCCTGCGCGACGAGTATCTCGGCCTGGTGCACGTCGATCAGCGCCGCCACGCCGCCGGCCGCGCGCATCTTCACCAAGCGCAGCGCGTCCTGGCGGCTGGCCAGCGTCCGAAGCCCGATGTCGCGCTCGAGGTCGAGCGCGCGAAGGAAGAAATACGTGGAGGCGACGTCGCTCACGAGCGTCGTGACCACGAAACGCCGCGCCTGCTCGGTGGCCAGCAGCTCGGCGCGCGCAGCCTCGGTGCCGCGCCGGAAGCGGCCCCAGAAGTCGAGCTCGAAGCCGATGTCGAACCCACCGGTCCCGGCGAGCGTGTCCCCGAACTGGAGCGGCGACCGGCGGCCCTCGATGTGCGACCACGTCCCCGAGGCGGACGCATTGACGAACGGGAACTGGAACGAGCGCACGATCGTCACCTGGGCGCGCGCATCCAGAATGCGCGCCGCCGCAATACGCAGGTCGTAGTTCTCGCGCAGGGCGATCTTGATCAGGTCGCGGAGGATCTCGTCCTGGAAGAGGTTCCACCACGCCACGTCGGCGAGGGACTCGATCGCGCCAGCATCGCCGGGCGCCGCGCCACGGAAGGACGGCGGCGTCGGCACAGGCGGCCGAGTGTAGTCGGGACCCAAGGTGCAGCCTGTCAGCACGAGCGCCGCTGCCACGAGCACGCAGCACCTCACGCGTGCTGCTCCGTGGGCACATGGCCGGGCGGCGGCTCCGGCACCGCGGGCTGCACCGCCGCCGCCCGCCGTCGGCCGAGCCGCTCGACGAACGCGAAGTTGCCGGGAATGAGGAAGACGCCGAGCGACGTGGCGACCAGCATTCCCCAGAACACCGCCGTGCCCATGACGTTCTGAGCACCGGCGCCGGCCCCGCTCGCACGGATCAATGGCACCACGCCGAGGATGAACGCGAACGCCGTCATGAGAATCGGGCGGAACCGCAGGCGGGCCGACTCCAGGGCCGCCTCCTCGACCGACTTGCCTTCGTCGTGCTTGGCTTTCGCGAACTCGACGATGAGGATGGCGTTCTTGGCCGCCAGCCCGATCAGCATGATGTTGCCGATCTGCACGTAGACGTTGTTGTCGTAGCCGAGGAGCCAGACACCGAAGAACGCGCCGAGGGCGACCAGCGGCGAGCCGAGCAGCACCGCCCACGGCAGCCGCCAGCTCTCGTACATCGCGGCCAGCAGCAGGAAGACAAAGACGATGGCCAGGATGAACGTCGGCGCGGCGGGCGGCGCGACCTTCTCCTGGTATGACAGCTGGGCGTACGCGTAGCCCATCTCCTTGGGCATCGTCTTCCGGAAGACGTCCTCCAGGGCGGCCAGCGCCTGCCCGGAGCTGAAGCCACGCGCCGGCGTTCCCTGGATCTCGACCGAGCGCAGCAGGTTGAACCGGGTGGTGATCTCGGTGCCCGGCACCGACGTGATGGTGACGAGCGTCGAGAGCGGGATCATCGTATTGGTCGTTTGGCTGCGAACGTAGACGTCACCGATGTCCGCGGGTCGGCGCCGGTAGTCGGCGTCCGCCTGGACGTACACGCGATAGAGCCGGCCGAACCGGTTGAAGTCGTTCACGTAGGAGCCGCCCATCGCCGCGGACATCGTCTGGAAGACGTCGTTGACCGGCACGCCAAGCGAGCGGGCCTTCTCGCGGTCCAGCTCGACCTTGACCTGTGGGTACGTCGGATCGAAGGACGTGAACAGGGTCGCCAGCTCGGGCCGCTGGCGAGCCGCCGCCAGGAACTCTCGCGTGCGGGCGCCGAGCTGCTCCACGGTGATGTTCCCGCTGAGGTCCTGGATGAGGAAGTTGAAGCCGGCCGCGGCGCCGAAGCCGGACAGGGTCGGGATGTTGAACGGGAACGCGATCGCCTCGGCGATCTGTGAGAGCTCGCGCTGCAGATGCAGCATGATGCCCTTCACATGCAGCGCCTCGCCGTGCCGCTCCTCCCACGGCTTGAGACGGGCGAAGACGGTGCCGAAGTTCGGCTGGTAGGTGCTCGTCACGACGCCGAAGCCGCCGATGGTCTGGAAGGACTCGATGCCTTCCGTCTTCGCCAGAATCTCTTCCACCCGGCGCAGCACCGCGTTCGTTCGCTCGAGGGAGGCGCCCGGCGGCAACTGGACACTGATGCCCACGAGGCCCTGATCCTCGTCGGGGATGAACCCCGCCGGCAGTGCACGGCCGAGGATCCCGACTCCGAGCACGACGACGCCGACCACGAGGATCGTGAGCACGGCTTTCCGTACCAGCACCCGCGCCACGCTCACGTATCCGCTCGTCGCGCGATCGAACACGCGGTTGAATCCCCGGAAGACCGCGCCGAGCGGGCCCCGCATCGGCTTCGCGGGTTTGAGCAGCATCACGGAGAGCGCCGGCGACAGCGAAAGCGCGCTGAAGGCGGAGAGCAGCACCGAGATGGCGATGGTCAGGGCGAATTGCTGGTACATCTTGCCGGTGAGTCCGCCGAGGAACGCGACGGGGATGAACACGGCGCAGAGGATGAGGGCGATGCCGACCACCGGCGCCGAGACTTCCTTCATGGCCTGCAGGGTCGCGTCCCGCGGGCTCATGCCGTGCTCGATGTGGTGGATGACCGCCTCCACGACCACGATCGCGTCGTCCACGACGATACCGATGGCCAGCACGAGGCCGAACATCGACAGCGTGTTCACCGAGAAGCCGAGCAACGGGAAGAAGATGAAGGTTCCGATGATCGACACCGGAACCGTCAGCAGCGGGATGATCGTGGCGCGGATATTTTGAAGAAATATGAACACGACGAGGGTGACGAGAATGAGCGCCTCCACGAACGTCTTCACGATTTCGTGGATCGACGCCTCGACCGCGGGCGTGGTGTCGTAGACGATCTTGTAGTCGAGATCGGGGGGAAACAGCCCCTTGGCGTGCTTCATCGTCTCGTAGATCGTCTCGGACGCCTTCAGCTGGTTGGCGCCCGGCAGGAGATACACGGCCATGGCCCCCGACGGCTTGCCGTCGAGCCGCCCGAACGAGTTGTAGTCCTGACTGCCCAGCTCCGCCCGGCCCACGTCCTTGATCCGCACCGGTGCCGCGGTGCCGGTCGCCGTGCGGAGGATGATGTTCTCAAACTCCTGGGTGGTCACGAGGCGGCCGGGCGCGCTCACGGTGAGCGTGAAGGCCTGGTCCGGCGGCGCCGGCGACGCGCCGATCCGCCCGGCGGGCGCCTGGAGGTTCTGCTCCTTGATCGCCGAGATGACATCCGCCGGCATCATGCCGAGCTTCGCGAGCTTGTCGGGCCGCAGCCAGATGCGCAGGCCGTACTCGGTGCCGCCGAAAAGATCGGCCTGCGCGATGCCGGGAATCCTCAGGATCTGGTCGCGGATGTTGATCGAGGCGTAATTGATCAGGAAGTTGGCGTCATAGCTGCCGCCAGGCGAGTAGAGCGAGACGAGCATCAAGATGCTCGGGCTCTGCTTCTTGACCGTGACGCCCTGCTGAACGACCTCCTGCGGCAGCCTTGCCTGCGCGGTGGAAACGCGGTTCTGAGTGAGGACGTTGGCCGTGTCCTGATCGACGCCGACCTCGAAGTTCACGTCGAGCTGCATGCGGCCGTCGCTGGTATTCGACGACTTCATGTAGACCATCCGGTCGACGCCGTTGACTTCCTGCTCGATCGGCGTGGCGACCGACTGCTCGACCGCCAGCGCCGAGGCTCCCGGATAGGTCGCGGTCACGCGGATCGTCGGGGGCGCCAGGAACGGGTACTGCTCGAAGCTCAGGCCGCGCAGCGTGTTGATGCCCATCAGCACCGTGAGGATCGCGATGACGATGGCGACGATCGGACGACGGATGAAAAAATCAGCCACGCGACTAGCGTTCGCCGTTGGCCTTCGTCGCCGGCGAGGCGGCCGGCGCGGCCGCGGCGGCCGGAGGCGCCGGCGCCACCGCATCCGATTTGAGCGTGGCCTTGACCTGCATGCCGGGCCGGGCCTTCTGGATGCCGTCCACGATCACCCGCTCACCGGGCTTGAGTCCCGCCGTGACGATGTAGAAATCCTGGTAAACGTCGCCGAGGGCCACCGTGCGCTGCGCGACCTTGTCACCGTCACCGACGACGAACACGGTCTTGGCGCCCTGCAACTCCTGCACGGCGAGCTGTGGCACCAGGATCGCGTTGGGCACATCGTCGGCGACTAGGCGCACGCGGCCGAACTGTCCGGGCCGCAGCGTCCGCTCCGGATTGGCAAACTCCGCGCGGACATGGATCGTCCCCGTCTTGAGGTCAATGGCGCGATCCACGAACACGTACCGGCCTTTGTGCGGTGACATCGTGCCGTCGGCGAGGATCAGCTCGAGTGCCGGCGGCACGTCGCGGCGCAGCTCTCCGCGGGCCACCCAGGGCGCGCGCTTCACCACCCGCATGTAGTCGGCCTCGGTGAGCGAGAAGTCGACGAACATCGGGTCCACCGCCGACACCGTGGCCAGCAGGGTCGCCTCGCCTCTGCCGACGAGGTTGCCGCGGTCGACGGCGAGCTTGCTGATGATTCCCGAGATCGGGGCCTCGACGACGGTGTACCCGAGGTCGAGGTCGGCGCGGATCACGGCGGCCTTGGCCGCCTCGACCGCAGCCTCCGCCAGGAGGATAGCCGTGCGCTGGTTGAGGACCGTGTCCTTGAGCGAGGCTGTGGCGGCCTCGACGTTGGCGGCGGCCGCCTGTTCCCTGGAGATCGCCGTGTCCAGATCCTGCTGCGGGATCGCCTGCTCCTGAGCGAGGGGACGATAACGCGCCACGTCTTGCCGGGTCTTGCCGAGCTCGGCCTTGGCCTGATCGAGCTGGGCGCGGCCGCGATCGATGATCGAGACGTCGTGGGCGCGCGTCAGGTCGGCCTGAGCCTTCGCCAGCTGCGCGCGGGCGCCTTGAACCGCGGCGCGGTACTCCTCCTGCTGGATCACGAAGAGCACCTGACCCTGCTTGACCTCCGAGCCTTCGCGGAACCGCACCTGCTCGAGCACGCCGGCGACGCGAGCCCGGATCTCGACGGTCGGCACCGCCTCGGTGCGGGCCACGAACTCGCGCAGGATCGGCGCATCCCGCTGCACCACCTGCGAGACCATGACGGCCGGCGCGACCGGTGGGGTCGCCGCCTTGGCACCTCTCGCGCGATCACAGCCGGCGACGAACAACCACGCGCCGAGCACGACCGCAAGGAGGGACCGCAGCCAGAAGTCGCTCATCGTTCGCCGCTCATCACGCCGCTCCTCCGGTGGCGGGCGCGCTGCTTCACCCGCGGTCCCGATGTAAGCAGCCGTGGGGCGGATCGGACTATCGGACCTTGGTCTCAGGAGCGCGAGGGATCGACGCCGTCGATCTTCGGGAGCGGGAGCTGGCGCCCCCTGAGGACCGCGCGGCGCACCGCATCGAGGAGGATCTCATGGTCGAAGGGCTTGGCGATGAAGTCCACGGCCCCGGCGGTCATCGCCTGCAGGGCCATCGACGCGTCACCATGACCGGTGATGAAGATGATGGGGATGTCGTAGCCGGCGTCGACGAGCATACGCTGCAGATCGAACCCGCTCTGTCGCGGCATCCGGACGTCGAGCAGGAGGCAGGTCACGCGACCGTAGTCCCCATGCTCAATGAACGCCCGGGCCGATGCAAATGTCTCGACGTCGTATCCCGAAACCCTGAGCAGGCGAGTCAGTCCGCGCCGTACGGCGCCGTCGTCGTCGACCACGACGACGCTGACCCTGGGCTCCGTCACGCCGGGGCGGCCGTGACGGCGGGCATCGCAAAGTGGAACGCGGCACCTCCGGAAGGGTTGTCCTGCCCCCAGATGACGCCGTCGTGGGCTCCGATGATCGATCGGCAGATGGCGAGGCCCATGCCCATGCCCGTCGGCTTCGTCGTGAAGAAGGGTTCGAAGAGCCGGTCATAGGTGCCTGCGCGCAGGCCGGGTCCACAGTCCTCCACGCAGACGTGCACCGTGTCCAGCTCGGTGTTCCGCGTGTGCACGACCACGGCGCGTCGAGCGCCGGTGGATTCGGCCACCGCGTCCATCCCGTTGAGCAAGAGGTTCAGGACGACCTGCTGGAGCTGCACGCGGTCGGCCTGGATAGGACCAACGTCCGATGATGAGCACGTCCGTGCGGGGTCTACGCTCGCCGATGCAACCGAGGTGACGACGCGTGACGAACACGTCCCGGTCCGAGTCCGCGCTCCTGGCTGGTCAACGCGCGCCGGCGTCGGACGAAACGCCGCTCAAGGATCCCGACGACTTCTCGGTCGTCCTGGGTGGACCGCTATACCAGATCATCCGGCGGGCCCACCTGTCCGGCGATGCCCTGGGTCTCTTGCGTCGCCGGATCGTCGTCATCGCATTCGTCGCCTGGCTGCCGTTGCTGATCCTCTCAACGCTCGGTGGGCGGGCGTGGGGCGACGCCGTCACTGTGCCCTTCCTGCTGGACATCGAGGTGCATGTACGGTTCCTGCTGACGCTGCCGCTCCTCATCGTGGCCGAGATGGTGGTGCATCAGCGGATGCGCCCCGTGGTGCGGCAGTTCCTGGAGCGCGGCCTGATTCCGGACGCGTCCCGCGCGAGGTTCGACGCGGCCGTGGCCGCGGCCCAGCGCCTGCGGAACTCGGCGATGGCGGAGGGGCTCCTCGTCGTGCTCGTGTACGTCGTCGGCCTCTTCATCTGGCCTCACTACGGCGCCATGGACGTTGCGACGTGGTATGCCGTGCCCGCGGCCAGCGGCCGCGAGCTGTCCCCCGCCGGCTGGTGGTTCGTCTACGTGAGCCTGCCGCTGTTCCAGTTCATCCTGTTCCGCTGGTATTTCCGGCTGTTCATCTGGATCCGCTTCCTCTGGCACGTGGCGCGGTGCCGGCTCAGCCTGGTGCCCACGCACCCGGATCGCGTGGCCGGCCTCGGCTTCCTGTCGAGCACGGTGGTCGCGTTCGCGCCGTTGCTGGCGGCGCACGGGACGCTGCTCGCCGGGATGATCGCCAACCGGATCTTCTTCCAGGCGGCGACGCTGCCCGACTTCAAGCTGGAGATCGTCGGCGTCGTCGTGTTCCTCCTGCTCCTCGTGCTCGGGCCGCTCCTCCTCTTCATGCCGCACCTCGCTGAGGCGCGCCGGGTCGGCCTGCGCGAGTACGGCACCCTGGCCCAGCGCTACGTGCGGGAGTTCGACGACAAGTGGCTGCGTGGTGGCGCCCCGGCGGGCGAGCCGCTCATCGGGAGCGCGGACATCCAGTCGCTGGCGGACCTCGGCAACAGCTTCGAGCTCGTCCGGAGCATGCGCGTGGCACCCATCACGCGGGACGCGCTGCTCCAGCTCGCGGTGATCACTCTGTTGCCGGTCTCGCCGCTGCTCCTCACCATGGTCTCGCTGGAGGAGCTGTTGAAGCGGCTGCTGCAAGTTGTGTTCTGACGCGCCGGTGCCCGGCCGAGCGGCCCCATGATCTGGCTCCAGCCCAGGCGGAAAGACTTCCTCGCGCTCGCCCTCAGCAGGATCCGGCAACCGCGGACGAGCCGTCGGCCCGCGGACGCCGGCGCCTGCGGTCCAGCGGCGGGACGCGACACGACGGCGCGGTCTGGGGCCACGGAGGCTCCAACGCACGAGCCGTGCACGCAAGCCGCGATGCACGGGAGGCCCGCGTCCTGAGACGTTGGTCCTATCGATCGCGCCGGCGGCCTGCGGCACGCTCACCGGGATGAAGACGGGCGACATGGACTATCCGCCGACCGGAGCGTCGCTGTCCCGAGTCGTCGGCGTGGCCACCACTCGGCCGGGTCTCACCATCGTCATCGGCCTGGCGCTCGCTCTCGCGGGGCTGCTCTTCGCCGGCCACGCGCTGACATTTCAGAGCTCGTCGGTCCAGCTGCTGCCGCCGCACCACCTCTACGTCCAGCGCTTCAAGGAGCATCTGCGCGACTTCGGCGATCTCAACGACATCGTCGTCGCGATCGAGGCGCCGAGCGTGCCGCGGGCCCAGGCGTATGCCGACCGGCTCGCCACCGAGATCAAGCGGCTGCCGAGCGCAGGCAGAGTCGCGTATCGGGTCGACCCGGAGCTGTTCGCGGGCCAGGCGCTGCTCTATCTGTCGACGGAGCAGCTCGCGGATCTCGCGGATGCGATGACGCTGTACCGTCGCTTCATCGAGCAGTACGCCGCGCGGCCCACGCTCGCCGGCCTCTTCGAGGGGATCAGCGAGGAGATCGCGCGACGCTTCGCCCTCGGATTCGTCGATCTCGGTCTCGGCGACGGCCCCGCAGCCGCGTTCGATCCCGGGTTCGTGGACACACTGCTTGGTGCCGTCGCCCACGGCCTCGACGGCGGCGACGGGGACGTCTCGCCGTGGACGCGTGTGTTCACATCGGCTGGCGATCGAGCACGCTCCGGTTATTTCTTCTCGGCCGACGATCGGCTGCTGTTCGTTCTCGTCGAGCCGCAGCGGGACGTCGCCAGCTTCACGGACAACAAGGACTTCATCGCGGCGATCCGCCAGATCATCCGGAGCCTGCGCGAGACGTATCCCGATGTCGCCGCCGGCGCGACCGGCACCCCCGCCCTGTCGAATGACGAGATGCTGACGACGTTCCACGACAGCACGGCGGCGACGCTGCTGGCGATCGCGGTGACGGTGGGCCTCCTCTTCGTCGTGATCCGGCGCACCGTCGAGCCGCTCTTGATGCTGGCCGTGCTCCTGGTGAGCCTGGCCTGGTCCTTCGGCGTCATCACCGCCGTCGTGGGGCACCTCAGCGTCTTCTCGGTGATGTTCATGTCGCTCCTCGTTCGAGCCTCTATGAGACCTTCGTCTCGTCGGACGAAGGTCCCATGGAGCCTCGGCTCCTCGCGGCGGTAGAAGAGACGCGTATGGCGCTCGCCGGCCACGATGCATCGAGCAATCCGAAGCAGGCCGCCATCGCCGCGATCGCCCGGGCGCAGATCGATCTGGAGCGCGCGGTCGGGGAAATCGACATGCTGCCCGCGGTCGACGTCCATTCGGTCGCCCTCGCCGCCCATGCCCTGAACAATTTCCTGACCGTGTCGGGCGGTGTCGTCGATCTCCTGCTCCCGCTGCTGCGTCACCATCCGGATCGCCAGGTGACGGTGTGGCTCGAAGGCCTCGCGCACGCGACCGATCTCATGAGCCACACGGTGAGCCAGTTGATGAACAACTCCGTGGGCGTCGAGATGACGTTGCAGCTCGAAGACGTCGACCTGCCGCGGCTGGTCGAGCGCGCGTGCGGGTACTACAGGCGGGCCGCCGAGATCAAGAGCATCGAGCTGAGGTTCAGCGCCCGCGACGATGTCCGGCCCGTCCGAACGGACCGCGTGGTCGTCGCCGCCGTCCTCGACAACCTCCTGTCGAACGCCGTGAAGTACTCGCCCCGCGACCGCCGGATCTGGGTCGAGTTGCGCGGCGAGCGCGATGGCGCTGTGTGCAGCGTACGGGACGAAGGTCCGGGGCTGACCAGCGACGAGCAGGTACGCCTCTTCCGACCGGGCGTACGTCTCGGGACGACGCCGTCCGGCGGCGAGCCCTCCAGCGGCTACGGCCTCGCCGTCGCCATGAGCTTTGTCGACCGTCTCGGCGGCGAGCTCACATGCGCGAGCACTCCCGGCCGGGGCACCACCTTCTCGTTCTGGCTGCCGATGGTTCGGCCGCGCCCCTGACCGCCCGCGCTCATCTCCGCCGGTTTTCCCTGCCCTCACGTCGCGGACGCATCGGACCAGGGTCCGATGGAGAGAACCCGGTCGACCCGCTTACCCTCGCAGTGTGATGGTCACACGGAACGGGCAACGCCCAGCAGGCCAGGAGAAGGGTACGTCATGGGCTCAGAGGCCTCTACGAATGTCGATCGGCTCGGACTTCACCGCCTCGCCACCGTCGCCTGCTTCGGCGCGCTCGCGCTCGGGTTGACGGCCTGCGGCACGTTCTCGGGCGCAGCCCGTGTCGACTCCGCCCTCAACGTCGGCCCGCCGCGCACCATCGAAGCCGCCCTCCCGAGTGACGCCGACCTCGCGTCGGTGCCCTCCGCCGCCGCTCCCGAGCGCGACACGACGCTCGTCGCCGCCGCGCCCGCCGACACGGCAACCGACGCCGAGCCGCAGGGCGCGGAGCCGGTCGCCGACATCTCGGCGCCCGGCGAAGGCATGGCGCAGGCGCGCGAGACGGCCACGGACGTGGAGCCCGAAGCGTACGATCCGTGGGAGCGCTGGAACACGAAGGCGTTCGATTTCAACCGGCGGGTGGACAATTACGTCCTCAAGCCGATCGCCAAGGGCTACAACTTCGTCGTCCCCGACGAGATCCAGACCATGATCGCGAACGGCTTCGACAACATCTCGTTCGTGCCGCGGTTCATCAACAACCTGCTCCAGGGCAAGATCTTGGGCGCCGGCCGCGAGGTGACGCGCTTCCTCATCAACAGCACGGCGGGCGTCGGGGGTCTCTTCGATCCGGCCAAGGACGTGTTCGGCATTCTGAAGAGCCGCAAAGACTTCGGACAGACGCTGTGTGTCTACGGCGCGCGACCCGGCCGGTACGTCATCGTGCCGTTCCTGGAGCCGCTGACGATCCGCGACGGCGTCGGGAAGGCGATCGACAGTGCGATGGACCCGCTCTCCTACGTCCTGCCGCTCATCTGGGACCGCCTGGGCATGAAGGTGGGCGACATCGTCAACGAGCGCTCGCTCAACCTGGACCTGTTCCAGGGCTTCGAAGAGAGCACGCTGGACATGTACAGCGCCGTCCGTCACGCGTACCTGCAGCGCCGCGAACGTCTCTGCCGCGAATAACGGCCTCGGGAGAGGGCCGGCGTGGCGCGGTGGGCTGGGCCGCTCACGGCGCGGCGCGAGGGGAAGATCGCGGCGCCGGCATGGCGGCCGCACCCGCGCCCCCACCGAGCGTGGCGCCTGCCACGGCGGCCATGAACATCCCCTCGAAGTCTTCCACGTTCTTGAGGTTGAACACGTCGCCGTTCGCGAACACCTTCGCCACGCCGACGTCGACGATGCTGAACGCCGTCACCGTGAACGGATATTTTTCCCCGCAGTACTCGAGGACGCCGTCTCCCCACGCGAACCCGAGCCCGGCGGCAACGGACCAGCTCTCGATCGAAACCTTCCCCCTGATCTCCTGTGCCGCCCACGCCGGGCCGATGCCGTCAGCGCGCCGCTCGCAACAATCGGACGTTCCTCCTAGAGGCGAGGATCCGCGACGCGTCGCCCTACCGCGACGACTGGATCTCGAGACCGAGCTCGCGGAGAACGGCGCAGGCGTTGCCGCGCCAGGCGCCGGCGATCAACTGATTGGTTTCGCGCGCCACTTCTCTGAGTCGATAGACACACGCCGTCTCCTGCCAGGCCCGCGCCTGCTGGCGCTGCTCGTAACCCCATCCGACGGGGAGCAGGATCGCCGCGATCAGCCCGACGAGGGCGATCCCTTGGAGCATCCGCTCGATGTCCGGTCTGAAGAATCTCATCGTCGGCTCGTGTGAAGTCGCGCCCGAACGGCGTCAGCCGGTGGGGATCGTGAGCACCGGCGGGGCGTCCTTGCTGCCCGGCTCGACGAGCGCGAAGACGAACATGATGAAGCTGAACATCCGCTTGGACGGGACGTCGCGGTCGTCGATCCAGAACGACTGGTTACGGTATCGAACGGCCGCATACGCGTCGTCAGGTGCGGCGGGGCCATGGCGAATGTCGATCAGCGAAGGAAACGTGCGCGCCTGTTCGGCCGTGCGCTGCGGGTCGTAGACGCGTCCCTCTGCAAGATCGGCGGCCGGCACATCGACATACGACGCGAAATCGATCATCACCTGGAATATCGATCGCGTCAGGATGGCGATCTCGGTGTCGCTCGCTGCGAACGGTCCGTATACGACGCTGAACTCGCGCTCCGTGGCATTGAGGCCGAGCAGCGCGCGGATCGCGCGCCTGGCCGCGGCGGCTTCCTCGGACGAGGAACCGATGAACATCACCACGATCTGCCCGTCCTTGCCGGACTTGAGCCGGAATCCCGTGCCCCCCGTGGCCTGGGCCTCGCGCAGGGCGGTCATCAGCTCGAGAAATTTCGGACTGCCCGGACGCGGATTGCCGGGACCGCCGTAGGCGTTCTCCAGGCCGTTGATGGTGTTCACGCAGATTCGCAGCACCAGATCCGCCGGATAGCCGCTTTCGATGAGATAGAGAATCCCCGTGACCGGGATCGGGGCCATCATGCTCCTCGCGAACTTGTCGCCGGCTAGGGGCTGGTAGGTGATCGTTGGCCGGTCGGAGTATCGGCCCGAGGCGCCAAGGCTGCCGAACGTGTCGCCACGTCCCGGCACGGCGTACTGCGCGCCGAGACTGACGTCGCTTTCGATCGAGTACGAGCTGATCACCGATGCGACGTCCATGAACACCGGCGCGTCGGCGTAGCGGACCTTCAGCAGATTGAGCAGCATCTGCCGCTTCGCGGAATCGGAAATGGTGGTTACGTAGTCGAACCGGTCCCGCACGATGGTCGTCGGGCCAATGCCCGTGCAGCCGGCGAGCAGTAGCGCGCATGTGCAAACCACTCCGATCGCTGCTTTCATCGGAACGCTCCTGACGGCTTCGACGCGAGTCGTGCAATCGTGGCCCGGCCACCCCGCAGCGACTGTAGTACACGGTCGGGCAAGAATCTACAGCACGCGTGGCGCTTGCGAGTTCCGTTCGGCCATCCAGTCTATGGGACTCGCCGCGCGGCGACCGTTACATTGGCCGGCATGAGAACCCGGAACGTTGCGTGATGAGCAGCATTGCCGACTGGCCGGCCGGCGAACGCCCGCGCGAGCGGCTGTTCGCGCAGGGCGCGGCCGCGCTCACCGACGCCGAATTGTTGTCGCTGGTGCTGGGGACCGGCATGGCCCGCGCATCGGCGCTCGACATCGCACGCGATCTTCTGAGCCGCCACCGCGGGCTCGTCGGGCTCTTCGCCGAGCCGTTGGCAACCCTCGCGCAGGTCGACGGCGTCGGCCCCGCCAAAGCGGCCAAGCTCAAGGCCGGCGTCGAGCTCGCGCGCCGCCTGCTGCGCGAGGAAATGACGCACGGCAGCGCGCTCACCTCGCCCGAAGCCGTGCGCGATTACCTGCGGCTCACACTCGCATCACTGCCGTACGAGGCGTTCGTCGTGCTGTTCCTCGACAGCCAGCACCGCCTGCTGTCGGCCGACGAGCTGTTCCGTGGCACGCTCGCGCAGACCAGCGTGTACCCGCGTGAAATCGTCAAGGCGGCGCTCGCGCGCAACGCCGCGGCGGTCATCTTCGCGCACAATCATCCGTCGGGCGTCGCGGAACCGTCGCGCGCGGACGAGCTGCTGACGCAGGCGCTGAAGCAGGCGCTCGCGCTGGTGGACATCCGCACGCTCGATCATTTCGTCGTGGCGGGGCACCGCGTCGTGTCGTTCGCGGAGCGGGGGCTGCTGTGAGCGCCGGAATAGCGCCGGCTTCCCGCGCCAGTGTCGAAAAATGGTAGACTTAGCTAACTTTAGCTAGGTTGCGAGTCATGAACGACCACGATCCGGTCAACGTGCACGACGCCAAAACGCATCTCTCGAAGCTTCTCGAGCGGGTCGAGAAGGGCGAGGAGGTGATTCTCGCGAGGGCTGGCAAGCCCGTGGCCAAGCTCGTGCCTATCGTCCCGGCGCGAAGGCCGCTCAGGCCTGGGCTCATGAAGGGTCGGATGAGGATCGCTGCGGACTTCGACGCGCCACTTCCCGACGATTTGCTCGAGCGCTTCGAAGGCGGCCGTTGAAGCTCCTCCTCGACACGCAAGTCTGCCTCTGGTTTCTGGCGAGCCCGGGTCGACTTTCTCGTTCGGCGCGACAAGTGCTGAACAGCGCGGAGGCAGTGTTCGTGAGCGCTGCTTCGGTCTGGGAATCCGCGATCAAGGCCTCGATCGGCAAGCTGGACGTGAACATTGACGAGCTTGTATCCGATATAAGGGCCAGCGGATTCGAGGCGCTTCCGGTCACGTCCGAGCATGCCGCTCGCGTCGCGAGGCTTCCGGCGCATCACCGCGACCCATTCGACCGGCTGTTGGTGGCGCAGGCGATGCACGAAACGATGCGACTGCTGACCGCGGACGCGACGCTCGCTCGATACTCCGAGCTGGTTGTCACGATCGACTGACGGCGCGCCATCCGATTCCGTTCGGCGCCCGTCGGCGTCCTCGAGGGCGGGACCGTCGCCGGTTGGCAGCGCGGGGGTTGATCGCCGCCCCGAAAACGGCGATAATTCATGGCTTTGCTGCGCCGCCCCCGGGGTATCCCGCCTGGCGCACCCACGAATACCGAAGGAGCGAGCGATGGCTCGAGTCTGTCAAGTCACAGGTAAGGCCCCGATGGTGGGCAACAACGTTTCTCACGCCAACAACAAGACCAAGCGGCGCTTCCTGCCCAATCTGCAGCGCCGCCGTATCTGGGTCGAAAGCGAGAACCGCTGGGTCAGCCTGCGGCTCACCAACGCTGCGTTGCGCACGATCGATAAGAACGGCATCGACGCCGTGCTGAGCGATCTGCGCGCCCGCGGCGAACGCATCTGACGCGCACGGAGGATTCACGATGCCCCGCGACAAGATCAAGCTGGAATCATCGGCCGGTACCGGCCACTTCTACACGACGTCCAAGAACAAGAAGAACATGCCCGACAAGATGGAGATCATGAAATTCGATCCCGTTGCGCGCAAGCACGTCAAGTACAAGGAAACGAAGCTGAAGTAAGCGCTGCTTCGCTCCAACGAAAAGCCCGCCGAACCGCGGGCTTTTTTTGTGGGTGCTCCGTTTGCATACGCGCGCGACATGTGACATAATTTTCGCGTCACGTGTCGCAGCTGAAGCCATGACTACAGACCCTCGTCAAACGGCACTGGAAGTGGATCCGGGCACTGCTCGAGCCAGCAGTTCCTTCATGCGGATCATCAGACTGCTAGGCGGGAAACACCTGCTTAAGAAGTCCATCACTTCGAAATTGGATGCGCATGAGGTCATTCTGAAAGGCATTCCGGGCGGAGCGCTGGTGCACATGCTCTCGCACGTCAAGGCCATGAGCCCGGCGGATGTGACGCGTGCAGTCGGCGTAAGTCTTCGCACCGTCCAGCGTCGGTCGGGTTCGCCGCAAAAACCGCTCAGTCAGGAACAGAGCGGTCGAGCGTGGAAGTTCGCCGAGGTCTTGTCCGTGGCCACGGAAGTATTCGGGAGTCAGGCAGAGGCGGAGAAATGGCTGATTGCCCCTGCCATGGCCCTCGATCGACGGCGGCCGATCGACCTGTTGTCGTCGCCAGCCGTCGTCGAGTTGGTCGAGCAATTACTTGGCCGCCTCGAGCACGGCGTATACACGTGACACCCTTGCCGGGTTCACTGGCTGGCTCCGCTTCATTGGTCGCGTGGCGGTTGGACGAAAAGAAGTTTGCCTCGACGTGGGACAGCGGCGAGGGGGCGCGTTTGTTCGGGGGCCGGTGGAATTCGCGGGGGAGGCGAGTCGTCTACTGCTCGATCGATCCAGCTACCGCCGTTCTTGAAGTAGCCGTGCACAAGGGTTT
>Ga0137409_10001170_pt1 | contig 28483 bp, 24 predicted proteins | sample CZODoug1_16funga_FD_122059 | JGI IMG/M metagenome (GOLD analysis project Ga0137409, IMG submission 122059) | Vadose zone soil fungal communities from Angelo Coast Range Reserve, California, USA - CZODoug1_16fungal (Hybrid Assembly) | ecosystem: Environmental > Terrestrial > Soil > Vadose zone...
ATAGCTGTTCGCAGAGACCTCGGAGACGTCTACGCAGGAGAGCGCGTGACGCATGCAATCATGGGAATCCTCTACGGAGCAATGTTGGCCACCCCCGTTCCCAGGCTCATTTCCTGGTGGGCAAGCCCGACTGCTTTGAATATTGCACTCGTCCCGATCCCCAAATGGGTGCGCGTCGCTCTCAGCGCGATGGGTGTGGGGGTCGTTTTGTCCGGGCTGAGGGATCTCTATGCAGCCCTGCAACTTCCGGGGGGCGGATGGCCTTGGCGTTTGGGCGACGTCGAGACGCGGAACCGTTGGCCCGGCAAGCCTAGAAGGATTTCCTCTGCCTGTTTTCCTTTGCATCCGAGCCAAGCGCGTCATAGGATGGCGCCCACAGTTTCCCGCTCTGCCGACAGGAGAAAATCTTTCATGCACATGCATAGCTTGAATTGGCTGGCGATCCTGGTAGCCGCGATATCCACCATGGTGGTCGGTTTTTTGTGGTACTCGCCCCTGCTCTTCGCAAAAGCTTGGGTGCGCGAAATGGGCTACGATCCCAACGACAAAGCCCAGATGGAGGAGATGAAGAAAAGCGCTGTCCTGGCCTACACGGGTTCGTTTTTGGCCAGCATTGTCTCGGCCTTTACACTGGCGCTGTTCCTTCACGGGCTCCGCGCGGAGCGCGTAGACTTCGGCTTGATGGTTGGCTTCCATGTGTGGCTCGGATTTGTCGCCACAGTGCAATTGACCGGCGTCCTGTTCATGAAACAGAGCATGAAGCTCTTCGCCATCAACACCGGCTACCAGCTTGTCTGCTACCTGGTCATGGGAACGATCCTCGCCGCGTGGAGGTAGCCCTCCAGCCAGGTGCTACGAAAGCAGAAGGATGAAGTAGCTTGCAACAACCCCTCGGGACAGACAGAATGTCCGGCGTTCACACTTGCCTACCCCACCCGCCAACGAGAACAACAGGCCTGCGCGTCCGGCCACCCGGCTGATTGCGCTGCTGGCCCTCGCGGCCCTTATCAATTATATCGATCGCGGCAACCTCTCCATCGCCGCACACTTGCTGAAGGGGGAGCTTGGCTTGTCAGGCTCGCAGCTTGGCATCTTGTTGTCCTCCTTTTTCTGGACCTACTCTCTCTTCCTTCCGGTTTCCGGATGGCTGGCGGATCGCTTTGAGGTCAAATGGGTGATGGCTTTTGGCTTTTTCCTCTGGTCCGGCGCGACGGCCGTCACCGGCGGCTTGCACACGTTCACGGCATTGCTCGCCGCGCGGCTCATGCTCGGGATCGGCGAATCGGTCGCTTATCCCTGCTACGCGAGGACGCTGGTGCGGCACGTTCCGGAAGTGGGCCGAGGATTTGCGAACGCGCTCATCGCTGCCGGAGTTGGATGCGGCCCGGCCCTGGGCACGTTTTTCGGGGGCACGCTCATGACGCGATACGGCTGGCGCCCTTTCTTCATCGTCCTTGGCGTCGTCAGCTTGGCCTGGCTGATTCCGTGGCTCGCGTGGATGCCGCGAGGAAGCAAGGCCGTTTCCTCCGTGGGGCAAAGCGACGTAGGATTTCTCGAAATCCTGAAGCAACGATCGATGTGGGGAACCTGCGGGGGCCTATTTGGCGCAAATTACGTGCTGTACTTCGAGATCACCTGGCTACCGTTTTATCTGGTGCGCGAGCGGCACCTGTCGATGGGAACGATGGCGAAGATTGGCGGCCTGGGATACTTGTGCTACTCCGCTGCCGCGGTGCTTTTCGGTTGGATCTCCGACCGGTGGATCGCCTCGGGTGGAACGCCGACTCTCGTTCGCAAAACTTTTGCGGGTGTGGGAGCGGGGAGTGCCGGGCTACTCCTCCTCGGCTGCGCCCTCGCCGGTTCCACGGTTTCCGTGATTCTACTTCTACTAGCGTTCGCAGCCGGCGGCATGTGCGGATCCAATATCTGGGCCATCACCCAAACTCTGGCCGGGCCGAGAATGGCGGGCCGCTGGACGGGCTTGCAAAATTTCGTCGGAAATCTTGCGGGAGTCATCGCACCGGCGGTGACCGGATTCGTCATCGATTACACCGGACGATTCTTCGTCGCCTTCGTCATTATGGCGGTCATTGCACTGTTGGCTGCTCTTTCTTATACCTTTGTTATCGGCCCGGTGAAGGAGATCGCCTGGGAAAGATGACCGGACAGCGGGGCCATGGGCGATGTCGTCTCGTCCATTGAGGCAAGCCCTCTCTTGTCCTAGAATCTTGCTCATGAACGTCGACTGGCTGCGCGAATTATGCCTCTCCTTTCCGGGCGCCGTGGAACAGATCCAGTGGGGCAGCGACCTACTCTTCAAAGTCGGCGGGAAGATGTTTGCCGCGACGCCGCTGGAGCCGGCTCCGGTGTGTCTTTCGTTCAAGGCGTCACCGGAACATTTTGCAGAACTCACGGAGCGGCCCAACGTCATTCCTGCGCCTTACCTGGCGCGAGCGCAATGGGTCGCGCTGCAAACCTGGGACGCTTTGCCGGCTCACGAACTCGCGCGCTTGCTGCGCGATTCTTATGACATGGTATTTGCGAGGCTTCCGAGGAAAACCCGCGATGCGATCGCCAACGCAAAGCCTGCGGCGCGCGAGGCGCGCAGTAAGAAACCGGTGAAAAAGAAAGGCGGGCGTAGCCGCTGACCTCCGGAAAAGATATACTCCGCTGAGTTTCCCAGCATTCGAAAGAGAGAGATGTTTCGTTGAGGTGGTCCATGATCGCACGCCTGTTATTGCTCCTTGTTTCCATGATGCTCGTTACTTCAGCGGTGCTGCGAAACGCAAAGTCAGCGCCGCCGGCAGGCGGTCTGCTGGTCGTGGCGAATCAGAAGGAGCACACCCTACTGGTGGTCGATCCCGACAATCGCCGCGAACTCGCAAAAATTGCAGTAGGGGTGAACGGCCATGAAGTCGTCGTATCGAATAACGGGCGCTTCGCCTACGTTCCGATCTACGGAAACTCGGGCGTCGGGAAGCCCGGGACGGACGGCAGCACGATTGACGTGATTGATCTGCAGGAACGCCAACTCGCTGCAACGATCGATCTGGGCAAACCGCTCCGCCCGCATCGCGCCGAATTCGGGCCCGACGGTTTGCTCTACGTCACCGCCGAGCTTGCGAACGCCGTCGATGTGATCGATCCATCCACGCGCAAGGTTCTCGCGGAAATTCCCACGGGCGAACCGCAATCCCACATGCTGGTTCTTTCGCCGGACGGCCACCGCGGTTACACGGCCAACGTCGGCGCCGGCAGCGTGAGCGTGCTTGATCTGGCGAAGCGCAATCTCATCACCGCCATTCCCGTGGCAAAGAGTGTCCAGCGCATTTCCATTTCGCCGGATGGCCTCCGCATCTTCACTCACGACCAGGATGCGCCCCGCATCGCGGTCATCGACACGGCCACCAACAAAATCACGAACTGGATCGAATTGCCGAACGTGGCGTATGCGTCGGCGCCGACTCCCGACGGACGCTGGCTGCTGGCGGTCTCCCTTGCTGCGAATCGCCTTCATGTCGTCGATTTGCAAACGCTGAAGGTGGTGCGTTCGCTGGATGTTCCGGAAAGATCGTCGGAAATCCTGATTCGACCGGGCGGGGAAATCGCCTATGTGAGCGGCACCGGCGCCGGGAAAATTGCGGTGCTCGACCTGCGCTCCTGGAAAATGCAGCAGTCGATCGACCTCACTCCGGGCGTCGATGGCCTCGCGTGGGCTACTGCTCTGCATTAGAAGTCGCGGAAGGTGGCGCCGGCGAACTTTGTCGAGCGGGAATGCCTGCCATGAGTATGCGAAGTCGCTCCTCCCGTCGTTGTGGTTACCGGGTTTCTTCGAGATTCACGAATTCCACGCGGTAGGGCATTCGTTCCAAGCTCAGATGTGCCACCGTGACCGGCAACTGAAATCTCCGTGGTCCGGCGCTTCCTGGATTGATGTACAGCACGCCATCGCGTTCGGTCTTTCCCGGTTTGTGGGAATGGCCACTGACGACGATGTGAAAGCCAGATGCGGCAGGATTCAAATCAAGGGCTTTCACATCGTGTAACACGTAGATCACTGCCGCGCCTGCCTCCGCCACGGCTGTCGCCGGCAACTCCTTCGCCCACGGCTCCGTATCCACATTTCCGCGCACGGCTACAACCGGTGCGATCTTTCTCAGCTCCTCCAGAATCTCCGGCTTCCCCACGTCCCCTGCATGAATGATCAGCTCCGAACCGCGCAAGGCTTCCACCGCTTCCTTGCGCAGCAAGCTGTGCGTATCCGAAATCAGCCCGATCCTCTTCACTCTGTTTATCATAGGCAGATCGTACCGCGGAACGAATGGAATCACGCCGCGCCCGTACTTCCAGCCGCTCCTCTTGACAATCTAGGGTAACGGTGCCATCTTCCTCTTGACAGTCGAGAGGAGCGGAATTCATGGCGGACAAACCGAGTGGCCTGGTCCAGGGCACGCTGGACATGCTAATCCTGAAAACGCTTGAGTTGGAAGCAATGCACGGCTACGGGATAGCGATACGTATCGAGCAAATCAGCAAGGGCGTCTTCCAGGTGAACCCGGGATCGCTGTTCCCGGCATTCCGCAGGCTGGAGCGGGCTGGCTGGCTCAAGAGCGAATGGCGGGATACGGAGAACAACCGGCGCGCGAAGTATTACGCGCTGACGGCACTCGGGCGCAAACAACTCAAGGGTGAGACGCGCGAATGGGCGAGGCAAGCGGCGGCCATTGCGCGCATTCTCGAGGCGGAATCGTAGGAGGCCGAGGATGTCTTTTCTGCGGAATCTTGCGGGTGGTTTGCGGGGATTGCTTCGCAAGGAAAGGGTCGAGCGCGAGATGGATGAGGAACTGCGCGGCTATCTGGACGCCGCCGTGAACGAGAAGATGCGCCGCGGGATGAGCCGCGAAGAAGCGATGCGGGCCGCGCGCATCGAGATGGGCGGAGCGGAAAGCGTGAAAGAACAGGTCCGCGCGGTGAGTTGGGAGTCATTGGTCGAAACGCTCTGGCAGGATCTAAAGTTCGGTTTGCGTCTCCTGCGCTTCAACCCTGCTTTCGCGGCAGCGGCGATTTTGTCTCTGGCACTCGGCATCGGAGCCAACACTGCTATCTTTCAGCTTTTGGATGCGATTCGGCTGCGCGCTCTGCCGGTGAAACACCCGCAGGAACTCGCGGCGGTGCGAATCGCGGAGCGCAACGGCGCGACGGGAAGCTTCGTGACCCGCTACCCGCAGCTCACAAATCCCATGTGGGAGCAGATCCGTGCGCAGCAGCAGGCGTTCTCTGGGGTGTTCGCCTGGGGACCGACGACTTTTAATATCTCTCCGGGCGGCCCAGTCCACTCCGTGCAAGGCCTTTGGGTGAGCGGCGAATTCTTCGACGTGCTGGGCATCGCGCCGGAAAAGGGGCGATTGCTTTCGCCTGCGGACGACCGGCCCGAGTGCACGTCTGCCGGAGTAGTAGTCAGCCATGCCTTCTGGCAGCGTGAGTACGGTGGTGACGAATCCATCGTCGGGCGCAAGATCACGATTGAGAAGCATCCGTTCGAGATGGTCGGGGTAGCGCCGGCGAGTTTTTATGGTGTCGAGGTCGGACGGAACTTCGATGTGGCGGTGCCGCTCTGTGCGGAGCCGACGATTCGCAGCGAGTTCAGCGTTCTGAACCGGCGGGATGGCTGGTGGCTTACGGTGATGGGCCGGCTGAAACCCGGTTGGACGATAGAACGGGCATCGGCACAACTGCGCGTAATTTCACCGGGACTTTTCGAAGCGACCTTGCCGGCCGAGTTCGATCCCGGAGATGCCAAACATTTTCTCGGCTACAAACTAGGAGCTTTTCCAGGCGCGACCGGAATCTCCGACCTGCGGGCCACCTACGAGGATCCCCTATGGTTATTGCTGGGGCTCGCGGCGCTGGTGCTGCTGATTGCTTCCGCGAATCTGGCCAACCTAATGCTGGCGCGGGCGAGCTCCCGCGAACGGGAAATGGGCATGCGCATGGCGGTGGGAGCGACGAGAGGCCGATTGATCCGGCAATTGCTGGCGGAAAGCCTGCTTCTTGGCCTGGCTGGCGCGCTCCTGGGCGCTCAGCTCGCGCATGTGTTGACTCGTTTGCTTGTCTCTTCGATCAGCACGCAAAGCGCTCCTCTTTTTATGGACCTAGCCATGGATTGGCGGATGCTGGGATTTACCGCGGGGATCACCGTGCTGACGTGCGTCCTGTTTGGGCTGACTCCGGCGTTGCGGGCAACGCGAGTTTCCCCGGGCGTGGTGCTGAAGTCGAGCGGCCGGAGCGCCACGAGCGGTCCCGCGCGGTTCGGGTTGCGGCGCGTTCTGGTGGTTTCGCAGATTGCCATGTCGCTTATGCTCGTAGTTGGCGCAATCCTCTTTTCGCGGAGCCTGCAAAAACTAGCCACGCTGGATGCGGGATTCACGCAGAACGGAGTGTTGGAGCTGGATCTGGATCTGACAGCGCTCCACTTGCCCGCCGAAGGACGCGCGGAGTTCAAGGGGTTTGTAGTGCAACAGGTTCGAGCGATTCCCGGCGTGGAGTCGGCAGCGGAAGCAGGAGTCGTCCCGTTGAGCGGCAACGGAATGAACCGCCAAGTGCTGGTAGCCAAAGGCGGACAGGTCGTCGAGGGCAAGAGCGAGTTGAATGAGATCAGCCCGAAGTACTTCGCTACGTTGCAGACGCCCATTCTGGCAGGCCGGGATTTTGACGATCGCGATACGTTGACATCGCCCACGGTGGCGATCGTCAACGAGACGTTTGCCAGGAAGTTTCTCGCCGGAGCAAATCCGGTTGGCTCCACCTTTCGAGTAAAATCGGAAAGCAAAGAGACCGGTCCATTCCAGATCGTCGGGCTAGTGAAAGATGCGAAACTTTACGAACTGCGGGAAGAGTATCTGCCCACGATGTTCATGGCGGTAGCGCAGAAGCAGCACCCCGAGCAGGACGAGACCATCCTCATCCGGTCCCAGGTTTCGCTCTTCAGTCTCATTTCCGCGTTGAAGCGTACGGTTCAGCAGATCAATCGCGGGATTGATATGGACTTCACGCCGATCGACAGATTGGTGGAAGTCTCTCTCCAGCGCGACCGCTTGATGGCGCGCCTTTCCGGATTCTTCGGTGTGCTCGCGGTGCTTCTGGCCACCGTGGGTTTGTACGGGGTGATCGCCTACATGGTGGAACGGCGGACCAGCGAAATCGGGATTCGCATGGCCTTAGGTGCGGATCGCGGGAGTATTGTGCGCCTGGTGCTGCGGGAAGCTTCTGTTGTGCTCGGCCTGGGTCTGCTGATTGGAACAGCGATGTCGCTGGCAGGTAGCAGGGCCGCGGCAACCATGCTGTTCGGGCTAAAGCCGACAGACTTTGCGACCTACGTTCTGGCACTCGCGAGCTTGTCAGCGGTTGCGGCTTTGGCGAGTTTCCTGCCGGCCCGGCGCGCGGCTCGGCTCGATCCGATGGTGGCGTTGAGAAATGAGTAGGTTCGGGATCAGCTGAAAACGAAGATTATGTCAACGCAAAACCGCGGATGACCAAACAACAAATCTAGCGAGGAACAAAACGGGGAGCAGGAATTCGGCGCTCCGGTTTACGCGGAGACTTTGCTGGGAGCCACGCGGCGCAGCGGTCTTGCGCCTGGAATCGGGAACTGCATGTGCCAAAAGTTCGTTTCGGGTGAGATGAACTCCACTCCGATATACTGCTTGCCGTCGCGCGCCCGGTGGATGGAGACAACCCGGCACTCCATCGACTGCGTGGTGTTATCATTCAACAGCATCAGAGTTTGTCCCACCAATACGATCTCTTCAAGCTGAAACAGCGCCCCGTGCCGGTTCACCGATTGAGAATGGGTCTGTGCGGAGAACTTCTCGCCAGAGTCTGTCTTTCCGCGGACGGTCAACGGCACCGTCAAGGCTACCCTCAGTGTGCGGCGGCGTTCTTTGCAACGAAAGTGAAGCAGGGACATTTCGGCTTCGACCTCAAATCTGATTTATGAGTTCGCGGCGTTTTCGGCCAATTTCAATCGACGGGTTTACGCCTAACGTATCGTGCCAGCAGGGTGCTAAAGCGACAGAACAGGAGACTAGAGGTGAATAGCACGAACCTTGCCCACACACCCAGATACTGACGACTTACTTCTTCCAAGACAATGGCGGAACGGTACCACAGAATTGAGCTCGGTAACAGTACCCTCGGGCTAGAACCCCCAGTTTCCCCGTCCCGTTTGCTACCAGGCCTTGAAACAGTCGTAGTTCCGCTGCCTGATGATCTTCCCTTCGCGGAATTCCAGAAACACCCTAAAAAAGGCCTTCATCTGCCCCCCGGCCGGAATGGATGCAAAGGGTACGGCCAAAGTTCCGACCCACTCAACTTCCAGCGCTACCCGGTCGTGGTCAGCTATCTCTTGCTTTATCTTATACATCTGGCGGGACATCACCTTTCTGCCGCGTTCCGCCCCCTCCAGGGCCGCAGCCAGGTTTCGCTTCTTTCCGAGGGGCGTCAGCAGGTTCGGGAATTCCTCCAAGACTACATCGGGAGCAAGGAACTCCTTGAGTGCGGCACCAGTCTCCCCCCTTTCGAGGGCCTGCAGGTATCTCCGCGCAATCCCCAGATTTCCAGCCGGTTCGCCCATTTTTGCCTCCACAAACAGCGGTTCTCCGCCGCCTGCGTAGTTTCTAGCACCGGCTTGTCCTACCTTAGTGTCCCGACCGGCGCATCCGTTTCAATTTTTTCGGGGCTTGGAAGACTTTTGCCTGGCCGCTTTCCCCGGTGAGTTTCCCAACAATGCTACGAGTTGCAGCGGGTTCACCCGCGCTTTTTCAACGGTGAGTCCCCAGTGCAGGTGTGGCCCGGTGACGCGTCCCGTGGCTCCGACTTTTCCCAGCACGGCGCCGGCTTCCAAAGCGTCTCCCACCTTCGCATCGATCTCCGAGAGGTGGCCATAAAGGGTGTAAATTCCCAGACCGTGATCCACTACGACGGTATTCCCGGCGAAGAACAATTCCTCTGCCAGCACGACCCGGCCGCGTTGCGCGGCATGTACCGGGGTCCCGGTTGCACCCGGTAAATCCACCCCGCTATGTGGTGACCCGGGATTCCTATTCAGAATCCGCCGTCTCCCAAAATTCGAACCGGTTGTCACGCCATCCAGCGGTATTCGAAACTTCCCATCCCACAAGCGCTCCGGCGTCACGCGATCAAAAATATTACGCAACTTCTGGCGCTCTTCGTCTGCGCGCTTGATTTGTTCCGGGCTGGGCTCGACGAACTGTTTCTCTACCTGCAATTTCTCGGTCGCGAACCGGCCTTTTCTCACCGTCACTCTCGCCATGCAGCTAATTTTCCCGCCGCTTGCCATTTGTCCTGTGACCTTCAACTCGTATTCCCCGGGGGCCTTTTCGAGGTCAACCCCCACCAGGCCTTTTCGCTGGGCTTCACTTGCGACCTCCGGCCAGAGTGGGATACTCCGCCCGTCCCACTCTCCTTGCACTTCCATCAGTGGCTTCGCGCTTTTCAGTTCGATCAGCAGCAGACTTCCCTGGCTGAATTCGGGCGCGCTCAGGCGCAATGTTGTTCCTGGAGTGCAAGCTCCCGCATCTTTCGCCATCGCTCCTTGCGAAAGCAGCGCGGCACTTGCCGCCAAACACACGAGGGCCAACCACTTCCACCGCTTTCGAACTGCCGTCCGGTCTTGCGAGCTCATCGCTGTTGCCGCATCATCGCCACGCGTGGTTCCACCTTTGCGAATTGCGCGCGCCCCAACTTCGATCCCATGATGGCCTTTTCGGACAATAGAAATAGATCAGGGTTTTTTGCTTTTTCGCGGAGTTCTTTGAGAAAAGGCCGCACTTTCGCAAACATGAAGTACAGCTCGCCGCAAAATGCCGGTTCAAAGAACAGTTTTTCACTCACAACGCCATTCAAGACAAACGACGTCGCAATTCCCCAGTAGCTGCCCGCTTGCCGCAGCCAGTTGTTTTCTTGCGAGCCAAAGTCCATCGCCACCTTCATGAAATCATCCGCATCCTTCGGCCAAAACGTCGTCAGCCACCATTGCCGCGCTTTGCGCAGTTCCGGCTCGCGCCTCAGGTCGTAGAGTTCGAGGATCAATCTCGCCTCATCGACGGTCGGTTTTTTAGGCATCGTCCCCTCCCAGGAATATCTGCTGTGTGATTTTACCTTTCGCGCGCACCTTTTCGCTCCAGATTTCTCCCGTTACTTGCCGGGATTTCTAGCAGACGGTTAAACTGGGCGGCTCTCCAACACGTGAGGGGCGGTCCGGCTGCCCCGTGCCTTCCAAAGTGTCCGGCAACGCGACACTTTCATCCCGCCAGCGGACGCCAGCAAACCGGCTGAGGCCCTCCCTTTTCCCAGAAGTCTTTTTGATTCTGTGGTTTCTGCTCTTGCCGTGCGCGGCATGAAGATTGCCCTGAATACCTCCGGGAAATTTCGTCCTCCGCATCTGAAAAAGGACCCTCTAAGGAGGCTTCCGTGAAAAAAATCGATCGTATGCGAGAGAAAGTCAGCATCTTGCCGACTTCCGTTTACTTGTCGAAGATGCACGATGCGGGTTGGAGCCTGGTCGCCCTGGAATGGGAACGCGAGGTGGAGTCTTCAGCCCAGCCCGAGGAGCGGGAAGCTCCCATCGCCTCTGAAGAAATCCCGTTCGGCCTTCGCATTGCCTCCGACTGCCGTCATCTGGAAGACGACCCCCTGGAAATACAAACTCTCAAATTTCTGGCCGAAATGATTGTTCAAGACCTCTCGTTCACCAGCATGGCTGAAGCCTTGAATGTCCGCGAGTATCGCACCCGTGACGGCCGGCCATGGACCGCCGCGGGCGTCTTCAAACTCACTCCACGCCTGATCGATGTCGCCCCGCGCCTCCTCTCCGGCGCCGAATGGGAGTCCCGCAAGAAACAGTTGTCCCACGTCACCTGGAACTCCTGAGGCACGCAAAGAGTCGCGCCGTCATTCCTCGCGAAGCAAGGACCACTTCCTCTCCGACAATCTTCACGGCCCATGTCGCCGAGTTTCTGGCTGGTGCAGGGGATTTACGCTTATTGTCCAAAATTGAACAGCTTCGCGCCCTGCATGCTTTTACGCTTTGATTGGATTTGCAGAGCGGATTCGTCAGCAGCAACCGCTGATGTGGTCCGTCCTAAGATAGTGAAACCAAAAGACGAAAATCCCACTGTGGTGAGCCATTATGCAACAACAAACTTCCCATTCTAGAAGGTTCAGCTCTCGTGTGGCCACGCCGGGGGACATCTATGTGTACTGGAGCTCCGTTGGGTATGACGATACTTCGCGTGTTCGGGATCTAAGCTCGGGCGGTCTGTTTGTCCAGACACGCAAGACAAAGTCCGTGGGCGCGAAGACAAACCTTCATTTTCTTGTCGAAGAAGGTCAGATCAGGGCCGAAGCTGTTGTGCGGCATGTAAAGCCCGGTCGTGGCTTGGGGCTGCAATTCACGGCCGTGCGCGAGGAAGATCGCCCGCGCCTCGCGGGCTTGATGAAAAGGCTTCGCGGATTCGGCTTGATTTCAAGGTTTCAAACGGCCGAACACGACCAGCAAGCACCTTTGCAATGACCTCGGATAACCCGACGCCGGTTCCCACCCCGAACACGACTAATCCCACCAACGTGAGTTGATTGCAGTTGTCCGGCGTCACCTGCAATTCCCGCGCACCAACTCTCCGTACCCGCAATCTTTACGCCGGCGTTTCACTCTTTCGCGGGAACGGTGTACCGAGCTTCTCATCCCACCGAACCCGCCCTGTCATCTGCATGACCACAAACAGCGTGAGGATCGCTCCAATCGTCACCGCCAATCCCGTGAACCCCTCAAAGAAAAACGCGTAGGAAAACAGCACCAGATAGACCAGTTGCGTCAGTCCCGCATCCACTGCCGCGAAGCGCAAATCCACCACGAGTCGCAAATAACTTACGACCAGCGCAATCGAAACGATCGACGAAATCACAAACGCCAGATGAATCGAAATATGATCCGCCAGATACGCCAGCAGCAGATGAAATGCAAAGAACGCGCAGGCCAGAAAAAAATAGTTCATGGGTTGCAGATCATTGCCGCGCAGCGCGGACAGAATGAATACCAGAAAGAAAAAGAAGAACAGCGACACGGGGCCGAAATAGCTGATGCGCCCCGCCAGCGGACCGGGTTGCAGCTTCTGCGGCATCTTCAAGGCGATGTCGAATCCGGATACCAAACTCTGATAATTCCACTCCAGTTCCCAGCCGTTCGCCGTCTGCCGTTTTTCGGTTGGCGAAAGCGAATTGTCCGGGAAATCGAAACCGGAAAAATCCGTTTTCACCAGCAGGTGAAAATCGCGCGCCTGCGAAATTTCCTTGCCGTCCCCGTCCGCATTTCCGCGCGCAGTCGAATGCTCTGCGTTCGCGCGTGAAAATGTGTATCGCCAGTTGTCGAGCCCCTGCGAGCGATAGGCCGCGTGCAGCACGGACTTCGCCCCGGCTGCCACGCGCGTCCGCGCTACGGCCTGCGATCCGCTGAACGTCACAGGCAAGGGCTTGTCGTCCAAAAGCAGTTGTACGTTGTCGTACACCGCCTGTTGCGCGGGAAACGGCAGTTGAAACACGAACTCTTCTTCCCGCGAAGTGGGATTCTGGAACGTGTAAGCTCCGTCGAAATCCACTTTGTACGTGCTGAACCACAGCAGCCCTTTTTGCCGGTAATCGATGTGCAAGGTCGCCGCAATGCGGCTCGCGTCGATCTTGACCGGCTCCGAGTGCGTCTGCTTCTCGGTGCGCGTGGTTTTCTTTCCCTTCTCTTCCACCTCGACGGTCTTTTCCTCTTGCCATTCGCGCGCGAGCGTGGGCGGCGCCTGCGCTTGCGGCGCTCCCCACGTCGAAGCCACGCGCCCGGACAGCCCCGACTCCGCGTTATAGGTCCTGTAAAAAACGGTGGATCCCAGAATGGCCCAAGCCACCGCAGTGCAAACGAAAATCGCAATGATCGCCGCAATCCGTTTCAACATGCTGGGTTGTGCCTCGACTCTCTCCGCCAGACCCCAACCTACCTCGCCTGGTTGGTGTTGTCAAGTACTTTTCATTGTAAAGTACAAGCAGGTGCGAGGTTCCGCTTTGCTCCATGCAGGGACGGACTTCGGTCCGCCCTCTCTACTCCCTACTCCCATCGCGCTACCCAGGGCCGTCATTCCGAGCGAAGCAAGGAATCTCTCTTCACTTCTTTTTGCTCCTCTTCGGCCTTCAAGAGTGAATTGTCAGCTCGCCGGATTGGGACATGCCGAGGGACACCAAGTTGTGCTAGATTGACGGGCATCCGGTCTTGGCACAGCGGCACTGGGATGTGCCGCTTGTAAACTCTCCCTGAACGCTTCTCACATTGGTCCGCGGTAATCTGCAGGAGGCTCCGTGAAAATGTCGAGTCTGATGGGACTACTGGCTTGCGAAACATGGAAGAAGTCCGCGGCAAGGACGCGCACTTTCGCGCTGCTATGCGGTGCGTTGTTGATGGCCACGCCGGTAAAGGCGCAGGGCCCCGGGCCGCTTCCGGCCACACCGAAAAAACCGGTCGAGGATGAGTATCACGGCGTCAAAGTCACCGACGACTACCGCTGGCTGGAGAATTGGGACGATCCGGCGGTGCGCGCGTGGAGCGACGAACAAAACCAGCGGACGCGCGCGTATCTGGATGGTCTGGCGGTGCGTGAGCCGATCCGCAAGTGGCTACGTGAGGTAGCCAACGCAACCTCCGTCAGTTATTACGCGATCCGGTTTCCGCACGATGTCTTTTTTGCCATGAAGACGCAGCCGCCAAAGAACCAGCCGTTCCTGATTACGTTGAAATCTCTCGATGACCCGGCTTCGGAGCGCGTGATTCTCGATCCGAATCAACTCAATTCCAAGGGCACTACGGCGATCGATTTCTACGTGCCCTCACTCGACGGTCGATACGTGGCCGCATCGCTCTCGGAAGGCGGGAGTGAAGAAGGAACCGTGCACGTATACGACGTGGCGAGTGGAAATGAGACGGGAGACGTGATCCCGCGAGTCAACAAGGGCACCGGCGGCGGCAGCGTCGCGTGGAATGGCGACGGCACCGGTTTCTTTTACACCCGCTACCCGGGGGACGGCGAGCGGCCAAAGGAAGACCTGGACTTTTATCAGCAGATTTATTTTCACAAACTGGGCACTCCGGTGAGCGCGGACACGTATTCCATCGGAAAAGACTTTCCGCGCATCGCGGAAATTTTGATGCGCACCTCTGACGATGGCCGCTACGTGCTGGCGCAAGTGGCAAATGGCGACGGTGGTGAATTCGCACATTACTTGATGGATTTCAGCGCTGAACGGACGAACACGTGGATACAAGTGACGCATTTCATCGAAAAGGTCAGCCAAGCTGTTTTTGGGAAGGACCATACGCTGTATCTCCTCTCCAGGAACAATGCACCGCGCGGGAAGGTGCTGAGGGTACCGCTGGGCAAACCGGTATTGGCGAACGCGGAGACGGTGGTGCCGCAGAGCGAGGCCGCGATCGAAGCGTTTGTGCCGTCGGAAACACTCCTCTACGTGATTGATTCGATGGGAGGGCCGTCGCGCGTCCGCGTTTTTGACCAGAAGGGCCACGCCAAGGGAGTGGTGCCCACGCTTCCGGCGTCTGCGGTGTACGGCGCAAGTTCGCCGCGCGGCGACAACCTGATTTACAACAATGTATCCTACCTGACCCCGGGCGCGTGGTACCGCTATGACCCCGCGACCGGCAAGGCAACGCGCACGGCATTGTTTCAGACTTCACCGGTTGATTTCAGCGACTCGGAAGTCTCACGGGAGTGGGCAGTATCGAAGGACGGCACAAAGATTCCCATGAGCGTGATTCGGCGGAAAGGGATCAAACTCGACGGGACGACGCCCACGCTGCTCACGGGTTACGGCGGCTACAACATCAGCTTGGCGCCGTACTTTGATGCGGCTGTGCGGCTATGGCTGGATCGCGGCGGCGTTTCGGTGGTGGCGAATGTGCGAGGCGGCGGCGAATACGGCGAGGAATGGCATCAAGCGGGCAATCTAACTAAGAAGCAGAATGTCTTTGATGACTTCGCGGCATGCGCAAAGCAGTTGATAGACACCGGGTACACCAAGCCAGCGAATCTCGCCATCATCGGCGGAAGCAACGGCGGATTGTTGATGGGCGCGGCGCTGGTGCAGCATCCGGAGATGTACCGCGCCGTCGTGTCCTACGTGGGAATCTACGACATGTTGCGAAGTGAGGCCATCACCGCAAATGCCGTCTTCAACATCACGGAGTTCGGCACCGTGAAGGATCCCGCGCAGTTCAAAGCGCTGTACGCCTATTCGCCCTATCAACATGTCGTGGACGGCACGGCCTATCCGGCGGTGTTGTTTCTGACGGGCGCGAATGATCCGCGCGTGAATCCCGCAAACTCCCGAAAGATGACGGCGCGGCTGCAGCCGGCGACCAGTTCCAAAGCCCCGGTGCTCTTGCGGACGAGCTCCACCACAGGGCATGGAATCGACTCCGGTCTGGACGAACAGGTCGAAGAAGGCGCAGACGTGTGGGCGTTCTTGTTCGACCAGCTGGGCTTGCGAATGGACGCGGCCAAGAAAAAGTAGCGGTCCGGCCCAATCGCGAATCCCTATGGGCAGGACTCGACCCCTGCCTCGATCGTACCTACACCCCCAAGGAGCCCCATGCAGTCGCTTCGGCTGAACCCCATCCTCAACACGGACTCCTACAAGCTCACGCACTGGTGGCAATATCCCCCGGACACGCGGCACATCTATTCCTACCTCGAATCCCGCGGCGGCATGTTCGGAGAGACCATGCTCGCCATGCTGCAATACATCATCAAATCCAATTTTGCCGGCCAGGTGTTCACACTCGACGATGTCGAAGAAGCCCGCCGCATCGCCCACGCTCATTTCTCTGGTCATCCCAAGACTTTCAACCACGAAGGTTTCAAGTCTCTCTATGCGAAACACGGCGGCCGCCTGCCGCTCCGCATCCGCGCTGTCAAGGAAGGCACCGTCGTCAAGACTCACAACGCGCTCATCACAATCGAAAACACCGACCCCGAGTTCTACTGGCTCACCAACTGGGCGGAAACGCTTCTCGTCCAGGTCTGGTATCCGATCACTGTCGCCACGCTCTCTCGTGCGATCAAGCAGGTCATTGGCAAAGCCCTCGTGCGCACTGGCGATCCCTCGCTCCTTCCCTTCAAGCTGCACGACTTCGGATTCCGCGGCGTCTCTTCCAAGGAATCCGCCGCCATCGGCGGCGCCGCGCATCTGCTGAATTTTCTCGGCACGGACACGCTTGCGGCCATTCAGCTCCTCAACCAGTTCTATTCGGCGGATCTCTCGAGCAGCGATCCAATGAATTGCGCGGCCTATAGCATCCCCGCTTCCGAGCATTCCACTATCACCGCTTGGGGCGAAGCCCACGAGTTGGACGCTTACGCCAACATCCTCGCAAACTGCCCCGAAGGTCTCGTCGCCTGCGTCAGCGATTCCTACGACATTTACAATGCCGTCCGCAATCTCTGGGGCGGCGCGCTGCGCGACAAAGTCCTCCAAAGAAAAGGCACGCTGGTGATTCGCCCTGATTCCGGCGAAGCCGTCACCGTCCTCGAGGAACTCTTCAAGATTGTCAGCGAGAAATTCGGCTACGAAGTAAACCGCAAAGGCTGGAAGACCACCGTTCCGTGCGTGCGCTTTATCCAGGGCGACGGCGTCAACTTCTACACCATTCAGAATATTACCGCGCAGCTCACCCGGAAAGGCTGGTCGCAGGACATCTGGAACTACGGCATGGGCGGCGCGCTGCTGCAACAAGTCAATCGCGACACGCTGAAATTCGCGTTAAAATGTTCGGCCATCGACCGCCACGGCCAATGGCACAACGTTTACAAGAATCCGAGAACCGATCCCAGCAAAGCCAGTAAGGGCGGACGCTTCAACCTCATCCAGAATGGCAAGGATTTCGCCACCGTCGAAGCCGTTGACGGCGCTCCCCTCCCGTCCAACAATGCTCTCGAAACCATTCTCGAAGATGGCAAACTCCTCCGCGATCAAACTCTCGCGGAAGTTCGCGCCATCGCTTCTTCTTACGACACCTACAATGATCCCGTCTGATCAAACTCTCTCGCTATTCGCGCGCGTTTCCGCGCAGCTTGAAGCGTTGAATTTTCCCCGTCACGGTTTTCGGAAGTTCGCTGGAGAATCGTACCTCGCGTGGCACTTTGTACGACACCAGTCTTGCCCTGACATGCTCGCAAATTTCTGCGGCGAGCTCCTCCGAGCCGTGGACATTCCCGCGCAGCACGACGTGGGCCACGCAATATGCTAAGCCCCGCTCATCGGTCGCGCCAACTACGGCGGCCTCGGCTACCTGCGGATGCCCGAGCAGAGTGTTCTCCACCTCCACCGGGGAAACCCACATGCCCGCGACTTTCAACATGTCGTCCGCGCGCCCGCAGTAGTGGTAGTAACCGCGCGAATCGCAAAAGAATTTGTCGCCGGTCGCTACCCAATCTCGGCGTTTCGTGCGCGCCGTCAATTCGGGAATCCGCCAATACTCCGCAAACGCGCTCGCGCCGCGCACCCAGAGATTGCCGATCTCGCCGTCACGCACCAATTCTTCTTTGTCATCCACAATCTTCACTTCATAACCCGGCACGGGAAAACCACAACTGCCTGGCTGGCATTTTCCGGGAACGCTCGAAATGAAAATATGCAGCATCTCCGTCGAGCCAATTCCGTCGAGGATTTCGATTCCGAATTGCCGCTTCCACGCGTTGAAGATTTCCGCCGGCAGCGTTTCACCGGCCGATACGCACTTGCGCAGCGAAGAAAAATCGATGGCCGAGCGCGCTCCATCCGCTTCCCGCAGAATCGCGGCGTACAGAGTAGGCACGGCAAAAAAGACAGTGGGGCGGTCCCGGGCGACAATCTCCATGACTCGCTCTACTTTTGTTTTTTCGGGATTCAGAATCGTCCGGGCCCCCACCGAGAGCGGAAAATACATTCCGTTTCCCAAGCCGTAGGCAAAGAAAAGTTTCGACGCGGAAAACGTGACATCTTCCGCCCGCAGTCCAAGGATACCTTGCGCATAGTTCACGCTCGCAACTGCCATGTCCGCGTGGAGATGAACGGCGGCTTTTGGCGTGCCGCCGCTCCCGGATGTGTAAAGCATGAATGCCGGGTCGTGAGGCGAAGTGTTCGCCGCAGCAAGTTGTTCGCTGGCGGCCGCTTTCCACGCGCTCCACTTTGCGCAGAACACTCCGTTCGAATTGATTTTTTCCTCGCCAACAATGACAATCGGCATTTGCGGACGCACGCCCGAGGCCGGCAAGAATTCGGCGAGCGCGTTCGCATGAATAATCGCCGCACGTGGCTGGCTATTCTCAAGGTAATGAATGTAGTCGGAAGATCGCGCGAAAGGATTCACGGGCACGGCCACCGCGCCGATTTTTGCGGCGCCAAAAAAAGCGGCTACAAACTCCACCGAATCCGGGAGCACAATCAGAACGCGATCGCCCCGGGAGACGCCATTCGAATGCAGCGCGTTCCCGGCGCGATTAGCAAGCGCGGCCAGTTCGCCGTAGGTAACTTCGCCCACAATCGCCACGCGCTCCGGATGCCGCCTCGCCGGCGCTTCCAGAAAATGAGCCGCCACATTGAAATGTTCAGGCAATTCCCCGTGCATAGATTTTTCTGATGGCACTGCACTGTGCCTTTAGTCCACACCGATATCTTCGTTCCAAACTTCAGGATGGTCGGCAATGTATTTCGCGAGCATTCGAACGCACTCCTCGGAATGCAGGTCGATGACCTCGATTCCGTTTTCGACCAGCCAATCAATCCCGCCGCGGAAATTCACAGACTCGCCGACCACTACAGCGCCAATCCCAAACTGGCGAATCAGGCCGCTGCAATACCAGCACGGCGCCAGCGTCGTCACCATAATTTTGTCGCGGTAACTCCGCTGCCGGCCGGCCTTTCGAAAAGCATCCGTTTCGCCATGCGCGGAAGGATCGCCCTGCTGCACTCTGCGGTTGTGGCCGCGTCCGAGCAGTTTTCCATTGCGTTCGAACAGCGCAGCACCAATGGGGATTCCTCCTTCGCCTAGCCCAAGGCGCGCCTCTTCCACTGCCGTCTTCAGCATTGCGAGATATTTCTCTCGATTTTTTTCTGCGTCCGTGCCCATTTTCCCCCGCTCCTGATTTCCCTGCCCCGTCACTTCATTTCGCAGCACCTGCCATCGGAAACATCCAGCTCAAGAGAAGATGGGTCGGCCAATAAAGAAGCGCGACCGCTCCAACAAAAATCACGGCGAGGTGTACGGGAGCAGGTCCCCAGGAGCGATGAAAGAGCGGATCTTGGTACGCGTAGTTCATATTGAACCCCGAGGGCAAAAACCGCGAGGCGACAAGAAGCCCCGCCGCAATCGCTGCCTGCAACGCCAGAGCGCGACGGTCGTATCCTATCTTCCGCAAGGCCCAGAGCAACACCAAGGGAAGACCGAGATGAAAGCTCGATAGCAACCTGACGAAGATTGGGGCGCGCGCATCCCACATGTACTCCGTACCGCCGACGAGAAATCGTCCCGTAAGCAGCCGCGAGCCCACGTCCAGGCCCCAGAGAATGCCGGCTGCCAGCGAACTCACTGCCTGGCTGGAAACCAGCAGCGAATTTCCCCACCACAATCCGGCGCATCCGAGGATCACGGCGACGTCACACAAATGCAGAAGATTGGCCCACCCCCATACGCGCATGTAGGCGGGAAGCCACACCACCATCCACACCAACCCGACCCATCGCAGAACTGGAAAGACGGCTGTGCCAGTGGTCATGCGTCTTCTCCGCTTGATGTTTCCGATGCGGCACAGCCTACCACAGGCGGATGCTCTTGCATGCAGCGTGTCAACTCCGACCATTCGAGGCGACTAAGCGCCGGAACAATTGCGGCAGGAAGACACGACGGCAGGTGCAAGGTCTGAGGCTCGCGGAAAAAAGACAGCGACGATCCCGGTGATGAAGCAGCAGCCTGGAAAATCGTTTTAGGAGCTTGACTCGGTATTCCTCCGGTAGTAAAACCGGGGCGTCTTGGGGTGAGCCGTCCGCGCCTGCGGACGGGGAGATGGACACTGGGACCAGGGGTGGTGCCAATGAGAAGAAATTCCCTAACACTTTGCGTGTTGGTGTCTGTATGTATTTGCGCAGGGATTGCTTCCGCACAGGAAATCACTGGCTCGATCGTGGGCACGGTGAGTGACTCCAAAGGCGGTGTCGTTCCCAACGCGAGGGTCACCATAACCAACACTGACCAGCAGGTCGTGGTGCGCACGCTCACAACCGACGACCGCGGCGAGTACGCGGCACCGCTTCTGCCCGTAGGGCGTTACTCGGTTACCGCCGAGATCGCCGGATTCAAGAAGGTTACGCAAAGCGGCGTGGTGCTAAACGTCAACGACAAGCTGGCCGTCAATTTCAATCTCGAAGTGGGCACAGTGAGCGAGACCGTGAGCGTGGAAGCCAACGCCTTGCAGGTCGACACGCAGAGCGCAAGTGCCACTGGTGTGGTTACAGGCACGCAAGTCCGAGAGCTCTCCCTCAACAGCCGCAACTATGCGGCACTTGTGCTTTTGGTGCCCGGGGCTTCCGACTCCGGCAACGCCGACCAGATCTTCCCCGGCGCTACCGCTCCGCTTGGTACCAACCTTATGACCTTCCAGATCAACGGCAATCGCCGAGAGGAAAACAATTGGCAGGTCGATGGCGCTGACAATGTGGATCGCGGCTCCAACCTTACGTTGCTTTCTTTTCCCAGCGTTGACGCCATCTCCGAGTTCCGCGTGGTGCGCGGCGTGTACGATGCCGAATCCGGCCGCTCCGCCGGCGGGCAGGTCAACGTCATCACTCGCTCCGGCACCCGCGACATCCACGGCGGTTTGTACGATTTCTTCCGCAATAACAATCTGAACGCCAATAGCTTTTTCAATAATCTCAACGGTGTGCGGCGCCCGCTCTTGCGTTACAACGACTTCGGCGGGACCGTTGGCGGCCCGGTCTGGATTCCGAAAATCTACGAGCAGAGCAACAAAACCTTCTTCTTCGTTTCCGAAGAGGCGCGCCGCATCATCACTTACTCCAATCCGACCGCTACCGTCCCGTATTCTGGGATGACAAACGGACAGTTCAGCCACGTAATCTGCACACAGTGGGCGAACAGTAACGGCGTGGCCGGGCCCTGTGCCGCTTACGGCACCAGTATTCCGTCTACTTCCTTCGATCCCATCGCCGCAGCCTACGTCAAGGACATCTTCTCCAAATTTCCAACGCCCAATGCGGCCACGGCAGCCAATCCTTTCAATGATCTAGCCACGCTGGCCAATGCTTTCAACTTCCGCGAAGACATGGTGAAGATCGATCATGTCTTCAGCCCCATACTGACCGTCAACGGCAAGTTCCTGCACGACACCAATCCGACAATCGAGGCTGGGGGGCTTTTTACCAGCATGCCCGTCAATGGCATCGCCAATACTTCCACTCACTCGCCCGGGCACCAGTACAACATCGCCGCCACTTACACTCCCAGCACGAGATTCCTGATTGACGGGGGTTACCGCTACTCCTATGGCGCCATCCTCAGCCAGGTAACCGGCGCGGAGAACTTCTCGCAATCGCCGGACATTAAGACGGCACTCGGCAACACCCTGCCCTTCCAGAATATTCTCGGTCGCGTCCCAAGCATCATCTTCCCGACGGGGGTTGCCACCAACGTTTCCGATTTTGGTCCCTACCAGGACTACAACGTCAATCACACAACCTACGGCAACGTGACGAAGATTCTGGGGTCGCACACACTAAAGTTCGGTGCGATCTATTATCACTACAACAAGCACGAAAACCAGCTATCCGGCAGCAACAACGGCGCGTACTCCTTCGACGCTGCGAACCAGCCTTCCTGTATGCTCAATACCGCTAAGAATGCCATCGTGACTTGCACGCAAGCAAATGGGATGCAGGGACCAGTCGCAACGGCGGTTTGCACCGGGCCGCCAACGTCGCCTTTTAACGGGAACTGTCCGTTCTCGTTCGAGCAGAACTACGCCAACTTCCTGCTTGGTCAGCTCAGCTCCTTCGCGCAAGCCTCGCTCGATGTTACCGCGAACATCTTTGACAACCAGTTCGAGTACTACGGCCAAGATACCTGGCGGGTAAGGCGGAATCTCACCGTTACATACGGCATTCGTCACTCCTTCTTCCGTCAGCCGACCGATGCCAGTGGCCCGAACGGTACCAGTCGTCTGGTTAACTTCGACCCTGCGTTTTACGATCCGGCGAAGGCGCCCTGCATCACTTCTAGTGGCGCCATGGATGTGAAGCTGGTCAACGGTGTACCGACCAGCAGCGCCTGCAACCCTAGCTACAACCCGCTGAACGGACTCATTTTCGCTCATCCACCCACCTTCAACGGCTTTACTGGGACCAAGTCTCCGTTTGGCAGCAAGGTTGGCAAGGAGTTCAACCGCGCCATCGCCCCACGAATCGGACTCGCCTGGGATCCGTTTGGTAAGGGCACGACCTCCATCCGCGCAGGCTATGGCATGTTCTTTGACAACGGTCTCGAGTTTGGTAACCCCGAGTTGAACGTCGGCTTGAGCCAGGGCTTCCTGACCAACCTCAACATCAACCGCAGCACTTTGTCGAATCCTGTCGGTGCGACCACCACCCTCACTAGCACGACTCCGTTCACCATCCAGTCCCGGATGCCAGTCGATTACAAGGCTCCTTATTCTCAACAGTGGAGTCTTGACGTTCAGCGTCAATTTGGCGGCACCTGGCTTGCAGATGTCGGCTATTACGGCAGTAACGGTATTCATTTGCCCGGCTTCGAGGATCTCAACCAGCCCGCTGTGGCGTCCTATTTGAACTGCACTGCCGCGACGCCGTGCTTTGCCGGCCCCGGCGCTAACACCTCCGCTTGCACTGTCAGCGGCGGATGCGCGGTCATTATCACACCTCCGATTGGCGGCGCGAGCAGCAGCCAGGCCACCATGAGATCGAACCAGCTCAACGTGCTTCGCCCTTATACCGGATACGGTCCCGGGCTGTTCTTTGTTGATCTCTTCACTTCCAACTACCACTCGCTGCAGACCCAATTGCAGAAGCGCTTTGCCGGGAATTCTCTGGTTAACATCTCCTATACTTGGTCGCACGGCTTGACAACCGATCCCGCCGACCGCAGCACCGGAGGGAGCGCCCTTCCCCAGGTCAGCGGCGATTTTCGCAATAATTATGGGCCCACCATTGCCGACCGGCGGCACGTTCTGACCGCAAACTTTGTCTGGGAACTGCCGTGGCTGCGCCACCAGCAGGGGTTTACGGGCCACATCCTTGGCGGCTGGCAGTTCTCCGGCATCCAAACCTTCCAGACCGGGCTTCCCCTCACGGCCGTCTTGGGCAACGGTGGCTGCGCTTCTGGAAACGGAGTTACTTGCAATGACCCCACCGGTTCAGGCTGCCTGCTTGGCGCATCGCCACTGGGCTGCCGTCCAAATCAGATTGGCGACCCCAACTCCGGTGCTCCGCATACCATCACAAGTTGGTTCAACGCCTCCGCCTTGGCGGTGCCGTCCGCAACACAGACGACCGAAACCACGGAGCGCCCCGGCGCCATTCGCGGCCCGGGCTTCTGGCGCACCGACCTCTCCCTGTTCAAGAACATGAAGTTCAGCGAGCGCCTCACCGGTCAGTTGCGCTGGGAAACCTTCAACACCTTCAACCACACCAATCCGATTTGCTGTGCCTCGACCAACTTCGTCTCCACGTTGTTCAACACAGTGACCTCAACCCGCGACCCTCGTATCATGCAGCTCGGCTTGAAGTTGAACTTCTAGCTGCGCGAGAAGTCTGAGCTGATTTCCATCTACGGCCCCGAGCGATTCGGGGCCGTTCTTTTTTGCAAAGCTCAGAACGGGATTTACGCGGCATGCACCAATATGGCGCTTGGCCTCACCATCGCGGTCTTCTAGCATGAAGGCTGATGAGCAAAACAAAGAGCGGCGATGCGACGCGAATTGGCGCGCTTCTCTCGTGGCTGGGACAGCGCGAGGACGAGATGGCCGCGCTGCTGGCGGAGCTTGTTGCCACTGCCACGGAGAACCCGCCGGGGAAGAATTATCGCGCTTGCGCCGATTTTCTCGAAAAACGGTTGCGTCAATGCGGCCTTGAATGCGAGCGCCTGGAGGCTGGCGATTCGAAAGAGGCTGCGAGCGACAGCCCCGTCTGTCTGCTTGCCAACTATGGACGTGGGGAACGCGTTCTCTACTTTCACGGACATTACGATGTTGTTCCCGCGCAGTCGATAGAGCAATTCCAGCCTTTCCGTAAAGACCATTTCATGTTTGGCCGGGGGTCCTGCGACATGAAGGGCGGAATTGTCGCCATGCTCTATGCCATTCTCGCGTTGAAAGCATCTGGCGCGGAACTAGACGGGAGAATCGCTTTGACGCTGGTTCCCAATGAAGAGACGGGAGGCGAAGGCGGCTCGGGATGGCTGGCGGCGCAGGGGCGATTGGGCCGCGGCGGCATCGGCATGCTCTTGGCAGAGCCGACCAGTGGCGCCGTTTGGAACGCCAACCGTGGCGCGATTTCGTTGCGCGTCCGGGTGCTGGGGAAATCCGCACATGTTGGTTTGCAGCATCAGGGCGAGAATGCGTTCGAACGCATGCATCGCGTCGTTGAGCGGCTTCAGGAGCTGAAGCAAGAGGTGCAGCGGAGAACCACTAATTTCAACATCGGGGCGGATCAAGCACGCCATTCGATTCTGATGCTGGGAGGACAAAGCAGCGGCGGCGCAAACTTCAACGTGGTACCGGAGGAGTGCTGGTTCACCGTCGACCGGCGCATCAATCCCGAGGAAAATCTGGAGGAAGAGAGGGCCAAGTTGATCGCGGTCCTGGAGAGTTGCAAGCGCGAAGGCATCCCTTTGGAATGGGAGATTCTGCAAGAAGGGCGATCCTCGGCGTGGCATGAGGAGGAGCCGCTCGGGGAAGCGCTGGCTCGCAGCATTGGAACGGTTACGGGCGAACCGCCACGTTTTGAGATGTGCCCCGGCCTGCTGGAGACTCGCTTCTACGCCGCGCAGGGCGTTCCGGCCTACGCATATGGTCCCGGCCTGCTCTCCGTGGCGCATGGGCCGAAGGAATACGTCGACCTGCGAAAAGTGACCGATTGCGCCGCGATCTATGCGCTGACCGCAATGGAGATGCTCAAGCAGTAAGTTCCAGGAGTGTTTCGAATCGGGAATCCGAGGAAGCCGGAGTCTTCCGCCAAGCTCTGCAGAATCAATTATTTCCAATTGACTCCGATTTCCTTGTACTTTTGATCAACTCCCCGGCCAATTGCCCCAAAGTACTATTCAAGTTAGCGAACCGAATGGCGATGATGGTCGTGTATGCCAACCCTTTACTTTTGCCAACCTCACGCCAAAAACCAAGGCATGCTGCGCGCCGTTCTATCCGTGAATGAGTGCGAGCGCGTCGTCAGCCAGCACCCCGCCATTTATGTCGGGGATAAGTTCCCGAAGCTGGACAACGAGCAAGTGGCAGCAAACGATTTTGCCGTGCTCAACGTCACTGGTGATGAGACTCCCGCAGGCTGGCGACCCGGCTACTATCGACTCGACTCCGACCTGACCAAGCTCAACGAATCGCTGCTGGCGCTTTCCCGCTAAATCCCAAAGGCTTTCTTCGAATACAGCAGGACCATCGAGAGGGCTTCGTTGGGAGGCTATTTCCATTCTCCGGTTGAGGCCAGCAGTTGCAGCCCGATGGCGAAAGAATTGCGTCCGAGGGGCTCGCAATAGACTACTCGCGCGCGGGCACGGAAGTCCCCCGGCAGGCTCCACAAGTTCAGCCGATCATTCAGTTTCCAGGGATTGCTTGAAACGACGCGCGCGCCATGGGCGCTCACGTTTTCCGTAAGGGCCTCATGCGCACGATGACGGACATCCAGGCTGCAGAGATCCACTCTTACGGCCAGCGGGCGGCGTTCTTCCACCCGGCGCGCGATAGCTTGCATGAGACACCCCACTGCCTTGCGCAAAACTGGGAGGATGGGTGTCGGGGTTGGGAACGACACAGCTATCATACGCCTGCCGCCCCGGGCATTGCCAGAAATTCCGGTTCGTCGCTGGGTGAGCCGCGCCCACAAAAATCAGTGACTTCGGCGGAGAAATCCAAGTACCATCTTGTCAAGTTCCTGGGGAATGTAAGCGTGGGTTGCAATGCCTCCAGAACACCTACGTCGCAGCCACCGAATTGCGAGAGAGATTGCAATTCTGTTAGTGGGCAGCGATATGGAGGGCAAAGTTTTTTCCGAGCAGACCAAGACGGTGTTGCTCAGCCGCCATGGCGCGGGCATTGTCTCGCAATACGTACTCTCTGCAGAACAGGAATTGATCCTTCGCAAGCTGGACACCGACAAAGAGGTTGAGGTTCGTGTCGTTGGCCAGCTCGGCTTTCATGGCGAAAGCCACACCTATGGCGTGGCCTTCCTGGACGCGGAGGTGGACCTCTGGGGAGTCGATTTCCCCCGCATGACGGACTCCGAAAAAGAGGCCCGCAATGTGCTGCTCCAGTGCAGCTGCTGCAAGGCCTGCGAGATGGTTCAACAAAGCGACCTGGAATCGGACGTATACCTGGTCAACGAAGGGATCGTCCGTTCTTGCAAGAGGTGCGGATCCTCAACGATTTGGAAGCGGGCTACTGAAGATGCTGGCGGCGAGAGCGTTCCGCTGGAAACCACGCCGCCGAAAGCGGAGGAAAGAGCGGAGCCCGTTGAGACTCTCCCGGCAGCGTCACCGGCTGCGGCGCGCACCGAAAACAAACGCAAACATGTGCGCACTAAAGTGAATTTTAAGGCGTGCGTCCGGAGTTACGCCTTTGGCGACGATATCGTGACGTGCGAGGACATTTCCCGCGGCGGACTCCGTTTCAAGAGCCGGAAGGAATACGTCGCAAAAACCGAAATCGAAGTGGCTGCTCCCTACTCGCCGGGCACACCCGACATTTTTGTCCGTGGGCATATCGTCTACGTTGTCGAATTGAAACAGCAACGGCGCTTCCGCTGCGGGGTCTGCTACGCCAAGTCTTGAGGACGGTCCCTCACGGGCGATTCTGAAGTGCCTTTTCAAGGGCAGAAATCACGCGGACGACCGGACCGTTCCAGAAAACAGCCGCCGGTGTCTGCCGCCACTTCGAATGTGGCGCATAGAGGATGGCATCATCCCAGAAGAATCCCCGATTGAAACAGCAATCGGGCTTCGGCTGCCCTTGGTTTTCATCGGCAAACTTGCTGAGCTCTTTCGCTGCGAGGTGTTGCGGGTCCCAGAACTGACGGGCGCGCTGGTCCGGGATTCTCCCGAGCGTGCTATGAACCGGTGAACGCAAGTCCGTCGGAAGTATCGGCTCCCACACCACCAGCACCCGGAGCGAAGGATCCGAATTGCGTTGCAGGAGTTGTTCGATTGCGGAGGCCCCCCGCAGACAGGTCGCTCAAGTCGGAGAAAGAAGGAGTACCAACCGGGACCCTTCGATGGATTTGTCGAAGGACTCTTCGAACGCCGCGAAATTCGCGATTGTGAGCGTGGCGAGAGGATCTTGACCGGGCGGCGTGGAAGAATCCATTCGCAGGTACGCCGCCAAAACAAGCAGTGCGACCACGGCAAAGCCGATCGAGAAGGTTTTCTTCTTCACTTCGCGGCCCTTGAAAGATGATCGGCGATAAATCCAGCGATTTCCTGTGGGAAAACGATCATCGCCACAACGAGCACAACGGCCGTCCAAAGCAGCACGGCGCTCAAATAACTCCGTTTCACCGCGCACAGTCTTGCGCGGCGCTGCTGCCAAAATCCAATTCCCAGCAGCACGATGGAAAGTGCCAGGAGCCACGGCCGGAACCTCTGCAGAAACGCGCTCGCGCCCGCCGCGCCTAACGCGCCTGCAAATCCCAAAGGAAGACAGCACCCCATCGTTGCGAGCGAACTGACAATCGCGCCAACAGATGCGGAGATGATGGAGCCTTGCTTCATCCCTTTTCCACTTTGCAGTGCCCGCACTTCACTCTTTTCTACGCTCATTTCTTCCGGGCTTATTTCAGCGAGGCTTCGATCTTGTTCTTAAATTCCTTGGCCTTAGCAATCACCGCCGGTTCATCCACCGTAAGCAGTTTCTTGTCGCGCATCACCACGCGGCCGCCGATGATTACCGTCTCCACGTCGCTCCCCTTCAACGCGTATGCCAATTGTGCATAGATATCGTACATCGGCACGGCGTTCGGCGCGTCGAGGCCGACGAGAATCAAGTCCGCTTTCCTCCCTGCTTCGAGCGAACCAATTTCCTTTTCCATGTGCAGCGCACGCGCGCCCTCGATGGTGGCCATTTCGACGACG
>Ga0137409_10001173_pt1 | contig 28444 bp, 28 predicted proteins | sample CZODoug1_16funga_FD_122059 | JGI IMG/M metagenome (GOLD analysis project Ga0137409, IMG submission 122059) | Vadose zone soil fungal communities from Angelo Coast Range Reserve, California, USA - CZODoug1_16fungal (Hybrid Assembly) | ecosystem: Environmental > Terrestrial > Soil > Vadose zone...
AGCCGCTCGGCCGTGCGGGTGATCGCCTGGGCGTTGCCCTCTAGGATGCGGAACCACTTCTGCGTGTTCTCGACCCCGTCGGTCAGCGCCCGCTGGTACCAGGCCATGGGATCGCGCGCCGAGTCCTGCCAGCCGCTCTGCCAGCCCAGCGCCGTGGCCTGGGCGTCGCGGGCGGCCTCGATCCCGCTCTGCTGCAACTCGGCGTAGAGCCGCACGCCTTCCTTGGCGGTGGCGGCGGACAGCTCGGCGAGCTCGCGGAGCACCCGCTGGTTGGCGTCGGCCCAGACGGTCATGGTCTCGACCACCTTGCCCGAGCCCTGCGTGAACATCTCTTGCGCCTTCTTCGCGTCGTGCATGATTCTCCCCTTCGTGTTGATCGATTCCGGGCCTGACTTCGGTGCGCTCGGCCGCTTCGCCATTGGGGTTGCTCCTCCAGCGACGAACCCCACGCTAACGCGGCGCGTTAGGAGCGTCAAGCGATTTTTCGCGTTGCGTCATGCGGCCGATGGTAGTGTCTCGAAACCCCCTGAGTTTGCAGACTTTCATCGCGATGGACCCGCAGGGCGGTGTCCACCTGGAGGAACATTGATGGCCGAGAACACACTCGCCAAGCTCTTCTGGAGTCGGGTGGACAAGAGCGCGGACAAGCCCGCACAGATGTTCAAGCAGGGCGGCACGTGGAAGACGCTGACGTGGCGCGAGGTGGGCGAGGCCGTGCGCGAAGTCGCGCTGGGCCTCATCACGCTCGGGCGCTCCAAGGGCGACACGGTCGCGCTGCTGTCCACCAGCCGGGCCGAGTGGGTGCAGGCCGACTTCGCCATCTTCAGCGCCGGCGGCGTGACGGTGCCGGTCTACCCGAGCTATCCGCCTGACCTCATCGCCTACATCGTCAACGACTCCGGCGCGCGCACGATCTTCGTGGAAGACGCCACGCAGCTGGCCAAGGTGCTGGAGGGGCGCGACAAGATGCCCGCGCTGGAGCACATCATCGTGATGAGCGGCTACGACGCGCAGCAGCCGCCGAAGTCGGTGATGACCTGGCAGACGCTGCGCCGGCTCGGCCGCGACAACGCCGAGGCCCACAAGTCCACGCTGGCCGAGCGGGTGACCGCGACGCGCCCCGAGGATCTGGCCACCATCGTCTACACCTCGGGCACCACCGGCCCGCCCAAGGGCGTGATGCAGACGCACGGCAATCACATCGCCGCCCAGGCGGCGGGCGAGAAATCCAATCCGGTGCAGGAAGGCTGGGTGCACCTGCTCTTCCTGCCGCTGGCCCACTCGTTCGCGCGGCTGGAGTCCTTCCTCGCCGTCAACCACGGCCTTACCACGGCCTTCGCCGAGAACCTCGACAAGATGCGCGAGAACCTGGTGGAGGTGAAGCCGCACTTCATCTGCAGCGTGCCGCGCGTGTTCGAGAAGGTCTACGCGGGCGTGCTGGCCAAGGCGGCCTCCGGCTCGGGCCTCAAGCAGAAGATCTTCCACTGGGCGGTGAGCATCGGACGTGACGTGAGCCGCCACCAGCAGCGTGGCCAGCCGATCCCCGCCACCCTCGAGCTCAAGCGCAAGATCGCCCACAAGCTGGTGTTCTCGAAGCTCCACGCGGGGCTGGGCGGGCGGCTGCAGTGGGCGATCTCCGGCGGCGCGCCGCTCTCGCGCGACATCGCCGAGTTCTTCCACGCGGCGGGCATCCTCATCCTGGAAGGCTACGGGCTGACCGAGACCTGTCCGGCCGGCACCTTCAACCGGCCGACGCGGTTCAAGTTCGGCTCGGTCGGCCAGCCGCTCGACAACGTGGAGATCAAGATCGCCGCCGACGGCGAGATCCTCATCCGCGGCGCCAACGTCGCCAAGGGGTATCTCAAGCAGCCGGAGGCGACGGCCGAGGTCTTCGAGCCCTCGGGCTGGTTCCACAGCGGCGACATCGGCCGGCTGGACGAGGACGGCTTCCTCTTCATCACCGACCGGAAGAAGGACCTCATCGTCACCGCGGGCGGCATGAACATCGCGCCGCAGAACATCGAGAACATGCTCAAGGCCGACCCGTTCATCAGCCAGGCCATGGTGTATGGCGATCGCAAGCCGTACCCGGTCGCGCTCATCACGGTCAATCCGGACGAGCTCGCGAAGTTTGCGCGCGACAATGGCATTCTCACCACGGACCCGGCCGTGGTCGTCAAGCACCCCAAGGTCCTCGAGCGCATCGGCCGCACCGTCGAGGAGAAGAACTCGCAGCTGCAGTCGTACGCCAAGATCAAGAAGTTCACGGTGCTGCCCGAGGACTTCAGCCAGGAGGGCGGCGAGCTGACGCCGACGCTGAAGGTGAAGCGGAAGGTCGTGTCCAACAAGTACATGAACACGATCGAGGAGCTGTACCGCTGACGGACCTCGCGGGAAAGGTTGCCGTCGTCACCGGCGCCAGCCGTGGGCTTGGCCGCGCGATGGCGCGTGCGCTGGCGGGGGCGGGCGCGCGCGTCGCGCTGGCGGGACGCTCGAAGCCCGACCTCGAGGAGACGGCGCGGCTGATCGAGGGCGCGGGCGGCCGCGCGGTCGTCGCGCCCACCGACGTCACGCGCTACGCCGAGGTCGAGGCGCTCATGGAGCGCGCGGTAGGCGAGTTGGGCGGCCTCGACGTCGTCGTCAACAACGCGGGCATCGCCGGCGTCACGCCGTTCGCCGAGGCCACGCCCGACGACTGGCGCACGATCCTGGACGTGAACCTCACCGGCGTCTTCAACGGCTGCCGCGCCGCCGCGTCCCACCTGATCGCGCGCCGCGCCGGCAAGGTCATCAATCTCGCCTCCGTGCTGGGCGCCGTCGGGCTGCCCGGCTACACCCTGTACGCGGCGACCAAGGGCGGCGTGATGGCGCTCACGCGCACGCTCGGCGTCGAGTGGGCGCGCCACAATGTGCAGGTGAACGCGATCGCGCCGGGATGGTTCGTCACCGACATGAACGAGCAGGCGTTCGCGGATCCGAGGATCCACGAGCGTCTGACGCGGGACATTCCGATGCGGCGTACGGGTCGGCTGGAGGAGATCGGTCCCCTCGTCGTTTTCCTCGCCTCTTCTGGCTCGGACTTCATGACCGGCCAAACCGTCTTCCTCGACGGTGGCCACTCGGCGGCCTGAGATGCGAGGCGTCTGGGGCGTGGGCGCCGCCGCCGTCGTGGTGCTCCTCGGCATGGGCGTTCTGATCGGCTTCGCGAGCCGTCCGCCCGCGCGCGTGTGGAACTTCCAGTACAAGGTCGTCGGCACCGACGAGTGGCGGGACTGGCGCCTCTATCCGAACTTCAACGAGTGCGAGAGCGCGCGGCGCGCCATGAAGAACCTCGAGGATGGCCAGAAGCGGCGTCTCGTCGAGACGCGGCACTGTGGCGAGCGCGAGAACCCCGCACTGAACGAGAGGCCAGGCCCGCCGAGCCGCCGCCGGTGAGCTCTACCTTCGGGAGGACAAGTCCGACAAGCGGGCGCGCGGGCGAACCGCGCGCCAGCGTCGTCATGATCGTGCACGATCGGCTGGCGGCGACGCGCGCGTGCCTGGACAGCCTACGCGCGACCGACGAGCCTTTCGCGCTCGTCGTCGTCGACAACGGTTCCACCGACGACACGCCGCGCTTCTTCCGCGACGTGCCGTCGCCGTGGCCGCTGCGCTACGCGCGCAACGAATCCAACGCCTCGGTGCTGGCCGCGTACAATCAGGCGTGGCGGCTGACGGCGACGGAGTTCGTCTGCTTCCTGCACAACGACACCACGATGCTGGAGCCCGCGTGGCTCGGGCGCCTGCTGGCGCCGTTCGTCTCGGCGGACGTCGGGCTGTCGGGACTGTACGGCGTGAAGCGCGTGCGCCGCGACGGCCGCTACGCCGGCCGCACGATCGTCCACAGCCTCGCCGACGGCCCGACCGTGCACGCGCCGTGGGAGGAGGTCGCGGTGGTCGACGGCGTCTGCCTCTGCCTGCGTCGGGCGATGCTGGAGGCGGTGGGCGGCATCGACGAGAGCTACGGATTCTTCCACGGCTACGATCGCGACCTGTCGTTCGCCGTGCGCGAGACCGGCCGGCGCTGCGTCGTCGTCCACGCGCCGTTCCGCCACGCCGGCGGCGGCACGCGCACCCGCGAGTTCGCCGCGCGTCCCGAGCTCGAGCGCCGCGATCTCGCCGACCGCCGTGCGGCGACCGAGCGCTTCGCGCGCAAGTTCGCCCACCGCCTGCCGAGCGACGTGCGGCCCGTTCGCGCGCGGCTCGCCGACTGGTTGGTCCGCCGCGGCTGAAGCCGCCTTCGCTGTCGCCGGCGACCGCCGCTGAGTGTTCGAGCCGTCAGTAAGGCGCAACGGGGTAACATGCGGGAAAATCCACCCGTCGAGCATCTTGACGCCGAACCCCTGGAGCAGGGGTGACCGGTGCGCCCGCAATCGTCGCCAATGCGTCGGCGACTGGGATACATTGCAGCGCGATGAAGGCCGCCATCCTGCACGGACCGCGCGACCTGCGCGTCGAGGCCTCCCGGACTCCCGAGCCGGGCAGGGGCGACGCGCTCGTGCGCGTGGCGGTGGCCGGGCTGTGCGGCACCGACTACAGCATCTTTTCGGGCGACCGACGAGTGAGCTATCCGCGCGTGATGGGCCACGAGTTCGTCGGGCGCGTCGAGGCGGTCGGAGCCGGTGTGACGACGCCGCGCGCCGGCGACCGCGTCGTCATCGAGCCCAACTACTCGTGCGGCGTCTGTCCCCTCTGCCGTGAGGGCAACCGCAACCTCTGCCTGGCGCGCACGGCCGTCGGCATCGACGTCGACGGCTGCTTCGCCGAGCTGGTCCGCGTGCCCGTGCGCTGCTGCTGGCCGGCGCCGGCCGGCGTCGCCGACGAAGACCTCATGGTGACCGAGCCGCTCGCCGTCGTCGTCCGCGCGGTGGCGCGCGGGCAGGTGCGCCCGGGCGAGACGGCCGCCGTCGTGGGGGCGGGGACCCTCGGCCTGCTCGCCCTCCAGGTGCTTGCCGCGCGCGGCGCGCGCGTGCTCGTGGTGTCGCGCAGCACGCGGCGCTTCGCCCTCGCCGACGAGCTCGGCGCTGCGGCCACGCACGCGGTGGCCGATGGCCCGCTCGACGAGGCCGCGCGCGCGTTCTCGGGCCGCGAGGGCATCGACTGTGTCGTCGAGACCGCCGGCACGCCGGAGGCCGTCAGCCACGCGCTGGCACTGGTGCGCCCGGGCGGCCGGGTCGTGCTCACGGGCCTGCCCCACGAGGCGACGGCCGTCCCGTTCTTCTCGGTCGTGCGTCGCGAGGTGACGATCGTCGGCTCGATGATCTACCAGGACGAGTTCGCCGAGGCGATGCGCCTGGTCGCGGCAGGCCAGGTCCTCGCGCGGCCGCTGATCACCCACCGCTTCGCGCTCGACGAGATCGAACGTGCGTTCGTCGCGCACCGCGAGCCGGCCGCGATCAAGGTGGCGGTGGTCCTCTAGGAAGCGACGATGCCCTTCGCCATCATCAACAACATCCGGATGCACTTCGAAGTCGGCGGCAAGGGCGATCCCGTGCTGCTGATCAACGGGCTGTCGGCGCCCGCCGCCAACTGGGCCCTCCAGGCCAAGGCGCTCGCGCCGCACTTCACGGTCGTGACCTTCGACAACCGCGGGGTGGACGAGACCGACCTGCCCGGCGAGCCGGTGTATTCGACCGGCCAGCTCGCGGACGACGCGGCCGCGCTCCTCAAGCACCTGAAAATCGCGCGCGCCCATGTGGTGGGTGCGTCCATGGGCGGCACCATCGCCATGGAGGCGCTGCGACAACCGCGGCTCGTGCGCTCGCTGACCCTCGCGTGCACGTGGGCGGAGAGCGCCGGCTGCTTCCTGCACACGCTCGAGTCGTGGATATCGCTCGCCCACCGCGTGCCGATCGAGGAGCGCGATCGGCACGTGCTCTACCCATGGCTGTTCACGCCCGAGTATGGCCTATCCGTATCAGACCAAGACCGAGGCCATCGATCGGCAGGGCGGGGGATCATGGCCTGGAACGGCACACGGCTCGCGAAGCTCGGCGGTGTCCGCGTGCCCACCCTCGTGCTCGTCGGCAAGGACGACATCCTCACGCCACCGGCCTTCTCGCGGCAGGTCGCCAGGGCCATCCGACGCGCGCGCCTCGTGGTCATGCCCGGCGGCCACGGCTTCTTCCTCGAGCACGCCGATCAGTTCAACCGCACCCTGCTGCGCTTTCCTGAAGTCGGTCCGCTCCACGTAGCGCTCGGTCCAGCGAACGCGCTCGGCGATGGCGGTCGCCGGCTCAACGTGTCGCGCGGTACGTGATCCGGTAAATCACGCCCGCGTGGTCGTCGGAGACCAGCAAGGCGCCGTCGGGCATGACGAGCACGTCGACGGGCCGGCCCGAGATGTGACCGTTCTCGGCCAGCCAGCCGGTGGCGAACGGCTCGTAGCCCACCGCCCGATCGCCGTCCAGCCGCACCATGCTCACGCGATACCCGATCGGTGTGCTGCGGTTCCACGAGCCGTGCTCGGCGATGAAGATGCGGCCGCGGTACTCCGGCGGGAACATCGCGCCCGTGTAGAAGCGCATGCCGAGTGCCGCAACGTGCGGCCCCAGTTCCGCCGCCGGCGGCGTGAAGCCGGCACACGGCTTCTCGCGGCCGAATTGCGGATCGGCGAGCGTGCGGCCGTGGCAGTGCGGGAAACCGAAATGCAGCCCCGGCCTCGGCGCGTGGTTCAGCTCGTCCGGTGGCCGGTCGTCGCCCATCCAGTCGCGGCCGTTGTCGGTGAACCACAGATCGTAGGAGCCGGGGCGCCAGTCGAAGCCGACGCTGTTGCGCACGCCGCGCGCGAAGACCTCGATCGCGCTGCCGTCGGGCTTCATGCGCGTGATGGTCTCGTGCAGCGGCCCCGGCGGCATGCAGACGTTGCACGGCGCGCCGACCGGCACGTAGAGCCAGCCGTCGGGACCGAAGGCGATGAACTTCCAGCCGTGATGGCGATCGCGGGGATACCGGTCGGTGACGACGACGGGCGTCGGCGGCCGGTCGAGGCGCGCCTCGATATTGTCGAACCGTAGGATGCGCGAGATCTCCGCCACGTAGAGGGCGCCGTCGCGGACGGCGACGCCGTTGGCGCTGTCGAGCCCGCGCGCTACGATGCGCGGCTTCGCCGCGCGCGCCGCGCTGCCGGCGCCGGGGATGGCGTACACGACACCGTTGTCGCGCGACCCGACGAAGAGCGTGCCGGCAGGCGAGAGCGTCAGCGACCGCGCGCCGGGGAGATCGTCGGCAAAGACCTCGAGCGTGAAGCCGGGGGGCAGCGTGATGCGATCGACCATCCGGCCGGCCGCGAGGGCCGTGGCGGCCAGGCCCAGGGCGGCGAGGGTCAGCAGCACGACGCGCCGGGCGAGCACGAGAGTATTATGGTCATGAATAACAAGGACGGATGGTCCGTCCGACCGGGCAACGGAGGGTTTCATAATGAAGAAGTGGTGGTTGGCTACACCCCTTGTGGTCGCCCTGCTTCTGGTGACCGCAGTGCCCAGCCACGCGTGGTCGCGAGGCCACTGGCACGGCGGGCCCCGCGTGTTCGTCGGCTTCGGTGTCAGCCCGTTCTGGGGCTATCCCTACTATCCCTACTGGTACTATCCGCCGCCTCCGTACTACGTCTACGCGCCGCCGCCGACCGTCGTGGTGCAGCAGCCGCCGGTCTACGTCGAGCAGCAGGCCACCGTCACGCTGGCGCCTCCGGCGGGCGCGGCGCCGTCGGCCCAGCAGCAGCAATTCTGGTATTACTGCCAGCCCTCCGGCGCCTATTACCCCAACGTGCAGACGTGCGCGGAGCCCTGGGTCAAGGTCCCCGCGAGGGCGCAGTGACGCCGAAGGCGCTCCTCTTCGCCGCACCGCTCGCGCTGCTCCTCGGGGCGTGCGCGACGGTGCCGACGGGCCCGAGCGTGATGGTGCTGCCCGGCACCGGCAAACCCTTCGACCAGTTCCAGTCTGACGACGCGGCCTGCCGCCAGTGGGCGCTCCACGCGGCCGGCATCACCACCAAGAAGGCGGCGACCGACACCATGGTGACCGGCGCCGCCGTCGGCACGGCGGTCGGCGCGGCCGCGGGCGCGGCCCTCGGCGCGGCCGCCGGCAATCCCGCGATCGGCGCCGCCGCCGGTGCAGGTGTCGGGCTTCTCGGTGGCACGGCGGTGGCGGGCGGCTACGCCGACGCCAACGTCAATTCGGTGCAGCGCCGCTACGACGTCGGCTACATGCAGTGCATGTATGCCAAGGGCAACCAGATCCCCGTGTCGCGTGGCGCGGTGCCGTACTCCCGTCCGGCGGCGACGAGCACGCCGCCTCCTCCGCCACCGCCGCCGGCTATGACGACGCCACCGCCGGGATCGGCGCCGCCGCCGCCCGCGATGACGACGCCGCCGCAGATTCCGCCGCCGCCCGCGGGCACGCCGCCGCCTCCGCCGCCAGGCCGCAGCTAGTCGCGCGCGTTCTGTCCCGACACACACGCCGTGCGTCACGCACGGCGTGTCATCGTTTCAGCGCCGCGTGTCGGACTGGGCCATATCGACGCCCCACGTCTATAATCCGCGCCGTGAGACTCGCGGGTAAGCACGCGCTCGTCACCGGCTCGACCAAGGGCATCGGCCTCGCCATCGCGCGCGCCTTCGTGCGCGAGGGCGCGCGCGTCGTGATCACCGCGCGCAGCGCCGACGACTGCGCGGCGATTGCCAAGGCGCTCGGCCCGGCGGCCGTCCCGCTCGCGGCCGATCTGTCCAGAGCGGACGAAGTGCGGCGGCTGGCGGCGGCCGTGCGGGACGCGATGGACGCTCGCGTGGACGTGCTCGTCAACAACGCCGGCCAGCCGCGCGTCGCGCCGTCGACCGAGCTGCCCGAGGTGGACTATCGCTACACGATGGACCTCAACCTGACGGCCTATTTCCTCCTCTCGCAGGCGCTCGCGCCGGATATGCTCGAGCGCCGCCGCGGCTCGATCATCAACGTCGGCTCGATCAACGGGAGCGTGGCGTTCCCGCAGCGGCTGGCGTACTGCGTCTCGAAGGCCGGCGTGAACATGCTCACCAAGGTGCTGGCGATCGAGTGGGCGGCGCGCGGCGTGCGGGTGAACTGCCTGGCGCCCGGGTACGTCGAGACCCCCTTCATCCAGGGGCTCGCGGCGAAGGGGATACTCGATACGCAGAAGCTGGCGCAGCGCACGCCGATGGGGCGCCTCGGCACGCCCGAGGAGATCGCCGACGCCGCTGTCTTCCTCGCCGGCGATGAGTCGTCCTTCATCACCGGCTCCGTGCTCACCGCCGACGGCGGCTGGCAGGCGTACGGCTATCTCTAGGCCCGTTAGCGTGGCTTGTAGTCGCGCGCGGCCTTCGCGATCGCCTCCGGATCGAAGCGGTTGATCTCACCGATCAGCTCGTTGGTCATGAGGTCGGCCGCCTCCACGCGCTGCTTGAGCACGCCCCACTTGAGCAGGAACTCCATGTACTCGCGAAGGTGCGCCTCGTTCGTCTCGCCCCAGCGCCGCACACCCGCCGGCTCCAGCTTCAGCTGGGGGATGCGCGCACGCAGCACGTGCACGTCCTCGCGCACGGCGGTCGCCTCGTCCTTGCCGGTCGGCCGCGTGAACGGGAAGACCTCGTAGAGGATCCGGACGGCGGCCTCGGGATTGGCGATCGTGAAGATCGTGCCCTTGGCGTAGGCGCGCGCGAAGCCGGTCAGCTCTTTCGCCCGCGTCTGGATCGTGTCCTCCAGCGCGATGAAGCCGTTGGACGGGAAGCGCTCGATGAGGCGCTTGTCGAGGATGCGGAGCTTCAGGCCGGCGTTCTCGATCAGCGCGTACTGCGTGTCGAACTGACTGAGGGCGTCGATCTGCTTGGTGCGTAGCAGCGCCGCGGGCTGCGCGCCCTCGCCGGCGACGACGAGGTTGATGTCGGCATCAGGGTTCAGGCCGGAGGCGGCGGCGAGCGCGCGCGCGATGATGACGCCGGCCGAGGCCATGTTGGTGACGCCGATCGTCTTGCCTTTGAGGTCGCTGAGCTTCTGGATCGGACTGTCGGCCGGGACGGCGATCGCGTAGCCCGGCGTCTGGTAGGCCGTGTAGAAATTCTTGATCTTCACGCCCTGGAGCCGGCCGATGGCCAACGGCTCCATGCTCGGCAGCGTCAGCAGGAATTCGCGCGTGGCCACGAACTTGACGCAGTCGGTCGACCCGGTGAGCGGGACCACCTCGACGTCCAGCCCTTCCTGGGCGAACCAACCCATTTTGAAGGCCACCGCGAATTGCGAGCCGACGCCGGCGGTGAGCGTTCGCGCGCAGGTGCCGACCCGGACGCGCGTCTGGGCCTGGGAGGCGGGGGCGGCGACGAGGAGGATGAGGGTGACGAGCGTGACGGCGACGACGAGACGGGGGAAGGGGTTCATGGCTCGCCACTCTACGGTCGTTGGCCAGAGCGTTGCAACAGGCGAAGCCATGTCTGGAGTATGGGCTCGCATCGCCTCCCTCGCGCTTGCCGCGCTGCTGGCGCTCGCGATCGGCGGCGTGGTCTCGGCCCACGCGCGCACGGTGGGGGAGTTCATCGACGACACGCGGATCTCCGCCGAGGTCACGACGAAGCTGACCGCGGAGTCGCCCTCGAACTTCCTCAAGATCGACGTGAGGACGGAGAGCGGCATCGTGACGCTGAGCGGGACGGTGGACTCCAGCGAGAAGCGCGCGCGCGCCGCGCAGATCGCCGGCGCCGTCAACGGCGTCAAGGGACTCGTGAACAACATCCAGGTGGCGGGCGCGGCCACGCCGCCGTCGTCCGGTGCCGGTACGAGCAGCACGTCGCCGGCAACGCCGTCCGTCGACGCGACCGGCACCGTCGCGGCCGTCGATCCGTCCTCCGGCACGATCACACTGAGCGACGGCCGCGTACTGCGCGCCACCGATCGCACGGCGGTCTATCAGCCGACGACGGTGCAGGCGCTCAAGCCCGGCGACCACGTCCTCGTGCGCGGCGCGACTCCGGCCACCGTGCGGGCCCCCGAGTCGCGCATGGGGACCGTCAGCCGCGTGGACACGACCCGGCGTCAGCTCGTGCTGACCGACGGCTCCGTCGTGCGCGGCGCGTCCTCGGCCAGCGTTCATCGCGGCACGGAGCGCCTGACGCTCGGCCAGGTCGAGCCGGGGGTCGAGGTCGTGATCCAGCTGGCGCCGGCGCCCTCGGCGTCGCCCGGCACCACCGCGACGCGGCCCGCACCCGAGGCCGCGGCGGCCGTCGACGCCACCGACGTCAGCGTCGTCTGGACGCCGTCGGCTCCCGCTCGCTGACCCGCGGTCGGGAACGTCGGCACCACGTCGATTACGGAGTTCGCCGACCCGCCCTGGCTGGAGTACGATACGGGCACCACACCAGGGAGGACGACCCCATGCCGTACGACCTCGTGATCAAGAACGGAACGGTGATCGATGGCTCCGGTCTGCCCGGGTTCCGGGCGGACGTGGGGGTGCGGCACGGACGCATCGTCTCGATCGGCCGCATCCGCGAGCGCGGCCGCGAGACCCTCGACGCCGAAGGCCACGTGGTCGCTCCCGGATTCGTGGACGGTCACACCCACATGGACGCCCAGATCTTCTGGGATCCGCTGGGGACGTCGTCCTGCTACCACGGCATCACGACGGTCGTGATGGGCAACTGCGGCTTCACGCTGGCGCCGTGCGCGGCGAAGGACAAGCACTTCGTCGTGCGAAATCTGCAGAGAGCCGAGGACATTCCGCCGGAGGCGATGGAGGCGGGGATCGACTGGCGCTGGACGACCTTCCCCGAGTTCCTCGACACGCTCGAGAGCCTCCCGAAGGGCATCAACTACGCCGGCTACATCGGCCATTCGGCGCTGCGCACCTACGCGATGGGCGAGCGCGCCTTCGAGAAGCCGGCGACCGAGGACGATCTGCGCGCCATGGAGCGCGAGCTGCGCGACGCGTTGCGTGCCGGCGCCATGGGCTTCACCACCTCGCGCTCGCCGAGCCACGAGACGCCCGACCACCGCCCGGTGGCCAGCCGTGTCGCGGACTGGGCGGAAGTGCGGCGGCTCGTGAACACGATGGGGGAGCTCAACGCGGGCATCTTCGAGATTGCGGGCGAGAACGTGGATCGCGAGGCCGACCATCCGGGCCTGCCGGACTATCACCGCCGGCTCAAGGCGCTGGCCGTCGAGAGCGGCCGCCCGATCACGTTCGGCGTCTTCGGGCGCCGCGGCGTCCCGAACGTCTGGCGCAAGTACATGGCGCTGCTCGACGAGACGGCGGCCGAGGGCGGACGCATGTTCGCGCAGGCGCACAGCCGCTCGCTGTCCGCGCTGCTGTCGTTCAAGACGCAGATGCCGTTCGACCGCCTGCCGCTGTGGAAGGAGCTGCGCAAGCTGCCGCTGGCCGAGAAGATCGCCAAGCTGCGCGACCCCGAGTTCAAGAAGAAGCTCGTCGAGGCCACCGACGAGAAGCCGGACCAGAAGGCGCTCGGTACCGAGGCGCGGCCGCAGCCGTACGAGTGGCTCTTCGTGTTCGACACCGTCGAGGGGCCGCACCGCTCGGTGGCCGAGGTCGCGGCCGAGCGCGGTGTGCACCCGGCGCAGGCGATGATCGACCTGGCGCTCGAGAAAGATCTCGACCTCTTCTTCCTGATGCCGGTCGCCAACGAGGACCAGGACAACGCGCTCGAGATCATGAAACACCCGCGCGCGTGCGTCACGTTCTCGGACTCCGGCGCCCACGTCACGCAGCTCATGGACTCCTCGCTCCAGACGCACCTGCTCGCCCACTGGGTGCGCAAGAAGCACGCGTTCACGCTCCCGCAGGCGGTGCGTATGCTCACGCTCGTGCCCGCCACCCTGTGGGGCTTCGCCGACCGCGGCCTCGTCCGCGAGGGCATGGCCGCCGACTTCGTGGTCTTCGATCCCGAGACCATCGGGGCGGAGATGCCGGAGCTGGTGGCGGACCTCCCGGCCGGCGCCAAGCGGCTGGTCCAGCGCTGCCGCGGCGTCGCGGCCACGGTGGTCAACGGCGAGACGATCCTGCGCGACGGCAAGCCGACCGGCGCGCATCCCGGCCAGCTTCTCCGCGGTCCGCTCGCGCGCCGGGGCTGAGCCGTGCTCGCGATCTGGGTGAAGGTCCGCATCAAGCCGGCGGAGCGCGGGCGGTTCCTTGCCGCCATCGAGCAGGACGCGCTCGGCTCCGAGCGCGACGAGGCCGGCTGCTGCCGCTTCAACGTGCTCCAGGACGACGCCGACCCCAACACGTACTACTTCTACGAGGTGTACAAGGACGAGGCGGCGCTGGAGGCGCACCGGGCCGCGCCGCACTACGCGAAGTGGCGCGCGGCGGCCGACACGCTGGACGGGCCGTCGCAGCCGACGCGCTGCAAGACCGTGTTCCCGAGCGATCCGAAATACTGGCTGGGAGCCAAGAAGTAGCTCCGTGACGTGGCTGTCGCCCGTCGCGCTGCTGGTCCTCCTCGCGGCCGCCACGGGGGGCGGTCAGCCGGCGCGGCCGGCGGAGCCGTGGCCAGGGCGCAGCACCACCGGCCAGCTCCTCGTCGCCACCGACGATCTCCGCGACCCGCGCTTCGCGCGCACGATCGTCTACATGCTCCGCCACGACGCCACCGGCGCGCTGGGCCTCGTCGTGAATCGCCCCGTCGGCACGCTGCCGCTGGCCCGCGTGCTGGAATCGCTCGGGCGTGACCCCGAGGGCGCCGGCGGCGAGATCCGCGTCCACTATGGCGGGCCCGTCGAGCCCGAGCGCGGCGTCGTGCTGCACACGCCCGCGTGGGAGGGCGGCGACAGCCGCGTCGTGCACGACGGCGTGGCCGTCACCAGCGATCCGGCGATCTTCGACGCCATCGCCCGCGGCACCGGGCCGCGCCGCGCGATGTTCGCGGCCGGCTACGCGGGCTGGGCGGCGGGCCAGCTCGAGGCCGAGATCCAGGGCGGCTTCTGGTTCGTGGTCCCGGCCGACGAGGCGCTCATCTTCGACGAGGACGCCGCGAGCAAGTGGGAGCGCGCGACGGAGCGCCGCAAGGTCGTGCTCTGAGCGCTATCATGTCCCGGTTGCCCCACCAACCCTGAGCTCGGGAGGCCAAAGATGCTCCGTCGTGCCCTGATCGCCTCGATCGTGTTGTCCGCCGCTGCCGCGTCGGCGACCTCGTTTGCCGGCGCCCCGCTCGTCGTCAGCGTGTGGGGCGGCAACTGGAAGGACACCATCGAGCGCGTGGTGGCCAAGCCGTACACCGCGCAGACCGGCATCCCCGTGGAATTCGAGGTCGGCGGCACGCTCGATCGGCTCGCCAAGGCGCGCGTGGCCAAGGGCGCGCCGCTCGTCGACGTGACGTTCACGACCTCGCACGTCGCGCGGCTGTACGCCTCCGACGGCCTCCTCGAGAAGCTCGATCTCGCGAAGCTGCCGGCGTCGAAGGACCTCGCGAAGGAGGCCTTTCGCAGCGAGCACGCCGTCGGCGGCTGGGCGTACGTCTACACGATCGCGTACCGGGCCGACCAGGTGAAGACGCCGATCACGAAGTGGGCGGATCTCTGGCGCCCCGACCTCAAGGGCAAGATCGCGATGCCCGACTTCGATCCCTCGCACATCATCACGATCAGCGCGCTGCTCGAAGGCGGCAACGAGAAGACGTGGGAGAAAGGCCAGGAGCGACTCCGACAGCTCAAGCCGAGCATCGCGGCGTTCTTCTCGACCGACGCGCGCAGCCAGGACCTCATGAAGACGGGCGAGGCGCCGGTGGAGGTGATGCTCTCGATCAACGCCTTCCACCTGCGCGAGCAGGGGATGCCGATCACGATCGTGGAGCCGACGGACAAGCCCGGCATCCTCGGCATCGACGTGGCGACGGTCATGGCCGGCAGCCAGAAGACGAGGAACGCCTACGAGTTCGTCAACCTGCTGCTGTCGAAGGACGTCCAGGAGCAGCTCGCGGCCGGCTTCAAGGCCGGCCCCACGAACATGAAGGCCGGCGTGCCCGCCGCGCTCAAGGGCCAGCCCGGCGTCTTCGCCACGCCCGCGGAGTGGAAGGAGCGCGGCTACATCATCGACGACGAGACGCGCGCGACGCTGCTGCCGAAGTGGAAGGAGTGGTTCAACGCCAACATCGTTGCGCGCTAGGCTCGCCGGCGGCCTGCTGCTGGCGCCCGGCCTCATCGCGATCGTGCTCTTCGCGACGGCCCTCGGCGCGCTGTTTCGACTGAGCGTCCTCGAGTTCATCCCCGGCTCGCTCCGCACCGGCGGCGTCACCGCCGCCAACTTCCACGCGGTGCTCTCCGCGCAGTACCTGCGCGCCATCGGCGACACCGCGCTGCTCAGCGCGGCCACCACCATCCTCACCCTCCTGGCGTCCTATCCCGTCGCCTACGCGCTGGCGCGGGCGCGCCCGGGGCGCGTACGCTCGCTGCTGCTCGGACTCACGCTGGCGCCGTTCTTCACGGGCGCCATCGTGCGCACATACGCCTGGATGCTCGTGCTCGGCAGCTCGCTGGTGACCTGGCCCGTGCGGCTGCTCTTCGAGCCCTCGGGCGTGCTCGTCGGGCTGGTGCACTTCTCGATGCCGACGATGATCCTGATCCTCGCCGCCGCGCTGGCCCACGTCGATCCTGCCCTCGAGCGCGCGGCGGCCAGCCTCGGCGCGCGGCCCGCGCGTGTCTTCGCGCGCGTCACCCTGCCGTTGTCCATGCCAGGCGTCGTCTCCGGGAGCCTCATCGTCTTCGCCTGGACGTTCAGCGCCTTTGCCACGCCCGAGCTGCTCGGCGGTGGACGCGTGAAGATGATCGCGAACGTGGTGAAGGATCTGGCGCTCGACTCGTTCAACTGGCCCGGCAGCGCCGCCTTCGCCATCGTCGCGCTGGCGGTGACGCTGGCGCTCGTCGCGGGCCTCGGGCGCCTGCTGACCCCCCGCACGAGCTGAATGACGGCGGCGCGCGCGACCGGCGTCGCCGTCGTCGTGCTGCTCCTGGCGTTTCTCACGCTGCCGAGCCTCGTCGTGATCGTCGTCTCCTTCAACCCCACCGCGATCATGGCCTTCCCACCGCACGGGCTGTCGCTGCGCTGGTACGAGAACGCGCTGACGTACCCGCAGTTCCAGCGCGCGGCGGTGAACAGCCTGATCGTGACGGCGGCGGCGACGCTGCTCGCGCTGCCGATCGGCACCGCCGCCGCGCTGGCGCTGGTCCGGCACCGCGTGGCGGCCCGCGCCGTCTGGGCGGCGGCGCTCCTGTCGCCCGTGGTCGTGCCGGGGGTGGCCGCGGGCCTCGGCTTCCTGATCCTCGCCGCCGGGCTCGGCCTGCTCGCCAGCCGCGGGGTGCTGATCGCCGTCCACGCGATCCTCGTGCTGCCGTTCGTCATCCGCTCGGTGAGCGTCTCCGTCGCCAACCTCGATCCCGCGCTCGAGCGCGCGGCGGCCAGCCTCGGCGCGCGCCCATCGCGCGTCTTCCGGCGCGTCACGCTGCCGCTGCTGCGCCCCGGACTCGCGGCGGCGGCGCTGTTCGCCGTCATCGTGTCGGTCAACGAGTTCGTGGTCTCGCTCTTCGTCTCCACTCGCGTGACCGAGATCCTGCCGGTGGCGATGTTCACGTACGTCGTCAATTACACCGATCCGACCATGGCGGCGCTCTCCACGCTCTTCATCGCGGCGACATTCGTCGCCGTCTTCGCCGCCGAGCGCTGGCTCGGGCTTGCCCGGGTGTTCGGCCTGGAGGGCCACGCCCGGGGAGGGCCGAGCCGGTGAGCGCCGGCAAGAGGGTCGTGGCGCTGGAGGGCGTACGCAAGGCCTACGGCGAGACGGTGGCCATGGACGGCGTCGACCTCGCGATCGACGAGGGCGAGCTGCTGACGCTGCTCGGACCCTCGGGCTGCGGCAAGACGACCACGCTCAACGTCATCGCCGGCTTCGTCGTGCCCGACGCCGGGCACGTGCGCATCGACGGTGCGGAGGTCACCGACAGGCCCGCCTGGCAGCGTGGGCTCGGCGTCGTCTTCCAGTCCTACGCGCTGTTTCCGCACATGAGCGTCGCCGACAACGTCGCCTTCGGTCTGCGCGAGCGCGGGGTCGGCCGGGCGGAGGCGGGGGATCGCGTGCGCGAGGCCCTGGCGCTCGTTCGCCTGCAGGGCGTCGCCGACCGGCGCCCCGCGCAACTCTCCGGCGGCCAGCAGCAGCGCGTGGCCCTGGCGCGCGCGCTCGTGATCCGCCCGCGCGTGCTGCTGCTCGACGAGCCGCTGGCCGCGCTGGACCGCAAGCTGCGCGAGGAGATGCGCGCCGAGCTGAAGGAGATCCAGCGCGCGGTGGGGACGACGACGGTGTTCGTCACCCACGACCAGCACGAGGCGCTCGGCCTCTCCGACCGCGTGGCCGTCATGTGCCACGGGCGCATCGAGCAGCTCGGCACGCCCGAGGACGTCTACGAGCGTCCGGCCACGGCCTTCGTCGCGGACTTCGTCGGCGCCTCGAGCGCACTCACGGCACGCGCGACGTCCGGCGATCTCGTCGAGATCTGCGGCGCGCGGATCGCCGTGCGGCTGGACCGGATGCTGCACACAGGGGAGACGGTGCGGCTGCTGATCCGTCCCGAGCGCGTCGCCCTCGGCTCCGCCGGCCCGAACACGATCCCGGCGCGCGTCAGCGGTGTCATGTACCTCGGCGACCACTCGGAGGTCCGGCTCGAGCTGGTGGACGGCACGCGGCTCATCGCCAGCGTGCGCGGCCGCGCCGCGGTGTCGGCGGGCGAGCGGGTGTTCGCCCACCTGCCGGAAGACGCCTTTCTGGAGACGCGCTGAGGTGTAGAATCCGGGCACGCTAACCAGTCCCGTGAGCCCCGAACGCCTGGAGGTCGCCATGGCCCTCAACGGTCAGACCGAGGCCCGCAAGCTCCGCTCCCGCCTGAGCCATCCCGTCGTCGACGCCGACGGTCACTGGCTGGAGTACCTGCCGGTCATGCGCGAGCAGTTCCGCAAGATCGCCGGCGAGGCGGCGGTCGAGGGGCTGGCGCTGGCCAGCTCGCGCATCCCCAACGCGCTCAAGATGTCGCTGGCCGAGCGGCGCCGCAAGCGCGTGGGCATGGAAGGCTTCTGGTCCTCGCCGAGCGAGAACGTGCTGGACCGGGCGACCGCGATGTTCCCGCGCCTCTTCTACGAGCGCCTCGACGACCTCGGCATCGACTTTTCGGTCGTCTACCCGACGGCCGGGCTCTCGTTCCACCGCCTGCAAGACACGAAAATGCGCCGCGCGATCTGCCGCGCGTACAACGTGTTCACGGCCGAGCAGTTCAAGCCATACGCCGACCGCATCATCCCGGCCGCGATCATCCCGATGTACACGCCGGAGGAGGCGATCGAGGAGCTGGAGTTCGCGGCCAAGCAGCTCGGTCTCAAGGTCATCATGGTGGGCGGGCTGATGCGCCGGCCCGTGGCCGCGGTGGCCGAGGCGCAGCCTGACGCCGCGAAGTACGCCGAGTGGTTCGACGTCGTCGGCATCGACAGCGACCACGACTACGATCCCGTGTGGCAGAAGTGCCGCGAGCTGAAGCTCGCGCCGTCCTTCCACAACGGCGCGCGCTCGATATTATTGAGGAACTCGCCGTCGAACTTCTGCTTCAACCACATCGGCCACTTCGCCTCCGCCGGCCACGCCGTCTGCAAGGGCCTGTTCTTCGGCGGCGTCACGCGGCGCTTCCCCGACCTCAACTTCGCGTTCCTCGAGGGCGGGGTGGGCTGGGCGTGCATGCTCTACGCGGACCTCGTCGGCCACTGGGAAAAGCGCAACGGCGAGGCGATCAAGTCCACGCATCCTTCCAAGCTCGACCGCGCGCGGCTGCTCGAGTTCGCGCGCAAGTACGGACGCGAGGAGGTGGCGGAGGCGGTCGGCCGCGGCGAGGGCCTGGACGAGACGCAGGCCATGACCGGCGGCGTCGAGGACGTCGACGACTACTTCCGCTGCAAGGTCGAGAAGAAGCAGGATCTGAAAGAGCTGTTCGTGCCGCGCTTCTACTTCGGCTGCGAGGCCGACGACCCGGTCAACGCGTGGGCCTTCAACAAGAAGGCCAACCCGATGGGCGCGCGGCTCAACGCGATCTTCTCGTCGGACATCGGGCACTTCGACGTCCCCGACATGGCCGACGTGGTGCCGGAGGCGTACGAGCTGGTCGAGCACGGGCTCATCGACGACAACGACTTCAAGGACTTCATGTTCACGAACGCCGTGCGCTTCTGGGGCGAGGTCAACCCGGACTTCTTCCGCGGCACGGTGGTCGAGAAGCAGGCCAGCGAGGTGCTGCGGCATGGCGCTTGACCCCCAGGCCGCGAACGTCATCGACCTGGTCGTCAAATCGGGGCGGCCGCCGTATCACCTGCTGTCGCCCAAGGAGGCGCGTCGGATGTTTCTCGAGACGCGACCGGCCTCGACGCCGCCGGCGCCGCAGATCGGCGCCGTGCGCGACGTCACGGCGGACGGCCCGGTCGGCGCCATTGCCCTGCGCGTCTATCGCCCCGCCGGTGTCCCCGACGCCACGCGGCTGCCCGCGCACGTCTACTTCCACGGCGGCGGCTGGGTCATCGGCGACATCGAGACCCACGACGTGCTCTGCCGCCAGCTGACGGCCGAGGCGGGCGTCGCCGTCGTCTCCGTCGACTACCGCCTGGCGCCGGAGCACAAGTTCCCGGCGTCGGTCGACGACGCGTGGGCGGCGACGCGCTGGGTCGCCGGCCACGCCGATGAGCTGGGCGTGGACGCCCGGCGTCTCTCGGTCGGCGGCGACAGCGCCGGCGGCAATCTCGCCGCGGTGGTGGCGCTGCTGGCGCGGGACGCGGGCGCGCCGGCCATCGCGCTGCAGGTGCTCGTCTATCCGGTCACGGACCTCGGCGCGGAGACGAAGTCGTACGCCGATCTCGCGGACGGCTACATGCTGACGCGCGACAGCATGCGCTGGTTCCGCGCGCAGTACCTCGCCAAGGACGACGACGCGCTCGACTGGCGCGTCTCGCCGATCCGGGCCACGTCGCTGGCCGGCCTGCCGCCGGCCCTGGTCATCACCGCCGGCTTCGATCCGCTGCGCGACGAGGGCGAGGCCTACGCGCGCAGGCTGCGCGAGGCGGGCGTCAGCGTGGATGCCGTCTGCTTCGGCGGGATGATCCACGGCTTCGTGCCGATGGGCCGGCTCATCGACACCGCGTTCCGTGCCGTCACGCTCATCGCGGGCTCGCTGCGCCAGGCGCTGCGCTAGGAGCCGGCCGGGCGCGGCTCTACTCGTAGTACGCGGGCGCGTAGCGCAGGCCGTCGCTCTGCGCCTTGTCGTGGTTGATCCACAGCTGCGCCCGGCGCTCGTCCAGCACGCCCTGGATCCGCTGCAGGGAGGCCAGCGTCTGCTCGCGACTGACGTTCATCGAGGGCACCCGCTTGTTGTCCCAGTTGTCGCGGAAGTGCACGGCGTCGCCCGACAGGACGACGTAGCCGGTCTTCGGCAGGCGGACGAGCAGCGACTGGTGCCCCGGCGTGTGGCCGGGTGTCGACAGGATCGTCACGCTGCCGTCGCCGAAGACGTCGCGATCGCCCGTGAGCTTCTCGAGCTTCTGCGTCGTCGCGAACGCCGGTGTGTTGGGTCCCGCCATCGCCCAGTCGTACTCCGCGCCCTGGATCAGGACGGTCGATGACGGAAACAGCGCGACGTTGCCGACGTGGTCGCCGTGCGTGTGTGACACGGCCAGGTAGGTGACGTCGGCCGGCGTGACGCCCAGCTCCGCCAGCTGTCCCGCCAGCGTCTTGCCGCGTCGATACGTGATCGCGCCGTTGGCCACCACCATTCCCTCGGGCATCGTTGCCACCGCGTCGGGCACGCCCGTGTCCCACAGCACGAGCCCCTTGTCGTGGCGGATGAGATAGCAGTTGTCGGAGAACTCGATCGGCCTGCCCTCGTTGACGCCGGGCGACCAGCGCGCCTGGTCCTTTCCGATGTTGCGCCCGCAGTCGAGCACGTACAGACGCTGGACCTCGGCGCTCGCGGCGCCGGCGAGCAGGCAGATCGACGCGATCACCATCACGACGACGCGGCGACTCATGGGAATCCTCCTGGGAGCGACGGCGGGGATCAGGGCTCGCGCCGCGCGTTGGCGCGATGCTCGGGCGGCACCTTCGACAGGCGATCGGTCCACGTGGTGACGCCGTTGGCGTCGGTCCACGCGTAGACCGTCCGCTCCCCGGCCATCGAGCTCGACGGCGCGCCGCCGGGCGGCGCCGTCGGCGGATTCGGGATCCACACCCAGGTGTACGGCACGTTCACGCCGTCGCCACGCAGCACGTAGCGTCCGGTCGGGAAGACGGCCTCGCGCTGGATCGGCTCGACGTCCTGCGACAGCGGCGGTGCGTACGCCGGCGGCGGCGGAGCCGCGTACGCGGGCGAAGGGCCGTACGCGGGCGAGGGGCCGTACGCGGGAGGCGGCGCGGCGTACGCCACCGGCGGCGGCCCGTAATCTACCCCCGGCGAGGAGTACGCGAACGGCGACGTGGAGTAGAAGCCGAACGGGCTGAAGGGCGTGACGACGATCAGGCGCGGGCCGAACGGGCGATGCTGGAAGTGGCCAAAGCCGCGGCCCCCGCCGTGAAAGCCGCGGCCGCCGCCGTGAAAGCCGTGACCGCTGGCGTGAAAGCCGTGGCCGCTGGCGCGAAGGCCGTGGCCGCTGCCGTGAAATCCGTGGCCGCCGCGGTGCTGCGCCGCTGCCGGCGCCGGCAGACAGGTGAGGAGAATCAGGGCCGCACCGACCGCTACCGCACGGACCGCCGCCGTCATGCTGCCATCCTACTCCCATCCCCGGCGGCACGCGGCTTGCGTCTCGGTTCCAAGGCCTTATGCGCCTGCGGACCCCGATGCTGCTGGCGGCCGTGCTCCTCGTCGGTGTCACCGTCGGCGTGGCCGCCGATCCCACCGCCAACGTGTCGTCGCCGCCCGCCCTGACGCCGGAGACCGTGCTGGCGTCGCTCAACGCGTCGATCGAGTGGTATCGCCAGGCGCGCGTGACGATGCGCGAGGTGAACCGCTCGGCGGGGGCGCTGTTCGCACAAGAGGATCAGGAGACGGCGCGCCAGGCCCTGCAGCGCGCATTCGCCGTGGCGCGCGCCCGCGCCGCCCTGCTCAAGCAGGCTCCGGATCCGGCGACCAGGCCGCCGGCCCAGGAGCGGCTGGCCGGGGCTCGGGCGCAGCTCGAGGCCTCGATCAAGGTCGAGGAGCAGCGCGCGTCGCGTGGTCCCGCGCGCGAGCGCGCGGCCGCGCGCCGCCGGCTGGAGCTGGACCGCGCGCGGCTTTCAGTCATGACGGAGCTGCAGAGCTTCAACGCGTCGCTGGCGGGAAACGCGCAGGTGGATCTGCCCCAGCAGATCGACGCGCTCGAGCAGTCGGCCCCGGAGCTGCGCGGCACGACCGCCGCCACCGAGCCGGCGGCGGCGGTCGTGCCGGCCGCCGGCGGGCCGGGGACCTGGGCGCTCATCGACCGGCTCATCCGACTGCACCAGAGCCGCGGGAGCGTGGACGATCTACGGGCGGCCACGGCCTCGCTCTCACGCTCGGTGAGCAACGACCTGCGCGCGACCGCGGAGCAGCTGCGCCCGCTCGGCGTCCGGCTCTCGGCCCTGGCGGAGAGCCCCGACACGGCCGCGGCCGCGGACGCGGAGCGTGAGTTCCAGACGGGGCTGGCGCGCGCCAAAGCCCTGACGGCGATCCTGATCCCGCTGCGCGAACACGCTTCGCTTCTGCGCCGCTACAGCGACGATCTGCGCGGCTGGGCGCGGGCGGTGGACGCGGAGACGCGGGAGGTGCTCAAGAGCCTCGGCCTCGAGCTGCTGCGCCTGTCCGTCGTCATCGCCATCGTGCTCCTCGGCGCGGTGGTCTGGCGCTTCATGACGCTGCGCTACATCGCCGACGGGTATCGCCGGCGGCTGCTCATGACGGCCCGGACCTTCGTGGTCACGACCGCCATCGCGCTCGTGATCGTCTTCCACTTCGCGAGCGAGCTCACGCCGCTGGTGACCGCGCTCGGCTTCGCGGCGGCGGGCATCGCCTTCGCACTCCAGAACGTGATCCTGGCGCTGGTGGGCTACTTCGCGATGCTCTCGCCCAACGGCATCCGCGTCGGCGACCGGGTGAGCCTGCAGGGACCGTTCGCGTACGTGTACGGCGAGGTCCTGGAGATCGGATTCTTACGAATCCGGCTGCGCGAGCTGGCCGGCGAGCCGCCAATGCCCACCGGACGGGTCGTCGTCTTTCCGAACTCCGTGGTCTTCACCGGGACCTTCTTCAAGCATCCCGACGGTGAAGCGGCGGAGCCGCTCAGACGCTCAGCATAGCCTTCGCGAGCAGCCGCGCGCCCTCGTAGCACTTGTCCGGCTGCTCGTAGGAAAAGGCCAGGCGGATGTAGCCCTCGCCGCCGCCGTTGGCGTAGAACACGGGGCCCGGCGTGTACTGAATACGCGCCTGGACGGCGCGCTCGGCCAGCCGCTGCTTGTCGGTGCCGCTCGGCAGGCGGATCCAGAGAAAGAATCCGCCCGCCGGCCGGCTGATCGTCGCGTCGGTGCCCTTGAGCACCTCGTCGAGACCTTTCAGCATCGCGTCGCGCTTGGCGCGGTAGACGCCGATCAGGCGCTGGACGTGGGCGGCCATGTTGTCGCGCATGAAGTAGGTGGCCACGCGCGACATGAAGGGGTTGGTGCCGCCGCCGAACAGGAACGACTGCAAGGCCGGCACCATGTCCTTGGGCGCGCAGAGCCAGCCCAGCCGCACGCCCGCGCCCAGGATCTTGGAGAGCGTGCCGGCGCGGATCACGCGGCCGCCGCGATCGAGCGCGTAGAGCGGAGGCAGCGTCTCGCCCTCGAAGCGCAGCTCGCCGTAGGCGTCGTCTTCGAGGATCAGCGTGTCGAACTCGTGCGCGAGCGCGATCAGCTCCTGGCGGCGCCGCAGCGACTGGCTCGGCCCCGCCGGGTTGTGGAAGTTCACGATCGTGTAGATGAGCTTGCACCTGCGTCCCGCGCGCCGGAGGCCCTGGAGCTGTTCTCGCACGGCGTCGGTGACGATGCCCTCGTCGTCCACCGGCACGTCCAGCACGTGAGGCCCGTGGCGCCGGATCGTATTGAGCGAGCCGGAGAACGTCGGCGCCTCCGCGATGATCGCATCGCCGGGATCCACGAACGCGCTGAAGGCCAGCGAGAGCGCCTGGCCCGAGCCGTTGGCCACCACGATGTTCTCGGGTGTCGCCTTCATCATCTCGAAGAGCTGGTACTTGTGGCAGATCAGCTCGCGCAGCCCGAGGTAGCCCTGCGGGTCGCCGTAGGTCATCGCCTGCGCGCCCTCGGCCGCCATCATCTTCGCCGTCGCCTCGATCATCCCCTCGTAGGGGAAGGAAACCGGGTCGGGATAGCCCCCGCCGAACTCGAAGAGCGGGCTCATGGATTGGCGCGGCGTGGTGAGCGGCACCGCGTAGCGGGCGCGCGTGGACAACAGGGCGTCGAACGGTGATGTCGTCATACGCGGTAGCATACCTCAGCACGGGCTCCGGACGACCGACGCGGCGTGACGAAGATGTCGGCGAGGTGACGCCGCGACCGGCTATGTCCGTAGATGCTGGGTATTCGAGACTGGCGCGGCTGGACCGCGGCGCGCCAGTGGCAGAACATAGAATCGATAGTATTCAAGCTTGACGAGCTGCTCGGTGACGTCTTCGATCCCATGCCACGTGGCCGCCCAGTTCTCAGTAGCGTGCTCTCCGACAACGGGCATGCAGTGAGTCTGGACGCCGGCAGGCGTCAAAGAAACTCCCGGATCTGGTAGGCGGCATTGAGACTGATTGGTTCGATGAGCGACAGGGACACTTCGGCTGGACAAGGGGCGGCAACGCGCGATAGCCGGCGATGAAGCTGCGCCGCTGAACGTGAGCCCGCGACGGCGCGGTGCCACGTCGTGACCGTTCCGATACCTCATCGACTCGGCGCATGGGGCGTTCCAGAGGTGGTCAGTCTCTAGCCGCAGCATCGCCCGTCTTCAGCGCTGCCGTCGTTCATACCGCCGACAAACTTCACAGTGGGTCCCGGATAACCCAACCCTCGAGCACCATACTGGCTGCCGAGGCGGCGGAATGTGCACCCGCATGTGGGAGATATAGGAACGACTTTTTCATAGGATGTGCACACATGCGCACCATCCCCCGCGGCCGGACGCGCCGTGCGGCACGGTCCTTGCCAACGGGGGGACTGCCTATGGAAGCGCCGCGTGCGTTGGTACACGCCATATTGACGGTCGTTATCGGGGGTCTTCTCCTTGACGCCGCACCTCTTCCTGCCTCCTCGGCCATCCTGGGCACCGTCCGCGGACCCGAGACTGCGAGGCTGTCACTGAACGGGGGCAAGTCATGGCTTGCCCTCGGTGGCCGCTCGCTGCCGGTGATGCCTGGTACGGAGATCCGCAGCGCGGGGGGCAATGCGCAGCTGGCGCTCGGCGACGGCAGCCGCATCAGCGTGATGCCCTTCAGCTCGCTCAAGTTCTCCGGAACGAGCCATGGCACCGAGGTGTTGCTGGCGTATGGTCGCCTCGCCTTCAGCCTCGCGGGACGGACGTCCGTGGAAATCGTGACACCCACCGCCCGGCTCGAGCCAATCTCCGGCGACGCCATCGCGGGTGAGGTCTTCGTCGCCACCACCGGGCTGACGGGTCTGCAGATGAGCCGCGGGACCCTGAACGTCCGAGCGCTGTCGCAGCCGCACCGCATCATGCTCGCCAGCGTCGAGCCCGTGTTCCTGCCGGCGCCGCCGTCGATGCCGGGTGTCTATTTCAGTTCCGACACGCCGGACGCGCCTCCACTGCACGCGAAGGGCGTCTTCACGCCCGATGGCCGAAGCATCGGCTACGTCGGTCGTGACGGCAGTCTCGTCGTCGCGCCCGGTTACACCAGGCACTTGACGCGGGCCTTCTCGCCCAAGCTCGTCCGCGTGGCGATGAATGCGATCCCCGAGCGAGACCGGATCGAGGACGCCACGCCGTTGTTCGACGTCAACGGTGGTTACGTCGGCTATCTTTCTGGACCGGTCTTCTACGCCCAGGCGCCGACCACGCCGACCCCTGAGCCGGGCACGCCTGGCGAGAGTGCGCCACCTGGGTCGTCCGCCGGCGGCAAGACGGGCCTGTCGACGGCGGCGATCGCGGGCATTAGCGCGGTTTCGGCAGGCGGCATCGGCTTCGGCGCCGCGGCCGCCGGTGGTGCGTTCGGCAAGAAGAAGAACAAGGGCGACCGCGACGATCACCACGACAATACTCGCGACGACCGGTGCCCGTCGGGCACGCCACCGGCGACGCCGACTCAGCCGTCCGGGTGCGGTTCGTAACCCCGTCGCCATTCGATGGGCCTTACTGAGGTGCGAAGCGTGAATGCGATACGTGTTTGCGGTGTCACCATCGGGGCCGTGCTGGCGTTGACGTCGTGCGCTGGCCTGTCGCAACCGACCGGGCCGACGGCGGCCGTCCCGTCGTCACCGGCCGCCAAGCCGGCGGCGGTGGCAGCCGTCTCACGCTCCGACGCCGATGCGAGCGGAACGACGACGGACGTCAGCGACCTGACGCTCGGTGCCGGCGACCTCATCGAGGTGTCGGTCTTCGACGTTCCGGAGTTCTCGAATCTCAAGGCCCGCATCCCTTCGAGCGGGGCCATCACGCTGCCCCTCCTCGGCCCCGTCTCGGCCGCCGGCCTCACCGCCGGCGAGCTGCAGAGCGTCATACGCCTGCGCCTGCAAGAGAAGTACATGCACGATCCTCAAGTGTCGGTCTTCGTCACCGAACACAAGAGCCAGCGCATCCACGTGAGCGGGGCCGTGAAGAGTCCCGGTGCCTACGAGCTCCTCGGGCGCGTCCGACTCGCCGACGCCCTCGCGATGGCGGGCGGGCTGACCGACGAAGCCGGCCGTTCGGCGCAGGTGAGCCGCAAACGGGCGGATGCCCCGACCGCGCCCGCCGTCACGACGGTGATCGATCTCGACAAGCTCGCCACGGCAAAAGATGAGGTGAATCTCGAGCTTCAGGCGGGCGACGTCGTCGAGGTCGCCCGTGCCGGCGCGTATTACGTCGGCGGTGAGGTGACGCGTCCCGGGTCGTTCCTCCTGAAGGCCCGCACCACCGTCGCGCAGTCCGTGGTCAATGCAGGGGGCGTCAAAGACGTCGCCGACTGGGACGACGTACGTCTGTATCGCCGCCGCCCGGACGGCTCGACCGAGCTCAAGACGTTCAGCCTGAATGCCTTCGAGGACGGCAAGCCGTCGCCGGAGCTGCAGACGGACGACGTCGTCATCGTCGGTAAGTCCGGGGTCAAGGCGTTCCTCTACGGGATTCGTGAGTTCTTCAAGTTCGGCGTGGGCGCGAGCGTGGGACTCATATGATCGGCACGCCCTTTCCGCCCGAGCGAGAGCCACGAGCGCTGCCGGCCGGCGACCACGCGCTGGACGGCGCGCGCCCCGAGCACGTTCTCTATAGCTACGGCTACCCTGCGGAGGAGACGTCCCACTTCTGGGACTACTGGCGCGTCATCCGCCGCCGGCGCTGGACGATCATCACCGCCTTCCTCGTTCTGGTGACCGCCGTCACGGTGACGTCCTTCAGCGCGCGCCCCGTCTACCGCGCGAGCGCGACGCTGCGCATCGAGAAGGACCAGCCGCGCATCGTGAAATTCGAGGAGGTCCTCAAGGAGGATTCCCAGCAGGATTACTATCAGACCCAGTACCGGATTCTCCAGAGCCGCTCGCTCGCCAATCGCGTCATCGGCCTGCTCCAGTTTGTCCGCACGTTCATTCTCGGCGCCTGCCGCCGCTGTTTTGCCCTCGGCCGCCAAGACGTCGGCCAACAACGAGTGAACATAGGCTTGTTTGTCATTCAATTGAATGGACTTCCGTAAGGCCTCTTCCGCGCCGCCCAGATCGCCGGTTTGCCAGAGGGCGTTTCCGTAGGAGAACAGAGTTTCCGCGTCGGTTTCCGTTCGCTGAATTCCTTTTCTGAAGAGTGGAACAGCCTTCTCCGGCTTATGCTGATAAAGATAAATGATTGCCAGATTGATTTGAATGTAATGGTAGTCAGGGTTGATCGCCAGTCCATGTTCATACTCGTGGATTGCATCGTCAAGACGGCCTGTCGCTTGGAGAGCGGTGCCGAGGGTGGCGTGAGCATAATCGTCGTCAGGGCGCGCTGCAGTATACCTTTGCAGGTGTTCGATGGCAGATTTATAGTCTTTGCGATCAAATGCCGCCTCCCCCCTGCCGAACTCAACTGCGAACGCCTTCGCTCTTGCAACTGGAATGAAGACCGCAAGGAGCACCAGAGCGCTGACCGCTAAGATCATCCTATGCCGGGTGGGACGGTCCTCTGCGGGAGAAGTAAACGTCCGGGCCAGAGCGAG
>Ga0137409_10001174_pt1 | contig 28430 bp, 23 predicted proteins | sample CZODoug1_16funga_FD_122059 | JGI IMG/M metagenome (GOLD analysis project Ga0137409, IMG submission 122059) | Vadose zone soil fungal communities from Angelo Coast Range Reserve, California, USA - CZODoug1_16fungal (Hybrid Assembly) | ecosystem: Environmental > Terrestrial > Soil > Vadose zone...
GCTGGACGCGCAACTCGAAGACAGCGTCGTGCGCTTTCTCTCCGACCGGTCGCGCAACCGCTTCAACCCCCAGAAAAGCAAACTCGAAGTGTCGAAGATTTTCGACTGGTACGGCAAGGACTTCGCCGCGCGGTCGGGATCGGTCGAAGCCTGGCTGGCGCAGTACGCGGACAAGCTCGCCGACGAACCGAAGTACCAGCAGACGATCCGCGATAAGAAAGCCAAACTCGAATTCCTGGATTACGACTGGGCGCTGAACGAGAGAAAATGAGGGGCGAGGGACGAGGGACGAGGGACGATGGGGAAAAGCAAGGCGCTCTGCCGCATTCTGACTCGGCACTTCCCTCGTCCCTCGCCCCTCGTCCCTCGCCCCTTCTTTCGTCCCTTACAATCGTCGTACCGACGCTGAATGAAGCGCCGGGGATCGTTTCGTTTCTCCAGGCGCTGCAGCCGCTGCGCGAACGCGGCGTCGAATTGATTCTCGTCGACGGCGGCAGCCGCGACGGCACCGTTGCCGCCGCCTCGCCGCTGGCCGACCGGGTCCTGTCTTCGCCACGCGGGCGCGCGCTGCAGATGAACGCGGGCGCGGCGCTCGCCGGCGGGGACGTGCTGCTGTTCCTGCATGCCGACGCCCGCCTGCCCGGCGACGCGGAGCGACTCATCCTCGACGGCCTGCGCGAAACAGGCGGTGGCTGGGGACGCTTCGACGTCAGGCTTTCCGGCTGCGCACCCATGCTGCGCATCGTCGAGTGGATGATGAACCGGCGTTCGCGCCTCACCGGGATCGCCACCGGCGACCAGGGCCTGTTCGTCGATCACGGACTGTTCGATGAAGTCGGCGGATTTCCTGCCATCGCCCTGATGGAAGACGTCGCGCTGTCCGCCACGCTCAAGCGCCACGGCCGGCCGCTGTGCCTTGCGCAAAGGGTCGTCGCATCGTCCCGGCGCTGGGAAAAGCATGGAATCTGGGGCACCATTGCCCTGATGTGGCGGTTGCGTCTCGCCTACTTCCTCGGCGCTGAACCGGCACGGCTCGCAGAAATCTACTATGGCCGCGGCCAATGACGCCAGCGTACTGATATTTGCACGCGCCCCGCTGGCCGGCAGCGTGAAGACGCGGTTGATCCCGCTGTTGGGCGACCACGGTGCGGCGGCTCTGTACCGCAGCCTGGTCGAGCGGGCGCTCGCCGTGGCGCGCGAGTCGGGTGCAGGCACGGTGGAACTGTGGTGCACCCCGACCACCGATGATGGTTTTTTCGCTGCGTGCCGCGATCGCTTCCACGTTACGCTGCAACGGCAGCGCGAAGGCGACCTCGGCGCAAGAATGCTGAACGCCTTCGAGGATGCGTTGACCCGGTCGCGGCACGTTCTGTTGATGGGAAGCGATTGCCCTTCCCTCACGGCGGCCGACCTGCTCGCGGCAGCACGCGCGCTGCGCGAGGGGCACGACGCGGTTTTCTGTCCCGCGGAAGATGGTGGTTACGTTCTGGTCGGGCTTTCGCAAGCCATGCCGGCGCTTTTCGATGCGATGACGTGGGGAACCGCTATCGTCATGGAGGAAACCCGCCAGCGCCTGCGCAATCTCGGCTGGCGCTGGCATGAACTCCCCGTGCATTGGGACGTGGACCGGCCTCAGGATTATCAGCGCTTGGTGCGCGAAGGTTTATTGCGTGCGATGGGTTCGGGCGGCGAGCCGTGAGCCGCGGCTTTGCAGGCTTGCTGCTTCATGCAATGAACCTAATGCAATACTCACCACGAAGGCACGAAGAACGCGAAGAGACAGACGGAATTTCTTCGTGTCTTTGTGTTAAGAAATTGGTTTTGTCCCAATAACTCTCCGGAGAACCGACCGGCATATCGAGCATGAAACGCCTGGTGCTGCTCGGCGGCGGACACAGCCACGTGGAAGTGCTGCGGCGATTCGGGACGGACCCGCTCACCGGCACGGAACTCGTGCTGGTAAGCCCGTTCCCCGATTCGCCGTACTCGGGAATGCTCCCGGGCTGGATCGCCGGACACTACACGCGCGACGAATGCCACATCGACCTGATGCGGCTGACGCATTTCGCCAATTGCCGCTTCGCCCGCTCTGCCTGCAACGGAATCAACCCGGAAGCGCGCCTGGTGTTCTGCGAAGACGGCACAACGCTGCCGTACGATGTCGTCTCGGTGGATACCGGCACGCGCTCGCCGGCGTTCGATACTCCCGGTGCGGCCGAGCATGCTCTGCCGGTGAAACCGGTGGAGCATTTTGTTTCCGTCTGGGACGAAATCTGCAAACGGGCCGCCCGCGACCAGGCACCGCGCCGGATCGCCGTGGTCGGAGGCGGCGCCGCTGGCGTCGAAGTGCTGCTGGCGATGCAGTACCGGCTGCGCAGGCTGGCGCCGTTTGCCGAATTCAGCTTCGAACTGGTAAGCGACACCGGGAGCATACTGGTCACGCACAACATCAAGGTGCGCACGATATTCAGGCGCGTGCTGGAACGGCGCGGCGTGACGCTGCACCTGGGACGCGCAGTCGAGCGCGTTGACGCCTGCAGACTGCGGCTGCGCGGTGGCGCTAGCATCGAGGCCGATGCGATCGTCTGGGCGACCGGTGCTTCGGCGCCGTTGTGGCCGCGGTCGGTCGGCCTGGTCACCGACGAACGTGGATTCATTCTGGTGAACGGGCGTCTGCAATCGGTCTCACATCCACAGGTGTTCGCCTCGGGCGATATCGCCAGCGTCAGGGATCATCCGCGCCCCAAATCCGGCGTGTATGCAGTTCGCGCCGGACCGCGGTTGGCGGAGAACCTGCGGCGGGCATTGCGTGGAGATCAGCTCATCGAATGGAAACCGCAGAAGGAGGCGCTGGCGCTGATCAGCACCGGTGACCGCTACGCGGTCGCGTCCCGCGGCAATCTCGCACTGGAGGGCAAATGGGTATGGCAATGGAAGAACTGGATCGACAGGAGATTCATGAAACGCTATGAAATGCCGTGACGGTCGTGACTGTCGTGAAAAACGTAAAAATCGTCTGAAAGCTCTACCCGTGAGCGTTCACTGCATTTACGGCATTTGCGACAGTCACGAAAGTCACGATCCACGATCATCACCATGACCAGAGCCCTCCTAATTCTCCTGCTGCTATTTCCAATCGCCACCACCGCCGACCCCCTTGGTCCAGGCGGCATCGCCAAGGAAAGCGGCGAGCAGTTGCTTGCGCGCTGCGAACCGGCGCTGCGGATGATCGAAGCGGGCGGCGACGCCGGTCTGAGCGCCGCAGAACGCATCGAGGCAGCATCGTGCATCGGCTTCGTGGACGGCTTCATCTGGGGCCATGCCTGGTCGGCGTGGCGCGAGCGCAGCGACATGTTTTTCTGCCCACCGGAGTTGTTCAGCGCCAAGCAAGGTGTTCCGGCGCTAATGTCATATCTGCGTGCGCATCCGGCTCGCCTGATCCAGCGCGCCCACCTGCTGCTCTTCGCTGCGTTCAACAGTGCATATCCGTGCCAGCCGTGATTCCGGATGCTCGTGCCCGACTCCAGGGTCGCATCCCCGTGAACGGGGCCCCTGCTCCGCCTTCCGCGGGCCATCCCTCCCGCCTGATCCAGCGCGCCCACCTGCTGCTCTTCGCTGCGTTCAACGGCCAACCTATCCGCGCAAACCGTGACGCGCCTATGCTCGTGTCTGATACATTGCAGCAGTCCGCTTCACAACACTTTAATTGGAGTACGAATGAAATCCATTGGGAGAATCTTCCTGACCGGGATCCTGACGATCCTGCCCATCCTGGCAACCCTATATCTGGTGGTCTGGCTGTTCGCGGCGGTGGAACGCTTCCTCGGCAAGCAGCTGCTGCTCCTGCTGCCGGACGAGTACTACCGTGCCGGCATGGGCCTGCTCGCCGCATTGGCCCTCATTTTTCTTATCGGCCTGCTGATGCGGGCCTGGCTGTTCCGGCAGTTGGTCAAGGCCGGCGAGAACCTTCTGCTGAAGATTCCGCTGATCAAAGTGGTGTACAGGTCGCTGAAGGACCTGTTCGGCCTGTTTTCGGACGATAAGAACAGAGAGGCGCTTCAGGTGGTTTCGGTGCAGCTTCCGGGCACCGACATGCGCCTGCTCGGGTTCCTGACCCGCAGCGATTTCTCCGACATGCCCAAAGGCGTCGGCAACGAGGACGAGGTGGCGGTCTATCTGCCGATGAGCTACCAGGTCGGCGGCTACACTGTGCTGATCCCGCGCAAACGGGTCACTCCGGTGCCGATGTCGCGCGAAGAGGCAATGCGGTTCGTGCTGACCGCGGGACTGAAAATTGGTGAAGCCGTGAAGGGTGAAGGGTGAAGGGTGACTGCAGGATTTTATGTGACTCTTGTTTTGTTTCCTGGCTTTCTTTGCGTCCTTTCTTGCTCTTACTCTGCGTCCTCTGCGTCAACGCTCCTGATGCCGGCTTTCGGCCGGCTGCTTTTCATCCGTCAAAGCGGGTCTCGGGCAGTCCGCGCACGCCTACATCCATTGCCAGAAGCGCGCCCGCCAGTGGCTGCTTCGCCAGCTCCTCGGAACTGAGTCTCTGCGTGGCGCTGGTAACGAAAAGCGTGTCCAGGTTCGGGCCGCCAAACATGCAACTGGTCGGGCGCTGCAACGGCAAATCGATCGATCGGATGCGCCTGCCATCGGGCGCAAAACGGGTGATGCGCCAGCCGTCGTACTCGGCACACCACAGGCAGCCTTCGGCGTCGATGGTCGCACCGTCCGGAATTGCCGGAGCGGCGGTGGTCGCGAACGGGCGCTTGTTCGCGGCCTGCCCTTTTGCCGGATCGAAATCGTAGGCGCAGATCGTTCGCCGCCATGAATCGGAGAAGTACATCGTCCGCCCGTCGGGGCTCCAGCACAGGCTGTTCGGGATGGTGAGGCCCGACTCGACGGCAACGCATCCCGATCGGTCGAACCGGTACAGCGTGCCGTCGGGCTGGCGATCCGCGTCATTCATGGTGCCAGCCCAGAAGCGCCCCTGGCGATCGCATTTGCCGTCGTTGAAGCGCTGGCTGGGCCGATCGGCCTCGGGCGACGCGACACGCCGAATGGCGCCGAATTGCGGATCGAAGAACGCCAAGCTCGACTTTAGCGCAAGCAGCAGCCCGCCCTGCTTCCGCACCGCCAGCGAGCCCACCATTTCCGGCGTCGTCCAAGTGCTCACTTTGCGGTTGCCGCCGTCATAACGCCGTACCGCGGGTTTGCGGATGTCCACCCAGTACAACGCCTGTTCTTCCACATCCCAGACCGGCCCCTCTCCGAGCACGTCGGTCTGCTCCCCCACTCGTTGCATGTCGATCATGGTTGCGTCGGAGTCGGCTTATCAGTATGGTGCCGGGAAACCGTGGCAGGTGATTCGTGGTACTCGGCACGGTTCGATTTTACCGGCAATGATCCACGAATAACGAACCGCGAACCACGGAAGTCTCCATGGACCGTTTTCTCATCACCGTCGATTTCTATCTTCTCCCCGCAGCCCTCGATCCGTTCCTGGCCCTGATCAAGGAGAACGCGCGCAAGTCGCTGACCGAGGAGCCCGGCTGCCACCGCTTCGATGTGCTGGTGCAAAAGGGCATGCCAGACCATATCCTGCTCTATGAAATCTACCAGAACCGTGCAGCCTTCGACGTACATATGAAGTCCCGGCATTTCGCGGAGTTCAATTCGGCGTCGGCGCCGTACGTAAAGAGCAAGAAGGTTGTCGAGTACGAATACGTAAACGACGAAGGGGAATGAAAAGAGGGAATTTCGTATGCGGACGATGGGGGCGCGTCGCGCGGCGTTTCATGAATTTCCCAATCACGTACAATCGCGATTGCTGATTTACCGCAGGGGAATGCGGCTGTTAGAGGGAGATGTCCGATGACTTGGCTCGACGCGTGGTTGGCAGGTGGCGTGGTCTTACTGGTCGTCCTGATCGTATTGCGCAAAAAAGGGCGCTGAGGCACCCGTGTCCGGTTGCCAGCATCCGCAATCATCGGCGGCCCTGCGAAGCGAAACCGGATAGCAATCGGCGCACCGCATCCGGCCTGGGCAACGGCGCGACCGCTCCGAAACCGGTAGTCGCAAGGGCCGCGGCGGCGTTGGCGTAGCGCAGCCCTTCCCAGAAGTCGTCACCCACCGCCATTCGCGCCAGCAGCGCGCCGGCAAAACAATCACCCGCCCCGGTGGCATCCACGCAGTTGACCGCGTGGCCGGCGAGCTTTTCGCGCCGCTTCGAATCGCTCCCCACCACCCCCGCCGCACCCAGCTTCAGTGCGACGACTTTTGCACCGGCCTCATGGCACCAGTCGAGTATTGCGTCCGCATCCCTCTCGCCGCATAGCGCCTCCGCGTCCTCCATGCTGAGCAGGAAATAGTCGGCAAGAGCAATGGTGGCACGAATCACCGCGCGGGCACGGGCAAGCGGCCACAGCCGAAGCCGCAGGTTGGAATCGTAGGCGATCCTGACCCCGGCGCCCCGCGCCGCTTCGATCGCGGCGAACACCGTATCGCAGGCAGTGTCGCTGATCGCCTGGCTGATTCCGGATGTATGAAAGAACGTCGCATCCCGAATCAGCTCGAGCGGTAAGTCCGCGGGCCGAATGCGGCTCGCCGCCGAGCCCTGGCGCAGGTAGCTGAACACGTGACCGTCTGCGCCGTGCGAGATGAAGTAAACCGCGGTGTGCGCTTGCGGGTCGATGCCCACGCCGGAGATGTCCAGTCCCTCGGCTCGCCATAGCTGGAGAAACTGCCGGCCGAACTCATCGTCGCCGAGCCGCGTGATGTAGCCCGCTTTCGCGCCCTGTCGCGCGGCGGCGATCGCGCAGTTCATGGTATCGCCACCGAAACCCTGCAGATAGCGGCCGCTCTCTCCCGGTATCTGGCTGAACTCGTACAACGGCTCGCCCAGGGACACAATATCCATGCGTGCCACCGTCAGGCCCCCGTGCGTTTCGCCAGCTCGAGGAAGCTCCGCGCATGACTGATCACCCGCGCGCGATCGCCGTCCGCCAGCGCATTCTGGTCGATCACGTTGTTGCCGATGCCGACCACGGCCGCGCCGGCCTTGAAGTAATCGAGCAGGTTAGCGGCCGACACGCCACCCGTCGGGCAGAGGGGAATCTGAGGATAAATTGCGTGCAGCGCGGCGAGGTGCGCGGGACCGCCGGTCGCGGCCGGAAAAACCTTCACGACGGCCGCGCCTTCGCGCCACGCCGCCAGCACCTCGGTCGGGGTAAAGCCGCCGAGCAGTGCCGCCCTGCCGGCATCGTTGGCCAGCTTGCCCATGCCCGCCACCACGCCGGGAGAAACCAGGTAGTCCGCCCCGGCTTCCAGGCAGGCCTTTGCGGTGTCGAGGTCGAGCACGGTTCCGGCGCCGACCAGAAAATCCACACCGGCACGACGGCGCAGAGATGCGATGAGATCGATTGCACCCGGTGTGGTCAGCGTCAGTTCGACCGTCTTGAATCCTGCCTCGACGAGACAGTCGATGGCGGATTCCGCGCCTGGGCGCGTGGCCAGCCGCAATACCGGGATCACGCGCAGTGCGATCAGCTTTTCGGTTGTCGAATTCATGTTCTTCGGGTCGCGGAATCCACTTCCCCGATCGCAGGCTCGGGGCGAACCTGGGTCGGCGCATTGCGCAACCCACTTAAGGCTGAACGGGCGATTGTAAAAGCAAAGCCAGCCACTGAGTAGCACGCACTGCAGCCTCAGTCCACATTTTGGCGTCCGGTTCCGGCCGCCCATTGCACCGCCATCTGATTTAGACTCCGGGTTCGTACCGCATGAAGCGACCAGAGTCCTGCATGCTGATCGACGAATCCTCTCCCCAAGGCACCTCGCCCGAGGCGTACCTTTCGCTGCTGCAGACCGTGGGCCGGATCCTTGCAGATGCACCCTCGCTGGAGGATGCACTGGACCGGATCATTCGGGCCGTTTGCGCGACCCTGCATTGGGACTACGGCGCCCGATGGCAGGAAGACGAACAGACGCATCAGTTCGCCAGCACGCAGATGTGGCATGCGCCCTTCCTGGATAACACTGCGTTCGTGGAGATGATTCGCAGCACATCCTTTATGCCGGGCCCCGAGGGTTTGCTGCGCACGGTGCTCAAGACACGGCAACCGTTTCTGGTCGAAGACACCTCCGCCGCGCCCGGATTGCGCCGCGCGCAGGCTGCCATGGAGGCCGGGCTGCGCTCCGCCTTCGCTTTTCCGCTGCTGGCGGGCGGCCGGACGCTGGGCGCGCTGGAGTTCTTCAGCCGGCAGCCGCAACTGCAGGACGAACGCCTGCTCATGACCGGCGCCACCATCGGCAGGCTCGTCGGCGAGGCCGTCGCGCGCAGACAGTCCGAGGAGCGCTATCGGCAACTGGTTGAACTGTCGCCGGACGCCGTCCTGGGTCACTGCGAGGACCGCTCCGTGTTCGCGAAGCGGGCCGCCGAGTCGATGTTGAGGGAACAGGAACGGGCCATGTCCACGCTGCTGCGCAACCTGCCCGGCATGGCCTACCGCTGCCGGCTCGACGACCACTGGACCCTTGAGTTCGTCAGCGAAGGCGCCATGCACCTGACCGGCTATCCGGCCGGCGACCTGGTGGAAAATCGCAAAATTTCCTTCATTCAACTGGTTCATCCCGACGATCGCGGCTGGGTGGTGGACGAGATTCGCGACAAGCTCGAGCGCGGCGACCGTTTCGTGATCGAGTACCAGATCATCTGTGCGGACGGCGCGGTGAAGTGGGTGTCGGAAAAGGCGCAGGCGGTCCGCGATGCCGCCGGCGCGATCGTCGCGCTGGAAGGCATTATCGACGACGTAACCGAACGCAAGCGCTTCGAGGAGCGCCTTGCCATTCTCGCCCAGTACGACGTGCTCACCGGCCTGCCCAACCGCTCGCTGTTCTACGACCGGCTGCGCCAGGCCATCGTGCGTGCGCGCCGCGAACAAACCATGGTGGGCTTGCTGTTTCTCGATCTCGACCGCTTCAAGCAGATCAACGACAGCCTCGGACACGCCGCCGGCGATCGCGTCCTGAAGACCATCGCAGAGCGGCTCCAGGGTTTCCTGCGCGAGATCGATACCATCGCCCGGCTTGGCGGCGACGAATTCACCGTCATCATCGAGGGCGTGAACGATCCGGCGCAGGTGTCCTCCGTTGCGGAAAAGATCAGGGCCGCGCTATCCGATCCGATCGTGCTCGACGGGCGTGACATGCTGGTCTCCGCGAGCGTGGGCATCACGCTCTACCCGCGCGACGCGGAAGACATCGAGCACCTGGTGAAGAACGCCGATATCGCGATGTATCACGCCAAGAATCGCGGCGGCCGGCAGCAGTTCCAGTTCTACGACAAAGGCATGGCGCCTTTTGCCGCGGAGCAGCTCGAGATGGAGGCGAAATTGAAGCGCGCGCTGGAGAACGGGGAATTCCAGCTGCAGTACCAGCCGGCGGTGGATGTGAAGAACGGGCACATCATTGGCATGGAAGTGCTGGTGCGCTGGAAGAGCCCGGAAGGACTGGTGCCTCCTGGAAAATTCATCCCCGTGGCGGAGGAATCCGGCCTTATCGTGGACATCGGCAGGTGGGTGCTGAAAGCGGCATGCGCGCAGTTGCGTGCGTGGCAAAAGGAAGGGCTGCCGCCATTGCGCCTGGCCGCGAACTTATCGCCGCCGCAGGTCAAGCAGAGCAACCTGCTGGAGATGATCAGCGAGATCCTGCGCGAAACGGGGCTTGGGGCGGATCACCTGGAACTGGAAATCACCGAGAACACGATCATGGAGCGATCCGGCGACACCATCGCCACGCTCCGGCGTCTCGAGGAACTGGGCGTGCATCTGTCCGTCGACCACTTCGGCACCGGCTACTCGAGCCTGGCCTATCTCAAGCGGTTTCCGGTGCACCGGCTCAAGATCGACAAGTCCTTCATCGCCGATATCACCGTGGACAGCGACAACGCGGCAATCGTGAGCGCCATGATCGCGATGGCGAAAAACCTCGGCCTCGGTGTAATTGCGGAAGGCGTGGAAACCAAGGCCCAGCTGGAGTTTCTGCGGGCGGCAGGTTGCGATACTTACCAGGGTTACTACTTCAGCGTGCCGCTGCCGGCGAATGCTTTTGCCGAACTCGTCAGGCGACAAGTTCAGCAAAAACAGTGATAGGTGACAAGGGAAGGGTGAAGGGTGAAGGGTGAAGGGTGAAGGGTGACGGGTGACGCTTCGATAAGAAAAGGGCCGCATCGCGGCCCTTTCAGTTCTTACCTCGTCACGATAGTCACGGCATTTCTACCGCCTTCTTCCCCTCGCAGGGAATTCGTGCGCTTCGTTGACGCGCAGCGGCTGCCCCTTGAATTCCTTGCCGTTCAGTCCGGCAATGGCAGCGAGCGAGTGATTGCGGCCGGGCATCTCGACGAAGCCGAAACCCTTTCCGACACCGGAAAACAGTTCTCGCTTCACTTCCGTCGATTTCACCTCGCCGAAGGGCTTGAACAGTTCGGCAAGGTCGGTTTCGTTGACTTCCGGTGCAAGGTTGCCGACGAAGATGTTCATGTCATTCTCCTCTCTGGTTTCAAAGAAACGGAAGCGCCGCGCCGAAGGCGGTGCCTCGGTTCAGCGCGAACCGCGCGATCAGCGATTGCCGCCAAGTAGAGTTGCCCCCGGCCGGCCCCGGCCGCCTTGGCTACGGCGCTGCTGCGTTTCGGAACGCCGGGAAGGCTGCCCGCCGAACGGCCTGCCGCCGTTGCGGCCGTTGCTGCCGCGGGCACCGTTGGCCGGACCTTGCCCATTGCGTTGCGGGCGCCGCTGCTGCGAACGCGCATTCCTGGCTGCAGGCGGCGGCGCAGAATCGAACCTCGCCATGCCTGAGCTGGGCTCGAAACCCTCGATCACCACGCGTTCGACACGACGCTGCATCAGGCGCTCGATATCGCGCAGGAAGCCGCTCTCCTCGCTGCACACCAGGGACACCGCGCAGCCATCGGCTCCGGCGCGGCCGGTGCGGCCGATGCGGTGCACGTAGTCCTCCGAAACATTGGGCAGTTCGTAATTCACCACGTGCGGCAGCAGCTCGATGTCGAGTCCGCGGGCGGCGATGTCGGTCGCCACCAGCACGCGCAGCTTCCCGGCCTTGAACTGACTGAGCACCCGGGTACGCTGGCTCTGGTTCTTGTTGCCGTGGATGGCATCGGCCGTGATGCCGTCGCGATCCAGTTGCTCCGCCAGGCGGCTTGCGCCGTGCTTGGTGCGGGAGAACACCAGGACCTGGCGCCAGTCGCCGCTGGTGATCAGATGCGCCAACAGCGCGCGCTTGCGGTCCTTGTCCACCGGATGCACAACCTGCGAAATAAGGTTCGACGTGGCATCGATTCTCTCCACTGCAACCTCCACCGGCGCATGCAGGAAGGAATCGGCAAGTCCGCGGATCTCCTTCGAGAAGGTAGCGGAAAAGAACAGGTTCTGCCTTTTCGCGGGCAGCGAGGTAAGGATGCGCCGGATGTCGCGGATGAAGCCCATATCGAGCATGCGATCGGCCTCGTCGAGCACCAGGTATTCGACGTTGGACAGATTCGCAGTTCTCTGCTGAAGGTGGTCCAGCAATCGCCCCGGTGTGGCGACCAGGATATCCACGCCCTGGCGCAGCGCGCGGATCTGCTGGTTCATGCTGGTGCCGCCGTAAACGGTCGCGGAGCGCAGACGCAGATGGCTGCCGTAAGTGCGAACGGCTTCCTCGACCTGCGCGGCCAGTTCACGCGTCGGGGTCAGGATCAGGGCACGGATGGGGCGGGATGCGTTTCCGCTTGCCGGCTTCGCCGACAGCAACTGCAACAGCGGCAGGGTGAAGCCCGCGGTCTTTCCGGTGCCGGTCTGGGCGCCGGCGAGAACGTCGCGGCCCTGCAGGATGACCGGGATGGCTTGCGCCTGCACCGGGGTAGGTTGCGTGTAACCCTGATCGGCGACAGCGCGGATCAGCTCGGCACGCAGGCCGAGGTCTTCGAATGGCGTAGTAATAGATATCTCCTGAAACAGCCTGCGGAAGCCATGCTTCCGAACCGGTTCAGGCAGAATCGACTAGGGTTGAAAACTTCGGGGAAAAACGATCACCACGAAAGGGCTGAGACGCGGACCGATTGACGCGAACCAAAATCCTTGGCGCGCACTATACAGGCCTGGCACCCGAATGTCTCGCACTATTTAGGGGCGAGGGCTGAGAGCTGAGGGACGAGGAACGAGGGGCGAGGGGCGAGGGGAAAAAGCAGAAGTAGAAGCATCGCATTGCAACCGGGGCAACGCTATTCAATCCATGAACCAAAAAATAAACTCTCCACATCCATCCCTCGTCCCTCTTCCCTCGTCCCTCGTCCCTATTTCTTTACCCTCAGCCGCACGCGCCGATCGCGCCGCAAGCGGTGCAGAACTCGCAGCCATCCTTCCTGATCACCGCGGTGTTGCCGCACTCCGTGCAGCGCCTGCCGGGCAGCATCCGCAATTCTTCGCGTTCGCGTGCGGCCTCCGGGATCTCGAGCACACCCATTTCGTCCACGGGATAGCCGCGCTCGTCGAGCACGCCGAGCATGGCGTAGCGATGAATGATGAGCCGCGCCACATAGGCCACGGTGCTCGGCCAGTTCCGCTGGCGATTTTCGCCGGGAACACGCGCCATGAAATCGCCCAGGGGCTCGGCATAATTGAGCAATTTGCGCAGCTTCATGCCGATCCATGCCGGGTCGATCACACGCATGTCCAGCGACAGCAGCTTGCACAGCCCGTCGAGCGAGCGCGGATAGGCGCCCGCCATCCACACCGAATACGGCCGGCGCTGGCCCGAAGGCAGCACCAGCTCCTTGAGAATCAGTACGAAGTCATCGCCAGAATTCTGGTTGAAGACGTCCACCGACCAGGACATGGTGCCGTCGGTGCCGGTCTTGGGTTCCTTTTTCGCGAACAACGCGTCCAGCACCGGCGAACGCCCGTCACGCGCAGTGAGTGCGCCCAACTGCTCGACGCGCCAGGCCACGATGCGGGCGAAAGCGGCCACCAGGCTCGGCACGCGCTTGGGCTTGCCGTCCGGCGGCAGCGGGCAATCGAAGGCATCGTCGCCCGCGGTGCGCGACAGGATGTCGAGCTTCATGCGCAACCAGGCCTTGTCCTGCGCGCGCATGTCCATCGACAACGTCTTGGCCACCGCGCCGATTCCGCGCGGCTGCTCGGCGCCGTTGATCCAGACTTCGAAGGCGTGCGGGTCGCCATTGTCGACGTGACCGACGAAAATCGCGAACTGGCCGAAGGGCGACTCCACCATGTAGGTCCACGCCGGGTTGCCGGCCGCGAGCCGCGGCCGGCTCGGCCAGCGCAGGCTCGACAGCGCCGGCGTCGGGGCCGCCTCCAGGCGGATGCGGCGGTCCGCGTCCGAGGTATCGAGGTCGTTCGGCGCTTCCTCGTGCGTGGTCACCGACAGCACGCTCCCGAGCACGCTGTTGGGACGATAGGTGGCGATGCCCTTCAGGCCGGATTTCCAGGCCTCGAAATAGAGGTCCTTGAAGTTTTCGTAGGGATAGTCCTCCGGCACGTTCACCGTCTTGCTGATCGCCGAGTCCACGAACGGCGCCACCGCCGCCACCATGCGCATGTGGTCGAGCGCGGAGATTTCCAGCGCGGTCACGAACTGCGGCGGCAGCTTGTCGGTGTTGCCGCCCAGGTGGCGATACAGGCGCCAGGCGTGGTCCTCGACGTCGTAGACCTTCTGCGTGCCGTCGTGGCTGCGCTTCTTGCGCTGGTAGGTCCAGGAGTACGGCGGTTCGATGCCGTTGGCCGCGTTGTCGGCGAAGGCGAGCGAGATGGTGCCGGTCGGCGCGATCGACAGCAGGTGCGAATTGCGCAGGCCGTGCCTGCGGATCGCCTGCTTAAGCGCTTGCGGCAGCCGCGAGGCGAAACGCGGCGCGGCGAGATACTGGTCCGCGTCGAGCAGGGGAAAGGCGCCTTTCTCCTGCGCCAGGTCCACCGAAGCGGCGTAAGCGTCGTCGCGCATGTGCTCCGCGATCCGTGCCGCCATCGCCCGCGCTTCCTCGGTGTCGTAGCGCAGTCCGAGCATGATCAGCGCGTCTCCGAGCCCGGTGAATCCGAGTCCGATGCGGCGCTTGTCGTCCGCCTCCTGCTTTTGCTGAGGCAGCGGCCACACGGTGGCGTCGAGCACGTCGTCGAGCATGCGCACCGCCACTTTCGTGACTTTCGCGAACGACTCGAAATCGAAGCGCGCCTTGGGCGTGAACGGGTGCGATACGAACGGCGTCAGGTTGATGCTGCCGAGGCAGCAGCAGCCGTAGGCCGGCAACATTTGTTCCGCGCAAGGATTGCTGGCTTCGATCGTTTCGCAATAGGACAGATTGTTTTCGGCGTTGGCCTGGTCGATGAAGATCACGCCGGGCTCGGCGTGGTCGTAGGTCGAATCCATGATCTGTTTCCACAGATCGCGCGCCTTGACCGTGCGGTACACCCACATTCCATCGGCGCGCTGCCGACTAACCCCCTCTCCCTTCGGGAGAGGGCCGGGGAGAGGGCCGCTGGGCTGCACCTTGTGCACCAGTTCCCAGTCGCCGTCGGCCTCCACCGTGCGCATGAAGGCGTCGGTGACGGCGACGCTGACGTTGAAATTGCTAAGGCTGCCGTCGTCCTTGGCGTGGATGAAACGCTCGATATCGGGATGATCGCAGCGCAGGATGCCCATCTGCGCGCCACGGCGGGCACCGGCCGATTCCACGGTCTCGCAGCTCTGGTCGAACACGCGCATGTAGGACACCGGGCCGCTGGCGCTGCTCTGCGTGCCGCGCACCAACGCGCCGTGCGGCCGGATCGCGGAGAAGTCGTAGCCCACGCCACCGCCTCGGCGCATGGTCTCCGCTGCCTCCATGAGTGCAACGTAAATGCCGGGCTTGCCGTCAACGGTTTCGGACACCGAATCGCCCACCGGCTGGACGAAACAGTTGATCAGCGTCGCCGCGAGTTGCGTGCCGGCGGCGGAGTTGATGCGCCCGCCGGGAATAAAACCGCTTTCCAGCGCTTCCAGGAACACCGGCTCCCATTTGGCCGGCTCCTTTTCCACAGCGGCAAGCGCTCGCGCCACGCGCAGGCGCACGTCGCGCACGGACTTCTCCCCGCCCTTGGCATATTTCTCCAGCAGGACGTCGATGCTGACCTGTTGGGCCGGCAGCGAAAGATGGGGATCGTTGGCCTTCATGACTTTATTTCCTCGAATTATTTCAATGATACCTCTGCGCCCCGCAACCGGCGCGGTTCCCGTGGTGGCATAGCCGGCTCCGGACGCCCGCGCTCGCGCAGGAAGTCCGCCAGCACTTTCGCGGTGTGCGACGTTGCAGGGTATCTCGCAATCGACTCGGGCGGACCCATCACCACCACGCGGCCACCACCGTCCCCGCCCTCGGGGCCGAGATCGATCAGCCAGTCGGAATCGGCCATCACGTCGAGATTGTGTTCGATGACGACAACGGTATTGCCGGCATCCACCAGCCGATGCAATACGCGAATGAGCTTCTCCACGTCCGCCATGTGCAGTCCGACGGTGGGTTCATCAAGGACATAAAGGGTGTGCTTGGCGCGAGGCGCGAGGCGTGAGGCGCGAGGCGAAACCGACCGCACCTCCTCTGCGGAAAGCGGTAGAACGTCAGAGCGCACCTTTGAAAGTTCAGTCACCAATTTGATCCGCTGAGCCTCGCCACCGGATAACGTCGGGCTCTGCTGGCCGAGGGTGAGATAGCCCAGTCCCACGTCCTGGAGCAGACGCAGGGCATGGTGGATCGACGCGTGCGCGGAAAAGAACTCCACCGCTTCGTCCACGCTCATCATCAGCACGTCGCCGATCGACTTGCCCTTGTAGCGCACCGCCAGCGTTTCCTGGTTGAAGCGTGCGCCGCCGCAGACCTCGCAGGTCACTTTCACGTCCGGCAGGAAGCTCATCTCGATGGTCTTCAAGCCCTGGCCTTCGCAGCCGTCGCAGCGTCCGCCCGAAGTGTTGAATGAAAACCGGCTCGGCTCGTAACCGCGCATGCGCGCTTCGGTGGTGGCCGCGAACAGTTTCCGGATCGCGTCCCAGAACCCGACGTAAGTTGCCGGACAGGAGCGCGGCGTCTTGCCGATCGGCGTCTGGTCCACTTCCAGCACCCTTCCCACCTGCTCCCAGCCTCTGATCTGCCTGCAGCCGTAGAAATTCGTCGCCTTCCTCTTGCGTGCCTCAGCGACCAGCCGATGCATGTTTTCGTGGAGCACGTCGCGCGCCAGCGTCGATTTGCCGCTGCCGGACACGCCGGTCACGCAAATCAACCTTGCCAGCGGTATGCGCACGTCGATGTTCTTGAGGTTGTGCATGCGCGCGCCGACCACCTCCAGCGACGGATGCCTCGATGCGGTCTCGCGACGGTCCACCAGCGGGTGGCGCAGCGGCTGCGCGAGAAAGCGGCCGGTCACCGATTCGTGCGCCTTCATGAGGTCGGCGACCGTGCCCTGTGCCACGATCCGGCCGCCGAGCCGGCCGGCGCCCGGGCCGAGGTCCACCAGGTGATGCGCGCGCCGGATCGTGTCTTCGTCGTGCTCGACGACCAGCAGCGTGTTGCCCTTCCTTTCCAGCTTCTCCAGCGTATCGAGCAGGATGCGGTTGTCGCGCGGATGCAGTCCGATGGTCGGTTCGTCGAGGATGTAGCATACGCCGCGAAGGTTCGAGCCAAGCTGCGCGGCGAGCCGGATGCGTTGCGCCTCGCCGCCGGACAGCGTCGGCGCGGAGCGGTCGAGCGTGAGGTAGTCGAGCCCGACTTCCGCGAGGAAGCCAAGACGGCTGCCGAGTTCCGTCACCAGGTCGCGCGCGATCTCCCGCTCGCGTCCCGCCAGCTCGATATCGGCGAACAATCTCGCGAGCGCGGCGACCGGCTGCGCGCCGTAGTCGGCGATCGAGCGATCGCGCCACAGAACCGCGAGCGCCTCGCGGTTCAGACGCTTGCCCTCGCATTGCGGACAGGGCTCGTCCACTTCCAGCCACTCGATCCACGAATCGAGGATGTGGTCCTCGGCACCGGTCCGGGTACGCTCTTCGTCCCAACCGACGTCGGCAATCTGCAATCCGGTGCCGTAGCAGCCCGGACACCAGCCGTGCTTCGAGTTATACGAAAACAGGCGCGGATCGAGCTCGGGAAAGCTGCGCCCGCAGGAGGGGCAGGCGCGCTTGGTCGAGAACACCCGCTCGACCTGCGCCTCGCCCTTCATGATTCCGTCCAGCGGCGCGATGACGTGCACCACACCCTTGCCGTATTCGAGTGCGCGCTTGAGCGCCTCGCGCACTGCGTTCTCGTCTCCGAGCTGGATCTCGAGGTCCGCCACCGGCAACTCGATGGTGTGCTCCTTGAATCGGTCGATGCGCGGGAACGGGCTCACCGGCAGGAACTCACGATCCACCCGCAGGTGAGTATGGCCTTTGCCGCGGGCCCATTTCGCCAGGTCGGTGTAGACGCCCTTGCGGTTCACCACCAATGGCGCAAGCAGGCCGATGCGCACTCCCCGGTACTCACGCATCAGTCGCGCGGCGATCGCCTGCTCGCTCTGCGGCTCGATCGGCACCTTGCAGTCGGGGCAATGCTGCACGCCCAGTTTCACGAACAGCAGCCGCAGGAAATGATGGATCTCGGTCAGCGTGCCCACCGTGCTCTTGCGCCCGCCGCGGCTGGTGCGCTGCTCGATCGCCACCGTCGGCGGAATGCCGCGCACAGAATCCACGTCTGGACGCGAAGCCGGCTGCACGAACTGGCGGGCGTAGGCGTTCAGCGATTCGAGGTAACGGCGCTGCCCTTCGGCGAAGACGATGTCGAAAGCGAGCGTGGACTTGCCGCTGCCGGACACGCCGGTCACCACGGTGAAGCGCTCGCGCGGGATCGACAGATCGATGTTCTGCAGGTTGTGCTCGCGGGCGTTGTGGATATGGATGGCGCGAGGCGCGAGGCGTGAGGCGCGAGGGGCAGATTCCGCGGCGGCCTTGGCTGTCTGCCCGATCACCCCCTCCCGCAGCGCCCTTTCGTATGCGGCCAGCGCAAGGCCGGTGTGCGACTTCGGATCACCCGTCACTTGTTTCGGGGTGCCACAGCAAATGACTTCCCCGCCGGCGTCGCCGCCCTCGGGACCGAGGTCCACGATCCAGTCGGCGGCGCGGATCACGTCGAGGTTGTGCTCGATCACCACCAGCGAATGGCCAGCCGCCATCAGCTTGCGCAGGGCGCGCAGCAGCTTGGCCACGTCCTCGAAGTGCAGGCCGGTGGTGGGCTCGTCGAATAAAAACAGGGACCCTTCGGGCGAGGCGTTAGGCGTGAGGCGAGAGGCGGAAAAATTTCTTGCTCCGGCGAGGTGACCCGCGAGCTTAAGCCGTTGCGCCTCGCCCCCGGAAAGCGTCGGCACCGGTTGGCCGAGCCTCATGTACTCCAGGCCCACATCCACCAGCGGTTGCAGCCGTGCAATGACTTCCGGGCGGTGGGCGAAAAATACCGCCGCCTCGGAGACCGTCATCTCCAGTACGTCCGCGATCGACTTGCCCTTGACGGTCAGCTCCAGCACCTCGGCACGAAAACGTTTGCCGTCGCAGTCGGGGCAACGCAGGTACACGTCGGACAGGAACTGCATCTCCACGTGTTCGAAGCCATTGCCGCCGCAGGTCGGGCAGCGGCCGTTGCCGGAGTTGAAGCTGAAGGTGCCGGGGGTATAGCCGCGCTCCTTTGCCGCCGGCTCCTTTGCGTAAAGTTCGCGGATCGGATCCCAGGCGCCCACGTAGCTCGCCGGATTGGAGCGCGTGGTGCGTCCGATCGGGCTCTGGTCCACCATCACCACTTCGGCAATGCGCTCGTGCCCGCGAATTTCCCGGTGCGCGCCGGGCAACTCGGTCGGCTTGCCCTTGTGCTTCAACAACGCCGGATAAAGCACGTCCTGGATCAGCGTGGACTTACCGGACCCGCTGACGCCGGTGATGCAGACCAGGCGATTGAGCGGAATCGCGACGTCGATGTTCTTTAGATTGTGTTCGGCGGCGCCCAGAACCTCGAGCCTCGCCGCCTTGGAATCGACCGGCGCCGGCGCGATGCCGGCGTCGGCGCGCTTGCGTCCGGAAAGATAATCGCCGGTGAGCGACTTGCCGTTGCGCGCGAGCTCGGACGGCGTGCCGAAGAACACCACTTCACCGCCGCGCTCGCCCGGACCGGGGCCGATGTCGAGAATGCGGTCAGCTTCGAGCATGATCTGCGGATCGTGCTCCACCACCACCAGCGAATTGCCGGAATCGCGGAGCCGCTGCATGATGCCGATCACCCTGCCCATGTCGCGCGGATGCAGGCCGATCGACGGCTCGTCCAGTACGAACAGCGTATTGGTGAGCGATGTCCCGAGCGCCGTTGTGAGATTGATGCGCTGGACTTCGCCGCCCGAGAGCGTGCGCGACTGGCGGTCCAGCGTCAGGTAGCCGAGCCCGACCCGGTCGAGATAGTCGAGCCGCGCGCGGATTTCCCCGAGCAACTGATCCGTGGCCTCATCCAGCGGGGTGGGAAGATGCAGCGAACCGAAGAATGCCCGCGTCTTGTCGATCGGCAGCAGCATCAGGTCGTGCACCGTCAGGCCGGGCAGCGCGGCGAGCTGCGCAACGCTCCACTTCAGGCCACGCGGCATGAAGCGCTTTCCCGCAGAAAGTACCCCATCGGCATCTTCCTTCGTCCCCAGCCGCCACAGCAGCGCATCCGGCTTAAGCCGGGCGCCGTTGCAGGCGCTGCACGGGGTGTAGGCGCGATACTTGGAGAGCAGCACGCGAATGTGCATCTTGTAGCTCTTGGTTTCGAGCCAGTCGAAGAAACGGCGCACGCCGTACCAGGTGCCGGGCCAGGATTTCTTCCAGCTCACCCATTCCGGTTCGCCTTCGAGCACCCAATGCTTGTGCGCGTCGCTCAGGTCGCGCCACGGCTTGTCCAGCGGGAACCCCCGCTTCTTCGCATACTTCTCGATGTCGTCCTGGCATTCGTGAAAGCTCGGCGTCTGCCAGGGTTTGATCGCGCCGCCCGCGAGCGTCTTCGATTCGTCGGGAACGATCAGCCCGAAGTCGATGCCGATCACCCTGCCGAAGCCGCGGCAGGTTTCGCACGCGCCGAGCGGCGAATTGAACGAGAACAGGTTCGGCGTCGGGTCGGCGTAATGGATGTCGCATTCGGCGCAATGCAATGCCGTGGAGAATCTCCACGGCGCGTGAGGCGTGAGGGGTGAGGGGTGAGGAGTCCCTGCGCGTTCGCGTGATGCATCGTCTTCGGCCAGCGGATAAATGTTGACCTTGCCCTGGCCCACCCTGAGCGCCGCTTCCAGCGCCTCGATCACGCGGGAGCGGTCGGCCGACGACATGCGCAGGCGGTCCTGCACCACCTCCAGGAAATTTTTACGGTGGGAGTGGATCCGTGTATAGCCCTGCTGCTCGAGAAGCTGCTTGACCTCTGCCTCGGAGAAGTTCTTCGGCACGGTGAGCGGAAAGGTGACGATCAGGCGCGGATCGCCGGCTTCGCCTGCCCGCTTTCGCATCGCCTCGAAGATCGTATCCGGCAAATCGCGCCTCACCGGCTGCCCGCAACCGCGGCAGTACAATTGCGCGGCACGCGCGTACAGCAGTTTCAAGTGATCGGTGAGCTCGGTCATGGTGCCAACCGTGGAACGCGAGGTACGCACCGGGTTGGTCTGGTCGATCGCGATCGCCGGTGGAATGCCCTCGATCCGGTCCACCTGAGGCTTGTCCATGCGCTCCAGGAACTGGCGCGCGTACGGCGAGAATGTCTCCACGTAGCGGCGCTGGCCTTCGGCATAGAGGGTGTCGAACACCAGCGACGACTTGCCGGAGCCGGACACGCCGGTCACGACCAGCAATTCATTCAACGGAAGATCGAGATCGAGCTTCTTGAGGTTATTCTGGCGCGCGCCGCGGATGCGGATGACGTCGTGTATGTGTGTGGGCATGGGTGCGGGGCAGGTGACCGGGTGCTTTGACAGGCAGACATGGGCCGCAAGTTCCCGTCAAAGGGCGCCATTCTACCGGCGCGACATTATCCGTGGCTGGAGGAATCGGTCCCTTCGTTCCTGCTTCCAGAAAATGATATCTGGTATAACGCCGTTCATGCGCTTCGTGCTCAAAGCGTCACCGAACTTGCTCGTTACCTTCGCCGCATTGCTCGGTTTTTGGGCCGTGCCCATGACCATTCGCGCAGAACCACCCGCACCCCACCCCGGACACGCCGCACCGGTGGAGGCCCAGTTTCGCGGCTGTGAGTCGGCGGGCTGGTGCCGGTTCTGGATCGAACCGCCGGATCCCCTGGCGGAGTCGCTGTATCTCGTGCGTCCCGATGGCGTCTCGCGAATGCCCGGCGACGATGCCATTTCCATTGCAGTGCGCGACCGCCTCAATGCCTTGCTCGCCAGCATGATCCATCAATCCAAGCACATCGTGCTGCATGATCTGCGCGCACTGGGCGACGGAACGTTCGCAGCCACCGTGACCGTTAATGAGGCAAATCTGGCGTCAGATCCGATTCTTATGGAATTGCGCGAGAAGTTTACGGGGACGATCCGGTAGTAACGCAATCGGGTTTGCTGTCGGCGTCCCTGGACGGCCGAATCATTTGCAGGGAAACCCTGTTATGAAAAATTCCCGGCGGCCGCAGCCGCCGGGATGGGAAGAACTGACCTGTCCTACTGCTTCGTGATGGTCCAAACGACCGCGGATTTTGGCGTCGTATAGAACGGCGACTCCATCTGGTAGTTCACGTAGAGTTCGCCGTAGTCCGCAACGTACATCGTCTTGCCATCCATGCTGAACTCGACGTCGTTGGTTCGCTCGAACCCGCCCCGGTTTTCCTTCTTCTGATAGGCATTGGGACCGGGATCGATGTTCTCGGCAAAGATCGACCACTTGACGCCGGTCGGGTTGAGGAACTCGATCTTCACGATCGCCGGCCACATCGGCCGCAGGCTTTCTGGACCGTTGTCGATGATGCCGAACACGGCGGTGAATATCGTGTCCCCAGGTGCGCCGAATGCCTTTGGCGCCCAAGCCAGCCCGTCCATAGGGTTGTTGGTATCCCACTCCATGACCGGGTTGACGTAGCCATTGGGGTTGGGATTCGCCACGATCAGCGGAGTGCCCCGAACCCCGATCGAATGGTCGATGAAACGATAGGGCGGAAGCGTCGGCACGAATGGCTTGTCCCCGATGTAGAGCTGAGGATTCGGCCGTGTGCTGTCGTACTTGTTTCCGCGGTAAACGTCGGGCCCGTAGCGCTTGATGTTCACGAAGTTCAGGCCTTCCTTGTCCGGAAAACCCGCATCCTGACCCTTCTCGGTGAACACGAACAGTTTCTCGGCGCCGTTGGCAACACGGCGATTACCCTTGTCGTTCATTCCATTGTCGCTCACGACCAGCGCGTGCTCGAAGCGCGAGCCCTTGGGTCCGAACGCGACACCGGACGAGTTGCGCAATCCCATCGCATACACTTCCCAATCGTCGCGGGTATAGCTGCTGTCGGCTTTCAGCTTCGCCCGGTGAATGGCGCCGCCACAGGGTTTTTGCGCCTTGATCACCTGGCCAGGCTTGGAAGCCGTGCCTTTCGGCAGGTACGCGCCGGTGAGGTTGCCTTCGGTGTCGCGGATGTTGAGTCCCGTCAGCACGATGTCCCGGCAGGGCGGGTCGCGCGGCAACGGGGGAACGCCGGCATCCGTGCGCTTTTCCCAGTAGGGATCGACCGCATCCGTCCAGCCATGGATGTTCGGATCGGAAAAGCCCGAATTCGATGGCGCGCCCACCGCGTAATACAACCAGCCATCCCGACAAGTAATGCCGCCCAGCGCGTGGTCACCGATCGGAACCTCATTCATTATCAGCTTGGGTGTGCCGTTCACGCCGTCGATTTCCCAGACGCCGTAGCTGTAGTCTCCGACGTAGGTACGGCCGTTTTCCGGGCAATAGCCGATTTCGTTCAGGGCAAATGACTTGAACATGCCCAGACCGACGTTGTCCTTGATCAGCTTGCCGGACTTGTCGAAGATCTTCACGTGCGGCTTGTCGATGCCTTCCGGCGGGAAGCCGAAGGTGTTTCCCGAAATGGCGACCCAGACGTTGTCGTTCTTGTCCACAGTGATCGACGTGACCGTATCCAGGCCGGAGGCGAATACTCCGACCTTGTACCCTGCCGGTACCTTGATCTTGCTCGGATCCGGCTTGACGGGCGTGCGCGTAGACCATTTTCCCGCCGGGCCGCCCGGCTCCGCCTTCGCGCGGTCTTGGGCGAAAGCGGATCCCGACACGGACCCCACAGCCAATGCGAGTATTGCCGCGTATCCTAATATTTTCATTTCATCCTCCTCCTTGCTTGGTTGAAAATCCACTTCACCTGCCTTGCTACCCACACGCCAACCACTTCAGATCCTTCGTAATGCGTCTCCGATCTGGCCAACGCGATGACGAAACGGAGAACGGTCCCAGTCAGAACGTCCGGATGTGCGCGACGATGCTGCGGATTTCATCATCGCTCAGCCGCTTCTCCCACGCGGGCATGGCCGCGATTTTGCCCATGTAGGCGCCGCCCTTCTTGATGATCATCGTCAGATAGTCATCGGGCACCGAGGCCATGTATTCCTTGTTGGCGAGCGTGCCGATGCGGGGCACGAACCCGCTCTTCGTCCCTTCCTGGCCGTTACCGTAGGTGCCGTGGCATCCGGCGCACATCTGCTCGAAGATTTCCTTAGCTCTGGCCGGGTCGGTCTGTGCCGTGGCCGCCATTGGCACGATGATCAGCAGCATGGTTATGATTGTTATTGGATACTTCATTCGCGTCTTCGGGACCGAAAGAAACGTCGTTGACGGATAGGGAATGCGACCGTATCACGTGTCGCGGGAGGGCTCAAGTGGGGATACGGGATCGGCCCGCGGGATTGAGGATGGGCCGAGACTCACTTTCACCTTTATCTGTATTTTTCCAGCGCCTTGAGCACGAATTCGTTGGTAAACGAATCCGCCGGATTCAGATTTTTTGCTTCCCTGACTGCTGGCTCGAAACCGATCAGCACCTTGAGCTGCGCCTCAACCCCCGTCGGCGGAAACAGTCCGTCCTTCGAGTAGCTCTCGCGCATTCTCCGCAGTGCGGACAGATATAGCCCCCGGTCGCCGAGCAGATACTCCGGTGGCACGGTCTTCGCAACATCCTCTGCCGAAGCAGCGTTCAGCCATCTCAGCGCCCGCACCATCGCGTTGGTCAGCGCCTGCACCGTCTTCGGATTGGCCATGACGTACTCCTCGCGCGTGTACAGCGATCCCGCCGGCAAGGGACTGCCGAACACAGCCTTGGCGCCCTGTACCGTCACCGTTTCCACCATGACCTGGATCGTGCCGGAGTTTTCCAGCAGCGTGATGGTAGGTTCGATGTTCGCGATCGCGTCGAGGTGTCCGGCCTGCATCGCGGCCGCCGCACCCGGGCCGGAGCCCACGCCGATGATGGAGACGTCGTCGGAAGTCAGGCCCGCTGATGCCAGCAGATGGTTGACGAAGGCGTGGGTGCTGGATCCCGGCGCCGTCACGCCGATTTTCATGCCCTTGAGGTCCTTCGGCGAGCGGAACGTTGCCGCGTGCTTCTTCGCCACACCCAGCGAAATCGCCGGCGTGGCAATCTGCAGCACAAATGCCTTGAGTTTCTGCCCGCGCGCGCGCATCACCAGCACGTGGTCGAAGCCGCCGGAGACGACGTCGGCACTGCCGCCCATCATGGCTTGCAGTGACTTGGCACCGCCGGCAAAATCCAGGATCTCCACCTTCAATCCTTCATCCGCGAAATAGCCGAGCCGCTCGGCGATGGACAGCGGCAGGTAGTAGAGCGACGCCTTGCCGCCCACCGCGATGGTCACAGCGGGCTTCTCCGGTTGCGCACCGGCAGGGATCGCCGCAATGCAGGGCAGAATGAAGGCAACGAGGATCCGCAATTTTTTCATCGTCTTTTGTGTGATCAGGGAATGCCCGTGCGGGCCGAACGAAGATGGAAATTTTACTCGCGAACCGTGCGCCACGCAGTTGCCCGTGCGCGGCAGCGGTCGCGCCATAGACCGTGGAATCGCGTTTAACTGAGGTCTCGTAGCAATTCGACAACGACGGAGACAGCCGCATGATCGAACTTTACTTCGCACCGACCGCCAATGGCCTGCGCGCGGCGGTAGCACTGGAGGAAACCGGCCTGCCCTACCGGACCCACAAGGTGGACCTTGCCAAGGGCGAACAGCGTAGCCCCGAATTCCTGAAGCTCAATCCTGCCGGGCTGATCCCGGTGATCGTCGACCCGGACGGCCCCGGCGGCAAACCGCTCACGCTCTCTCAGTCAGGAGCGATCATCCTTTATGCCGCGGAGAAGTCCGGCAAGTTCCTGCCGAAGGATGCCGCACGGCGCGCGCGCGCCATGCAGTGGCTGATGCAGGCGGCGAGCGACATCGCCGGCACCAGCGGCACCATCTTTCGCATGGAAACGAGCATCCCGGAAAAGATTGCTTCGAACGCCGACTATTTCAAGCAACGGCTGCTCGGCTTTTTCACGGTATGTGATGCGCAATTGGCTGCGCGCGAGTATCTTGCGGACGAGTTCTCCGTCGCCGACATCATGCTGTATCCGAACTTTGCGGCGCGCAAAGCGCTGATCGACCAGGCCGGCGGATTTGCCAATCTGCAACGTTGGGGGGCGGCAATCGGCTCGCGACCCGGGGTCCAGAGGGGAATGAAGATAACGGGCTGATTCAATTCCTGCACGGGCCCATCCATGCGCCGGCCGGAATCCGTCGCGGATCGCCGATGGCCGCGAGGTACTTGTTCTGGATCCTGTAGGCTTCTTGCTCTTCGGCGTTGCGGCGTTCGCAGTCCGAAGGCAGCATCTCGTACGCGCCCGCGACGTGCTGGACGTGGTGCATCAGTTCATGCAGAAGAATCGATCGATCGAAAGCGTCACCCGCCAGATCGAGTGATTCGTCCACGTACACGCCCCAGTCAGGGTGGTAGAAGGCCTTGATGCGCCTGCACTGGCTCCGGCAGATTTTTTCCTCGATCACCGCATGCGGAACGATGTGGATTTCGGGACCGGACTGCGGTGCCGGATAGCCTGCAAGTAACTGAATCGTAGTAAAAAGTTCGACCACAAGGGAGGAAAGGGAAGACTGGTCCATTGGACTCCTTTGGCCCGCCCCCTCCTCCCAATGCGCAGGACCGTTGTGTTACCTGTCGTGTCTCCTTAGTTATTTCTTAAGCATGCAAGATTCGAGCCTTACCGGGCGGTCCGGCGGCCTGGAAAACCTGGTTCACTGCCTCGTGGGTGTCGGCACTTCCGCGTCATCGCAGCGCGCGGCCCAGCCCCTCATCGATACGCGGCTCGCGCTGTTCATTTCCATCAAGTAACGATTCTGGATGAAATAGGCTTCCTTTTCCGCCCAGTTGCGTCGCATGCAATCGCTCGACAGCGTATCGAATCGGCCGCTGACCGCCTGCGCGTGGTGGATCAGCTCGTGGAGAAGGATGGAACGGTCGAAGGTGTTGTTCTCGACGTCGAGGTTTTCATCGATGAACACGCCTCGCGCGGCGTCATAAGCAGCCCGCACCGGACAGGGCCGGCGGCAGAACTGCTCCTGGATAACGGTCTGGGGCACCCGGTGAATTTCGGGGGGCACCGTCGGCGGCGCATAGCCGGACAGCAGTTGTATGGCTGCGAAGAGTTCGGCAACCAGAGCAGACAAAGAGACCGGGTCCATGGGGACTCTCCCACCCGGCGTCCCTCCGCCGCTCGGGCATCGAAGTTGGATCGTTATCCGTTTCGCATGCTACAAGTACGACCGCCTTCAACGGCTCAAGTTTCGGGTAATTCGTAGACCAAACGCACTGAAAATAGACGGGACAGTTGATGAAGTTGTGTCTTAATTCGTGGCGATGCGGACCGCGGCAAGACTTTCCGCCGCAGACCGAAGTCTTTGCGCGCCAGTAAATCGTTCTCGGCTCTTGCCCTCATCGTTCCGCGTCCTCGTCCTTGCACGTTCCTGACCAGCCCATTACGAGAGCGCGGCGCGGTGCGCCCTGGTCGGCAAGGTAGCGATTCTGTATCTGGTAGGCCTCCAGTTCCTGGGCATTGCGCCGGTAGCAGAAGTTCGCTACGGCATCGAACTTGCCGGTGGTTTTCTGCAGGTGGTGCACCAGTTCGTGCAGGAGGATCGAGCGGTCGAAGGCACTGTTCTGGATGTCGAGCGCCTCGTCCACGTAGACGCCCCACTCGGGGTGGTAGAAGGCTTTGACGCCACAGGAGCGGCCGCCGCAGATTTTCTGTTGCATTTCGACTACGGTTACACGCTGGATTTGCGGGAGGACATCCGGGCTGGGATACCCGGACACGAGCCTGATCGCCGTGAACAATTCGACCATCAGTGACGTCAGTGAAGACTGGTCCATGGCAACTCCTTCGCCTGGTTAGTCTCCCCCTGCGGGCATTTAATCGGCATCGCGGTCACCGGTCAAGCGGGGCTCCTGCGTCGTGGTCCGGCCTGGTCATCACCGGTCAATGACGGGCTCCCGCCGTGGAATCCTTGTCGTCGCAACGCGCGGCCCAGCCGGACATGGCCACGTGCTTCGCGCTGTGTACGTCGGCGAGAAACTGGTTCTGCAGGCCATAGGCCTCGCGCTCGGCCGCGTTCCAGCGATCGCATGCGCTCGGCATGGTGTCGAACCGCCCTCTTGCGGCTTGCACGTAGTGAACCAGTTCGTGCAGCAGAATCGAGCGGTCGAAAGCGTCCGATTCCACGTTCAGCGACTCGTCGAGCAGAACGCCCCAATCCGGACGGTAATAGGCGCGCACGCCACAGGGTTTGTGGCAGACCCTTTCCGCGATCGCGGCCTGGGGTAACCGATGAATTTCAGGCTGGACGGAAACCGCTGGGTAGCCTGACAGCAGGTGAATGGTGGTCAGCAGATCCGTCACCAGCGAAGCAAGAGCGTGATCCACAGTCGGCCTTCCGACCCGATGCTCCTCCCACGACTCGGGCAACAAATTGACAGTTCTTGGATCTTGCTTTTAGTTGTGCAAGAATCGGACCACGCCCACCGGCGTGGCCAAACCCCGTTCATCCCCGGGAATGCACCGTTCCGCCGCATGTTCCGCATCATCCTGCCCTAAAGCGGGGCGGGCCTGCCCCGGATTGGAATCCGCCAGGTAGTCCCGTTCCAGGTCAATCGCCAGTCTTGCCTCGGGATTTTCCTCCGGCGTAAGCTTTTGCCCCTTCACCCTTCACGTTTCACCTTTCACCTTTCACCCTTCACCCTTCACCCTTCACCCTTCACCCTTCACCCTTCACCCTTCACCCTTCACCCTTCACCCTTCACCC
>Ga0137409_10001175_pt1 | contig 28426 bp, 20 predicted proteins | sample CZODoug1_16funga_FD_122059 | JGI IMG/M metagenome (GOLD analysis project Ga0137409, IMG submission 122059) | Vadose zone soil fungal communities from Angelo Coast Range Reserve, California, USA - CZODoug1_16fungal (Hybrid Assembly) | ecosystem: Environmental > Terrestrial > Soil > Vadose zone...
TTAACTCCCAGACGGGCCTAATGTTTCCTATCGTCCACTACAAAAAGGACTGTCGGCGAAGAAGGTGGGCGCGAAGGCGCTCTCGATGAACGTCGCGACGATTCCGCCGGGCGGCGTCGCCTACGCGCACATCCACGTCGGCTTCGAGGTGATGCTCTATATCCTCGAGGGCCGCGTCCGCCACGAGTACGGCGACGGGCTGAAGCAGGTCGTCGAGAACACCGCCGGCGATTCCATCTCCATCGAGCCCGGCATCCCGCACCGAGGTCTTCAACGTCAGCACCACCGATCCCTGTGGTTGCCGTTGTCGCTCGCTCGGACGCGAGCGAGTGGTCCAACATCATTCCGTACCAGAAGTCAAAACTCACGATCCCTTCAAGGCCTTCTGATATCCGAAAGCCAGCATCTGTGAGTCGACGCATGCGTTCTCGATGGCCCGATACCCGTTCGAAAGGTGATGATAGATGTACTCGAGCGACAAGGCTTGCCTCCTGGCAGAATCGCTACGGTACCATGCGCGGCGCATCAAACGAGACTGCGGCGGAGCATGTCAGCCGCGCACGCGTCGAGGCAGCGGCGAGGCGGCAGCGGTGCTGCCGATTGTCCTCTCATCGGATGTGGTAATCTGGTCAGTATGACCAGTTTTGGAAAGGCTTCCTCAGCGGCAGGACGACGACGAAGGTCACGCCGCGCGCGACCGGGGCAATGGCAGTTGCAGGAGGCCAAAGCCAGGTTCAGCGAGGTAGTGCGACGTGCGAAACAGGAAGGGCCGCAGCACGTGACTGTCCACGGCCGCGAAGAAGTCGTGATCATCGGCGCTGACGACTTTCGCCGGCTCGCGGGCGAGCGGACGGGGGAGGCGCTCGTCGATGCGCTGCGGACGTCACCGCATCGATCCACGAGCATCGAGCCACCGCGGGTGCGGATGCCGGTTCGCGACGTCGACCTGTGACCGCTTGGCTGCTCGACACCAACGTCCTCTCGGAGATCCGCAGGCGAAGGCCACATCGCAAGGTCGTAGCATTTGTCGCCGAACAGCCGCTGGATCTGCTCTACGTCAGCACAGTAACGCTCGCCGAGATCCGTTTCGGCATCGAATTGGTGACGGATGCGAACCGCAGGGCCGAATTGAACGCGTGGCTCACCCATAAGGTCCGTCCGCTGTTCGGCCAACGGGTGCTCGACGTCAGCGAGGATATCTTGTTCAAGTGGCGTCTCCTCGTCGAGGAAGGCCGGAAGTCAGGACACACGTTCTCGCAGCCCGATTTGTTCATCGCGGCGACGGCGCTACATCATGGGATGACGGTCGTCTCACGAGACACGCGCGAGTACGAACGGGCGGGGGTTCCGGTGTTCAATCCGTGGGAATCGTGAACGGCCCACCGGCCGCTGTACGTCAGCGCACGGAGCAGCCCGAGACGCGGCGTGCCGCGCGCCAGGACGCTGAAAGGACTCGCCATGCGATTGCTCGGGCTTGTTATTGGCGCAGTTGTCATCCTCGGTAGTGCGATCAGCTTTGCGGCACCCGATCTGCGCCTCTCACTGGAGCGCTCGGTGATTACGCCGGCCGGACTCTACGCGATCGCCGCCCTGAGAATCGCAATTGGGCTGGTGTTCGTGCTCGCCGCGCCAGCATCGCGGGCACCGCGGACGCTCCGCGTGCTCGGCCTCATCGTGATCATCGCAGGGCTGACGACGCCGTGGTTCGGCGTTGCCCGCGCGCGGGCGGTCCTGAACTGGTTGGCAAGCGCAGGGCCGTTGTTGATGCGCCTTGACGCCGGCGTGGGAATGGCGATTGGTGGCTTTCTCGTGTACGTTTTCCGACCGCCGACTCGACGAGCAACGTAATTAAACCGTCCCACGGAGCGAGGCGTTCGGCCAGCCGTTCCTCGGGCAACCCACTTTTTTCAGCGGAGACTTCACGCCACGATCGAATCAAGATAGCTGCGCCGCGAGAACACCGGAAATTGTCAGGGGCGAGCAGTCAGGCGTGCGTCGTCCAAACTCATCGGTGGCGTCAGTCTTATACTGAGCGCGTGGAGCGACGCACCGCGCACGCACGCGCCGGCATCGTCGTCGCGCTCATCGCGACGTGGACGATCCTCGCCTTCCCGCAGGAGCTGAATCCCGAGGCGCCATTCTTCGATTACCGGAGCGCGATCCCCGGGACGCGACACACGATCACTCCGGCCGATCTTCCGCCGCCGTATACCGCTCCCACGCGGTGGGATTTCCGGCCCACTCTTCCCACCGGATGGCCACGCGTTCCCAAAGGGTTCACGGTCGACAAGTACGCGACTGGCGTCGAGAATCCCCGAATCCTCCGCCGCGCGCCGAACGGCGACGTGTTCGTAGCGGAGAGCGAGCGGGGACGCATCCGTGTGCTTCGCGATCAGGGCGATGGAACGCCGCCGCGCCTCGAGACGTTCGCCGCAGGCCTGTCGTTACCGTTCGGCATTGCGTTCTTTCCCCTGGGCGCGGAGCCTGAGTTCGTCTACGTGGCGAACACCAACTCGGTCGTTCGGTTTCCGTATCAGAGCGGCGACTTACGCGCACGCGGTCCCGCGGAAGTTGTCGTTCCACGGCTGCCGACCGGTGGCCACTGGACGCGCGACCTTGCGTTCTCGCTCGACGAACGCTCGTTGTACATCTCGGTGGGTTCGGCGTCGAACGTCATCGACACCGACGACAATCCCGGCGAGGCGAATCGCGCCAGCATTCTCGAGACCAGCCCCGAAGGCGGCGGACTGCGCGTGTTCGCCTCTGGCCTCCGCAACCCCTCCGGGATTGCGGTCGACCCGGGCTCGGGCGAGCTGTGGACCACGGTCAACGAACGCGATCTGATTGGCAACAACCTGCCGCCTGATTATGTGACGACCGTCCGCCGTGGCGGGTTTTACGGCTGGCCGTGGTTCTACATCGGCGGCAATGCGGATCCGACGCTCGAGAATAAGCATGCGGAGCTGAAGTTTCAGGTGATCGTGCCCGATGTGCTCCTTCAGCCGCACAGCGCCCCGATCGGGCTGGCGTTCTACGATGGAACGCAGTTTCCGGCGGAGTACCGCGATGACATCTTCGTCGCGAGCCACGGGGCATGGAATCGGACCGTACTCACCGGCTACGAGGTGCTTCGAATCAGGCGGATCAACGGCCGTCCGACTGGCGAGTACGAAGACTTCATGACCGGGTTCGTCGGCGATTCCCCTCCCGAAGGCGCCGTGCGCGGGAGGCCCGCCGGCCTCGCCGTCGCGGCCGACGGTTCGTTGCTGGTGTCCGATGATGTCGCGACCGGCCCGAATGTGATTTGGCGGATTCGGACGACGGCCGCGGCCGAAGCGGCGGTTGCTCGGCGGCGGCGCTAGAGCCGCGCCCCTTTTGCTTGTCTCCCACCTGCGGTTGAAGACGCCGGGTTCGGTGAATTTAGTCTGCGCTGGCGCCGACTCAGAAGCACCAGACCGCATTTACAAACCAGTACACGACGGGCCACGCCTGGCCCGGGCCTTGCCCCTTTCGCCCGGGCCTGATGCCCGCGTCGCCCCGGCGACCTGACCCATGAGACGTGCTGCGATCTTCTGTGTGTTGCTGCTGGCTGCCGCCTCGATGGCCGGCGCGTCGTGGTACGGCCGCCGAGAGACGGTCCGCGCCGCCGATCTTCAACCGCGCAAAGCGTTGTATTACGTCGACCCGATGCACCCGACGTACAGGTCCGACAAGCCCGGTACGGCACCCGACTGCGGGATGGCGCTCGAGCCGGTGTACGAGAACGGCCAGGTCGTGCGCGTCCGTTCCGAGATGCAGCGCCTGGTCGGCGTTCGTGTCGAGCTCGTGGAGAAGGTGTCGGGCTCAGCGAACCTGCGTCTCTACGGCCGCGTCGCGCCCGACGAAACCCGCGTGTATCGAGTCAACGCCGGCGTCGAGGGCTACGTCCGCGAGATCTCCGGCGTCACGACCGGGAGCCAGGTCGACAACGGCGAATGGCTGGCCACGCTGGCCGCGCCCGATGCCCGCACACCGATTCAGTCTTACCTGGTCGCGCTCGATGCCGTGGAACGCGGCGCGCGTCGGCCCGCGGATGTACCCGGGCCGATCGACGCTGGCGTCGAGCAGGCGGCCGATCGTCTGTTGACGCTGGGCATGTCGAGGGCGCAGGTCGACGAGATCAAGCGAACGCGCGTAGTCCCGTCGGCGATCCGGATCATCGCGCCCGCTGCCGGATTCGTCATCGCGCGGAATTTGACGGCCGGCGGGAAGATCGCGATCGGTGAAGAACTGTTTCGGATTGCCGATCTCCGGCGCGTCTGGATCCTCGCCGACGTACCGGGGCCTGATGCGCAGTATGTCCGCCCGGGCATGATCGCGGAGGTCTCCGTGCCCGGCCGCGGCATCACGATTCGCGCCAGGATCAGCGGCGCCGTCCCGCCGCAGTTCGACCCGCTGAGCCAATCGACCAGAGTCCGACTCGAGGCCGACAACCCCGGCTCCGCCCTTCGGCCGGAGATGTTCGTCGACGTGCATCTGCCGATCGCGCTGCCCCCGGCGACCGCCGTGCCCGTCGACGCGGTCCTCGACGCCGGCCTGAGAAAGCGGGTGTTCGTCGAGCGCGCCGATGGCGCGTTCGAGCCGCGCGAGGTGGACACCGGCTGGCGGTTCGGCGATCGCGTCGAGGTCATCAGAGGGCTGGCCGCAGGTGATCGCGTCGTAGTGTCGGGGACCTTTCTCCTCGACTCGGAAAGCCGCATGCGGCACACCGCCGGCGGCGCGATGCCTCCGCCATGATCGACCGCGTCATCGAGTGGTCTGCAAAATATCGGGGCGCCGTCATCCTGATCGCGCTGGCCGCGGCGGCGGCGGGCTGGTGGTCGCTGCGCCACGTGCCGATCGACGCGGTGCCCGATCTGAGCGATCCACAGGTCATCGTGTACTCGAGGTGGGATCGCAGCCCTGACGTCATCGAAGACCAGGTCACCTCTCCCATCATCACGTCGCTCGTCGGCGCCCCCCGCGTCAAAGCCGTGCGCGGCGTGTCGGACTTCGGCTACTCCTTCGTCTACGTCATCTTCGAAGAGGGCACCGATCTGTACTGGGCCCGCTCGCGCACGCTGGAGTATCTCTCGCCCGTGCTCCCGCGTCTGCCGCAAGGCGCGACGACGGAGCTCGGACCGGACGCGACAGGACTGGGCTGGGTGTTTCAGTACGTGCTGGTGGACCCGTCGGGGACGCACAGTCTCGCCGAGCTGCGATCGGTCCAGGACTGGTATCTGCGCAATCACCTCAAGACGGTCCGCGGCGTCGCCGACGTCGCCTCGCTCGGCGGCTACGTGCGCCAGTACCAGGTGAATGTCGACCCGCGTCGCCTGCGCGCGTACGGCCTGGCGGTCAACCGCGTCGTGGAGGCCGTGCGCAGCGGGAACAGCGAGGTGGGCGGGCGCGTCATCGAATTCGGCGGCGCCGAGTACATGGTGCGCGGTCACGGGTACCTCAAGTCGCGTCGCGATCTCGAGAACATCGTGCTGGCGTCGGGAGATCAGGGCACGCCGATCCGGGTCAAGGACGTCGGCGAGGTTGTGCTCGGACCGGACCACCGCCGTGGCGCAGCGGACCTCGACGGTACTGGCGATGCCGTGTCCGGCATCGTCATTATGCGCCAGGGCGAGAATGCGTTCGATGTCATTGCGCGCGTGAAGGACAAGATACGCGCGGTCGAAACCGGCCTGCCCGGCGGCGTGACCGTCGTGCCGATCTACGACCGGTCGGAGTTGATCGGCAAGTCGATCGCGACCATCCGGTCCACGCTCATCGAGATCATGCTGACGGTGACCGTCGTGATCCTGCTGTTCCTGTGGCACATCCCGAGCGCGCTGATTCCAGTGCTGACGATCCCCATCGCGGTCCTGATCTCGTTCATCCCGTTTCGCCTGACAGGCCTCAGCGCGAACATCATGTCGCTCGGCGGCATCGCCATCGCCGTCGGCGCGCTGGTCGACGCGTCGATCGTGGTGGTGGAGCAGACCCACAAGAAGCTCGAGCTCTGGCAACAGAGCGATCGGCGTGTCGACTACGGCCGCGTCGTCATCAACGCCATCAGGGAGGTCGGCGCGCCAAGCTTCTTCGCGCTGCTGGTGATCTCCGTGTCGTTTCTGCCGGTGCTCACGCTCGAGGCGCAGGAGGGCCGGCTGTTCAAGCCGCTGGCCTACACGAAATCGCTGTGCATGATTGTCGCTGCAGTCCTCGCGATCACGCTGGATCCGGCGCTGCGGATGCTCTTCACGCGGCGAGAGCGCTTCAACTTCAATCCGCCGTGGCTGCGCCGGGCCGCGAATGCGCTGATGGTCGGCCGGATCCGGTCGGAAGACACGCATCCAATCAGCCGCTGGCTCGCGCGGATGTATCGTCCGGCCGCCATCTGGTCGCTCCGCCGGCCGATGGTCGTCATCGGTGCCGCCTGCGTCATGCTGCTGGCGACGATTCCCATCTACGGCCGCCTCGGTTCGGAATTCATGCCGCCGCTCGACGAGGGCGCGCTGCTCTACATGCCGTCAACGATGCCCGGCATCTCGATCGCGAACGCGCAGAAGCTGCTGCAGGCCACCGACCGAATCATCAGGCAGTTCCCGGAAGTGGACCGCGTGCTCGGCAAGACAGGACGCGCCGAGACGCCGACCGACCCGGCGCCGCTCTCGATGCTCGAAACGGTGATCACGCTGAAGCCCACCTCGGCGTGGCGCAAGGTGGACACGTGGTACTCGGCCTGGGCGCCGGCGTGGGCGGCGGCCGTGTTCCGCCACGTGACGCCGGACCACATTTCGCAGCAGGCGCTCGTGCGCGAGTTGGACGACGCGCTGCAGATTCCCGGCGTCTCCAACGCGTGGACGATGCCAATCAAGGCGCGGACCTCCATGCAGACGACCGGCATGCGAACCGCCGTCGGGTTGAAGATTACCGGCCCGAATCTGGAGACGATCGAGGCGATCGGCTCACGAATCGAAGCCGTGCTGCAGGGAGTGCGCGGCTCGCGGAGCGTCTTTGCCGAGCGGAGCAGCGGTGGATATTTTCTCGACATCGACTGGAAGCGCGAGGAGCTCGCCCGCTTTGGGTTGAGCATCGACGAAGCGCAGAGCATCGTCCAGAACGCGATCGGCGGCGAGAACGTCACGACGACGGTCGAGGGCCGCGAGCGCTATCCGGTCAACGTGCGCTACATGCCTGACTTCCGGAGCGAGATTGGCGATCTCGGGCGGATACCCGTGCCGGCGGCCGGCGGCCAGCGGCAGGTACTGCTGGCGCAGCTCGCAACGATCACGATGGCAACCGGGCCATCGATGGTGCGCAACGAAGACGGGCTGCTGACCAGCTATGTGTACGTCGATCTGGCGGACCGCGATGTCCGGGGGTACGTCGAGGATGCCCAACGCGTCCTGGCCGAACGGATCGAGCTTCCGCCCGGCACCTCGATCTCGTGGAGCGGGCAGTACGAGGAGATGGTCCGAGTCAAGGAACGACTGCTGATCGTCGTCCCGCTGACGCTGTTCCTGATCCTGCTCCTGCTGTATCTCAACACCCGCTCGATGGTGAGGACGTCGATCATCCTCCTTGCCGTGCCGTTCTCCGCCATCGGGGCGTTCTGGTTTCTGTATCTGCTCGGCTACAACATGAGCGTCGGCGTATGGGTCGGTCTCATCGCGCTGCTCGGTGTGGATGCGGAAACCGGCGTGTTCATGCTGCTTTATCTCGATCTCGCATACGCGCAGGCAAAGCAGGAAGGGCGCCTTCGCGATCTGTCCGAGTTGCGCGATGCCGTCATGGACGGAGCCGTCAGGCGCCTCCGGCCGAAGTTCATGACGATGGCGACCATGACAGTGGGCCTCGTGCCGATCATGTTGTCGACCGGCACTGGATCCGACGTCATGAAGCGAATCGCCGCGCCGCTCCTTGGCGGCATCCTGACGTCGTTCCTGCTCGAGTTGATTGTTTATCCACCGCTATTTCTGATCTGGAAGTGGAATTCGGAGGTCCGCCAGCAGATCGGCAAGTAGCGCCCGCGCAGTATTTTGTCTGCTTTTCCTCAACTAACGACTGCCCGCCGCGCTTTTTCATCCCTGGCATCTCGTTACGAAATCCCTTGCTCACGGTCATCTCCACGGTGGCTGCGCCTTTGCACCAAGGTGCCTCGTCCGGTGGCAGGACGATGATCACGCGTTAGGCGACTGCGATTCATAACCCGTCGCGCTGGGCGGAGCTCGCTTCGTCTTGGATGGATCGAGGTCGGCCCCACGAGATTGAGTTATGACACTGGTGCAGCCCCACCCTGAAACGCCCGCACTCAACATCGGTGATCCGGCGGTCGTCGATTCGCATCGGAGATGCGCATGAAACGCGTCGTTGTTGCTCTCGCGCTGCTTGCAGCGGCGGTTCTGACTCGACCGGTGAACGTGTCAACCGCTGTCGACCCCGCTCTGGTGGGCCAGTGGTCCAGCGTGATGCCCTGGTCCGCCATCCCCGTTCACTCGCACCTGCTGAATTCGGGCAGGGTGCTGACATGGGAGCAGGGCTCGCAGGCGGCGATCTGGGATCCGGCGACTGGATTATTCGCGGCCGTGCCCGATCCGTGGGTGGACCTGCTCTGCGCCGGCCACACGTTTCTCTCCGACGGGCGATTGATCACGCTGGGAGGATGGGACAGATCGGGCGCGGGGCTCGGTCTCAACGAAGTCGATATCTTCGAGCCGAATATTCAGGCCTGGATTCGAGCGAGGCCGATGGCGTTCAAGCGCTGGTATCCGACCGCCACGCGTCTTCCTGACGGCCGCGTCCTCGCGGTCTCCGGCGCGCGGAACACGCTCACCGACATCGTGAACATCCCCGAAGTCTACGATCCGGCCACCGACACGTGGACGTCTCTCACCGCTGCGTCCAGGGCGATACCGCTCTATCCGTTCCTGTTCGTGCTGCCGGACGGCCGAGTGATCTCGGTGGGCAATTCGGAAGTTGCGTCGAGGACGCAGGCGCTGGACGTCTCAACTTCGACGTGGACGGTCGTGGACAACCGCGTGATTGATGGCGGGTCCGCCGTGATGTTCCAGCCCGGCAAGTTCCTGAAGGCCGGGACCGCCGCCGACAGCGGCAATGCCGGTTTGGCGGCGCCCACGGCATTCGTCCTGGACATGACCCGCCCCGCACCGGCGTGGCAGCCGACCGGGTCGATGGCCTTTCCGCGTTCATTTCACAATTTGACGATGCTCCCCGACGGCACGGCGCTCGTCACCGGAGGGGGCACCGATCGGTCAGCGTTCAACACCGCGAACGCCGTTCTGCCGGCGGAGGTGTGGTCGCCGGCGAGCGGCGCCTGGACGACGCTTGCCAGCATGCTGACGCCGCGGCTGTATCACTCGACTGCGCTGCTCCTGCCGGATGCGCGCGTGCTCGTCGGCGGGGGCGGTTCGGATGCGGGTGTGACGGACCAGCCGACGGCCGAGATTTTTTCACCGCCGTACCTCTTCAAAGGTCCGCGCCCGAGGATCACGGCTACGCCGCCGACAGTGTCGTACGGAACGAGCTTCACCGTGGCCACGCCGGATGGCGCGAGCATCTCGTCCGTGTCGCTCATGGCCTCCGGGTCCGTGACGCATGCATTCAACCAGAATCAAGCTTTCCTGACCCTCGCTTTCCAGACCGCCCCGGACGGGCTCAGAGTGACGGCGCCGGCCAACGCGAATCTGGCACCGCCTGGTTATTACATGCTGTTCATCGTCAACAGCAGCGGCGTGCCGTCGGTCGCAGCGTTCGTGAATCTGCCGGTGCCCGGCGTCCCGCCGCCAACCGTTGCGGTGCCGAACGTCGTGAACGCGATCCAAGTGGCCGCCACGACCACGATTACGGTCGCAGGCCTCACGATCGGCGCGGTGACGACCGCGGCGAGCGCAACGGTCCCCGCGGGCTCGGTCATCAGTCAGAACCCGATCGCCGGCACTCAGGTGGCGGCCGGCAGCGCGGTCGCCCTCGTGGTCTCCTCGGGCGCGGGGCTCCGCGCAGTGCCGAACGTCGTGAACGCCACACAAGCGGCGGCCACGGCCGCGATCACGGGCGCAGGCCTCACGGTCGGCTCGGTGACCACCGCGTCGAGCGCGACGGTCCCCGCAGGCTCGGTCATCAGTCAGAACCCGATCGCCGGCGCGCAGGTCGGCGTTGGCAGCGCCGTGGCGCTTGTCGTGTCGTCCGGCCCCTCGGCGGTGTTGCTGACGGTTGACACCGTCGTCTCTGTCGATGCGATCGGGACCGCGGTCACTCCCGCATTCAGCACTGCCGCGCCCGGCGAGCTGCTCGTGGCGTTCGGCGCCTCGGACGGCCCCATGACCTCGAGTCAGACGCTGACGGTCTCCGGCGCGGGGTTGACCTGGACGCTGGCGCAGCGTTCGAACACGCAGTTCGGCACGGCTGAGATCTGGACCGCGCTGGCGCCGACCACGCTCGTGAACATGCAGGTGACCGCGAGGCAATTGACGGGCGGCTTGCATCAGTCGCTGACGGTCGTCGCGTTCAGCGGAGCAGGCGGAACCGGCGCCGTCGCCGGCGCCAACGCTTTGAACGGCGCGCCTGCGGTATCGCTGACGACGACAAGAGCCGGCTCGCTTGTCTATGGTGTCGGCAACGATTGGAGCAATGCGATCGCGCGCCTCGTCGGCTCGGGCCAGACGCTGGTGCACCAATGGGTCGACACCGCCATGGGCGACACGTTCTGGGTCCAGGCGCTCTCGGCTCCCGTGGCGGCCGCCGGCACGATCGCGACGTTGAACGACACGTCCACCACAGCCGATCAATGGAACCTTGCGGCGATCGAAATTCTGGCGTCAACACCGCCAAAGGTCGCTGTACCCAATGTCGTCGGCGCGACGCAGGCGGCGGCGACGACGGCGATCACGGGTGCGAATCTCATCGTCGGTGCGGTCACGACGGCGTCGAGCCCGACGGTGCCCGCGGGTTCGGTGATCAGTCAAGCGCCGGTCGCCGGCACGCAGGTCGCGACGGGCAGTGCTGTTGCGCTGGTTGTCTCGACCGGTCCGCCGCAGGTCGCGGTGCCGAACGTCGTCGGTCTGACGCAGGCGGCGGCGACGACGACGATCGCGGGCGCGAATCTCAAGGTGGGTGCGGTCACGACGGCGTCCAGCCTGACGGTGCCCGCGGGTTCCGTCATTAGTCAAGCGCCGGTCGCGGGCACGCAGGTCGCGACGGGCAGCGCGGTCGCGCTCGTCGTGTCGTCGGGTCTGCCACAGGTCGCGGTGCCGAATGTCGTCGGTCTGACGCAGGCGGCGGCGACGACAGCGATCGCGGGTGCGAGTCTCACGGTCGGCGCGGTCACGACGGCGTCGAGCACGACGGTGCCCGCGGGTTCCGTGATCAGTCAAGCGCCGGTCGCGGGGACGCAGGTCGCGACGGGCAGCGCCGTCGCGCTCGTCGTGTCGTCGGGTCTGCCACAGGTCGCGGTGCCGAATGTCGTCGGTCTGACGCAGGCGGCGGCGACGACAGCGATCGCGGGTGCGAGTCTCACGGTCGGCGCGGTCACGACGGCGTCGAGCACGACGGTGCCCCCGGGTTCCGTGATCAGTCAAGCGCCGGTGGCGGGCACGCAGGTCGCGACGGGCAGCGCCGTCGCGCTCGTTGTGTCGTCGGGTCTGCCGCAGGTCGCGGTGCCGAACGTCGTCGGCCTGACGCAGGGGGCGGCGACGACGGCGATCGCGGGTGCGAATCTCACGGTCGGCGCGGTCACGACGGCGTCGAGCACGACGGTACCCGCGGGTTCGGTGATCAGTCAAGCGCCGGTCGCCGGCACGCAGGTCGCGACGGGCAGCGCCGTCGCGTTTGTCGTCTCGTCAGGTCCGCCCCTGGTCGCGGTTCCGGCCGTCGTCGGCCTGACGCAGGGGGCGGCGACGAGCGTGATTAATGCCGCTGGTCTCACGGTCGGCCCTGTAACGACCGCTTCGAGCACGACGGTCCCTGCTGGCTCGGTCATCAGTCAGAATCCGATCGGTGGCACGGCGGTGGCGTCGGGCGCCGCTATCGCTCTTGTCGTCTCGTCAGGGCCCCCGCTCGCATCCCTCGCGGTCGACACCGTCGTTTCCGTCGACGGCACCGGGTTAGTGGTCACGCCGCCGTTCAGCACCGACGCGGCCGGTGATCTGCTCGTCGCCTTCGCTGCTTCTGACGGCCCGAACACATTGAATCAGACGGTGACCGTGTCCGGCGCCGGGTTGGCCTGGACGCTGGCGACGCGGGCCAACACGCAGTTGGGCACCTCGGAAATTTGGACCGCATTTGCCCCGACGGCGCTGGTCAACGCGACGGTAACGGCGACGCAGCAGGCGGGCGGGTTCGCTCAGTCGCTGACAGTCGTCGCATTCAGCGGCGCCGATGGCACGGGCGCCTCCGGCACAGGCGGCGCGATCAGCGGCGCGCCGATCGTGTCGCTGACGACGACCCGCGCCGGGTCGCTCGTCTACGGTGTCGGCAACGATTGGACCGGTGCTCAGTCGCGGGTTGTCGGCGCGAATCAGACGATGGTGCATGAGTGGGTCAACGCCGCCGTAGGCGACACATACTGGGTGCAGGCGCTGTCGGCTCCAGTGTCGGATGCCGGCACTGTCGTCACGGTCAACGACACGTCGCCTGTGGCGAATCGCTGGAACCTCGCCGCGATCGAGATTCGGGCGCCAGGGGCGCCGCCGGCGACCGTGGCAGTGCCCAATGTCGTGAACACAACGCTGACAGCTGCGACGACAGCGATTCAGGGCGCCGGCCTCACGGTCGGTGCCGTGACCAGCGCGGCGAGTACGACGGTGCCGGCGGGGTCGGTCATCAGTCAGAATCCTGTCGCCGGCACGCAGGTCGCCAGTGGCAGTGCGATCGCGCTGGTCGTCTCGTCCGGTGGGCCGCTCGTCTCGGTGCCGTCGGTCGTCGGCGCGACACAGGCGGCGGCGACTGCGACGATCACGGGCGCGGGGCTCGTGGTCGGCGCGTTGGCCACCGCATCGAGCACCACCGTGCCGTCGGGCTCCGTTGTCAGTCAGAGTCCGATAGCCGGGACGCTGGTCGCCAGCGGCAGCGCGGTGGCGCTCGTCGTGTCGACCGGCGCGCCACCGGTTGCGCTCGCCGTCGACAAGGTCGTGTTCTCCGACGGCGCGGGGACGCGGGTCACGCCGGCGTTCAGCACTGCCACGGCTGGTGAACTGCTTGTGGCCTTCGCGTCGGCCGCCGGGCCTACGACTACGTCGATCAAACAGTCACTCACCGTGACCGGTGCCGGGTTGACCTGGACGCTCGTGAAGCGCGGCAATGCGCAGTTCGGATCGTCGGAGGTCTGGGCCGCCACGGCACCCGCACCATTGGTGAACGTTGCGGTCACCGCGACGGCGACCCTCGCCGGGTTCGATCAGTCTCTGACGGTCGTGGCGTTCGTCGGGGCGGGCGGGACCGGCGCGTCTGCCACTGCCAGCGCGGCGATGGGGGCATCAACCGTGTCGTTGACGACGACCCAGGCCGGTTCGTTCGTTTACGGCGTGGGCAACGATTCAGCCCGCACCGTCGCGCGCACGCTGGGTGCGGGTCAGACGCTCGTGCATCAGTGGCTGGACAACATCGCGAACCAGACGTTCTGGGTGCAGTCACTTGCCGCAGCCGTTGCGAACGCGGGCAGCGTAGCGACGATCAACGGCACCGGACCCACGAGCGATCGCTGGAACCTTACGGCGGTTGAGATTCTCGCGGCCGGTCCGCCGCCTGCGCTCGTCGGCGTGCCGAATGTCGTCGGGAGCACACAGGCGGCGGCGACGAGCGCGATCACCGGCGCGAGCCTGACGGTTGGTCCGGTGACGAGTGCGTCGAGCACGACCGTGCCGTCGGGCGCGGTGATCAGCCAGAATCCCGTCGCGGGCACGCAGGTCGTGACGGGGAGCGCGGTCGCGCTCGTCGTCTCGTCCGGTCCGCCGCAAGTGGCGACGCCGGATGTCGTCGGCCTCACGCAGGCCGCGGCGACGGCTGCGATCGCGAATGCGACGCTGGCGCTCGGCAGCGTGACGACGACGTCGAGCACGACGGTCTCGTCGGGTTCGGTCATCAGTCAGACACCTGTTGCCGGCACGCAGGTCGTGACGGGGAGCGCGGTCGCGCTCGTCGTCTCGTCCGGACCGCCACAGGTGGCGACGCCGAGTGTGGTCGGCCTCACGCAGGCCGCGGCGACGACGGCGATCACGAACGCGAGTCTCACGCTTGGTACCGTCACGACCGCGCCTAGCACGACGGTGCCGTCGGGTATGGTCATCAGTCAGAGCCCGGTTGCCGGGACGCAAGTTGTGACCGGCAGCGGGGTCGCGCTCGTCGTCTCGTCCGGTCCGCTGCAGGTGGCGACGCCCGACGTCGTCGGCCTAACACAGGCCGCGGCGACGACCGCAATCACGAACGCGGGCCTTACGCTCGAGCCGATCACGACGGCGTCGAGCGGAGCGGTGCCGTCAGGTTCGGTCATCAGTCAGACACCCGTCGCCGGCGCGCAGGTCGTGGTGGGAAGCGCGGTGGCGCTGGTCGTCTCGTCCGGCCCGCCGACGGTGCTCGAGGAGGACATCGTCGTCTTCTCCGACGGCACGGGGATGCAGGTGACTCCGCCATTCACGACCGCCACGGCCGGCGAACTGCTCGTCGCCTTCGTGGCGTCCGAAGGGCCGGCTAGTCCGACCAGGCAGACAACGACTGTGTCCGGTGCGGGGCTGACCTGGACGCTGGTGAGGCGCGCGAACACGCAATCGGGCACGGCGGAGATCTGGACCGCAACGGCACCGACGCGGTTGTTCAATGCGACGGCGACCGCGACCCAAGGCGTGTCGGGCGGCATGAACATGTCGCTGACCGTGACCGCGTTCAGCGGCGCCGGCGGCGTCGGCGCCTCGGCTGCGGCCAACGGCAGCCGCACCGCACCCAGCGTATCGCTGACGACGACGAGCGCCGGCCCGCTCGTATACGGCGTGGGCAACGATCCGATCCGCAAGATTGCGCGGACTCCGGGGGCCAACCAGACGATCGTGCATCAGTGGGTCGACGTCGATTCGAACGAGACCTTCTGGGTGCAATCGCGCAACGACCCCCTGCCGCTGATGCCTGGAAATACGGTCACCATCAACGACGCGTCGGTCAACGGTGACTGGAATCTTGCAGCGGTCGAGATCGTGGCCCGCTGACGTGCGAAAACTCCGTCCCGCACCAGCATGTGGCACTGGTGCCGGTGCACCGGTTCCGGACACTCGTGTGATTTCGGATTTCGCGCTGCCGAGTCTTTCCTCGTAAGTCCGCCGGCCCCCGACTGCGGTGTACGCGCAGGATCCACGCTTCTTCGCGTGTCAAAGCGTGGAATGGCCTTCGCATGGCTCCGTTCACTCCCGATGTGCAACCGTGTCCACGTCCTGCTGCTATCGGCCGCACTGACCGTCGCAAGCGCCTCCATCGCGCGCGCTCAACCACCTCTCGACCGGGTCGTTGGTCGCAACGGAGTCGGCGCGCCGTTGATCATCAGAGAGCTGAGCGTGCACACCATCGGCGTCCTCGCTGAGGCCGCCGGCGTCCCGATGGGCCTGGAGTTCGCCACGCCGGCGGATGTCCGGCCGTGGACCATCGCGGCGACCGGAATGAAGCTGCGAGCGGTGCTCGACGCGATTGTCGCCGCCGATTCGCGTTACGAATGGCGGGAAGACGACGGCGTCGTCGTGTTTCGTCCGGTCGCGTCGTGGTCCGCAGGCACCGACGTGTTGGACACCGGTATCGAATCGCTGAAGCTCGGGGACATCCAGGCGGCAGACGCCCTGATTGTCCTCGCTCAGCTGTTCGACGTGAAGATGCAGGGCGGCCCCGGAGACACGAAACATTTCTCGCTCGATCTGCCGCCCGGACGCGTGTTCGACGCGCTGAACGGCATGGTGCGGGCGCACGGCACGATGGCCTGGACGTTGGAGCGCGCGCACGGCAAATTCGCCGAGTTCATCATGACGCTGATTACCGGCACGTCCGGCGTGGGGTTCGGCATCCCCCGCGGTCGTTTCGCCCGACGAGGGCTGTCGACCGCTACGGCCGCCTCACGTCCGCGACCAGGGAGCAGCGCGCCCGCAGCGTTGCTCGATCGGATCGTTGGAACGCGTCGCGACGGACAGCCGCTGATCCTGCGGGACCTCTCCGGGATACCGCTGCTGGCCGATGCCGTGGGGGTGCCGATGGGCGTCGAGATGCTCCCGCCGAGGTTGCGTCGCGCCCTCCGTTCTGAGTTTGCCGGCTTCACCGCGACAGGCTTGCCGCTCCGGTACGTCCTGCAGACGCTCAGCGTACTGGACGCGGACTATGAATGGCGGGAAATGGACGGCGTCATCGTCTTTCGTCCGGTCGGCGCGTGGGCCGACGCCGACGATCCGCTATTCCGGCTCGTCAACAACGTGCACCTCGATGATGTGCCGACGTCGGAAGCTGTCAGCCTTGTCACCGCTCTCTTCGGGTCAACGGTCCATCGGAGCGTTCCCTTTCCGGATGCTCGTCGTGTCACCGTCGACCTTCCGCAGGGCACCATGCTCGAGCTGCTGAATGCGATTGGCAGATCTCATGGCGAAATGTGCTGGCAGTGGGAAGAGGTCTCGCCGGCCCAACGGCGATTCATGGACGGACGCCGCCATTCCGTGATGTTCACGCTCTTTGGCGGGAGCGGGGGACTCGGGTTCGCTGTTCCGTAGCCGCACCGGAGCGGTCAGGGGTCGAGGTCGAGAAACAGGCGCATGCGCCCCAGCTCCGCCTCGAGCTCACGTTTGAACGGGCGGTCGCGCGGCGGGTGCGATTCGACATAACCGAAGTCGGACCGAAGCTCGCCGTTGCTGATCGAGACATTGCCCCAGCCAATCACGCGGTCGCGCCACAGCAGCGGCAGCGCATAGTAGCCGAGCTTGCGCTTGGACACCGGCGTGTACGCCTCGAACCGGTAGGCCCAGCCCCAGAGGATCTCGAAGCGGCGGCGGTCCCACACGACGGGATCGAAGGGTGCCAGGAGGCGCGCCGTGTCTTGCGGCGCACCGCGCGAGAGCGATTCTCCGGCCGGCCAGTACCAGTCGACGCCATCGACGCGTGCGTGGGCAAGGCGCTGGTGCGCGCGCCGCAACGCAGTCCTCAGCTCGCCGTGCCACTGCGGCACGGCGTAACGCAGCCGGCTCACGAGGGCCGACAGGCTTGCGCCGGGCAGCGGCGCGTACTTGTGCACGGCCACATCGACCAGCGCGTCGATCCGCGCCTGACGCGCGACAGCATCGGCGGGCCCTGCCGCGTGCTCGTGCGTGCCGTAGATGCGGACGCCACCTTCGCGCCGGACCACACGCAGCAGGCCGCGATAGTGCATCTCGTCCAGCAGATGGGTGGTGGCGCTCGACGATCCGCCCCAGTAGTTCGTCACCGTGCCGTGCGAGAAATGGCGATCCACCTCGCGCGGATGCACTGCACGGCGTTCGCGCACGAACTCCAGCAGGGCCTGCGCCTTCTTCCTGCGCGCCGCGGTCCAGGTCGAGATGCCCGCACGCGGGTGCATCAGCGCCTGCAGCGATGTCGTGACGAAGCCGTAGTTGACGAAGACGTCCTCCTCGACCTCGAGCCTGGCGTAGCGGCGCTCCAGGTCGCCGGCACGGTAGTCCTTCACGCGATGGCGCAGCGTCAGGTCCTGCGCGCGCGCGGGAGCGCGAATCGGGTCGGCCTGCACAAAGCCGAGCTTGCGGAGCGCGAGTTTCAGCGTGGTAGGTGCGAAGAGGCTGCGGGCGACGGCCGAGGAGCGCAGGTCGCCGAGGGTGATCGATCTCAAGGCTCTACACTCAACGGTCGAGGCGCAACGCTCAGCCCCTCAGCAGCCGCAGGTCGAACTCGAACGGCTGCGGCTGCGCCATCCGGATCGATTTGAAGTCCGCGTGCTGCGGGTTGAGCAGATAGTTCGACTCGGTCGGGATGATCGCGTTCGGCACATCGAGGACGGCCGACACGCCGCTTTTCGCCCACGCGTCGCCCAGCACCTGAAGCTCCGGCCGCGCGGGGTAGGAGCGCCAGTCCTTCGGAAGCCGACGGCGGTCGAGACGCAGCACCACGGCCTTGTCGAACGAGCAGGAAATCACAATATAAGCCGGAAGGATCGCGCTGTTGCCAAGGTGCACGAGCATCTCGAGCGCCGCGAGAGCCGCGCTGTCCGCCGTATACACGATCGGCAGCCCCGGCGAATTCCAGCGGCCGCCCAGAAGACGGGCGCCTTCACCGTCGAACGCCGTCTCCGCGTGTCTGGCCTTGACGATGCGCCAGGCTGTGAGCACTTACGGGAACACGCCCTGTTCGAGCCGGCCGACGAGCGTCTCGACTTCACGAGCACCGACGTCGGTGCGTGCCAGATCGAGCGGCACGGCGCCGCCCAATGCCGGCTGCGCCGTGCTCAGCCATTCGCTCGCCGCGTCGCGATCGCCTTCGAACAGCTCGAGCGCCCGGCCGAACAGCCGTGACGCGCGAAGCAGCCGATCGGACTCGTCGGGCAGGAGACGGCCGTCACGCTTCCGGCGCGTCAGCGTCCGGCGGGGTACATCGATCAACACCATGATGCGCTCGAACGACAGCAACGTGTTCCGCTGGAATCGTTCGATCGCCCTGTATGAGAATCCTCGCTTCACGGTCCGCAGCAGGTCGGGTGCGTCGAAGGCGTCGAGGCCCAGCAGGACCACGTAGGCGTGCGGCCCCGGCGATCCGCGCCGCTTGAACTGGCGGAAGCGCTCGAGGTCCGGTGTCGAGGCGTGCAGACCGTCGGCCGCGGACCCGGCGGTGGCGACGTGTGTAGCCATCTGGCCAATGATTATGCGCCTATTGGCGCATGGCCGTCAAACTGCCGGCGGCGATCGCGTTCGCCCCGATCGTCCCGCCTCCGGGCACGCGTGGCGATCCCAGGCAGGCTGGAGATCCGCTACCGGGCCAGGTAGGCGGCGCCCGTTTTCAATCCGCCGGTGATCGCATCGTCGAACGCGTAGAGGATCGCCAGCGTCGCGAACGCGTGCGAGAGCGCGAGCGGCAGCACGTTGGGATACCGATGGTAGATCGTGCACCAGCCGAGCGCGCCGGCAAGCGTCGCCGCGAACAGGAACGGGTTGGGCAGGTGCAGCGCGGCGAACAGCAGCGCGGCAAGGACGACGCTGGTGCGCCGCGACGTCGCGCGCTGCGCCTCGCGCAGGATGACGGTTTGCAGAATCCACTGCTGTGCGCCGCCCCAGACGATCAGCACGGCGAGGTTCCCGAGCAAATCTCTGCGATCGTGCAGCGTCCCGAGCGCGGCGCCGATTCCGAGCAGCAGAATCACACCGGCCGCGGTGAAGAGCGCCGACGCTCGCGCGGCTCCCCCGAGCGCGTTCGGCGCGACACCCCACTCGCGGGTACGAATGGCATGCCAGATCCCGAGCCCGACGACGATCGCGGCCGGCGCGCCGACCAGGCGATGCGGGACGCGCGGTTCCACGACCCAGGTGTAGACGAGGATAACGCTGAGGATCGCGATCGTGAACGGCATCCGACGTCTGGTCAGCCCGCGCCTTAACGCTCCGGACCCGACTGCCGCAGGCTCCGGCGGACGAAGAGGTTCCCCTCTTTCTGCTCGAACAGCTCTACCTTCGTCAACTCGTCCATCACCGTCGCGACCGTAGTCTGCTTGAGCCCCGTCTCCGTGACCAGCGTCTCGAGATTGACGGCGTCTCCCGGTTTGGCTGTGATGAGCGTCTGTTCAAGCCGGCTCCACCCGGTTCGAGGACCCTGGTGCGACATCACTATAGCTCGCCTCCAGACAAGCGACGGGCAACCGGCGTGCCCGCAACTGCCGTGCGTCCTCCAACGAATTACGCCGCGCTGGTTCAGCTGCACCGTGTAACCGGTGACGTTCTTACATGACACCATGCCTGCTCAGCCACTATCCGGCCCGGCAGTCGCTGGCGTTCCTCAGTCGTCATCCGGCCGCGGACGCCGAGTGGCATCGCCCGCGTTCTCGCGACACGCATTCATCGAAGTGGCGCCCGCCGGCGCGGCGATCCGGCTCTTCGGTCTGCACCTCAGCGCGGTGCACGCGGCGTGGACCGAACGCCGCCGCGGCTTCGAGCTGCGCTCGCTCCTGCGAAGCATCGCCGAACACCCGGGTGGCTTCCACGTGCTCGCCGTCGACTTCAACACGCTGGCGCCGGGCGAGGACCTCGACCTCAAACGGCTGCCGCCGCGGTTACCGCCGTTCGTCTGGCTCAGCGGAGGCCGAATCCGGTGGCGGACGATTCGCGAGGTAGTGGCCGCGGGTTACGTCGGTGCGTTCCGACTCAGACATCCGGACGATCCGGGCCTGACGAGGCCGGCGCCGGATCCGCATGTGCGGCTGAACTACGTCTTCGTGCCGTACGCCTTTCGCGAGCGCATCGTCGCGTGTGATGTCGTGCGAACGCCGGAAGCCGTCGTTGCGTCCGACTACCTGCGAGTCGTCGCTGATCTGGCAATCGACTGGGACTCCAACGGGTAGAATTGCCTTATGAGTGCCTTTCGCTCGAATCCCAGAGCATGGTGCGCAGCCACCGCGCTCGCGTTGCTCACCGCCGCCGCCGTCGTCGCGCAAGAGCGCGACCGCACGAAGATTCCCGATCAGTACAGGTGGAATCTCGCCGAGATCTATCCGAGCGAAGTCGCCTGGCGCGCGGCGAAAGAGAAGCTCGCTGCCGAGCTGCCCGAGCTCCGCCAGTTCCAGGGCAAGCTCGCGTCGTCCCCCAAGGTACTGGCCGATGCGCTCGACAAGGATTACGCGCTCGACAAGGAGATGTCGCGTCTGTACGCATACGCCAGCATGCTGGCCGATCAGGACACGCGCGATGCCCAGCATCAGGGTATGCGTCAGGAAATGACGCAGCTGTATTCGTCCTTCGGCGCGCAGGCGGCCTTCATCGAACCCGAGGTGCTGCGTTTTGAGAAGGGCACCGTCGATCGGTTCCTCGCGGCCGAGCCGCGGCTGAACGTCTACCGGTTCTACCTCGAGGACATCGTCCGGCGCGCCGCCCACACACTTACCGATTCGGAAGAGAAGCTGCTCGCCGACGTCGGGCCGCTCGCCGGAAGTCCGAGCGGCGTGTACGGGATTCTCGCGAACGCCGATTTTCCCTATCCGACCGTGACGCTCAGCGACGGGAAATCGGTCACGCTCGATCAAGCCGCGTTCGCCGACCTGCGCGCGCTCCCCAACCGCGGCGACCGCGAGAAGGTGATGTCGGCGTTCTTCAAATCGCTCGGCGCCTTCAACCGGACGTTCGGGACGACGATGAATGCCGAAGTGCAGAAGGTGATGTTCTATACGAAGGTCCGCCATTACACCTCGGCGCTCGAGACGGGGCTGGACGGCCCCAACATCCCGACCTCGGTCTACATGCGGCTCATCGACGGTGTGAACAAGAACCTGCCCGCGTTCCACCGCTACCTGAAGCTGCGGAAGCGCATACTCGGCCTCGATCAGCTCCACTACTACGACCTGTACGCGCCGCTCGTCGCGTCGGTGAAGCTCGAGTACACGCCGGAGGAGGCGCAGAAGCTGGTGCTGAGCGCGGTCGCTCCGCTCGGACCGGAGTATCAGGCGACCATTCAGCGCGCGTTCAGGGAGCGCTGGATCGATCTGCTGCCGAACGAAGGCAAGCGGTCCGGCGCGTACTCGGATGGAGGCGCCTACGACGTCCATCCGTACATGCTGATTAACTTCAACGGGAAGTATCCGGATGTCAGCACGCTCGCGCACGAGCTCGGCCACACGATGCAGAGCTACTTCTCGAACAAGACGCAGCCGTATCCGCTCGCCGGCTATCCGACCTTCGTCGCCGAGGTCGCGTCCACGTTCAACGAGTCGCTGCTCATCGATTCGGTGCTGAAGAACATCAAAGACGACGACACGCGGCTCTCGCTCCTGGGGAATTACCTGGAGAACATAAAAGGGACGGTCTTCCGCCAGACGCAGTTCGCGGAGTTCGAGCTGCGGATGCACGAAATGGCCGCGAAAGGGCAGCCGATCACCGGCGACGCGCTCGCCAGGCTGTATCTGGACATCACGCGCAAGTATTACGGCCACGAGCAGCAGATCTGCGCCGTGGACGATTACATCGCGAACGAGTGGAGCTTCATCCCGCATTTCTACCGTGACTTCTACGTCTTTCAGTACGCGACGTCGTTCATGGCGTCGGAGGCGCTGGCGGCGAAGGTCAAGGCGGGCGATCGGGCGGCCAAAGAGCGTTACCTGAGGTTCCTGAGCTCGGGCGGGTCGGGATATCCGATCGATTTGCTGCGTGACGCCGGCGTCGACATGACGACCGACGAACCCCTCGATCTGACCATCAAAACGATGAACCGCGTGATGGACGACATGGAAGGGCTCCTCGCCCGGCGCGGACGTTCTGTGCGATGATTGCCCCGAGGTGAAGGCGACGATGAATCCCAAACCCGCCAGACTGCCCGGGAAGCCGAATCAACCGCAACCTCCAACCGGCCGGCGGGCCAGCGGGCGGGTCGTGCGTATCCACTCAGGACAGAGCCACGGCTTCATCCGAGACGCGGACAGCCGCGAGGTGTTTTTCCATCGCAGCGACACTGTGTTTGGGACGTTCAACAAGCTGTCGATCGGCGACACAGTGGCGTTCGAGCTGATTGAGGATCGCGTCAGCGGACCTCGCGCCACCGCCGTGCGCCTCGGCGGCCGATCCCGATAGCCCCGGCTGCGCGACCGGACACCGAGAAACGCACCGGCACGGCTGATGCAGCCGCGCAGGAAAGCTGCGTCGTTCGAGCCGCATCTTCGAGCCGAACGCGGCGAATCACCGCGACGGTGAGGCCGCCACGTTTTCAGCGCGCGCTCCAGCGAATCCCGCCACGCACCCGCCGGTTCGCGTTCGATCGGCAGTCGCAGCGTCCGCGCGTGCGCCGTCGGCAGCGCATCAGCCGCGTTTGTCGCCACGTCTGTCCTCAACATGCCCCATTTACTCCGCAAAGCGATACCTCAGCAGCACCCAGAGCGCAATCACGCCGTCGCGCCAGGTGATCTTCTTGCCTTCCTCGTAGCCGCGCCCGTCGTAGCTGATGGGCACTTCGTAGACTTTGTAGCGGCGCTTGAACACCTTCGCCGTGATCTCCGGCTCGATCCCGAAGCCGTTCGACTTGAGCTCCATCGAGCGCAACACGTCGGTGCGCATCACCTTGTAGCAGGTCTCCATGTCGGTGAGCATCGTGTTGTAGAGCACGTTGGTGAGAAACGTCAGCAGCCGGTTCCCCAGGTAGTGCGTGAGCAGAAAGACGCGGTGCGTGCCGAGGAACCGCGATCCGAAGACGACATCGGCGCGGCCGGAGGTAATCAGGCTCGTCAGCAGCGGATACTCCTCGGGCGAGTACTCGAGGTCGGCGTCCTGGATGATCATCATGTCGCCGGTCACGGCGAGGAAGCCGCGCCGGAGCGCCGATCCCTTGCCGCCATTGCGCGACTGGCGGAGCAGGATGAACCCCAGTTCCTTCTGGAGCTCGTCGAGAATCTCCCTCGTCCCATCGGTCGACACGTCGTCGACGACGATCAGCTCGATGCGCATCTTGACGGCGAGCACCCGGCGGATGATCTCCTCGACCGTGTTGCGCTCGTTGTACACCGGCATCACGACCGACAACAGCGGATCGCGCGGCATGCGCTGCGCCGCGCGCTGGAGTGAGGAGCCGGGAATCGTCATGCGGCGTGCAGGCGGGCGCGTCCGACGGCAAACAGCGACAGCCCGATCGGCGGCGTCGCGATCCGTTCGAGCGGCAGCGCCCACGGCGCGACCAGCCGCTCGAAGAGCCGCACCTGTTCGGCAGTGTGCTCGGTGTTGTGGCTGATATGCGCGTTGTACATCCACCCGAGGAGTCCGATCGGATTCGTGTACCGCATGGCGACCAGCTCGAGCCCGGCGGCCCCAAACGCGCTCCGCAGCGACCGCTTCGAGTACCGGCGATGGTGGCCGAGCGCGGCGTCGAGCGGGCCGTAGGCGGCCTGTACGGCGGGGACGTAGATCAGGACGTGGCCGCCGGCCGGCGTGAGCAGGTCGCGAAACAGCCGCAGCGCCCGGAGGTCGTCCTCGATGTGCTCCAGCACGTTGGCGCACACGATGGTGTCGAAGCGCTGTTGCATCAGCTCGGCGCGGCTGCATTCCTCGAGGTGGCAGAGCCGCAGCGTGATCCGAGGATCGGCGTCGAGCACCTCGCTTGCGCGGGCCGCGCAGTTCACGTTCGGCTCGATGCAGACGAGGCGCTCGGCCACTTCGATGATCCGGCGGCTCATGGTGCCGATGCCACAGCCGACCTCGAGCACGCGGGATCCGATGTGTGGCCGGAACAGATCGAAGATGTGCGCCTGGTACCGCCGAGCCTCGCTCATGGTCTGGAGGTCGTCGGCGGCGTAACGCTTCCGTGTTTGTGTGAATCTGTGGTCGACGTTCATGCCGGATTGTGGAGGATTCGACACGGTACCATATGCTATCGTCCTTCGCCACAGAGATGTCGATCTTGCTCAGTGTAACCCTCGCCGCGCAGATCGCGGCCGGCGCCCGGCCACCGCTCGCCGACGCCGTGCTGTACGGCCGGACCGCCGATGTGCAGCGGCTGATTGCCGACGGCGCGAACGTGAACGAGCCCGACAACACCGGCATGACGCCGCTGATGGTCGCCGCCTCGCAGGGGGAGACCGCGATCGCGCGCCTGCTCATCACGGCGGGCGCGCGCGTTGGCGACGCCGGCGAAGACGGCACCACCGCGCTGATGCGCGCCGCCTCGGCCAACCGGAACGAGATGGTCCGGCTGCTGCTGGCCAGCGGCGCCGCCGTCAACGCGAAGAACTCGGGAGGCATGACTGCGCTGATGGTGGCGTCCTTCGGAGGCCATCTCGAGCCGGTGCGCGCGCTGCTGGCCGGCCATGCCGAGCCGAGCGCGAAGAACAATCAGGGGCGCACGGCGTTGATGGCAGCGGCCAGCAACGGCGAGGTCGCGGTCGTGCAGGCGCTCATCGCCGCCGGCGCCGACGTGAGGGCGGCCGATGCCGGCGGCGGCGTCGCATTGACCTACGCGGCGGCGGCCGGCTCGGCCGGCGTCATCGAGGCTCTGCTGAAGCGCGGCGTCAAACCGCTGCCGAACGATCTCGTGCTGGCCGCGTCGAGCTGCTACACGTCCGCGGCGCGCGCGCTCCTGGGCGCCGGGTTGAGCGCGAACGGCGTTGATGGCAGCGCGCCGCTCCTGGTTGCCGCCGGCGAAAACTGCGTCGACACCGTCACGCTGCTGCTCAACCGCGGCGCCGACGTCAACGTGAAGGACGGCGACGGCTGGACACCGCTGATCAAGGCGGCGTCGGCGGGGCTGACCGACATGGCCCGCGTGCTGCTGCAGCACGGCGCCGACATGGACGTCTCCGACAAGCTCGAGCGCACGGCGTGGATGTATGCCGCGCTGGCCGGCCACGAAGAGATCGCGGCCTTGTTCAAAGAGGCTCGCGCGAAAAAATAACATGATGAGAGCGGCTGCTGGTGTCGCGTTGCTGGCCTGTGCCATTCCGGCCGCTGGGGCGGCTCAAGGCGCGCCGCAGAAAATCATCGTCGGCAGCCCGACGCTGAAGGCCGACCAGACCATGCCGCGGGATTACACGCCGGACGGCCGCAACGTCTCGCCGCCGTTGACCTGGAGCAGCGTGCCGGCGGGCACGAAAGAGCTGGCGGTGATTTGTGAGGATCCGGATGCCGGCAACCCGCCGCCGTTCGTGCACTGGGTGATGTACAGGATTCCGGCGACGGCAAAGGGCTTGCCCGAGGGGATCTCGATCGATCCAACGGCGCAGATGCCCGCCGAGATCGCCGGCGCCATCCAGGGCATGTCGGGCTTTCGGCGGCCGATCTACCGCGGTCCGGCGCCACCGCCGGGCAGGCCGCACCACTATCATTTTGTCGTCTACGCCCTCGACACGAACCTCGATTTGAAGCCTGGTTTGAACCGGGCCGAGCTCCTGACGGCGATTCAGGGACACGTGATCGGCCAGGGCGAGCTGGTAGCGATCTACGAACGGAGCGCACCATGACGTTCATCTCACGTCGCGACTTGTTGAAGCGCGCCGCGGTCGTCGGCGCGGCGGCGGCAGCGCCCGCCGATGGAGCGCGAGCCTTTCAGGCGAGCGATCCGGGGGATGCCGTACGCTCGGCTGAAAGCCTCGCGCGCCACGCTCATGAAATGGCGGCGCGCGAACCGCTGGAAAGCCTGACCGCCGCGGAAGCGGATCTGCTCGACGCGATCGTGGCGCGGCTGATCCCGACCGACGCGAATGGTCCGGGCGCCACCGAAGCGCGCGCGGTGCACTACATCGATCGCGCGCTAGGCGGTGCGCTCGCCTCGTCGCGACAGGCGTACGCCGCGGGCCTCGCCGCGCTCGACCGGTATTCGCGCTCATCGCGGGGAAAGGCGTTCACCGATCTGGTGCCGATCGATCAGGATTCCGTGCTGATCGATGTCGAGACCGGCGCGGCGACCGGCTTCCCCGGCGGCTCCGCCGCTTTCTTCGTGCTCGTGCTGAACCACACGCATCAGGGCACGTTTGGCGACCCGTACTACGGGGGCAATGCGAACTTCGTCGGCTGGGATCTCGTTGGCTATCCCGGCATCCGCACCATGGTGACGGCGGCCGACCAGCAGCAGCTGGAGAAAAAAGATCTCAAGCCGAACCACAAGTCGGCGTACGACTACCCGACGTTCACCAAGGCCTCCGCCCGGGCCGGCTCGCGGGAGGAGCTGAAACATGGCGACTAAGCTGAAGGACACCGACGTCGTCATCATCGGTCTCGGCGCCGTCGGGGGCGTCGCCGCGCTGCCGCTCGCACAGGCCGGACTCGAGGTGATCGGGCTCGAAGCAGGCACGTGGCTGACGCGGCGGGATTTTGCGCCGGACGAATTGCGAAACAACTATCGCGGCTGGCCGCAGGCAGTGCAAAAGGCGAATCAGGAGATCCCGACGTCACGCGCCACCGCCTCCTCGCCGACCGGCCCGCGCGGCAACCTGCATCCGATGCAGAACGCCGTCGGCGGCACCTCACTGCACTACTGGGCCCAGAGCTGGCGCCTGAACCCGTGGGATTTCAAAGTGGTGAGCGAGACGAAGCGCCGCTACGGCGCGTCGCGGATTCCGAAGGGCTCCACCGTCGAAGACTGGCCGTTCGGCCTCGACGAGCTCGAGCCCTACTACGACAAGGTCGAGAACGAAGTGGGCGTCTCGGGCCAGGCGGGGAACATCAACGGGAAGATCGATCCGCGCGGCAATCCGTTCGAGGGCCAGCGCAAGCGCGCGTATCCGATGCCGCCGCTGCGCGGCAACGAATTCCTCGAGAAGATGGCGTCGGCCGCCCGCACGATCGGGTGGGCCCCGTTCCCCGGTCCCGCCGCCGTCAACTCGCGCGCATACCAGAACCGTTCGGGGTGCATGTATCACGGCTTCTGCAATCGAGGCGGCTGCCACGTGGACGCGAAGAACTCGACCGCGGTCACGACGATTCCACGCGCGCAGGCGACCGGTCACCTGAAGGTCGTCCCGCGCGCGCACGTGACGACGATCGAGGTCGACGGCAACGGGCGGATGACGGGCGTCAACTATGTGACCGATGGAGTCGAGTACTTTCAGCCGGCGAAAGTCGTGCTGCTCGCCAGCTTCACGTACGAGAACAATCGCCTGCTGTTGCTGTCCAGGTCGAAGGCGTTTCCAAACGGCCTGTCGAACAACCACAAGCAGGTCGGCCGTCATTACTTCAGCCACCATCAGGGCGCGGGGGTCACGGCGCTCTTTCCGTTCAACCTCAATAGCTGGTACGGCCTGCCGGCCCAGGGCGTCGCCGTCGACAACTGGGCGGACGACAACTTCGACCACTCGGGCGTCGACTTCATCGGCGGCGGTAATCTGTGGGTGTACTCGGATCGTCGACCGATTGGGGCCGCCGGAGCGAGCACCTTCGGCCGCGCGCCGAACTGGGGATCGGCGTGGAAGGCCTTCATCAAGGAGAACGCCGATCGCTCGAACAGCGCGTACCTCCAGAAGACGACGCTGCCGTACGAGGACAACTTCCTCGATCTCGATCCGGGGGTGAAGGATCCGCTCGGCTACCCGGTCTGCCGCGTCACCGGGGAGTACAAGGACAACGAGCGCAGGATCGCCGCCTTCATCCAGGACAAGATGGAGCAGTGGTACCGCGAGGCCGGTGCCGTCGCGATCCAGCGGGCGCCGGTTGGTGGCGCGATGGGCGTCTCGACGCACGCCTACGGCGGCACGCGCATGGGCGACAACCCGCAAACGAACGTCGTCGACCGCTGGGGGTTC